>WNGB01001897.1_pt1 | contig 52767 bp, 53 predicted proteins | sample 5400681 | NCBI WGS metagenome assembly WNGB01 (sample SAMN13153367, study PRJNA577476) | soil metagenome | isolation source: 115 cm soil or saprolite under grassland replicate 2 | place: USA:California | collected 2016-06-15
GCGGGTCTTGAAGGTGCCGAGGTTGCGGCGCCGGCCGGTCTTGGCGTCCTTCTTGCGCGAATAGAGCCGGTAGCCGCCCGATTTGAGCTCGCGGATCATTGTCGCTTCCAGGCGTGCTCGTTCTTTTGCTCGTAGTGCTTGAACGCCGTCACCAATCCGCCGAGGACTTCCGCCGCCGTCTCGAACATCGCCTTGAACTGCGGCTCGTCGACCTTGTCGATGTCTTCCCGCAGTTGGTCGATGGTTTGCGAAAGGTGCGCGCTCATCCGCGGCCTCATACCATTCGCGACGCTTCCTCGTCGGTCGGCAGCCGCCCGTTCGGCGTGAGCTGATCGACGAAGCCGGGCAGTTGCTGGCTCAGGCCGGCCAGCATCTCATCGCGGTCCATGCCGGTCTGATTGGCCAAGGTGTCGAGCGTGTCGGCTCCCAGCGCGGTCGCCAGATCGTCGCGCGAGATCATCTTGTTCGGGCCGCTGCCGACCCAGGAGCGGGCAACGTCGCCCTGACCGTTCTGCTGGAACTGGTTGACCAGTCCGCCGAGCCCGCCGTTGAGCACCGATCCGGCGCCGGCGCCGCCGAGCATGCCGCCCAGCAGACCCCCCAATCCGCCGCCGCCCGCCGCCCCGCCGCCCGGCCGCCCGCCGCCGAGAACGCCGCCGAGCAGATCACCGAGCCCGCCGCCAAATCCGCCACCAAGCCCGCCACCCGGATTGCCGGCGGGGACATTGCCGCCGGGATACCCGGCCGGCTGCTGGCCCGGCGTCGAGCCGCCCATGCGCACGTTCTTGGCCGCGTAAACGGCGAGCAGCGCCAGCATCGCCTTGGCGATCGGCGACATGCCTTGGGACATGCCTTGGCTCGTCGGCGCGGGCCGCGCCCGCGGATCGTTCGGGACGCCGCCGCTCTGGATGCTGTTGAGGATATCGAGCAAGCCCATGTCAGCCTCCTGACTTGCCCCGTCCCCGCGCAGACCATCGCGCCGAAGCATGACGGTTGCAAGGCAGCCGGCGGCTTCACGGTATCGGATCGACGGCGCGATCTGCTAAGGCAGGTTCACCGTCCCGCCTGCAGCCCGCAATCCAACGTGCCCCATCTCGATCCCACGAAAGCCGGCAGCCTGGCGATGATCGGCCCGGTCCTGCTCGGCGCCTCGTCGTTCGCCTGCGCCGACGTGCTGAGCAAGATCGCGCTCGAGGACGACGCCGATGTGCTGACCGTCTCGACCGTCCGCGGCGTCCTCGGCCTTGCGCTGCTCTATGCCTGGCTGCGCCTTTACCCTGCGCCCGTCTCGTTGTTGCCGCGCGCAAAATGGATCTCGCTCGGCCTCGGCGTCCTGTTCGCCGGCAACATCCTGTTCCTGCTCTCGGCGATCGAGGTGATCGAGGTGCCGATCGCGATCCTCACGTATTTCGTCTACCCGCTGCTCACCGGACTCGCCGCGGCGGCGACCGGCCTCGAGAAGCTCACGTGGCGCGGCGCGGCGGCGGCCGTCGTCGCGTTCCTGGGGCTGGCGCTGATGATCGGCGCGCATCCGACCGCGCTCGCAGGCTTCGGCATCGCCGCCGCGCTCGCCGCCGCCGCCTGCCGGGTGGTGCTGCTGCTGGTCCCGCGCGCGACCTTGCAAGGCGCCGATGCGCGGCTGATCACCTGGTATTCGCTGGTCTCCTCGACTGCGCTGTTCACGGCGCTCTCGCTCGTGCTGCTGAACTGGTAGCCGCCCGCGACCGCGTTCGGCTGGCTGACGCTTCTCGTACTCAGCGTCGCGGTCATGACCGGGATTCTCGGCTTGTTCGCCTCGACCGTGCGCATCGGGCCGTTCCGCACGGCGCTGCTGATGAATCTGGAACCGGTGCTTGCCGCCATCGGCAGCGCGCTGCTCCTCGGCGAGGTGATGACGCCGCTACTCGGGTGCCCCCCGCTCCGCGCGCGCTCGAATAGCGCCAGCCTATAGCGCTTTTCGGTGAAGGCCCTGCCGCGGGCTTGATCCTTGGTGGGAACCCAATTCGCCCGGAAAAACGCGTCGAATGCAGGAAAGCTAATGCGGCGGTACCGGGCTATTCGGTAACCATTCGTTAACCATCGCGGACGCAGGTTGCGGCACCCTCGACAATCAGGGAGCCGAGCCATGAACGTCATCACGCTCGCCTCACGCAAGGGCGGCGCCGGCAAGAGCACGCTGACCGCGCACCTCGCCGCCTGCGCCCACGCCGCCGGCCGCCGCTGCCTGGTGATCGACGCCGACCCGCAAGGCTCGCTCACGCTCTGGCATGCGCGGCGCGCCGACGGCCAGCCGCCGTTGCAGAGCGCCGTGCGCGGCATCGAGCGGGCGCTCGCCTTCGCGATGACCGAAGGCTACGCCTGGGTGTTCATCGACACCGCGCCGACCATGTGGGTGGTGGTGCAGGAGGCGATCCGCGCCGCCACCTTGGTGGTGATCCCGGCGCGGCCCGGCTTCTTCGACCTCGCCGCGGTGCGCGAGACGGTGGCGACCGCACGCGAGCGCGACCGGCCCTACGCGGTGGTGCTCAACGCCGCGCCGGCCAAGCGCGACGACAAGGAAGCGCCGGTGGTGGCGCAGTCGCGCGCCTTTCTCGACCAGCACGAGATCCCGGTCTGGTCCGGCCAGATCAGCCAGCGTGCCGGCTACGGGCTCACGCTCGCGGCCGGCCTGAGCGCCTGCGAGCTGGAGCCGGACTCCGCCGCCGGCGCCGAGATCGCCGGGCTGTGGTCGGCGATCGAGCGCTCGGTCGAGGCGATCAACGCCGCCCATGCGGCGGCGCGCGCCGCGCCGGGGCAGGCGGCCGACGCGGCGGCGTGAGCCGGGCCAACCCGCGCGCCTCTCCACGAAACTGTCCACCACTCGGTTCTCTCCCGCCTTGTCTAACCGGAAGCGCCTCACTCCACCTTGATCTTCGCCGCCTCGATCACCGCCTTCCAGCGCGGGATTTCCGCCGCCACATGGGCGCGGAAGGCGGCCGGCGAGATGTCCCAGTGCTCGGCACCCTCGCGCGCCAAGCGTTCGGTGATCTCGAGCGAGGTCATGATCGTCCTGATCTCGGCGTGCAGCCGCTCGATCACCGCCGCCGGCGTGCCGGCCGGCGCCACCAAGCCGTACCATTGCGACGCCTCGAAATTCTTCAGCGTCTCGGCGATCGCCGGAATCTCGGGCGCGACCGCGAGCCGCTTCACCGTCGACACGCCGAGTCCGCGCAAGGTCCCCGCGCGCACGTGCGGCAGCACCGAGAGCACGCCGGTCATGGTCAGCTGCACCTGCCCGCCGATCAGGTCGCCCACCGATTGCGAGGTGCCGCGATAGGGCACGTGCGTCATCGTGGTGCCGGCGGCGATGTTGAACGCCGCCATGGCGATGTGCGCGGCGCTGCCCTGGCCGGCGGACGAGTAGTTGAGCTTGCCGGCATTGGCCTTGGCGTGCGCGATCAGCTCGGCGACGCTCGCCGCCGGCACCGACGGATGCACCACCAGCACGTTCGGCACCAAAGCGAGCGGCGCCACATAGTCGAAGTGCTTGAGCGGATCGTAGCCGAGGCTCGCATAGAAGCTCGGATTGACCCCGAGCGTACCGATGTGGCCGACCAGCAAGGTCAAGCCGTCCGGCGCCGCGCGCGCCACCGCGGTGGAGCCGATCGCGCCGCCGGCGCCCGGCCGGTTGTCGACGATGACGGTGCGGCCGAGCGCGGGCGCGAGCTTGTCGGCGATGACGCGCGCCAGGATGTCGGTGGTGCCGCCGGCGGTGAACGGCGACACGATGGTGACGGTGCCGGCGGGGTAGGGCGGGGCGGGGGATTGGGCGAGGGCACGGTGCGGCTGTAAGGCGGAGGCCGCGGCAGCGGAGGCGGCGATTCCGGTCAGGACGAGGAATTCGCGGCGGTGCATGGCATATCCCCCGTGTTCGTTTGGCGGTTTTGGGGAAGTGTAACGCGGCGAGGAGGAAGCGCGAAGCACCCCTGCAATCATCAGGCGTTCGCGGTGTGCCAGTGCGACGCGCGCAGGCGATGGTTGCTCAACGCTGCGCCGGCCAAGCGATCCAGAGGAAGCGCCAGCGGTAGCGCAATCAGGAGTTTTCTCCAACGTCTCGGAATTGCGGTATGTTGGCCGATCAGCCAGCGCGCGAGCGATGCGCTCGCAGCGTGGCCTGACCAACGAAAATTAAATCATGGAATTGTGGTCATGCCTGACACTCCGAAGAAAAAAATTAGAATTTCAAATCGGCTGTCTCACTCGGCAATTCGTGTGTTTCCCGCTCGCCGAAATGAGAAAGGAGAGCTGATACTAGGCGCTCAAGCAACGGCGTTCTTTTGGACGAATGATGGAATCGTGTATGTCATCACCAATTGGCACAATGTCACGGCTTGGGATCCAATCAAAGATCGGGCTCTCAGTGAAATAGCATTTACTCCGACCTGTTTGGATTTTTCGATCGAGCTCGCCAGAGATGCCGGCGAGGGAACAGTCATCCGGGATCGCAGGAAAGCGACTCTTGACCTTTTTGACGGCGAAGGTAGGCCACTGTGGCTTGAGCACCCCAATTTCGGCCGAAAGGTCGACGTAGTAGCGCTAAAGGTGGGAGAGCTGGGCGACGCTAGGCTCCTCAGCCAACCAATTAATACCTACGCTGATTGGACTGATTTCGACATTTCGGTCGGCGATGACGCGTATGTTCTTGGCTATCCGGTTGGTCTGGACGGAGGCGCAGGCTTTCCAATCTGGAAGCGCGCTTCGATCGCTAGTGAGCCTGACATCGATCTAGACGGCCTCCCAAAATTGGTCGTCGACACGGCGACGCGCAAAGGAATGTCGGGTTCCCCTGTGATTGCGGTCAGACGTGGAATGGCCAATCCAAAGGGCGTGGTTGGCATCACCGACAAAACGGTCCTTGGCACTGCCGAAACATTTCTCGGCGTGTATTCCGGTCGGCTGGGCGACGATCCCTTAGGAGTGCAAATTGGTATTGTTTGGAAGGCACGCGTCGTTGAGGAAATCTTGCACGGAGGTCTTCGTGGGAAAACGCCCTTCGAATGATTAAGTTGTCGACAGCGTTTCCCGCCGGTGAGGCCGAGTGTCAGCCTGGCCTCGCGTGCGTCAGTGTCGCGCAGCGTTATTCGATGCACAACGGCCTTCGTCCGTTTTCTTCGCCATTGCATCGCCAGCTCCCTCGCTACGGCTGCGCTTCAAGCTCGCGGACCAAGGCTCCAACGCTCCTATTCCCATGGCCAACGCCGCGCGGCATGGCGGATGTGAAGGATGACAACCTCGTCCTCTTCAACCGTGTAGAAGATGTTGTACCGAAAGCGGCGGATATAGGCCCGACGGATACCCGGCATGTCGGTTTCCTGTGCGGAATAGGGATTGTCCAGCAGACGAGCGACCGTAGCATCGATGCTATCGGCGAAAGCTGCAGCGCTCGCCGGAACGTGCTCAATGAAATACGAAATGCTCTGTTCGAGTTCGAGCGACGCGGGGTCGGTGTAGCGGACCCTCATGCGCGCGAGGAGCGGGCCTTCCTAAAGATCGCCGCCACCTGCTCGTCGCTGGCAAACCTGCCTTCACGCATGGCCGCAAGCCCGCGTTCGATCCCTTTTCGCTCGTCTTCACTCAAACGATAGACGCCCTGGCCGATCGCCGCCTCGATTTCGCGACCGACCTGCACAAGCTCGTCCTGCGCCTGCTCCGGCCAGGTCTCCGCCCGTTCCAACAGATTTTTCAATTCCTTCGTCTTCATAGTGGCCATTATACCATATCTCCAAGAGGGAGAAAGTCGGGCGCGCGGCGTACGGCTCTCGGTTCGAGCTTCGCGTGGGTGTCGCGCGGCGTTATCCGGTGCACGATGGCCTTCGTCCGTTTGCCCGCGGCATGAGCCAGCGCCTCGTAGAGGCTCGCGCGGATGTCGTCGGCCAAGCGACGCTTCACTTTCTTCGCCATGGTCGTCAAAGCGAAAATTCACGCGAGACGATGTCGTCCCAGGAATACGGGCACGCGTCCGGGAATGTCGCTTCGTCGAGGCCGGTCTCTTTGGCGGCTTCGAGACGGGCCTTGCGATAGCCCCGCGCGATCGCTTCGGCGATCCGGCTTTTCAGTCCGGGATTGTCGGCGAGCACGTCCTCGACTTCCAGCCGTTGTTGGCGGATGGAGATCGACCATGATCGGCTGCGTCTATCCGACTGGTGATCCCATTTCAGCATGTGCATCATGAGCACGCGAAGCGCGCTTTCGAGCTTATTGAACTGTTCCCGCCCCAACGATTCGATCTCCTCCGCCACATTCTCGCGGTCGACGGCATCCCAGCGGCTCTCGCGCACCAGCCGGGCCTGCTCCAGCGACCAGGAATAGAAGTCGCGGTCATAGGCGGCGCCGGCCGGCTCTGCGGCGGGCACCAGGTCGACATTGTCCGTGCGCGTGCGGTTGGCCATGGGTCGCTATTTCGTTGGCGATGAGTATAGCACGAAGTGTACAGCAACGGGCAGCGGCGTTCGCTTGGGGCGGCAGGTCATCCTCACATCCTCTCCACGAAACTATCCACCACCCGCTTCTCTCCCGCCTTGTCGAACTGGACGATGAGCTTGTTGCCGTCGATGGCGGTGACGTTGCCGTTGCCGAATTTCTGGTGAAAGACGCGGTCGCCGACGGTGAAGTCGGAGACGGTGCCGGTGGATTTGGCGACCAGCTCGCCCTCGATGGTGAGCGGGAGGCGGGAGCGAGGTTTGCCGCGAGAGAAGCCACCCCCCTCCCTGTCCCTCCCCCGCAAGGGGGGAGGGGACCCTGGGGCTTGGTCCGTTGCTTCATCGCGCGCTGAGTATTCGTCGGTGTCTTCGGAAAACCCGCGCTTGGCGCCGCCGCCACCGCCAAATCCGCCGCGGCCGCGCGCCTGCGCGCGCTGCCAGCCGGGCGTGGTGTAGCTCGAGCCGAAATGGGTCATCTTGTCGAAGCGCGAGGCGCCGGTGTTGCCGTAGCCGGAAAAGCCGCCCTTCGATTCCGCCACCTCGACGTCCGCCTCCGGCAATTCGTCGAGGAAGCGCGACGGGATGTTCGACGACCACAGCCCGTGCATGCGCCGGTTGGCGGCGAAATAGATCTTGGCGCGGCGGCGCGCGCGGGTGAGCCCGACATGCGCCAGCCGCCGCTCCTCCTCGAGCCCGGCGCGGCCCTGGTCGTCGAGGGTGCGCTGGTGCGGGAACAGGCCCTCCTCCCAGCCGGGCAGGAACACGGTGTCGAACTCGAGCCCCTTGGCGGAATGCAAGGTCATGATCGACACCGCCTCGCCGCTTTCGCTCTTGTCGGTGTCCATCACCAGCGAGATATGCTCGAGGAAGCCGGCGAGGTTCTCGAACTCGTCCATGGAGCGGATCAGCTCCTTGAGGTTTTCGAGGCGGCCGGCGGCATCGGCTGAGCGGTCCTTCTGCCACATCTCGGTGTAGCCCGACTCGTCGAGCACGATCTCGGCCAGCTCGGTGTGCGGCAAAGCATCCTTCTGCCCGCGCCAGCGCTCGAAGGCGGCGAGCACGTCGCGCAGCGCGCCGCGCGGCTTGGGCTTGAGCTCGTCGGTCTCGATCATCGCCTGCGCGGCCGCCGTGAGGGGCACGCGCTTCTTGCGGGCGTGGTCGTGGAGCAACTGCACGGTGGCGTCGCCGAGCCCGCGCTTGGGCACGTTGACGATGCGCTCGAAGGCGAGGTCGTCGGCGGGCGAATGCACGACTCGCAGATAGGCGAGCGCGTCGCGGATCTCCTGGCGCTCGTAGAAGCGCGGCCCGCCGATCACCCGATAGGGCAGGCCGAGGGTGACGAAGCGGTCCTCGAACTCGCGCATCTGGAACGAGGCGCGGACCAGGATGGCGATCTCGTCGAGCGGGTGCGGCCGGCCGCGACCGTCGTCGCGCTGCAGCTGCTCGATCTCCTCGCCGATCGCGCGCGCCTCTTCCTCGGAGTCCCAGCAGGAGGTGACCTGCACCTTCTGGCCCGGCTCGTCCTCGGTGCGCAGCGTTTTTCCCAGCCGGCCCTCGTTGTGGGCGATCAGGTGCGAGGCGGCGGCGAGGATGTGGCCGGTGCTGCGGTAATTGCGTTCCAGCCGAATGATCTTGGCGCCGGGAAAATCCTTCTCGAAGCGCAGGATGTTGTCGACCTCGGCCCCGCGCCAGCCGTAGATCGACTGGTCGTCGTCGCCGACGCAGCAGATGTTTTTGAGCGTGCGCGGCGCTTGCACAGGCGGAGCCGCAGACTCGGTCTGCTCCCTCTCCCCGCCCTTTGCGGGGAGAGGGTGGGGGTGAGGGGCTCCTTCCAGGAGCTCAGCTCGTGGAGCGTCCCCCTCACCCGGCTCGCTCCGCTCGCCACCCTCTCCCCGCAAGCGGGGAGAGGGTACGGAGCTCGCGGCCCCGTCTGGGGTCACTCGCTGACCGGTGCTCTGTCCCAGCAGCCGCAGCCACAGATATTGCGCCACGTTGGTGTCCTGATACTCATCCACCAGAATGTACTTGAACCGCGCCTGATACTGCCGCAGCACCTCGGGCTGCTCGCGAAACAGCCGGATGCATTCCAGCAACAAATCGCCGAAGTCGGCGGCGTTGAGCACCTTCAGCCGGTCCTGAAAGGCGGCGTAAAGCTTCTTGCCCTTGCCGCCCGCGAAGCTCGCGGCCTCGCCGGCCGGCACCTGCTCGGGGGTCAATCCGCGGTTCTTCCAGCTGTCGAGCAGGCCGGCGAGCACGCGCGCCGGCCAGCGCTTCTCGTCGATGTTTTCGGCTTCGAGCAGTTGCTTGAGCAGGCGGATCTGATCGTCGACATCGAGGATGGTGAAGTCGGGCTTCAAGCCCACCAGCTCGGCGTGCCGGCGGATGATCTTCACGCCGATCGAATGAAAGGTGCCGAGCCACGGCATGCCCTCGACGATCTGCCCGACCATCAGGCCGACGCGGCTCTTCATCTCGCGCGCGGCCTTGTTGGTGAAGGTGACCGCCAAGATGTCGCCCGGCCGCGCCCGTCCGGTGGCCAGAATGTGCGCGATCCGCGTTGTCAGCACGCGCGTTTTGCCGGTTCCGGCGCCGGCCAGCACCAGCACCGGCCCGTCCAAGGTCTCGACCGCCAGCCGCTGCTCCGGATTGAGATCGGCGAGATAAGGCGCGCCCGCCGCCGCCCGCGCGCGCGCCGCGATACCGCCCGGCACCGGCGCCGGCGGGGCAGCACTATCGATAGGATCGCGCTTGTAGGGATCAGCCAAGGGCGCACCGGTCCACGAATCTCATGACCACAAGATGGCATTCAGAGTGGCACATGGGGAGGGGCGATGCTCTCTCCTTCGTCATGCCCGGACTTGTTCCGGGCATCCACATCTTTCTTGCAAGCAAGGCGTGGATGGCCGGGACAAGCCCGGCCATGACGATGCGGATAGGTTGCAGTTCAGCTCTTGCCCGGCATCGCGATGCGCCGCCCGGCGGCTTCCGGGCGCGGCAGCTTGGCGTGCGCGGCCTTCATGCGGGCGAGGCAGGCCGCCACCTCATCAGGGAACGGCGCGGTCTTCCTGGCGTCCATGTCGACGTGCAGCGACATGTTCTCCGAGGTGGCCGAGACCCAACCCTCGCCGGCGTGGAACAGCTGCTCGAAATAGTGCATGCGCTTGGCGTCGTAGTCGAGCAGCTGGAACGTCACCCGCACCGGGTCGCCGGCGTTGAGCTCGCGCAGGTAGCGCACATGCACCTCGGCGGTGAAGCAGGAATGCCGGCGGGTCTTGACGTAGTCGATGCCGCAGCAGAGCAGCTCGAAGGCCTCGTCCACCGCTCGGTCGAACAGCACATTATAGTAGGCCATGTTGAGATGGCCGTTGTAGTCGATCCAGGCCGGCTCGACCCGCATCACCGAGGAGACGAAGGGGGCGAAAAACACGGGTTCGAGATCGAGTCGATCGAGCATGCGCCATTTTACGATGCCGTCCGCCGGCGCGTCCACTTGCGGAGCCGTCCCGCGGAACCCACTTGGTGGCGGACGGCGCAGGCTCGAAGATTTTGCCATGATGAATATTCGCTGGTTGCCGTCCATCGTGGTCGAGACCTCCGAGCGGCTCATCAGGGCCATCAACCTCACCGAGCTCGCCAAGGGCTCGACGGTCTGGCTGGCGGTGACCGGGCTCAGCCGCTCCGGCAAGACCGTCTTCACCACCAGCCTGATCCACAATCTGCTCAGCTCGCTGCACAATCCCAACCGGATGCCGCTGCTCAACGTGATGGGTGAGCGCCGGCTGATCGCCGCCAAGCTCGAGGGCGCCAAAGCCAATCGGCTGCCGCGCTTCCCCTACGCGGCCAACATCGAGACCATGGCCTGCCTTGCTCCCGACTGGCCGGAACGCACCCTCGATATCAGCGAGATCGGCGTCGACGTTCATTTCGTGCCGGCCGGCACCTTGGGCCGGCTCTTGGGACGGATCAGCGGCAGCGCCGCGACCTTGACGATCCGCATCGTCGATTATCCGGGCGAGTGGCTGCTCGATCTGCCGCTGCTGACGCAAACATTCGCCGAGTGGTCGCGCGCGACCTTGCAGTCCTGTCGCAAGGGCGTGCGCGCCGACATCGCCCGCGATTTTCTGGCATTCCTCGCCCAGCACCGGCACGATGAGATTGCGAGCGAGGAGACCGCGAAGCAGGCGCACGATCTCTATCGCGCCTACCTGCTCGCGGCGCGCGATAAGCACGGGCTGAGCTATCTGCAGCCGGGCCGCTTCCTCTGTCCCGGCAATCTCGGCGCGGTGCCGTATCTGTGGTTTGCGCCCCTCGATATCCCCGAGGGCGTCAGCGGCTTCGGCCCGAACACGCTGGGCGCGCTGATGGAGGAGCGTTTCGAGGTCTACAAGCGCGAAGCCGTGACCCGCTTCTACGAGGATCACTTCCGCCACTATTCGCGCCAGATCGTGCTGGTCGACGTGCTGCGCGCGCTGTTGGCCGGCCGCGATGCCTTCGAGGACACCCGCCTCGCGCTCGACGCCATCCTCGACAGCTTCCGCTACGGCCACGGCGGCATCCTCTCCCAGCTGCTGTTCGGCTCGCATATCGACCGGGTGCTGTTCGCGGCGACCAAGGCCGATCACGTTCCCGACATCCAGCGCGACCACCTCGCGGCCCTGCTGCGCAACATGGTGGCGTTCCCGGCGCTCGACGTCACCAGCAGCAACGCCCGCATGGACGTCACCGCGCTCGCCTCGGTGATCTCGACCGCGGAGGACAGCCAGGAGATCGACGGACATCGGGTGCAGGTCGTGGTCGGCCGGCCGGTCGGCAGCAACAAGCAGGCGAAATTCTTCGTCGGCAATGTGCCGATCCGCCCGCCGCGGCCCGACGCCTGGTCGTCGCCGTTCCTCAACGTGCCGGTGTTCGAGCCGCCTGCCATCGATCCGTCGCCGGTCGAGGGGATCCCCCACATCAACCTCGACCTGGCGCTGGAATTCCTGCTCGGAGACCGGCTGCGATGAGCGATCAATCAGCCCGCAATGCTCCGCCCGCGGCGCGGGTGATCGAGGCCGACGCGGCGGACGTGGCTTCGTTGCGCATAGAGCCTCCGCCGCAGGTGATCGCCACCGAGCGAACCGAGCGCGTCACGCCGAGCGAGCCGGAAAACCTGCCGGTCGCCGCGCGAGTGCCGGCGCGCCGCCGCGATCGCCTGGTGCGGTTCGCGCTCGCCGGCGTGGCGGTGTTCTTCGTCGGCTGGCTCGCGGTCGACGCCATCGCCTGGATCTCGGCCGCCTTCGAGCGCAGCACGGCTTTAGGCCTGCTTGCGGCCACCGCGGTCGGGGCCGGAGTGGCCGGCGCCGGCGCGGTGATCGGGCGCGAGTTCACCAGCCTGTTCCGGCTCAAGAGCGTCGAGGCGATCCATCAACGCCTCTCGGACAACTTCGACCGCCTTCCTCCGCCCGAGGCCCGGCAGGCGATCGCCGATGTGTTGGCTGTCGTTCCGCGCGAGCGCGAGGTCGAAGCCGCGATCGAAGCGTTTCAACGGCAAGCGCAACTGCACCACACCGCCCGGCAGCAGATCGAGCTGCTGTCGCGGACGGTGATGAAGCCGCTCGACCGCCGCGCCGAGACCCATGTGCGCACGGCGGTGCTGCGCGCGTTCGGGATCACCGCGATCAGCCCCACGGCGTTGACCGATGCGGCCTTCTTCCTCGCTTGCGGCGTGCGCATGGTGCGCGGGATCGCCGCCTCCTACGGCCACCGGCCGACCGCCGCCACCACGACCCACCTGCTGCGGCGGCTGGTGCTCGAGGCCGGCAAGCTCGGCGCCGTCGACATCGCCAGCGCCAGCCTGGTGCAGCACCTCGGCGGCGCGGTGACCGAGCGGATCGCGACGAGCGCTGCAGACGCGGTTTACGCCAGCTATCGGATGGCGCGGCTCGGCGTCATCGTCATGGATCTGTGCCGGCCGATCCCGTTCCGCGAGGACGAGGTTCCGAGCGTCGGCTCGCTGGTCGGCAATGTGCTGCGCCGCCGCACGGAACCGCAGCCGCCACCGACTTGACGCCGCAAGGCGGCGTGTTGCGCCGCACCTTTCCACAGCGATTGCACGTGCAACTTGTATTTGCAGGAACCTTTTGCCAAGTGGCGAATTTCCCTGTGGGACGTGACGACAGGGGAGAGCCATGACTATTGCCTTTATCCGGACGGGATCGGCGACTGCGGCCCCTCCGCCTGCAGTTGCGCGTGAGACTTCCTCGGACGAATTCCTCATCAGGCGAATCGCCGCTGGCGACCAGCTCGCCATGCGGACGCTGTTCGCACGGCATCGGGTGCCGTTGTATCGGTGGCTGCTGCGGATCGTGCGCGACGAGGCGTTGGCCGAGGACCTGTTGAGCGACGTGTTCCTCGACGTCTGGCGCCAGGCGGCCCAGTTCGAGGCGCGCTCGTCGGTCCCCACCTGGCTGCTGGCGATCGCCCGTTACAAGGCGCTCTCGGCCATGCGTCGCCGGATCGACGCGGAACTGGACGGCGAGATCGCCTCAACGATCGCGGACCCGGCCGACGATCCGGAGATCGTGTTGCAGAACAAGGACCGGGGCGAGCTGTTGCGCCGGGGCTTGGCGAGCTTGTCGCCGGAGCACGGCGAGGTCATCGACCTGGTCTATTACCACGGCAAGTCGGTAGCCGAGGTCGCCGACATCGTCGGCATCCCCGCCGCCACCGTGAAGACGCGCATGTTCTACGCGCGCAAGAAATTGGCCGAGTTGATCAGCGTAGCGTAGCACGCGTGGGGTGGGCAAAATCGCTTGCCGTGCCATCTCCGCGTGGGCACGGCGCACGATGGGCTTTGCCCACGCGGAGAGCTTAAAGCCTGCGCCTTTGCCCACCCTACTTTCTGCTCTCATTCCGACAAAAACGCCTCGATCTCGCCGATCAGCCTGGGCCATTCCGGCTCGTCGGACAGCAGCACGTGGTTGTCGCTCTCGATCGTCACGAACTTGGCGTGCGGTATCGAGCGCGCCATTAGTCGACCCTGCTCGAGCGGCGCCACATTGTCGTGCCGGCAGTGCAGCACCAGCGTGGGAACCTGCACTTTCGGCAGCAGGCCGGTGACGTCGATGTCGTCGCAGGCGTTACGAATCCGCGCCGCGTTCTCGGGCGAGGTCGTGACCCGCTGCAGGTCGACCAGCCATTTGATCTGCTGTGGTGAGCCGTTCGGGAAGAACACCGAGCTGAACGCCTTCATGAAGGCCGAGTGCTCGTCGCCCCATCCGTGCCGCATGATGGCGAGGAACGCCCGCGCCATTTCCGCCTCGGCGGCCGAGCCGCGCTTGTTGCGTCCCTGCGCGTAGCCGCCATAGAGGATCAGCTTGGACACGTGCTCCGGATGGCGCACCGCGTAGGCGACCGCGACCGCCGCGCCCTGCGAGATGCCGAGAAACGCCGAGCGCTTCACCGCGACCGCTTCGACCACGGTTTCGAGATCGCGCACGAAGGCGGCGAACGAGATGTCGTCGACTTCGCGATCGGCGAGGCCGTTGCCGCGTCCGTCATAGCGGATCAGGCGCGAGCGTGCCGCCAGCCGTTGCAGCAGCGGCGACCAGATCGGACTCTCCCAGTCGTATTCGATATGGGTCAGCCAATTGGCGACCTTGATCAGGGGCGGCCCATCGCCGCCCACGGCCAGCGCCAGGTTGACGCCGTCGGCGGTCCGGCAAAACGTGACCTCCTGATAGCGCTTGGGCGAGGACATCGGGGCGGGCACCTCCGATGGCACGTGCCCTTCACGCACCTCGCCCACGAACCGCAGCCCCTTGCGGGCGACGGTGCGGATCAAGCGTTGCTGCTCGCCGCTGTCGCCGATGGCGCGGCGGGCGGCGTTGATGCGGCTGGCGAGCGTCGATTCCGACACGATGCGGCCGTCCCAGACGCCGGCCAACAAGTCGTCCTTGCTGACCACGCGGTCGCGGTTCCGGATCAGGAAGACCAGGAGGTCGAAGACCTGCGGCTCGACCGCCACCAGCTGGCCCTCGCGGCGCAGCTCGCGTCGGTCGGCGTCGAGAACGTTGTTTTCGAAGAAAAACAGCAAGTTATCGCCCGCAAACGTGCCGCCCAGTCCGGCGCGGGACCTTAACGCATCTTGCCAGCAAGAAAAATCAAGGCCGCCTCAAGCACAAATCAAGCCGGCCTCAAAGCCGATCGTCCGACCGGGTGGCACGCTCCGCCCACTTCGATCGCGCCCGGGGCTTCGGCTCAAGCGACGAGGCAGCGGGTCATCTCCCACGCTTGAAAGAAGGGGAATCACCATGGGTCGGATCGTGGCATTTCTCTACGGGCTCGCTGCTTATGCCGTGTTCTTCTTCACCTTCCTCTACGCCATCGGCTTCGTCACCGGCCTCATCGTGCCGAAGACCATCGACGGCGGGGCGGTCGTGCCGCTCGGCGAAGCGCTCGTCGTCGACATCCTCCTGCTGTCGCTGTTCGCCGTGCAGCACAGCGTGATGGCGCGCAAGCAGTTCAAGCAGTGGTGGACGCGCTTCGTCCCGGCCTCGGTCGAGCGCAGCACCTATGTCCTGCTGGCGAGCCTCGCGCTCGTGCTGCTGTTCTGGCAGTGGCGCCCGATCCCGACGGTGGTCTGGCAGGTCGCCGACCCGCAGCTTGCCGTGGCGGTGATGGGCCTGTCGTTCGTCGGCTGGCTGCTCGTCCTGCTCAGCACGTTCCTGATCAACCATTTCGAGCTGTTCGGGCTGCATCAGGTCGTCATCAACCTGGCCGGACGAACGATGCCCGCGCCGCGCTTCAAGGCGCCGGTGCTCTACAAGGTGGTGCGCCATCCGGTCTATCTCGGCTTCATGATCGCGTTCTGGGCGGCGCCGGTGATGACGGCCGGGCATCTGCTGTTCGCGGCGGTGACGACGGCCTACATTCTCGTCGGCATCTTCCTCGAGGAACGCGATTTGATGGCGCTGTTCGGGGACGAATACCGGCGCTACCGCGAGCGGGTCGCGATGCTGGTTCCGTTCTGGCGCAAGTCGGCTTAGCTCAAAAATATCGGCTGGCGGTGCCGGCCTGCGCTTTGCCGGCGCCGCCGCCGTTCTGCTAACCTGCCAACAACGGTATGTGGATCCGATGGCACTGATGTCTGAAGCGTCCCATCCAACGGCGCGCTCCGATCCGAAAGCGATCAAGGCGGCCGTCGCCGCGCTCACGGCGAAATTCGGCAACCGGGTGGTGACCTCGCAGGCGGTGCGCGAGCAGCACGCCAACACCACGACCTGGATCGCGAACGAGCCGCCGGACGCGGTGGTGTTTCCGCAAACGACCGAGGACGTGCAGGACGCGGTGCGCATCTGCGCCGCCCACTGCATGCCGGTGATTGCATTCGGCGCCGGCACCTCGCTCGAAGGCCACATCAACGCGCCCTTCGGCGGCGTGTCGATCGACTTCCGCGATATGAACCGCGTGCTGGCGGTGAACTCGCAGGACCTCGACTGCGTGGTCGAGCCGGGCATCACTCGCAAGCAGCTCAACGAGCATCTGCGCGACCAGGGCCTGTTCTTTCCGCTCGATCCCGGCGCCGATGCCTCGCTCGGCGGCATGGCGGCGACGCGCTGCTCCGGCACCAATGCGGTGCGCTACGGCACCATGAAGGACAACGTGCTGGCGTTGAAGGTGGTGCTGCCAAACGGCGAGCTGATGACCACGGCGCGGCGCGCCAAGAAGTCGTCGGCCGGCTACGACCTCACCCGCCTGATGGTCGGCTCGGAAGGCACGCTCGGGGTGATCACCGAACTCACGCTCAAGCTCTCCGGCATTCCCGAGGCGATCGCCGGCGGGGTCTGCCCGTTTCCATCGGTGGAGGCCGCCTGCAACGCCGCCATCATGACCATCCAGTCCGGCATTCCGGTGGCGCGCATCGAGCTGCTCGACGAACTGCAGGTGAAGGCCACCAATCTCTATTCCAAGCTCACGCTGCCGGAAGTGCCGATGCTGTTCGTCGAGTTCCACGGCTCGCCGGCCGGCGTCGCCGAGCAGTCCGAGCGCTTCGGCGAGATCGCGTCTGACCTCGGCGGTGGGCCGTTCGAATGGGCAACCAAGCCCGAGGACCGCAGCAAGCTCTGGCAGGCGCGCCACGACGCCTATTGGGCGGGCCGGGGGCTGCGCCCCGGCGCCCAGGCGGTGGCGACCGACGTCTGCGTGCCGATCTCGCGGCTCGCCGAATGCGTCACCGAGACCCAGCGCGACATCGCCGAGCGCGGCCTGGTGGCGCCGATCCTCGGCCATGTGGGCGACGGCAATTTCCATCTCACGCTGTTGGTCGACATGGCCGACGCCGCCGAGGTCACGGCGGCCAAGAGCTTGTGCGAGCGCCTGGTCGAGCGGGCGCTGGCCATGGACGGCACCTGCACCGGCGAGCACGGGGTCGGGCAGGGCAAGATGAAATACCTGCCGGCCGAGCTGGGCTCGCCCGCGCTCGCCGCCATGGCGGCGATCAAGCGCGCGCTCGATCCGCAGGGCATCATGAATCCCGGAAAAATCGTGCCGCTGGATTGACTTGGGCTCTGCTGCAAGGTCGCCCAATTTAATTGAATTCGACTCTAAGTCATTGGCCATCCGACATAGATTTGCCGTCAATCTGCTCCACAAATGACGCTCGCTCCGGGGCAATGGGAGGAGCGAGGCAAATGGACAGGGATCACGGGCACTTGCCGGCCGTCATGAGCCGGCGGCCCGAATCGTGCTCAATATCGATGCTTAGGTGTTGCTAGGCCCGTGCACGCCGCCCCGTGCAAAGGGCCTCGGGAACACCTGCTGTGGAGACGGCGTGCAGACGACGCTGCTCGGCTTTGCGATCGCGATCATCCTGGCGCTGGTGACGGCGCTGGTGGGGCCTTTTTTCGTTGATTGGGGAAGCTATCGCGGCGAGTTCGAGGCGCGCGCGAGCCGCCTGACTGGGCTCGAATTCCGTGTCACCGGCCCGATCGACGCCCGCCTGTTGCCCACGCCCACCCTCATGCTGCAGGGCATCGAGTTCGGCCGCCCGGGCGACAGCAGCAAGGTGCGCGCGCGCGCCTTGCGCATCGAGTTCGCGCTCGGCGCCCTGGTGCGGGGCGAATGGCGCATCGCGGACGCGCGGCTGGAAGGGCCAGAATTCGCGGCCGGGCTCGACGGCGCGGGCCGCTTCGCCTGGCCGGTGCCCTCGATCGGCTTCGATCCGGAAGGGGTGTCGATCCAGCGGCTCAACATCGAGGACGGTCGCGCCGTTCTGGCGGACGCCGCCAGCGGCTCGCGGCTGGTGCTCGACAAGATCGAATTCAAGGGCGAGGTGCGCTCGCTGGCGGGGCCGGTCAAGGGCGAGGGCTCCTTCGTCGTCGCCGGCCACCATTATCCCTATCGCGTCGCGCTCGGCCGCGTCGCCGATGACGGCGGCGTCAAGCTGCGCCTCACCGTCGATCCGATCGACCGACCGCTGACCGCCGATGCCGATGTCTCGATCTGGGTCGATCGCGGCGCGCCGCGTTTCGAAGGCAGCCTGGCGTTGGCGCGGTCGGTCGGCCGTGCGCCCGAAGGCGGCATCATCGAGCCGTGGCGCGTCACCAGCAGGGTCAAGGGCGACGGCGCTGCGGCCGTGCTCGAGCAGATCGAATTCCAGTACGGGCCGGACGAGCGGGCGATCAAGCTGCGCGGCGACGCCAAGCTGACCTTCGGCGGCCAGCCGCAGCTCAACGGCGTGCTGTCCTCGCCGCAGCTCGATCTCGACCGCATGCTGGCCCTGCCGGAGGAAACCCGCCGCCGGCCGCTGGTCGCCATCAAGACGCTGGCCGATTATTTCTCCGGTGCGCCAAAGCTGCCGTTCCCGGTCAAGCTCGGGCTCGGCGTCGAGACGCTCACGCTGGCCGGCGCCACGCTCCAGCGCGTGAGCGGCGACGTGAAGACCGACGGCGAGACCTGGGACATCGAGAGTCTCGACCTGCGGGCTCCCGGCATCACCCAGGTGCGGCTGAGCGGTCGCTTCAGCGCTACGCCCAAGGGCGTCGCGTTCAAGGGCCCGGCCAAGGTCGATTCCGGCGATCCGCGCGCGCTGCTGGCATGGCTGACCGATCGGGCCGATCCGCAGGCGATCGCGGCCGGTTCGTTGCGCCTGAGCGGCGATGTCGCGCTCGGCAGCGAGTCGATCGCGATCGATCGGCTCAAGGCCGAGGTCGACCGCATGACCGTCCTCGGCCGCTTCGCTTATTCGTGGACCAGCAACGAGCGGCCGGCGCGGCTCGACGCCGCGCTCACCGCGCCCGAGATCGACGTCGATCGCGTTCATGCCCTCGCCAAGGCGATCCTGGGCGACGTCGAATTCGACCGGCCGCGCGAAGGCACGCTCTCGCTCAAGATCGATCGCGCCTCGGTCGCCGGCATCGAGGCCAAGCGCGCCGACGTCAGCATGCGGCTCGATGCCAACGGGCTCGGCATCGAGCGTCTCACGATCGCGGATTTCGGCGGCGCGACGCTGGCGGTGAAGGGACGCATCGACACCCAGGCGCAATCGCCCCGCGGCGCGGTCACGGTCGACCTCGACGCGCGCGCCCTCGATGGCTTGATTGCGCTGGCCGACAAATTCGCCCCGCAGACGGCGGACCAGCTTCGCCGGTTGGCGGAGCGCGTGACCCCGGTGACGTTGCGGGCGTCGCTGTCGGTCGATTCGGGCGCCGCCGGCAGCGCGGCTGCCAGATTCAAGGTCGACGGCCGCGCCGGCAGCTTCCGGCTGGCGCTGCAAGGCGACGCCGGCGCCGCCAGCGACGCCTTCACGGTCGACAATCTGGCCGCGCTCGGCGCCGCCAAGGTGAAATTCGCCGGCCGGATCGATGCCGAGGACAGCGGTGCGCTGGTGCAGCTGGTCCGCCTCGATCGCCTGATCGCGGTCGACAAGCGGCCGGGGCGGCTCAATCTCAATGCCAACGGTCCGCTGAACGGCAATCTGGTGGTCGACGGCCAGCTGGTGGCCGGGCCACTCAATATGTCCGCCAGCGGGATGCTGCGCCTGGCCAACGGCCAGGGCCCGGCCGCCCGGCTCGAGCTCAAGGTCGCCAACGCCAATCTGCGTTCGCCGCGGCCGGTCGCGGCCGGCCGGCCGGCCGAGCTGTTGCCGGTGTCGGCCACCGCGCGACTAGGGCTTGCCGAAGGCACCGTCTCGCTCACCGACGTCAGCGGCACGGTGGCGGGCGCCAGCATCGGCGGCCGGCTGGCCGTCGGCCTGCGGCAGCCCATGCGCATCGACGGCGACATCGAACTCGGAGCGATCGAGCTGCCGGCCGCGATCGCGGCGGCCATCGGCACGCCGGCGCAGACTACGGCTGCGGTGTGGTCCGGCGAGCCGTTCGAGCCGCATTTGGCGGGCGGCCTGCGCGGACAGGTCGCGATCAAATCGGCTCGCGTTGCACTGACCCCCAAGCTGGCCGCCCGCGACGTGCGAGGCGTGCTGAATTTCGACGGCTCGGACCTGACGCTCGCGGACATCGACGGCGCGCTTGCTGGCGGCCGCATCGCCGGCGGAATGACGTTCGTGCGCCGCGTCGATGGCTTGACCGCGCGCGCCCAGGTCAAGCTCACCGGCGGCAACCTCGCCGAATTGCTGCCCGGCGACGGCCCGCCGTCGCTCACCGGCCGGCTCACGCTCGATGTCGCCGCCGAGGGCACCGGCCTGAGCCCGATCGCGCTGATCGGATCGCTCGGCGGCAGCGGCACCTTCATGCTCGAGAACGGGCGGCTCGCGCGTCTCGACCCGGCGGCATTCGCCGCCGTGATCCGCGCCGTCGACCAGGGCCTGCCGATCGACGCCACCAGGGTCAGGGACCGGATGGATGCGGCGCTTGCCGGCGGCGCCCTCCCGATCACTTTGGTCGAGGGCGCGATCACTATCAGCGCCGGGCAAGCGCGCCTGAGCAACACGATGGTGCGCGCCGAGAACGCCGATCTCGCCGTGAGCGGGTTGCTCAATCTCGCCGACGGCGCGCTGGACTCGCGGCTGATACTGTTCGGGTCGGCGGCGGGCGCGGCCGCGCCGAGCAACGGCCGGCCGGAAGTGGTGATTTCGCTGAAGGGGCCGATCGATGCGCCCAAGCGCACGATCGACGTCGCCGCGCTGGCGAGTTGGCTGGCTTTGCGCGCGGTCGAGCAGCAGTCGAAGAAGCTCGATGTGCTCGAGGGCCGCGAGCCTGCGCCGAGCGCGCCCACGCCCGAGGCGCCGGCGCCGAGCGTCTCGACGTCGCCCGCCGGCGCTTTGCCGGAGTCCGCTCCATCGGCGGCGAGCCCGGCGGCGCCGGTACCCCCGGTGCGTCCGCGCCCGACGGTCTTGCGCAGCCAGCCGAGCGCGGCACAACCGCCCGGCGGGCAAAGGGCCAAGCCGGCGACGCCATCGGCGGGTCAACTTGCGCCGCTGCCGCCGCCGATCGATATCCGCCCCGCGCCCGGATCGCGAATGCCGCGTGCGCTCAACGGACCGGCCCAGGGCTCGGCGCGCTCGCCCCAGCCGCCGGCGCCGAAGCCGCTGGCGATCACGCCGCCGCCCGGCGGCACGCGCTCGCTTGAAAACTGAATCCCGCTCCATAGCGTTTTCCGGCGAAAGCCTGCCCCGGACTTGATCCGGGGTGGGAACCGGTTCGCCGCAGAAAACGCGTCAAGGCGCTCAAGACTGCGGGACGAGGCGATTGGACGCCATCTCGCGCGTGCCATCGCGCCCGCCCTGCTCGTCACCCGCTTGATTGCGATAGTAATCGAGGACGAACAGGCGAATGGCCGATGACAGGTTGCCGTGCCTGCGCTCGGTGTCGATCGAAGCAACGAGGTCCGACAATGTCGTGTCGCGCCCGCCCGCGATGTCTTTGAGCCCCTTCCAGAACGCATCCTCGAGGCTGACGCTCGTTTTGTGGCCAGCGATCACGATGGAGCGTTTAACGACCGGCGATTTCATCGATCGTCTCCCGTTTTGATCCGGTGCCGATCGAGGTGGCGGCGGGATTTGGCATTGCGTTCCGCGTCGAGCATGCGCTCCGCCTTGCTACGGCCGTGCAGTAGGCGATTGGCAGCCGCCTTCAGCTCGGCCTGCTGCCGTTCGGATTTCTTGCGTGCCCTCCGAAGGTTGACGACTTCGCCCATCCCCTTCACTCGATGGTAACCGGATAGCCTCTTGTCCGGCTTCGATAATTTGGCTTCGTCGTGAAATGCGCCCATAGCGTGGCAGCGGATCGCATGGCTGGGTTCCCAATGGCCGTCAAAGCAGGCCCGTGCCGACCGAAGGCAGCATCGTACTGGATTCCACAGTAAAAGTTCGGAATATCGAAATGGGTCTTATTCCTTCGCTCATGTGACGAAATACAACCCAAAAGACTGCTGGATCATTGATAGACGATCGAAAAACTGCATTGAATATTTGTTCTATGTGGAAGGATTTCTACTTGAAGTCAGCGTCCTAAGCTTGTCTGACCCTCACAAAATCAGACCGCCATGTGCGGGCGGACAAATCTCGGCCTCCTCACAAAAGTGTTATTGGAAAGCGTCGACCGGCAGGCGTCGCCCACTTGCGGCTTCACTGGGGGACCGGTCAGCTTGGCCGAGTCATCTTCTCGGGCCGCACCAGGCGGTCGAACTCCGCCGCCGAAACGTAACCGAGCCGCAGCGCCTCCTCGCGCAGCGTGGTGCCATTGGCGTGCGCGGCCTTGGCGATCGCCGCCGCCCGCTCGTAGCCGATCTTCGGCGCCAGCGCGGTGACCAGCATCAGCGAGTTGGCCATCAGCTCGCGGATGCGTTGCTCGTTGGCACGAATGCCGATCACGCAATTGCCGGTGAACGACACCGCCGCGTCGGCAAGCAGCCGGATCGACTGCAGCATCGCGAACGCGATCACCGGCTTGTAGACGTTGAGCTCGAAGTGGCCTTGGCTCGCCGCGATAGTGATCGTGGTTTGATTGCCGAACGCCTGGCAGCAAACCATGGTCATCGCCTCGGCCTGGGTCGGATTGACCTTGCCGGGCATGATCGAGGACCCCGGCTCGTTCTCCGGCAGGATCAACTCGCCGAGCCCCGAGCGGGGGCCCGATCCCAACAGCCGGATGTCGTTGGCGATCTTGAACAGCCCGGTCGCCACCGACGTCAGCGCGCCGTGGGCGAAGACGATGGCGTCGTGGGCGGCGAGCGCCTCGAATTTGTTCGGCGCACTGACGAAGGGCAGGCCGGTCAAGGCGGCGATCCGCTTGGCGACCAGCTTGGCGAACTGCGGCTTGGCGTTGAGCCCGGTGCCGACCGCGGTGCCGCCCTGCGCCAGCGGATAGAGCTCTTTGAGGCCGAGCCGCGTACGGGTGATGCCGTTCTTCACCTGCGCGGCGTAGCCGGAGAATTCCTGCCCGAGGGTGAGCGGCGTGGCGTCCTGGGTGTGGGTGCGGCCGATCTTCACGATGCGGGCGAATTCCTTGCTCTTCTTTTCCAGTGCCGCGTGCAGATGCGCCAGCGCCGGGATCAGCCGATGCGCGATCTCCCGCGCCGCCGCGATGTGCATGGCGGTCGGGAAGCAATCGTTCGACGACTGGCTCATATTGACGTGATCGTTCGGATGCACCGGCGACTTCGCGCCCGGCTTGGCGCCGAGCATCTCGTTGGCGCGCGCGGCGATCACCTCGTTGACGTTCATGTTGGTCTGGGTGCCCGAGCCGGTCTGCCATACGGCCAATGGAAAGTGATCGTCGAGCTTGCCGTCGATGACCTCCTGGGCCGCGCGCACGATCGCCTTGGCGCGCCGCGCATCGAGCGAGCCGAGCGCGTGGTTCACCTAGGCCGCCGCGCGCTTGACGATGCCGAGCGCGCGAATGAGCGCGATCGGCTGGCGTTCCTCGCCGATGCGGAAATTGCGCCGCGAACGTTCGGTCTGCGCCCCCCAATAGCGGTCCGCCGGCACCTCGATCGGGCCGAAAGTATCGGTCTCGGTGCGGGTCTTCATGGCTTCGCCAAATGACGGTGAATAGCGAGTGGCTCCATTCGCTACTTCGCTACTCGCTATTCGCTTGTCGCTCGTCGTCCGTGCTCATTTCTTCCGGAACCGGTCGAGGCGCACCACTTCGCCGCCCGCCGGCTTGTCGGGCTTCGCGTCCGTGGTCGGCGCCGGCGGATTGGCGGGCGCCGGGACGGCGACGATCGGCGCAGCACCCTTGTGCTCCGCCGGCGGCCGCGCTGGCTCGCGACCCTTTTGGACGGGCGGCGCGGTGCTCTCCTGCTCGCTGCTGTCGGTGTCCGCCGCGTCGTCGTTGATCTCCTCGAATTGCAAGGCGAACTGCACCGCCGGGTCGACGAATGCCTTGATCGCCGTGAACGGAACGGTCAAGCGCTCCGGCACACCGCCGAATGACAAGCCGACCTCGAAGCCGTCTTCGGTCACCACCAGATCCCAGAACTGGTGCTGCAGAACCACGGTCATTTCCTCGGGGTATTGGGCGAGCATGCGCGGCGACAGCCGCACCCCGTCGGCGCGCGTGTCGAAGGAGATGTAGAAATGGTGCTCGCCCGGCAGGCCGCTCTTGGCCGCGTCGATGAGCACGGTGCGCACGACGCCACGCAGGGCATCCTGGGCCAGAATGTCATAGCGGATGTAATCGACGGCCATGGGGCGATCCGTTCGCTCGGCTCTCGGTGCCAGATTCGTCAACCGCGATGCTAACGCACTGCGCGGCGAACGCCAGCATGCTCTCAATCTAAAGAATGGGAAGTGGAGGCTTCTGTTGCCAGGTGCCTCCGAACCCCGCCTGACGGAGCTTAACCCGTCAGGGCTTTAGATCGGTATTCCAAACCGCATTACGCGGCCTGGGCAACCGGAGCATAGTTGTCGTTGGCAACTATGAAGTTGGCCCGATAACGGCGGAACCATGCCGAGCAAAAGCACGCCCTTTACGCCCTCGTCGATCCTATTTCGCCCCCGTTGGTGGAGGCGCCGGGTACTGCCCCCGGGTCCGATAGGTTTATTACGACGGCCATTTATCGCCATAGCCGGCTTGCGCCGGCAGCCATCAATATAAGCACGAAAGGTTGATGAAGAAAGACCGTCGCGATCCCGACCGCCGGCGGGTTGCGCGGCGATCCGTGGACCCATTCCGACAAATCGTTTGGCCCCGGGCCGGTTGCCGGTCTAAATCTCGCGCACCATGTCCGAGACTGCGCCCGCCGAACCATCTTCGGCAGCTCCCAATCTCCTCGACCTCTTCATCGCCTTCGCGCTGATCTCGCTCTGCGGCTTCGGCGGCGTTCTGGCCTGGTCGCGGCGGATGCTGGTCGAGGAACGCAAGTGGATGACGCCCGCGGAGTTCAACGACGCCTACGCCTTGTGCCAGCTCCTGCCCGGTCCGAACGTGGTCAACCTGTCGGTGGTTTTCGGCCGCCGCATCCGCGGATCGGTCGGCGCCGTCGTCGCGCTGGTCGGGTTGGTCGGACCGCCCTTCATCATCGTCATCTTGATCGGCTTGCTTTACGCGCGCTTCGGCGAGATCGCGGCGCTCCAGCGCATGCTGGCCGGAGTCACGGCGGCGGCGGTCGGCCTCGTCTTCGGCACCTGCGCCAAGATGGCGCTGCCGCTGCTCACTGACCGTTGGGGGCTGGCGCCGCTGATGGCGCTCGCGACTTTCGCGGCGATCGGGGTCGTGCGCTGGCCGCTCTACTGGGCGCTCGCCGTGCTGGTGCCGCTCAGCATCACCATCGCGTGGGTGCGGCGATGAAGGACGATGCCGGCACGCTGCTCACGCTGGCAGGCTATTTCGCATTGATGTCGCTGTTCGCGATCGGCGGCGCCAATTCCGCCGTGCCCGAGATGCAGCGCGTGGCGGTCGAGGTCGAGCGCTGGATGAGCGACCGGCAGTTCGCCGACATTTTCGCCATGGCACAGGTCACGCCGGGACCGAACGTCATCATCGTCACCTTAATTGGCTACCACGTGGCCGGCCTCATCGGCGCGCTGGTCGCCACCTTGGCGATGTGCGGTCCCACTTGCGTGTTCGCGTTCTACGTCGGGCATGCCTGGGAGCGCTTCAAGGACGCGCCCTGGCGGAGGGCCATCCAGGCCGGTCTGCTGCCGATTTCGATCGGGCTCATCGCGGCGAGCGCCTTCGTGGTAGCATCGGTGGCTCTGCACAATTTTGTGGCAGTAGCGGTCATGCTGGGAACCGCCATCGTCACCTACATGACGCGTTTGAATCCGCTATGGATTTTTGCCGCAGCCGCGGTGCTGGGGCTTATCGGGTTGTTCTGACTTAAATTTGTCGCACTTGCTTCCCGTCGCCCACCGGAATGTGCTACGGAAACCATGTGCCGACGGGCGGAAGGTTCCGCGGTACAGCGCGGGGCTGACGGAGGGAACATGTCCGAGGGCGTTAGTTCGTCCCCGAAGGGGACGCGAGGGGGGTTGCCGGTCGATACGCACAACTTGTTTGGTGGAGTGGCGATCGCTGGGCTGGCGATCACGCTGTTGCTGTACGCGTATTATGTGCCGAGTCCCACGAAAGTACCGGCCAGCATGGCAGGTGCGGTCCTTCTGATCGGGATTGCCGTCGCAGTGGGCCTGTTGCCGGTCCGCGGTCCACGGGATTTCTTTGGTGGTATTGTCCTCGTCCTGATGGCGGCTTTGGCCTTGATCGCCTCCGCCGAGCTGCCCGGCCAGCGCGGTTTCGCCTTTGGTCCGGGAACCGCGCCGCGGCTGTTCGCCCTCGTCCTTGCAGGCCTTGGCGCCGCCGTCGCGCTCGGCGGTGTCTTTGTCGAAGGGCCGCACATCGAAAAATACAAGATCCGCGGGCCGGTCCTGGTCGTCGTGGCCATTGTCGCCTTTGCCGGCATGATCCGGCCGCTGGGTCTGGTCCCTGCGACCTATCTGGCTTTCATCGTCTCGATCCTCGGATCGACGGAAATGCGTTGGATCGAAAGCATCATTGCGGCCGCGGTGATGACGCTGTTCTGCGTCTTGCTGTTCGTCTACCTGCTCAACCTGCCGTTCCAACTCTGGCCGCGATTCTGACGCGGGGGCGTAAGTCATGTCTGAACTTCTTGCGAACCTTGCGATGGGCTTTACGGTCGCGGCCAACCCTTACAATATGATGTTCTGTCTGCTCGGTGCCTTGGTCGGCACCCTGGTCGGCGTCCTTCCCGGCATCGGCACCGTCGCCACCATCGCGATGCTGCTGCCGATCACCTTCGGGTTGCCGCCGGTCGGCGCGCTGATCATGCTCGCCGGCATCTATTACGGCGCCCAATACGGCGGTTCGACCACCTCGATCCTGGTCAACATCCCGGGCGAGGCCACGTCCGTGATCACCTGCCTCGACGGCCATCAGATGGCGCGGCAAGGCCGGGCCGGCCCGGCCCTTTCGATCGCTGCCATCGGCTCGTTCTTCGCCGGCTGCGTAGCGACGGTTTTGGTCGCCGCCCTCGGTGCGCCGTTGACCAGCCTCGCGTTGCTGTTCGGTCCCGCTGAATATTTTTCGCTGATGGTGCTGGGCCTGATCTTCGCCGTCGTGCTGGCGAAGGGCTCGGTGCTCAAAGCCGTGGCCATGGTCGTCAGCGGCCTGCTGATGTCGATGGTCGGCTCCGACCTCGAGACCGGCGCCGGCCGCATGACCTTCGACATCGCGGAACTGGCCGACGGCATCGGCTTCGCCAACATCGCCATGGGCGTGTTCGGCTTTGCGGAGATCATCCGCAATCTCGAACTGCCGTCCGAGAGCCGCGATATCTTGAAGGCGAAAGTCACCGGTTTGATGCCGACCCGGAAGGATCTGATCGATTCGTCCGGCGCGATCGCCCGCGGCACGCTTATGGGCTCGCTGGTTGGAATTCTCCCCGGGGGCGGCGCGGTGATCGCGTCGTTCGCCGCCTACACGTTCGAGAAAAGGATATCGAAGAATCCGGAGCGGTTCGGCCGTGGTGCCATCGAAGGGGTCGCGGCGCCCGAAAGCGCCAACAACGCGGCCGCCCAAACCTCCTTCATCCCGCTGCTCACGCTCGGCATCCCGCCCAATGCGGTGATGGCGCTGATGGTCGGCGCCATGACCATCCACGGTATCGTGCCGGGCCCGCAGGTCATGACCAAGCAGCCGGAGCTGTTCTGGGGCATGATCGCCTCGATGTGGCTCGGCAACCTGATGCTGGTGGTCATCAACCTGCCGCTGGTCGGCCTCTGGGTCACCCTGCTGCGCGTGCCGTATCGGCTGCTCTATCCGTCGATCATCGTGTTCTGCTGTATCGGCATCTATTCGATCAACAACTCGCCGTTCGACGTCGTGCTCTCGGCCGGGTTCGGGATCGTGGGCTACTGGCTGATCAAGCACGACTTCGAGCCGGCGCCGATGCTGCTCGGCTTCGTGCTGGGACCGCTGATGGAGGAGAACCTGCGCCGCGCCATGCTGATCGCGCGCGGCGATGCCACCGTGTTTTTCACGCGCCCGATCTCGGGGGTCTTGCTGTCGATCGCCATCATCCTGCTGGTGCTCGCCGCGCTGCCGAATATCCGCCGCCGCCGCGACGAGGTCTTCGTCGAATAGCCGGCGCAATCGCTGCATTACAGCGGTCGTCCGGGCCGCCCATCATCGAGCGGCCCGGGAACTCGGCAGGCCGCATCGAATCGACGGCTAGTTCCGTGGATGGCAGCGTAGGCTGTTACCGGCGATGGCCGACCGGCAATCCTTAATGCATTGACCGCCGGGCCAGGTGAGCGGCGCACTTGCATTCACAGTCAGCGCGGCCAATTTCACCGATAACCGGGAGGCGCTAGACTTGGCCTCCCGAGTCGGTTTTCGCCGTGCGAGGCCCGGTCGATGCGCCAATACCATGACCTGATGGAGCGGATTCTCGCCGACGGCGTGGAGAAGCACGACCGCACCGGCACCGGCACGCTGTCGGTGTTCGGCCACCAGATGCGCTTCGACCTCGACGACGGCTTTCCGCTCACGACCACCAAGAAGCTGCACCTGAAGTCGATCATCTACGAGCTGCTCTGGTTCCTCGCCGGCGACACCAACGTCAAATACTTGAACGAGCGCGGGGTCAGGATTTGGGACAAATGGGCGGATGAAAATGGCGAGCTCGGACCGATCTACGGCTCCCAATGGCGGTCATGGCCGGCGCCAGGCGGCGGCACCATCGATCAGATCGCCAATGTGGTCGAGGCGATTCGGCGCAATCCCGACTCGCGCCGCCTCATCGTCACCGCCTGGAACCCGGCTGAGGTGGACAAGATGGCGCTGCCGCCATGCCACTGCCTGTTCCAGTTCTACGTCGCCAACGGAAGGCTTTCCTGTCAGCTCTATCAGCGCTCGGCCGATGTGTTCATCGGCGTGCCGTTCAATATCGCCTCCTACGCATTGCTCACCCTGATGGTGGCGCAGGTGACGGGACTGAGAGCCGGCGAGTTCGTATGGACGGGGGGCGACTGTCATCTTTACAGCGATCATCTGGAACAGGCGCGCCTGCAGCTCTCGCGCCCACCACGGCGGTTGCCAAAAATGATCCTCAACCCGGCCGTAATCGATCTCTTCGCATTCCGTTACGAGGATTTCTCGCTGCAAGGCTATGACCCGCTTCCGCACATCGAGGCCAAGGTGGCGGTGTGAGCGCTCGGCAGGGCTCCAGCGCAACGTCGCCCGAGCAGGGGCGCGTCGAGCTTATCCTCGTCGCCGCCGTTGCGGATAACGATGTGATCGGCCAAGGCGGCCGCCTGCCGTGGCGGCTCAAGTCCGACATGCAACACTTCCGCGCCGTCACCATGGGCAAGCCGGTGGTGATGGGACGCAAGACCTATCTGTCCATCGGCCGTCCGCTTGCCGGCCGCACCAACATCGTAGTGAGCCGTGACCAGGCCTTCAGCGCGCCAGGCGTGCTGGTCGCGCCGAGCACCGAGGCGGCGCTGACGGCGGCGCGCGGCGACGCGCTGCGGCGCTCCGCCGATGCGATCGCCGTCATCGGCGGCGCCGATCTCTACGCCCAGACCATCGCCGGCGCCGATCGGCTGGTGATCACGCGCGTGCACTTGCAACCAAGCGGCGATACGAAGTTTCCGTCCATCGATCCCAACGTCTGGAAGGAGATGGAACGGACCGAGCATCGCGCCGGACCGGATGACGAAGCGAGCTTCACCGTGCTGGTTTACGAACGGCGTGCGGCGGACGCCAAGCCGGCCGGTGGTAGGCATTAACCGGATTTCAAGGCCATGCGTTGCCGCGCCGCACGCGCGTAATCGCGTTGTAACCGGGTGACACCTCCCCTATAACCCCCCCAAACCCAAACAGGCGCGGCGGCCCGCCTTGGCCGGCGCAGCGAGGAGACAGCCGATGCCGTGGAGCAATCAGGGCGGCGGACCCTGGGGATCGGGAGGCGGGAAGGGCCCATGGGGCTCCGGGCCGCAGCCGTCGGGTCCGACACCGCCCGATCTCGAAGAGTTCCTCCGTCGCAGCCAGGACAAGCTGCGCACCGTGTTGCCGGGCGGCAATCTCGGCGGCAAGGGCATCGGCCTGATCGTGCTGGCCGCGATCGCGATCTGGGGGGTGTCCGGCTTCTTCCGCGTCGATCCCGACGAGCTCGGCGTGGTGCTGCGCTTCGGCAAATTCGTGCGCGAGGTGCAACCCGGCCTGAACTATCACCTGCCGTATCCGATCGAGAGCGTGCTCACGCCGAAGGCGCTGCAAATCAGAAAGATCGACGTCGGAATGCGGGTGGTCGAGGACCTGCGCCGCGGCAGCACGATCCGCGATGTGCCCGAGGAAAGCCTGATGCTCACCGGTGACGAGAACATCGTCGACGTCGACTTCTCGGTGCTGTGGCGTATCAAGCCCAACGGCGTCGGCGACTACCTGTTCAACATCCAGCAGCCCGAGGGCACCGTGAAGGCGGTGGCCGAGAGCGCCATGCGCGAGGTGATCGGGCGCTCCAACATCCAGCCGATCCTGACCGGCGCACGTCAGAACATCGAGACCGCCGTGCAAGAGCTGATGCAGAAGGTGCTCGATGACTACGGATCGGGAGTGCAGATTCAGCAGGTGCAGTTGCAGAAGGTCGATCCGCCTTCGCAGGTGATCGACGCCTTCCGCGACGTGCAGGCCGCCCGCGCCGATCTCGAACGCGCGCAGAACGAGGCGCAGACCTACGCCAACCGCGTGGTGCCGGAAGCGCGCGGCCGGGCCGCCCAAATCACCCAGGCCGCCGAGGCCTACCGCGAGCAGACCGTGGCCGAGGCCAAGGGCCAGTCTTCGCGCTTCCTGCAGGTCTACGAGGAATACAAGAAGGCGCCCGAGGTCACCCGCCAGCGCATGTATCTCGAGACCATGGAGCGGCTGTTCGGCGGGACCGACAAGATCATCATGGATTCCGGCGCCAGCACCGGCATCGTTCCCTATCTGCCGCTCGACCAGCTCACGCGCCGGCCGCAGACGCCGCCGCCGACGGGAGGCAGCCGATGAAACTCAATCTCGCCGGCGGCGTTCTCGCCGTTCTCATCATCGTGGGCCTGATCATCGCCTACAGCGCCTTGTTCACGGTCCATCAGACCCGTCAGGCGCTGGTGGTGCGGCTCGGCCAGCCGGTTCGCATCGTCACCGAGCCCGGCTTGAACTTCAAAGTCCCGCTGATCGACAGCGTGATCTATATCGATAAGCGCATCCTCGACCTCGAGAACCCGGCGCAGGAGGTGATCGCCTCCGACCAGAAACGGCTCGTAGTCGACGCCTTCGCGCGCTACCGCATCAACGACGTGCTGAGATTCTACCAGGCGGTCGGGTCGGTCGAGCGCGCGAACTCGCAGTTGTCGATCCTACTCAACTCGGCGCTGCGCCGCGTGCTCGGCGAGGCGACCCTGACCCACGTCGTGCGCGACGAGCGCTCCCAGCTCATGGGGCGGGTGCGCGACCAGCTCGACAACGAGGCGCAGGCCTTCGGCATTCACGTCGTCGATGTGCGCATTCGTCGCGCCGACCTGCCGGAGCAGAACAGCCAGGCGGTCTACGAGCGCATGAAGACCGAGCGCCAGCGGGAGGCGGCCGAGTTCCGCGCGCAAGGCAGCCAGCGCGCGCAGGAAATCCGGGCGCGTGCCGATCGCGACGTGACCGTGCTGCTCGCCGATGCCACCAACAAAGCCGAGCAGACCCGCGGCGAGGGCGACGGCGAGCGCAACCGCATCTTCGCCGATGCCTACAATCGCGATAAGGAATTCTTCTCGTTCTACCGTTCGATGCAGGCCTACGAAGCCGGCCTGCGTTCGAACGATACCCGATTGCTGCTCAAGCCCGATTCGGAGTTCTTCCGATTCTTCGTTGATCCTTCGGGCAAGCCGCGTGACAGCGGCGGCGCAGCGACGACCACGCCTACCACGCCGCCGAAATAGCGCGCAGTTGCGCGCCCGCGAGACCGGTCGAAGATGCCCGAACTCATTGTGGCCATCGGTCTCGTATTCGTGATTGAGGGGCTCGTTTTCGCCGCCTTTCCGGGCGCCGCGAAGCGGCTGGCGGCGACCGCGTTGGAAAGCCCGGAGAACTCGCTGCGGATCGCCGGCATCGTGTCGGCTGTGGTCGGCGTCGTGCTGATCTGGCTGGTGCGCGGCTGAGCGCGGAAACGCTCGATGATGCCGTGCGACGCCCGCTGGTCCCGATTCCGCCCTAATCCCAAGCCTAATTCCGCAGTGTGGAGATCGCCCTTGCGTCCCTACCCGGACGGGAGCAGTGTCTCGCCCTCACATCCAGGAGCTCAGACGTCCATGCTCGGCACTCTCGCCCAATTTGCCCGGCAGGTCCGCCGCCCAGCCTTGGCCGCGGTCGCAAGCGCAGCGATCGTCTTGCCAGCGCTCTCGATTCCCTCGGCCGCGCGCGGCCCCGACGCGATCTCCGACGTCGCCGAAAAGGTGATCGACGCGGTGGTCAACATCTCGACCTCGCAGAAGGTGGAGTCGCGCAACACGCCGATGCCGCAACTGCCGAACGATCCGCAGCTGGACGAGCTGTTCCGCGACTTTTTCAATCGGCGGGGTCAGCAAGGCGATCAGAATCGCCCGAGCGGCCCGCGCCGCGTCAATTCGCTCGGCTCCGGCTTCATCATCGATGCGTCGGGGATCGTGGTCACCAACAACCACGTCATCTCGGAGGCCGATGAGATCACCGTCATCCTCAACGACGGCACGCGCCTGAAGGCCGAGTTGATGGGCAAGGATCAGAAGACCGATATCGCGCTGCTGCGGGTCAAGACCGACAAGCCGCTCAAGGCCGTGAAGTTCGGTGATTCGGAAAAGCTCAGGCTCGGCGAATGGGTGATCGCTATCGGTAACCCGTTCAGCCTCGGCGGCACGGTGACGGCGGGCATCGTTTCGGCGCGCAACCGCGACATCAATTCCGGCCCCTACGACAATTACATTCAGACCGACGCCTCCATCAACCGCGGCAATTCGGGCGGACCGTTGTTCAACCTCGAAGGCGAGGTGATCGGCGTCAACACCGCGATCATCTCTCCCTCCGGCGGCTCGATCGGCATCGGCTTTGCGGTGCCGTCGAAGACCGCGCTGCCCGTGATCGAGCAATTGAAGCAGTTCGGTGAGACCCGGCGCGGCTGGCTCGGCGTGCGCATCCAGCAGGTGACCGACGAGATCGCCGAGAGCCTCAACATCAAGCCGGCGCGCGGCGCGCTGGTTGCCGGCGTCGACGACAAGGGGCCGGCCAAACCGGCCGGCATCGAGCCCGGCGACGTGATCGTCAAGTTCGACGGCAAGGATATCAGGGAGATGCGCGACCTGCCGCGCGTCGTCGCCGATACGCCGGTCGGCAAGCAAGTGCCGGTGCAGATCATCCGCAAGGGCAAGGAAGAGACCAAGACGGTGATGCTCGGCCGGCTCGAGGACGGCGAGAAGCAGGCCGAGGCGGCGAAGCAGGATCCCGCCACCGACAACAAGACCGTCGTGAAGAAATCGCTCGGCATCGAGCTTTCCAACCTGTCGGACGATCTGCGCAAGCGCTACAAGATCAAGGACGCCGTGAAGGGCGTCGTCATCACCGGCATCGACAGCAACTCGCCGGCCGCCGACAAGCGATTGTCCGCGGGTGACGTGATCGTCGAGATCGCGCAGGAGGCGGTTGCGAGTGCCGACGACTTCCAGGCCAAGATCGACAAGCTCAAGAAGGAAGGCCGCAAGTCGGCGCTGCTGCTGATCGCGGGCGCCGACGGCGAGCTGCGCTTCGTCGCGCTCAGCCTGCAGTAAGCGGCCACAGAATACGGACGGCAGACGACGGAAAGTCATTCCGACCTTCCGTCGTTTTCTATTTGTCGTCTGTCGTCCGTCCTCCGTCGTCCGATACGAACTCTTCGGGGCGATAGCCTTGCGCGTAGAGCAGCGCAGTGAGGTCGCCGTGGTCGATGCGCGCGGCGGCGGCCTCCGCGACCTTGGGCTTGGCGTGATAGGCGACGCCGAGCCCGGCCGCCTCGATCATGGCGATGTCGTTGGCGCCGTCGCCGATGGCCAGCGTCTCCTCGGGCTCAAGCCCAAGCCGCGCTCTGAGCTCGATGAGCGTCGCGAGCTTGTCTTCACGGCCGAAGATCGGCTCGTCGACCTCGCCGGTCAGCCGGCTGCCGGCATCGACGATCAGCGTATTGGCGCGGTTCTCGTCGAAACCGATCATGGCGCCGATGCGCCTGGTGAACAGCGTGAAGCCGCCGGTGACCAGGCAGGTATAGGCGCCGTTCGTGCGCATGGTCGCAACCAGCGTGCGCCCTCCCGGGGTGAGCCGGATGCGCTGCGCAATGATCTCATCGACGACCTTCGCCGGCAGCCCCTTGAGCAGCGCCACGCGCGCGCGCAGCGCCGGCGCGAACTCGATCTCGCCGCGCATGGCCCGCTCGGTGATCGCCGCGACGTGCTTTTTGAGCCCGACATGGGCGGCAAGCTCGTCGATGCATTCCTGGCCGATCATGGTGGAGTCCATGTCGGCCAGAAAAAGCCGCTTGCGCCGGTGCGCGACGGGTTGCACCACCACGTCGATCGGCCTCGGCTCAACGGCCGAGCGCAGTCGGTCCGCCAGCCGGCGATTGTCCAGCCCTGCGGGCGGGGTAAAGGGAATGTCGGCGGCGATGCCGAGGGACAGCCATTCCGGCGGCCCGGCGGCCGGGATCAGCGCGCGCGCGTCCTCGAGCGCGCTCACGGCGAGCGCAGGGGTCGCAGGGTTCGAAATCAAGGTGGCGACGAAGGTCATGGGATGAACGAGGGCAGCGGTCCGAAGCGCGCGGTGCTTATTGCAGGGCCGACCGCCAGCGGCAAGTCGGCGCTGGCGCTCGCGCTCGCGGGCGAGCTCGGCGGCACGATCATCAACGCCGATTCCATGCAGGTCTATGGCGATCTGCGCATCATCACCGCCCGCCCGACGGCGGACGAGGAGGCGCGCGCGCCGCATCGGCTCTACGGCCATGTCGACGCCGCTGAGAACTATTCGGTCGGCCGCTGGTGCGTCGATGCAGACGCGGCATTTGCCGAGGCCGAGCGGGCAGGGCGGCTTCCGATCGTGGTCGGCGGCACCGGGCTCTACTTCAAGATCCTGACGCGCGGGCTTGCCGCCATCCCGCCGATCCCTGCCGACATCCGCTCGGCGGTCAGGGAGCGCCTCAAGGCCGAGGGCATCGCGCCGCTTTATGCCGAGCTTGTCCGCCGCGACCCGGCGACCGCGCACCGGCTGATGCCGGGCGACCGCGCCCGCATCACCCGCGCGCTCGAGGTTTTTTTGGCGACCGGCCGCTCGCTCGCCGATTGGCACCGGCAGGGCATGCAGCCCGGGCTCGAGCCCGGCAGCGCGGTCAAGATCTTCCTCGCTGCCGAGCGTGCCGAGCTCTACCGCCGCATCGACGCGCGCTTCGACGCCATGCTGGCCGCAGGCGCGCTCGACGAGGTGCGCAAGCTCGCCGCGCGCAACCTCGATCCGAGCCTGCCCGCAATGAAGGCGCACGGCGTGCCGTGGCTGATCCGGCACCTCAACGGCGAGATCACGCTCGCCGAGGCCGCCGATGGCGGCAAGCGTGACACCCGCCGCTACACCAAGCGGCAGGGCACCTGGTTCCGCCATCAACTGCCGGACTGGACCTGGATCGCGCCCGAGCACGCCGAACGGGCGGTGCGCGAAGCGCTCGCGCGCTGATCAATCGTAAACCGTCTCCAGATAGTGCTCGGAGTCGACCACCGCCTCGATCACGGTCGGTCCCTTGGCGGCGAGCGCGGTCGTGACCGCCGCTTCCAGCGCCTCCGGGCTGGCGACACCGACCGCCGGCACGCCGAAATAGTGCGCGGGCGGCTCGCGGTAGTCCTCCTCCTGCAATTCGGTGCCGTAGAGCGGGAACTCCCGGCGGATCTGCTTCACCTTGATGAGCGCGAGCCACTTGTCGTCGAGCACGACGATCGGCAGCGCGATACCGAGCCGCTTGGCGGTCGCCACCTCCGAAGCCCATCGACGACCAGCCGTTGGTGATCAGGAAGCTCTTCGGCACGTGCGCCGTCCATTGGCCGGCGATCTGATGGGTGTGGGCGCCGACGTCGAAGGCGAGCACGCCGTCGCGCGGCAGCGCCCGGCGCACGGCGTCGATTGCCGCGTGGGCGGTGAAGGATGCGGCCGCCGGGCGCAGCGCGGCCTGGAAGGCGCGGCGATGGTCGGCGAGCGCCTGCGCGCTCCAGGTATTGGTGGCGCCGGGCAGCGCCGCAAGCCGCGCCAGCGAGGCGTCGAGGTCGCCGGCCGCCTGATGGATGAGATTGACCGAGGGCGCGATATCGACCGGCTCGATGTCGATCTGCAGCAGCGGGACGTCGTCGATCCAGGTTTCGTACTCGACCTCGACCGTGTCGTAGCCGAGACCGACGATCAGGTCGGCCGACCGCAGGAAGCGGCGCTGCACCTGCCGGCACGAGCGCTCGATGCAGCCGAGCGCGCGCGGATGGTCTTCGTCGATCAGGCCCTTGGCCATGGTGGTGGTGGCGAACGGCAGGTTGTGGCGCTCGATCACCTTGCGCAGCAGCGCGGGATCGCCGATCCGCATCGCCGACGAGCCGATCACGGCGATCGGCCGTTTGGCGGCCACGATCAGCTCGCCCGCGCGCTTGATGTCGGCGTCGGATGCGGGAGCGATTTTCGCAGGGCGTGCCGCCGCCGGCCGCGGCTCGTTGGTGGGCGCCAGCGCCACGTCTTCCGGCAGGTCGAGATGCACCGGGCCCTTCGGCTCGCTCATCGCCATTCGGATCGCTTCCGTCACCATCTCGCCGATCCGCCCCGGTGCCAAGCGCAGGGTCGCCTTGGTGATGGGCTGGAACAGCGCGTGGTGATCGATCCACATCTGGACGCGCCGGCCGAGCTGATCGGTGTTGAGATTGCAGGTGATGGCGATCATCGGCGAGCGGTCGAGCCAGGCATTGCCGACGCCGGTGGCGAGGTTGGTGGCGCCTGGACCGAGCGTGGCGATGCAAAGACCCGGCGCCCCGGTCATCCGGCCGGTGACGTCGGCGGCGAACCCGGCCGAGCCTTCATGGGCGGTCAGCACGAAGTCGAGCCCACCCTTGCGCATTGCCTCCATCAGGGGCAGCACATTGCCGCTCGGAATGCCGAAGCCACGGTCGATGCCGGCCGCTTTCAGGGTGGCGACGATCAGATCGGCGTTGTTCATCGGGGTCGGCTCGAATAGGCGGGACGCGGCCTTATTGAAGGGCCCTTGGATTGCCTGTTTTGGCCTTTGATCACAAGCCGACCGCGCGCAAATGATATGCCAAGCTGTGATTTCCGCTTGACCGCCGGTGCCGCGCTGCATATAAATGCCGCGAAATGAAATGAGGAAAGAGCGCCTCAATGCGCAATTTTATTACGCGACTGCTGGTAATCGTAGGAAGGCGCACCGCCGGGGGTGGCTAAGGCCACCCGCGAGATGTGGCGGTGCGCAGTCCAGGGCCCTCGCGGCCCTTTTTGATTCCGGGAATGCCGACAAGCGAGCGTGTGGAGCAGACCATGACGAAAGAAATGACCGGCGCCGAGATGGTGATCGAGGCACTCGCCGACCAGGGCGTCAAGCACCTGTTCGGCTATCCGGGCGGGGCGGTGCTGCCGATCTACGACGCCCTGTTCCAGCAGGAGAAGCTCCAGCACATCCTGGTGCGGCACGAGCAAGGCGCGGTGCACGCGGCCGAGGGCTATGCGCGCTCGACCGGCAAGATCGGCTGCGTGCTGGTCACCTCCGGGCCCGGCGCGACCAATGCCGTCACCGGCCTCACCGATGCGCTGATGGATTCGATCCCGATCGTCGTCATCACCGGACAGGTGCCGACCCATCTGATCGGCAACGACGCTTTCCAGGAATGCGACACGGTCGGGATCACGCGGCCCTGCACCAAGCACAATTACCTGGTCAAGAGCGTCGCCGAGCTCCCGCGCGTGCTGCACGAGGCGTTCCACATCGCCGCCAGCGGACGACCGGGGCCGGTGGTGGTGGACATCCCGAAGGACATCCAGTTCGCCAAGGGCGCCTACTCCAAGCCGAAGGAGTTCGCCCACAAGGGCTACCGCCCGAAGCTCAAGGGCGACCTCGACAAGATCAGGGCCGCGATCGGGCTGATGCAGCACGCCCAGCGGCCGCTGTTCTACACCGGCGGCGGCGTCGTCAATTCCGGTCCCGCGGCCAGCCAGCTGCTGCGCGAACTGGTCAAGCTCACCGGCTTCCCCATCACCTCGACCTTGATGGGGCTCGGCGCCTATGCCGCGTCCGATCCGCAGTGGCTGGGCATGCTCGGCATGCACGGCACCTGGGAGGCGAACTGGGCGATGCACGACTGCGACCTGATGATCTGCATCGGCGCGCGCTTCGACGACCGCATCACCGGCCGGCTCGACGCCTTCTCGCCCGGCTCGAAGAAGATCCACGTCGACATCGATCCCTCCTCGATCAACAAGAACGTCAAGGTCGACGTGCCGATCATCGGCGACTGCGCCCATGTGCTCGACGACATGGTGCGGCTGTGGCGCACCGGCTCGGTCTCGCCCGACAAGCAGGCGCTCGAAGCCTGGTGGAAGCAGATCGACAAGTGGCGGGCGCGAAAATCGCTCGCCTACAAGAACTCGAACGAGCTGATCAAGCCGCAATACGCCATCCAGCGGCTTTACGAGCTCACCAAGGATCGCGACACCTACATCACCACCGAGGTGGGCCAGCACCAGATGTGGGCGGCGCAGTTCTACCGGTTCGAGGAGCCGAACCGCTGGATGACCTCCGGCGGGCTCGGCACCATGGGCTACGGGCTGCCGTCCTCGATCGGCGTGCAGCTTGCCCACCCGGATTCGCTGGTCATCGATATCGCCGGCGAGGCCTCGGTGCTGATGACCATGCAGGAAATGTCGACGGCGGTACAGTACGACCTGCCGATCAAGATCTTCATCATCAACAATCAGTATATGGGCATGGTGCGCCAGTGGCAGGAGCTGCTGCACGGCGGCCGCTATGCGCATTCCTATACCGAGGCCTTGCCCGATTTCGTCAAGCTCGCCGAGGCCTATCACGCAGTCGGCATCCGCTGCGAGCGGCCGGGGGAGCTCGACGAAAAAATCCGCGAGATGATCGCCGTGAAGCGGCCGGTGATCTTCGACTGCGTGGTCGATCCCAACGAGAACTGCTTCCCGATGATCCCCTCCGGCCGCGCCCACAACGAGATGCTGCTCGGCGGCGCCGCCGAGGACATCGAGGACGCCATCACCGAGGAAGGCAAGGTGATGGTCTAAATATGCTCAAAGCAGGGACGATATCGTGAACACCACCACCCACTATCCGGCCGCGACCGTATCGCAACAGGTCGAGAGCCACACCTTGTCGGTGCTGGTCGACAACGAGCCGGGCGTGCTGGCGCGCGTCATCGGCCTGTTCTCCGGCCGCGGCTACAATATCGACTCGCTCACCGTGTCGGAGACCGAGCACGAGAAGCATCTCTCGCGCATCACCATCGTGACGCGCGGCACCCCGATGGTGATCGAGCAGATCAAGAACCAGCTCGAGCGGCTCGTTCCGGTGCACCGCGTGGTCGACGTGACGATCGCCGGCCCGTCGATCCAGCGCGAGCTCGCCATGGTCAAGGTGCGCGGCAAGGGCGAGAACCGGGTGGAGGCGCTGCGCCTTGCCGACGCCTTCCGCGCCCGCGTCATCGACGCCGGCACCGAGAGCTTCGTGTTCGAGATCACCGGCGCCAGCGACAAGATCGAGAGCTTCGTCGCGCTGATGATCCCGCTCGGACTGGTCGAGGTCTCGCGCACCGGCGTGGTGGCGATCGGGCGCGGTCCGGAGGGAATGTGAGCTTTCACGTCGGGGCTTGTCCCGGCGACGCATTGAACCTAGAAGCAGCACGGCAAAAACAGCAGCCAACGAACTTGGCCCGAGTAGGGGTGAGAACCATGCGCGTTTATTACGACCGCGACGCCGACATCAATCTGATCAAGGGCAAGAAGGTCGCCATCATCGGCTATGGCAGCCAGGGCCATGCCCATGCGCTCAACTTGCGCGATTCCGGCGTCAAGGACGTCGCGGTGGCGCTGCGCAAGGGCTCGCAGGGCGTCAAGAAGGCCGAGGGCGAGAAGCTCAAGGTCATGGAGGTGGCCGAGGCCGCCAAATGGGCCGACGTGATGATGATGCTCACGCCCGACGAGCTGCAGGCCGACATCTACCGCGACCATCTCCACGGCCATATGAAGCAGGGCACCGCGCTGATGTTCGCGCACGGCCTCAACATCCACTTCAATCTCATTGAGCCGCGTACGGACCTGGACGTGATGATGATCGCGCCCAAGGGGCCCGGCCACACCGTGCGCGCCGAGTACCAGCGCGGTGCCGGCGTGCCGGTGCTGATGGCGGTGCACAAGGACGTCTCCGGCAACGCCCACGATCTCACGCTCTCGTATGGTGCGGCGATCGGGGGAGGGCGCGCCGGCATCATCGAGACCACCTTCCGCGAGGAATGCGAGACCGATCTGTTCGGCGAGCAATCGGTGCTGTGCGGCGGCCTGGTCGAATTGATGAAGGCCGGCTACGAGACCCTGGTCGAAGCCGGCTACGCCCCCGAGATGGCCTATTTCGAGTGCGTGCACGAGGTGAAGCTGATCGTCGACCTGATCTACGAGGGCGGCATCGCCACCATGAACTATTCGGTCTCCAACACCGCCGAATACGGCGAATACGTCTCCGGCCCGCGGGTGGTCAACGATGCGACCCGGGCCGAGATGAAGCGCATCCTCGCCGACATCCAGTCCGGCACCTTCACCCGCAACTGGATGCTGGAGAACCGGGTCAACCAGACCTCGTTCAAGGCGATGCGCGCGAAATGCGCCGCTCATCCGATCGAGCAGGTCGGCGAGAAGCTGCGCGCCATGATGCCGTGGATCAAGCAAAGGGCCTTGGTGGATCGAAGCCGGAACTGATCCACAGTCGCTTTGCGTCGACGGGCCTGCTGCCGCAGGCCCTGTGGCATCAAGGTGCGAACGATTCGGACCGCTTGCCGACCCGTTTGCATCACGATGGGCTCGAGTGCAGCTTCGCATGGATCGCGCCGAGAGATATTCGATCATTGTGTCGGGTCGGCGTTGTAATTATTGGGCTTTCACCTGTTGGGTTCGTTTGGCCAAAATGGTGCGAACGACTCTGACCGCTTGCTGACCCGCCTGCATCTCCCGATCCACGCATCTCAGCGCGAGCGGCCTCCACCGCGAGCGCGCCGGCCCGGTGGGAGGTCAGTCCGGAGGCGACGACGGCTTGGGCCGCCGCGCGGGAGCCCTTTTCGTTGCCAGCGATGTCCTGCAAGATGGCCGTCAACCGGCACCATCAATGAGTGGGAGGACAGCCATGAGCGACCGGGCGCAAATGGAGAAGACGCTGCGGGAGGCCTATGCGGCGCGCAAACGGGGCGACCTCGACGCCCTCGGCCGCATCTTCGCGCCGCACGCGCGGTTCCAGATGGCCGGCTCGACTGCCAGCCCGATCGCCAGCAAGGTGGTCGGCGCCCAGGAATACCGGCCGCTGCTCGCCGGCATGATCAAGACCTTCGAGATCCTCGATTACACGATCGTCTCCATGCTGATTGACGGGTCGGCGGCCGCGGTGCAATGGCACGCCAAGATGCGCTCCAGCATCACCGGCCAGACGGTCGAAACCGACCTGTTTGATTTGATCGAGATGGAGGACGGGCAGATCGCGTCGTTCCTGGAATTCTGCGATACCGCGCTGGCCGCGCGCCTGATGCAGCATTAGCTCGGCTGCGCCCCAGCCGATGTCCGACGCACGAAACGGCGGCGCGAGGCCTCTCCCGCACGGTGACGGCCTCGCGGCCGCGCCGCCGGCGGTCGCGCTCGCCGACCTCACCGTCGCCTTCCGGCTGGCCGACGGCGGCACCTACCCGGCGGTCGAGCGCGCCTCGCTCGCGGTCGCCGACGGCGAGTTCGTGACCATCGTCGGGCCGACCGGCTGCGGCAAATCGACCCTGCTCAACGTCGCCGCCGGGCTGATCTCGCCCACCTCCGGCCGCGCCGACATTTTCGGCAAGCCGCTGTCGGGGCTCAACCGCCAGGCCGGCTACCTGTTTCAGGCCGAGGCGCTGTTTCCCTGGAAGACCGCGCTCGAGAACGTCGCGATCGGGCTCGAAACCGCCGGCACCCGCAAGGCGGAGGCGCGCGAGCGCGCGCAGGCCTGGCTCGCCCGCGTCGGGCTCGCCGAATTCGGCGCGCGTTACCCGCACATGCTCTCCGGGGGGCAAAGGAAGCGCGTGGGCCTGGTGCAGGTGCTGATCCGCGATCCGAAGATCTTGCTGATGGACGAGCCGTTCGGTCCGCTCGACGCGCAGACCCGGCAGATCATGGGCAACCTGCTGCTCGATCTGTGGAACGCCGACCGCAAGGCGGTGCTGTTCGTCACCCACGACCTCGAGGAGGCGATCGCGCTCTCCGACCGCGTGGTGATCATGTCGGCCGGACCGGCCGCGCGCGTCATCGGCGACTGGAAGGTCGCGCTGCCGCGGCCGCGCGACATGGCCGAGGTCAAGCTCGAGCGCGGCTTCCACGAGATCCACCGCGAGATCTGGGGGACCCTTAAGACCGAGGTGCTCAAGGGCTACGCGCAGACCGGCGGCGGGTGAATTTCGTGTGACGTTGTTGCCATGCTCTCCCGCTGACGGATACACTCGCGGCGATGGGCGAACGGAACAATCAATTGACCCATAAATCAACCCGAATGGAGGAAACATCATGTTGGTGAAGCGCAGTCTTTTGCTGGCTGGCGGCGTTGCTCTGGCGTTCGTGTGGGGCTCCCAGAGCGCGAATGCGCAGGGGGTTTTCACGATCACTTCGCCCTCGTTCAAGGACGGTGAGCGGCTGGCGACCAAGATGGCCGGCAACAACAAGCAGAATCCGAATTGCGTCGGCGACAACGTTTCTCCCGCGCTGTCCTGGTCCAACCCGCCGGCAGGCACCAAGAGCTATGCGCTGCTGATGTTCGATCCGGAGGGCCGGCCCCCGGGAGGGGTGAGCCACTGGGTCGCCTATGGCATTGCGGTCTCCGTGACCGGCTTCGCGGAGGGCGAGGTCAGCAAGCAGACCGACAAGTATGTCGGCGGCAAGAGCCTGATGGGCCTTCCGCATTATTTCGGCCCGTGCACGCCGCCCGGCGCGCCGCACCACTACATCTTCACGCTGATCGCCACCGACCTCGAGCCAAACGCGCTCCAGCCCGGCATGACGCGGGACGAGCTCATCAAGGCGCTCGAAGGCAAAGCCAAGGGCGCGACCGGCATCGTCGGCACCTTCTCGAAGCCGTAAGGCCAACCCTCCACCGTCATGGCCGGACTTGTTCCGGCCATCCACGTCTTTCCCGCGCCACGAGAGTAAGACGTGGATGCCCGGGACAAGCCCGGGCATGATGGAGCGAGATACCGAACCAAATCGTGCCCCGCATCCAGCTCCTCGCTCTCCAGCTCCTCGTCGCCGTGGTGTCGGTGCTGCTCTGGCACGTGCTCACCACGGTGCCGATCGGCGGGGTCATATTGTTGCCGCCGTTCTTCTTCTCGACGCCGGCGGACGTCGGCGCCCGCATCGTCAAATGGTTCGTCGAGGGCACGATCTGGCGCCACCTCTGGATCACCCTCATCGAGTCGGTTCTCGCCTTCGTCATCGGCTCGGTGGCTGGTGTCCTGATCGGCTTCTGGTTCGCCCGCCAGCCGCTGGTGGCGGCGATCTTCGATCCCTACGTGAAGATGCTCAACGCGCTGCCGCGGGTCGTGCTGGCGCCGATCTTCGCGCTCTGGCTCGGGCTCGGCATCTGGTCGAAGGTGGCGCTCGGCGTCACGCTGGTGTTCTTCATCGTCTTCTTCAACGTCTACCAGGGCGTCAAGGAGGTGAGCCCGACCGTGCTCGCCAATGCCCGCATGCTCGGGATGAGCGAGCGCCAGCTCATGCGCCACGTCTATTGGCCGTCGGCGCTGTCCTGGATGTTCTCCTCGCTGCACACGTCGGTCGGATTCGCGGTGGTCGGCGCGGTGGTCGGCGAGTATCTCGGCTCCGCCGCCGGGCTGGGCTATCTGATCCTGCAGGCCGAAGGCGTGTTCGACGTGGCGGGCGTGTTCGCCGGCATGTTCGTTCTCGCCGCCTTCGTGATCGGCATCGACTTTCTGGTCACCTTGGTCGAGCGGCGCCTCTTGGTCTGGCGCCCGGTCGCGGCGGAAACACGCACCTGAATGGGGGCGCGACGGCTTTGCGGAGCGCGACCGCCGCTCTATAAGACGCGCGACGGCTGGCGACGCCGGCGGGAGGACGACATGAAACCGATCAAGGCCGTATTCGGCGCGCTCGCATTGGCGCTCGCGCTCACCGGCGCCGCGCATAGTCAGGCACTCGGCCAGGCGCTCGAGAAAAAGCAAGTCACCCTCGGCGTCGGCGGCAAGACCGCGCTCTACTATCTGCCGCTGACGATCTGCGAGCGGCTCGGCTACTTCAAGGAGCAGGGCCTCGACGTCACCATCAATGATTTCCGCGGCGGCGCCCAGTCGCTGCAGGCGCTGGTCGGCGGCTCGGTCGACGTGGTCACCGGCGCCTATGAGCACACCATCCGCATGCAGGCCAAAGGCCAGGACATCAAGGCGGTGATCGAGCTCGGCCGCTTCCCCGGCATCGTGGTCGGGGTGCGTAAGGCTGCCAATTACAAATCCGCCGCCGACCTCAAGGGCATGAAGATCGGCGTGAGCGCGCCCGGCTCCTCCACCAACTTCTTCGTCATGTATCTGATGTCGAAAGCCGGCCTCAAGCCGGCGGACGCCGCCTATATCGGCGTCGGCATCGGGCCTTCGGCGGTCGCCGCCATGAAGAAGGGCGACATCGACGCCCTCTCCAACCTCGACCCGATGATCACCAAGCTCGAGCAGGACGGCGACATCAAGATCGTCGCCGACAGCCGCACCGAGGAGGGCACCCGCGCGATCTTCGGCGGCTCCAACCCGGCGGCCGTGCTCTACATCAAGCGGGATTTCATCGACAAGAACCCGAACACCGTGCAGGCGCTGGTCAACGCCTTCTACAAGACGCTCAAATGGCTGGAGAAGGCGACCCCCGAGCAGGTCGCCGCGACCGTGCCGGAGGATTACTATCTCGGCGACAAGGCGCTCTATGTCGCGGCCGTCAAGGCCAATAAGCCGGCCTATTCGCTCACCGGGGTCATTCCCGCCGCCGGCATGACGTCGGCGAGCGACATGCTGGTGGCCTTCGATCCCGAGCTCAAGGACGCCAAGGTCGACCTGGCCAAGACCTTCGACGACCGCTTCGTCAAGAAGGCGGCCGGGATGTGAAGAATCCCGGCTCCGGGCGTTCGCCGTCACCTTGTAGGGGACCGGCCCGGACTTGATCGGGGCCGGCTCTCAGCGTGACGGCCAAGTCGCGGCGCGTGGCCGTCGGAACCCTTGCCACGACAATTTTATTACACAATCATGACAACCCTTGCGTCAGCGCCGAAACGACCCGTTTCGGCCGTAACGCGGCTGTAACCGAGTCATGCCGCCCGTCGTCGCCTTGCTCGAGAACCGCCTGGCCGCCGCCGCGGCCGAGCCCCGATCCGCGTGGCGGATCGCGCTGCTTGCCGCCATTCATCTGGCGGCGCTGGGCGTGATGATCTGGTCGGAAACGGAGCTGGTGACGGCGGCCGCCTTTGTTCTCACCTGGGGCTCGCTCAACTTTTTCTGGCTGGTGCTGCTGCGGCGCCCGCTGACCGCGGCCGCGCTGTCGCTGACGATGATCGTGATCCTCATCCTGCTGTCGCAGTTCAAGCACAGCATCCTGATGATGACCATCACCTTCGTCGACGTCATGATTATCGACGTCGACACCTTCTCGTTCCTGCTGACGGTTTTCCCCGGTCTCGCCTGGAAGGTCGGCCTCGGCGTGCTGCTGACGATCCCGCTGCTGGTGCTGCTGTGGCGGCTCGAGCCGTTCCGGGTACGGCGCAGCACGGCGGCCGCAGGATCGGTCGCGTGCTTCGTCACGCTGGCGGCGCTGTCGTTCGCGGTGCCGACAGACCGGGAGGACGAATTCCACCTCCGCAACTACGTCTCCAAGTTCGCGCGCTCGGGGGCGGTTGCGGCCGTCGATTTGTTGACCCGCGGCGTCTTGGAGGCCGATGCCGCGGCGCCCGACCGGCCGAGCCTTGCCAAGGGCGGGCCCTGCGAGCCGGCGGGCAAGCTGCCGCACATCGTCATGGTGTTCGACGAATCGAGCTTCGATGTCACCATGATGCCGAACATCAAGGTTCCGCCGAACTATCAGCAACGCTTCCGCTCGTACGACGGCCAGCAACGGTCCTTCGTGGTCGAGGGTGCCGCCGGCCCGAGCTGGTACACCGAGTACAACGTGCTGTCGGGATTGTCGGTGCGCTCCTACGGGCGCTTTGCCGAATCCGTGACTCGGCTCGCCGCCGGGCGGGTCAAGCGCGGCCTGCCCTACGCGTTGCGACGGTGCGGCTACAAGACCTACAGCCTGTATTCCTGGTTCGGGGCCTTTGTCGGCGCCCGCGGCTTCCAGACCACAACCGGCATCGAGCATTTCCTCGACGCCAAACAGCTGGGCACGGGGTCGGCCGATACCGACCGTTTCTTCTACGACCATGCCGTCCGCGTGATCGCGAAGGAACGCGGCAATGGCCCGGTTTTCGTCTTCGTCTACCTCGCGGCCAACCACTTCCCGTGGAGTTACCGCTATCGTCCGGACCAGTTGCCCGACTGGGTGGATCCGGGAAACGGGGCCGACATCGACGAATATCTGCGCCGCCAAGAGATGAGCGTGCGCGACTATGCGCAGTTCCGGGAGCGTCTTGGCCGCGAGTTTCCGGGCGAGCAGTTCTTCGTGGTGCGGTTCGGCGACCACCAGCCGCATTTTGCCAAGTACTTCATGGAGCCGGGGCTCGATCAGACGGCGGTCGCGCAGCGCATTCTCGAGCGCGATCCGCGCTATTTCACCACCTACTACGCGATCGACGCGGTGAACTTCCGGCCCGTCGACCTCTCGTCCGCGCACGATCCGCTCGACGCGCCGTATCTGCCGCTGGTGGTGCTGGAAGGGGCGGGGGTGCCGCTCGACGCCTCGTTCGCGGAGCAGAAGCGGATTCTCGAACGTTGCCGCGGCATGTTCTATCTCTGCGCCGGCGGCGCCGAGGCGCGCCGTTTCAACCGCCTGCTGATGGACGCCGGCCTGATCAAGGGGTTCTGACGGCAACTGTGAAAGATGGGCGGAATGAACCGATATTAATCGCTCGGCCCGTTCGGCCGCGCGATTCCATGCCGGTCGGCGCGGCCGGACCGCCCAAATTGACAATATTGCTGGACGCCGCGCCGCGCCGGCGTCTGTGACCTTGAAATGACAAAATTAATGCACTCTTATGACAGTGGTCCGTGTGCCGGACGTTAAGTGGTCATTGCCGGGCACGGGCGCCTCGCCATGCCGCCCTCCCTGTCATTTCTGAGTAGCCGCCGGGCTGCCATCGACGCGGTCGTCCGGTACGACGTTTTGCGGATCCTGCTGATCGCGGCGCTGCACGGGGCGGCCCTTGCGCTCATGGCCTGGAGCGAAGTGGCGACCGTGCCGAAGGTGGTGTTTCTCCTGGTCTGGGGCCTGGTCAATTTCTTCTGGCTGGCGCTGCTGCGCCGCCCGGCGGTGGCGGCCGCGCTGTCGCTGGCGATGGTCGTCGTCCTGATCCTGCTCTCGCAGCTCAAATACGACATCATCTGGATGACCGCCAACTTCCTCGACCTGTGGATCGTCAGCGCCGACACGATCAGCTTTCTGCTGTCGGTGATGCCCGACCTCTATCGCAAGGTCACGATCGCGCTCGCCTTGGCGCTGCCGGTGCTGGGCCTGATCTGGTGGATCGACAGCTTCCGGGTGCGGCTGCGCACCGCGCTCATCGGGTTTGTGGCGTGCCTTGCCGGCCTGATCGGCGTGTCGCTCGCATTCCCGCAGGAGGAATGGGAGGCGTTCTTCGGCGACAGCTACGTGTCCAAGTTCTCCCGCTCGGGCGTTACGGCCATCTCCGTGCTGCTGACCGACGGATACATGGAATCCGACGCGGTCGTCACCGAGCGCCTGAAAACCCTACCGGACGCGACCTGCGCGCCGACCGGGAAGCCGCCGCATATCATCATGGTGCACGACGAGTCGAGCTTCGACATCCGGGTCGCGCCCGGCGTCAAGGTCCCGCCCGACTACGGCCGTCACTTCCGGTCCTTCGACGGCAAGGTGCGCCACTTCATCGTCGAGGGTGCCGGCGGTCCGAGCTGGTACACCGAGTACAACGTGTTTGCCGGTCTCTCGGCGCGCTCGTTCGGGCGCTTCGCCTATTACGTGACGCAGATCGCCGCCGGCCGGGTCGAGCGCGGCCTGCCGACCGCGTTGCGCCGCTGCGGCTATCGGACCTTCTCGCTCTATCCGGCACACGGCGCCTTCATGAGCGCGAAGAGCTTCCAGACCACGACCGGCGTGCAGAAATTCTTCGACCAGGATTCCTTGGGCACGAACCGCATCGAGCCGGACCGGTTCTACTATGACGCCGCGCTGCGGATGATCGAGCGCGAGCGCGGCAATGGGCCGATGTTCATGTTCGTCTATCTGGCCGCGAACCACTACCCCTGGACCTACCGCTGGCGTCCCGACCTGGTGCCGGAATGGAAGGATCTGGGCAACGCGCCGCAGGTCGACGAATACCTGCGGCGGCAGGCCATGGGCTTCCGCGACTACGCGGACCTCATGGCCCGCCTCAAGCACGACTTTCCGGGCGAGTCCTTTCTGCTGGTGCGCTACGGCGACCACCAGCCCGATTTCGCCTCCACCATCCTCGAGCCGTCGCTCGACGAGGTCGCGGTCAACCGGCGCCTGATGACGCGCGATCCGCGCTACTTCACCACCTATTACGCGATCGACGCGATCAACTTCAAACCGGTCAATCCGTCTTCCGCGCTCGAGACCATCGACGGACCCTATCTTCCGCTGATCGTGCAGGAGGCCGCCGGCCTGCCGCTCGATCCCTCGTTTGCCGAGCAAAAGCGGATTCTCGAGCGCTGCAAGGGACTGTTCTATGCCTGTGGCGGCGGAGCGGAGGCGCGGCGCTTCAACCGCCTGCTGATCGACGCCGGCTTGATCAAGGGGCTGTAGCTCAAGCCGTTCGAGCCACCGCCATGCCGCCAAGCCGCCGCACATCATCATGGTGCTCGACGAGTCGAGCTTCGACATCAGGGCGGTGTCAGGCATCAAGGTGCCGGCGGACTATGGCCTTCACTTCCGCTCCTTCGACGGAAAGTCGCGGTCCTTCATCGTCGAAGGATCGGGAGGACCGACCTGGTATGCCGAGTACAATGTGCTGACCGGGCTCTCGGCGCGTTCTTTCGGCCGTTTCGCCTACTTCGTCACCCGCATTGCGGCGAACCGGGTCGAGCGCGGCCTGCCGCAGGCACTGAGGCGCTGCGGCTACAAGACCTTTACGCTCTATCCGGTGTTCAGCGCCTTTCTCGGCGCCAAGGACTTCCAAAAGACAACCGGTGTCGAGCGCTTCATCGATGCTTCCGAGATGCACGCGAAAACGTCGGAGGCTGATCGATTCTACTACGACAAGGCGGCGCGGCTGATCAAACGGGAGCGCGGCGCCGCGCCGCTGTTCCTGTTCATGTATCTGACGGCCAATCATTTCCCCTGGGACTATCGGTTCCTCGGCGAGTCGACGCCGGACTGGCGCGGCCCCGGAAATGCGCCGGAAGTGGACGAATACATCCGGCGGCAGACGATGAGCGTGCGGGACTACGGGGAGTTTGTCGCCGGCCTGAAGCGGGATCTCCCGGACGAGTCCTTTTTGCTCGTGCGGTTCGGAGACCACCAGCCGAACATCGCCGCGAAGCTCATCAGCCCCTCGCTCGACGATGCCGCGATCGGCCGACGCGTCATGGCGCATGATCCGCGCTACTTCACCACTTACTACGCCATCGACGCCATCAACTTCCAGCCGGCCGACCTGTCGTCGGCGCTCGACAAGCTCGATGCGCCTTACCTTCCGCTGGTCGTGCAGGAGGCCGCCGGCTTGCCGCTCGACCCGTCGTTCGCCGAGCAGAAGCGCATCCTGCAGCGCTGCGGCGGGGTCTTCTACGCCTGCGCCGGCGGAGCGGAGGCGCGCCACTTCAATCGCCTGCTGATCGACGCCGGCCTCATCAAGCGGCTCTAATCAGGTCTCGCCTGTCGCACCTGGTTCGTGCATAAAGCGGCCGCCGCGCGGCTGACCGGGCCTTGCATGAACATCCTGTCCATCCAGTCGCACGTCGCCTACGGCCATGTCGGCAATTCCGCCGCCGTGTTCCCGCTGCAGCGCATCGGGGTCGAGGTGTGGCCGGTGCACACCGTGCAATTCTCCAACCATACCGGCTACGGCGCCTGGCGCGGCCGCGCGCTCAGCGGCGAGGCGATCCGCGCCGTGGTCGAGGGGATCGACGAACGCGGCGTGCTCGGCGAATGCGATGGCGTCATCTCCGGCTATCTCGGCTCGGCCGATATCGGCGCGGCGGTGGTCGATACCGTCGGCCGGGTGAAAAGCGCCAATCCGGCGGCGCGCTATTGCTGCGATCCGGTGATCGGCGACGTCGATCGCACCATCGCGACGCTGGCCGAGGCGGTCGCCGCCGTCGACGCGCTGCATGCGCTGGGGCCGCGGGTGGTGCTCGTCACCTCGCTGCGGCTCGCCGACACGCCGGCCGACGCGCTCGATCTCATCGCATCCGACGGCGTCGACCGTTTCCGGCTGCGCACGCCGTTGTTGCCGTTGACGATCAATGGCGCCGGCGATGTGATCGCGGCGCTGTTCTTCGCCCAGCATCTGCGCACCGGCTCGGCCGCCGAGGCATTGTCGCTCGCGGCCTCGTCCCTGTTCGGCGTGCTCAGCCGCACCGCCGAGGCCGGCGCCAACGAGATGCTGCTGGTCGAGGCGCAGGAGGAATTCGTGACGCCCAGCCGAATCTTCAAGGCGCGGCCGATCTAGACTATTCTCTCGACGCGTTCTCTGGCGGAAAAACGCCATGGGGAGGTTCCGATGCGCCGCCATTTTGTCACGCTCGATGTCTTCACCGACCGTCGTTTCGCCGGTAATTCGCTCGCCGTCGTGCTCGAAACCGACGGGCTCGACACCGCGGCGATGCAGGCGATCGCGCGCGAGTTCAACCATCCCGAGACGGTATTCGTGTTTGCGCCCGACAATCCGGCGCACCGGGCGCGCCTTCGCATCTTCACGCCGGTGCGCGAGCTGCCGTTCGCCGGCATCCGACGGTCGGGACGGCAGTCCTGCTCGGCTTGCGCGACGGCGCTGCTGCGGGCCGCGAGATCGTGCTCGAGGAGCAAGTCGGGCCGGTGCGCTGCACGCTCGAGTCGATGGACGGCGAGCGCGGCCGCGCCCGTTTCGCGGCTCCGCAAATTCCTGCCGAAGTGGGGCCGGCGCCCGACGCTGCGGCGATCGCCACGGCGCTGCATCTCGCGCCGGCGGACATCGGTTTCGGCCAATTCCGTCCGTCGCGCTGGTCGGCCGGCACCCCTTTCACCTTCGTCCCGGTCTCCGGCCTCGCCGCGATTGCCCGCTGCCGCCCCGATGCTACGACGTTCGATGCCGGCTTCGGCAAGGACGGGATGGCCTACGTCTTCTGTCGCGAGACGCTGGCGCCCGACCATGGCTTCCACGCCCGCATGTTCGCACCCGGCGCCGGCATCCCTGAGGACCCTGCGACCGGGTCGGCCGCCGCTGCCTTCCCGGGCATGCTGGCGCGGTTCGGGCAACTGTCCGATGGCAGTCATGCGATCGCGATCGAGCAGGGCTGCGAGATGGGCTGCCCGAGCCTGATCCGGCTCGCAATGGCGATGCAGGCCGGCAAGCTCGTTTCGGCTTCGATCGGGGGCGACGCCGTCACCGTGACCGAAGGCACGATCGAGGCATGAGCGACATCGCCATCGTGCGCGTCCAGCGGCTCGAGCTTGCTTTCGCGCCGCGGCCATGGCCGTTCGCCGGCGAGCGCCGCGCCGAGATCGACCGCTATTTTGTCGAGCTCAAGCGGCGCCATACGGGGATCTGGAACGGCCGCGCGCTGCTGCTTCATGACCATGCCATCGAGCATGATGCTTTCCGCGGCAGCTGCTTCGAGACCGATTTCGCGAGCTTCATCGCCTGGCGCGACTGGGGCTTCCCCGACCCCGCGGTCAGAAACTGCTTCGCCATGGGCGCCATTCGGGCAAGCGACGGCGCCTTCATTCTGGGGGTGATGGCGCCGCAGACCGCGAATGCGGGGAAGGTCTATTTCCCGGGAGGCACGCCCGATCCCAGCGATATCGTCGAAGCAAGGGTCGACCTCGCCGGCAACATCCGGCGCGAGGTCACCGAGGAGACCGGCCTCGAGCCCGACGATTACGACACGGAAGACGGCTGGTATTGCGTGCTGGCGGGACCGCGCATCGCACTGATGCGAATTTTGCGGGCGCGCGAGACTGCGGTCGAATTGCGCGTGCGCATCCTCGCCCACCTCGCCCGCGAGCGGCAGCCCGAGCTTGCGGACGTTCGCATCGTGCGCAGCCCCGCCGATCTCGACCCGATGATGCCGCCGTTCGTCACCGCCTTCCTCGCCCATGTCTGGAGCTGAGCACCGCCATGAAAGCCGCAAAAACCCTCCGGCGCTACCGGATCGACGACCCCGGCCGCTTTCGTCTGGCGGCGTTCGACTGCGCCGACACCGGCGGGCTCGATCTCGACACGGACGGCG
>WNGB01000716.1_pt1 | contig 52749 bp, 42 predicted proteins | sample 5400681 | NCBI WGS metagenome assembly WNGB01 (sample SAMN13153367, study PRJNA577476) | soil metagenome | isolation source: 115 cm soil or saprolite under grassland replicate 2 | place: USA:California | collected 2016-06-15
TTGCGCAGCACGCCGCCGTCGCCGCGGACGCCCTCGGTCACCAGGATCCCGCGCACCGACGGCGGCCACACCATGCCGGTCGGGTGGAACTGCACGAACTCCATGTCGATCAGGTCGGCGCCGGCCCACAGCGCCAGCGAGTGCCCGTCGCCGGTGTACTCCCACGAGTTGGAGGTGATCCTCCAGGCCTTGCCGATCCCGCCGGTGGCCAGGATCACCGACTTGGCGCGGAAGACCACGAAGCGTCCGGTCTCGCGCCAGTAGCCGAACGCCCCGGCGATGCGCCCGGAGTCGGTGAGCAGGCGGATCACCGTGCACTCCATGAACACGTCGATGCTGCCGCCGCCGACCGCCCTGTGCTGGAGGGTGCGGATCATCTCAAGGCCGGTGCGGTCGCCGACGTGCGCCAGCCGGGCGTAGCGGTGGCCGCCGAAGTCGCGCTGCAGGATGCGCCCGTCGGCGGTGCGGTCGAAGAGCGCGCCCCACTCCTCGAGCTCCAGCACCCGGTCGGGCGCCTCCTGGGCGTGCAGCTGGGCCATCCGCCAGTTGTTGAGCATCTTGCCGCCGCGCATGGTGTCGCGGAAATGGACGCGCCAGTTGTCCTCCGGGTAAATGTTGCCGAGCGCCGCGGCGACGCCCCCCTCCGCCATGACCGTGTGGGCCTTGCCGAGCAGGGACTTGCAGACGATCGCCGTCCTGGCGCCGCGGGCCGACGCCTCGATCGCGGCGCGCAGGCCGGCCCCGCCGGCCCCGATGACCACGACGTCGTACTCATGGGTCTGCTGATCAGCCATGGCTAGAAAAACCTCGGATCGTGGATGGTCCCGGTGGCGACCAGGCGCACGTACAGGTCGGTCAGCGCGACGAACACCAGGCTGACCCAGGCGTAGAGCATGTGGCGGGAGTTGAGCGCGGAGGTCCAGCGCCACAGCCGGAAGCGCACCGGCGCCTGCGAGAAGCGGTCGACGTGGCCGCCGCACAGGTGCCGGCAGGAGTGGCATGACAGGGTGTAGAGCCCCAGCAGGACCGCGTTGACCACCAGCACCAGCGAGCCCAGGCCCATGCCCCAGCCGCCGGGGAAGTGGAAGCCCTGGATCCCGTCCCACAGCAGGATGACCGGGAACGGCAGCGCCAGATAGAAGAAGTAGCGGTGGATGTTCTGCAGGATCAGCGGGAACTTGGTCTCGCCGCTGTAGCCCGCCCTGGCGTCGCGGACCGCGCAGGCCGGCGGCGCCCACCAGAACGAGCGGTAGTACGCCTTGCGGTAGTAGTAGCAGGTCAGGCGGAAGCCCAGCGGGAAGGGCAGCACGATCAGCGCGGGCGACAGCGGCCACCAGCTCCCGAAGATCGCCGCGGTGGCGTGGTCGCCGCACTTGGACGCCAGGCAGGGGGAGTAGAACGGGGAGATGTAGGGGTCCGCGAAGTAGTTCTTGTCGACGAACGCCACCCAGATGCCGTAGACCACGAAGCCCGCCAGTACCAGGACCGTGACCAGCGGCTGCAACCACCAGTTGTCCCTTCGCAGGGTGGGGACGCGCAGGTGGCCGCGCCGGTCGATGGTGGTGGGTGGGGAGGCCATGGGCTGCTCCTTGGTCGTCTGGCGTGCTGCGTGCGCCCGTCCGGTGGCCTGGGTCACCTCCACCGGGTCGCGACACTCTGGAGCATAGATCGCACGGCGAGCTCGCCGCACGCGGTGGCAGCATGGCAGCGACATGACGGAAGAGCTGAGGATCGTGCCGAGCGGCGCGAACGCGACCGGCGCCCTGGACCTGGAGGCGCTGGTCGAGGAGTTCGCGCGCTCCTACCCTTTCGAGCTGGACGAGTTCCAGCGGCGGGGATGCCTGGCGCTGGCGGCCGACCGTGGCGCCCTGGTGGCGGCGCCGACCGGCGCCGGCAAGACCGTCGTAGGAGAGTTCGCGGTCTGGCTGGCGTTGCGCGAGGGCGGCAAGGCCTTCTACACCACGCCGCTGAAGGCCCTCTCGAACCAGAAGTTCGGGGACTTCGTCGCGCGCCACCACGCCCGCAACGTCGGGCTGCTCACCGGCGACAACTCCATCAACGGCGAGGCGCCGGTGGTGGTGATGACCACCGAGGTGCTGCGCAACATGCTCTACGAGGGCAGCCCGACGCTGGAAGGGCTGCGCTACGTGGTGATGGACGAGGTCCACTACCTCCAGGACCGGGTGCGCGGCGCCGTCTGGGAGGAGGTGCTGATCAACCTCCCCACCGACGTCAAGGTGGCGGCGCTGTCGGCGACGGTGTCCAACGCGGAGGAGTTCGGCGAGTGGCTCGAGGCCACCCGGGGCGCCACCGAGGTGGTGATCGAGGAGCGCCGCCCGGTGCCGCTCGACAACTACTACCTGATCGGCCGGGAGCTGCACCCGATGCTGGTCGCCTCCGACGGCGAGCTGGTGCCCAACCCGTCGGTGCTGCGCCGTGGCGAGCGCGAGTGGCGCGCCGGGCGCGACACCAAGGGCCGCCACGGCCACGGCCGCGCCGGGCCGCAGGCGATCCGCCGCGACTGGGTGCCGAGCAGGGTCGAGGTCGTCGACCTGCTGGAGGAGCAGGGCCTGCTGCCGGCGATCTATTTCATCTTCTCCCGGGCCGGCTGCGACCAGGCGCTGGCGCAGTGCCGCGCCGCCAACATCAACCTCACCACCCGCGACGAGCGCGACCGCATCGCCGAGTTCTTCGACCTGCGCGTGGCCCAGCTCGACCCCGCCGACCTGGACGCGCTGGGCTACGCCGAGCTGTCGGAGTCGCTGCAGCGCGGCGTCGCCAGCCACCACGCCGGCATGCTGCCGCTGTTCAAGGAGGCGGTCGAGGAGCTGTTCGCGCAGGGCCTGGTCAAGGCGGTCTTCGCCACCGAGACGCTGTCGCTGGGCATCAACATGCCGGCGCGCACGGTGGCGATCGAGCGGCTCTCCAAGTGGGACGGCGAGCGGCACGAGCTGCTCACGCCCGGCGAGTACACCCAGCTCACCGGGCGTGCCGGCCGGCGCGGCATCGACACGCGAGGGGCGGCGGTGGTGCTGCACCAGCCGTTCGTGCCCTTCGAGAGGATCTGCGCCCTCGCCTCGGCGCGCAGCTACCAGCTCGTCTCGTCCTTCCGGCCGTCCTACAACATGGCCGTCAACCTGGTCGCCAACTACACGCGGCCGGCGGCCGAGCGCCTGCTGGCGTCGTCGTTCGCGCAGTTCCTGATCGACCGCACCGTGCACGGCGCCGAGCGAACGCTCGCGCGCAACGCCGAGTACCTGGCCGGCTACCTGCACTCGGCCGCCTGCGACCGGGGCGACGTCCGCGGGTACTGGGAGCTGCGGCGCCGCATCCGGGCCCGCGAGAGCGCCCTGGCCGACGGCGACCGGCGCGCCCGCGACGAGGAGGCCGCCAGCGCGGTGCGCTCGCTGGTCCCCGGCACGGTCGTGCACCTGCCCGGCGGGCGGCGGCGTGGGCTGGCGGCGGTGCTCGGCCCGGCCGGCGGGCGTGGCGGCACCACCGGCGTGCTGGTGCTGACCGAGGACCGGCGCGTGCGCCGCGTCGCCGTGCGCGACCTCGGCGCCGGGCCGGTGGTGGTCGGCAGGATCACCCTGCCGCGGCCGTTCAGCCCCAAGAGCCCCCGGTTCAAGGCCCGGGTGGCCGAGGCGCTGGCCGACATGGACGTCCCGCAGCCGGCCAAGCCGCGGCGCCGGCGGGCCAGCGGCGCCGACGACGCCGAGCTGGCCGAGCTCCGCGCCGAGCTCCGCGCCCATCCCGTCCACAGCTGCCCGGACCTGCCCAGGCACGAGCGCTGGATGCTGCGCTGGGACCAGCTCCAGCGCGAGACCGAGCGCATCGGCAAGCGCGTGCACCGCCGCACCGGCTCGCTGGTGCGGACCTTCGACCGGGTCCTGGCCGTGCTCGGCCGGCTCGGCTACGTGGAGGGATTCGCCCTGACCCCCAAGGGGCAGATGCTGCGCCGCGTCTACAGCGAGGCCGACCTGGCCGTGGTGGAGGCTATCCACCGAGGGGTGTGGCGCGACCTGGACCCCGCCGAGCTGGCGGCCTGCGTGTCCAGCCTGGTCTACGAGTCGCGCGGTGAGCAGGGCCCGCCCGGCGAGGACGTCGCGCCGCCCACCACCGGCGTGCGGCGGGCACTGCGCGCGCTGGCCGAGTTGCAGGACGAGATCCACGGGCACGAGGAGGCCGAGGGCCTGGAGCTGACCCGCCCGCTGGACGCCGGCTTCGCCGACCTGGCCTACCGCTGGGCCGCCGGCGACACGCTGGAGGACGTGCTCGCCTACGAGGTGATCACCCCTGGCGACTTCGTGCGCGTGACCAAGCAGCTGATCGACCTGCTCCAGCAGGTGGCGCAGGTCGCCGAGGACCCGGCGCTCGCCGAGGTCGCCCGCCGCGGCGTCGACGCCTGCCAGCGCGGCGTGGTCGCCTATTCCGGCATGGTCTGAGCCGGCACGCGGGCGTGGCCCGCGCGTCCGACCCTGGCCCTGCCCGATCCCGCGTGCAACTACACTGGCGCGACGCTGAGCGATGCCGATCCTCCAGGAGCCTGTTCCGTGACGACCACCGAGAGCCGCCCGCCTGGCGAGCGGTCCCTGTTGCCATATGGCGCGCCGTACCTGATCGGCGACGCGGCCAGCGCTCGGCGCGACCTGACCGAGCTCCGCAGGGAGCTGGCACGTGCGGGGGTGGTGGCCGAGGCCGCGGTGGCCAGGCCGGCCGGCCGCGCGCTCCAGATCGCCGAGCGGGCGCTGGAGCGCGGTGCCCGCCTGCTGGTGGCGGTCGGCGACGACCGCATCGCCCACGCGCTGGTGAGCGCCCTGGTCGGGCCGCGGGGCCCGCGCCACCCCGGGGCCGTGCTGGGGCTGGTCGGCCTCGGTCGCCAGAACATGGCCGCCACCTTCGGCCTGCCGGAGGACACCGAGCGGGCCGCCCGGCACCTGCTGGGGTCCAATCTGTTCCTGGCCGACGTCGGCCGGGCGCGCTGGCACGGCCCGGCCGGCAGTCAGCGGGTCGGTGTGTTCGGCAACTGCGCCGAGCTCGGCTATCCCGCCGAGGTCTCCAGCCGCCTGCCCCGCACCGCCTGGGCCGGGAGGCTCGGCGGGTTCGCGGCGGCGCTCGGGGGCCTTGCCGCCACCCGCTCCAGCCCCGCCCGGCTGGCGCTGGAGCGCGGGGCGGTCGACTTCCGCCTGGCCGGGCTGGTCGTCGCAAACGGTCAGTTCACCATGCACCGGATGAAGGTGGCGCCCCGCGCGCTGCCCGACGACGGGCGTCTGTCGGTGATCGCCTTCGAGGGGCGGCCGCTCACCATCTACTCCCGCTCCAAGGAGCTGTACTACGGCGAGCACATCCCCCACCCGACCGTCCGTGAGTACCAGTCCAAGCTAATCGAGGTCGACACCGCCGAACCGCTGACGATCGCGCTGGACGGCTGCCGTGTCCCGGGCACGCCCCCCCTGACCGTGGACGTGCTCCCAGAGGCCCTCCGCATCAAGGTCTAGCCCGCCGCCCTGGCGGACCCTCGCGCGGGCGGACCCCGTCCCGGCCGACCCGCCGCGCGGGCGGAGCCGCGCCGTGGCCGACCCGCCGCGGACGGCCTCCCGGCGTCCTTCAGGGGAGGTCGCGGGCCGGACGCGGGAGTAGGATCAGGCAATGACCACGAGCCCACGCGCGGAGCGACTGGCCCGCGCCCGCAAGGAGATGGCCGATCGGGGCGTGGAGGCCTTGCTGGTGGGACCGTCGGCCGACTTCCGCTACCTGACCGGGTACCTGCCGCCGGGGCTGGAGCGGCTGACCATGCTGGTGGTGCCCGCCGGGGGCGACCCCCGCCTGGTGGTGCCGGCGCTGGAGGCGCCGCTGGCCACCGAGCACCTGGGCGACCTCGAGATCGACGTGCTCGCCTGGCAGGAGACCGACGACCCGATCGCCCTCGTCCGGGACGCCCTGGAGGCCGCCGGGGCCGCCGGCGGTCGGCTGGCCGTCGGCGACCAGCTCTGGGGCGCCTCCCTGTTGCGCCTCCAGCGGGCGCTCCCCGGCGCCGAGTTCACCGTCGCCTCGACCGTCACCCGCCCGCTGCGCATGGTCAAGGACGCGGCCGAGGTCCAGGCGCTGGCCCGCGTGGCCGCCGCCATCGATCGCGTCGTCGACGGGCTGGCCGACCTGCGCTGGGCCGACCGCACCGAGCGTGAGGTCGCCCGCGAGCTCGACGACGCCATCCGCGCCGGGCACGACGAGACCCTCTTCGTGATCGTCGGCTCCGGCCCCAACAGCGCCAGCCCGCACCACGTGCCCGGGGACCGCGTGATCCGGCCGGGCGACCCGGTGGTGGTCGACATCGGCGGGCGGCTGGACGGGTACGGCTCCGACACCACCCGCACGCTTGTCGTGGGCGAGCCGCCGGCGGGCTTCGTCGAGCTGTACGAGGTGCTCCAGAGGGCCCAGCGCGCCGGCTGCGAGGCGGCGGCCGAGGGCGTGCCCGCCGAGGGGGTCGACGCCGCCTGCCGCCAGATGATCGCCGCCGCCGGCCATGGCGAGCACTTCATCCACCGCACCGGCCACGGGATCGGCCTCGAGGAGCACGAGGACCCCTACATCGTGGCCGGCAACACCGAGTGCCTGGTGGAGGGCATGGCGTTCTCGATCGAGCCGGGCATCTACCTGCCGGGCCGCTTCGGCGCCCGTATCGAGGACATCGTGGTCTGCACGCCGTCGACCGCCGAGCCGGGCGCCCGCCGCCTCAACCGCACATCCCGCGACCTGCGGGTGGTCCCAGGGTAGGCCCCGTGATGGTCGGGCAGCGCCGCCAGGCCTGGTGCCCCCGCTGCGACGAGGTGCGGGGGGCGCGGCCGGGATCGCGGTGCCCGGCCTGCTCCGCTTCGATGCTCCCGCTGCCGCAGGCGTCCCGCCCGGCCTCGTGGCGTGGCGGCCGGGACGTGCTGGTGCAGCGTGTGCGCGCCCTGCTGTCCGCCGCCAGGGTGGTGGTCGTCGCCGCGGTCGCGCTCGCGCTGGTGGCGGGCGCGTTCGTGGCCGGGCGGTCGAGCCGCCCCGCCGGCTCCGCCGCCGCGGGGGCGCCCACGACCACCCAGGCCGCCGGACAGCCGCTGCCGGGCGGCGGCCTGTCGACCGACGTCTCCCGGGTATACGGCTGGAGCGTGCTCCACGGCGCCGTGACCCTGACGCTGAACCGGATCACCGCCAGCGCCGGCGCCACCCGGATCGTCTTCGAGGTCAGCGGCCTGGAGCGCGACTGGGCATTCGGGGGCGTGCTCGGCCTGCGGCTCACCGACTCCTCGGGCCGGCAGCTGGCGGTCGGCAGGCCGAACGAGCCGCTGGCCGCCCGCGAGCTGGCGAACCTCGGCGGCGGCAGCGTCCTCGGCACGGTCGAGCTCACCCGCCGGATCGACCCCAACGCGGTGGCCGGGGCCACCGTCGCCCAGATCATCGCGCTACGGCGGTCCAGCGAGAACCTGCGGGGGACGCTGGTCGACGCCGAGCTCAAGCGCCTGATCGATTCCTCCCCGCAGAACGTGCGCAACCGCAAGGGCGACTGCTCGGCCTGCGCGCTGGAGGTGCGCTGCGTGAAGTGCGAGACCGTCGCTGTGTCGGGCACCGCCTACCGGGACGGCCGCGTGGTGCTGCTGCTGTCACAGGCGGGCCGGCAGGCGCCGGGCGAGAGCCTCGCCGACGCCGACATCTCGGTGACCACCGGCGGCCCCGGCGGGCAGGTCGGCTCCTTCGAGTCGACCGCGGAAGGCGGCGACACGGTCGTCGAGTTCGTCGCCGCCGACCTGGCCGCGACTACCCCCCAGGGCCAGGAGCGGATGCCGTTCGAGGTGGCGGCCAGGGTGATGCGCAGCCAGGTGGTGAACGGCCCGTGGCGGCTCGACCAGCACGGCGGGCAGCGATGAGGGGCTGGTGCCCCCGCTGCGACGCGGTCCGCGAGGCCGCCGGGACCTGCCCGGAATGCCAGGCTCCCCTCGTGGACCTGGAGGAGCGCCCGATCCGGCCAGCCGCCAGGCAGGACGAGGCCGCTGCCGAGGTCGGCGCCGTGGTCGAGGCGCCGCCGCGGGGGCGACTCCGGGTCGCGCTGGCGGTGGCCGCCGTGGTGCTGGTCGGCCTGGCGTTCGTGGCGGGCCGCGGCACCGGCGGGACGGTGGCGCGGACGGCGTCCCGGTCGACCAGCGCGACCACCCAGACCACCGCGCAGCCGGCGGACGAGCTGCAACGACAGCTCGGCTGGCGGAGCAAGCGGGTCAACGGGATCCAGGTCGAGGCGGTGTCGGTCAGCCGCATCCCCAGCGACACCGTCAACGGCGACACCTCGACCAGCGACAACGACGGGTCGCTCACCCTGCGGGTTGACGGGCTCGCCGGCGGGCGGCGCCTGCTCGGCATCACCGGCCTGCGCCTGGTGGACTCCGGCGGCGGGGTGTTCGCGGAGCCGGACAGCCGCCAGATCAGCGGCGCCCAGGCCGTGCCGGTCCAGCTCGACGCCGGTCGCTACGTGGTGGACCTCGGCCCCACCCCCTCGGTGGCGACGCTGGACAGCATCGAGTTCGGAGACCTGCTCCTCTCCGCGTCGGCGACCGAGCACGGCCAGCTGGAGCTGTCCACTGACGGCGTCTGGCCGGCCCGCCCGCCGATGCGCGCGGTCGCTTCCAACGCCGCCAGCGTCAGCGTGCCGGTCATCCGTGCGGACGGCGGCTCTGGCGAGTTCCCGCTGCAGGTGAGCAGCGCCTTCGTCGGCGCCGGGCGGGTGGTGCTGGTGCTCTCCTTCGACGAGCAGGTCGCCGGCCGCGACCTCGGGATTTTCCCGATCAGCGTCAACCTGCGCGACGGCAGGCGCGTGGTGTGCTCGCGCCTGACGGTGCTCGGCCTGAGGGAGCCGCAGATCTCGCCCCTGCTGGTGGTGGACTGCCCGACCTCGCCCGCGGCCAGGCTGACGGTCGATCTGGCCGCCGGCGTCGAGCCTGTACGGTCCGGCGCGACCCTCTCCGCCTGAATCGCGCCGGTCGCTCACCAACTAGCATCGAACGTTCTAGTATGCGGCAGTGTCGCTGAGTGCCCCGCTTTTCAGGAGCGCGTGCATGCCAACGGTCCCGCCCGATGATCGCGCACCGCACGGTCCGACAGCGGTCCCGGGCCCCCAGCCGCCAGGTCAACGCCCGCCGCTGGTACGGCGGACCATCGTGGCCGACGCGTTGCTGGACCCCGCCGAGCGGCGCCGCCTGGGCTTCCCGGACGGCGAGGACGACCCGATCCCGGTGGTGATCGAGCTCAACCTGCGCCACCACGAGGGCCTGACCGGCGCCAGGCGCCGCTTCCAGGAGCTGTATGGGCAGATCCCCGGGGAGCGGCTCGACCCCGAGCCCGAACTGGTGGCCGAGACCTACTTCCGCTGCCAGCTCTCGGTCGCGCAGGTCCGGGCGCTGGTCGCCGCCGACATGGTCGACGCCGACCCGGCTCAGACCTCGATCTACCGGATCTGGCCGGACTTCCCGGTCAACCCGCTGATCGACCTGTCGTGCTCCACCGTGAAGGCGGACGCCGCCCGGCGCTCCTACGGCGCCGGCGGGCACGGCATCACCTGGGCGGTCATCGACTCCGGCATCGACGCCGGCCACCAGCACTTCGGCACCCATGACACGCTCGGCGGCGACGTGGCCGACCTGCATCGGGACTTCGCGCTCCCGGGAAGGCCCGAGCGCGGCGCCGCCCTCCGGGACGGGTTCGGCCACGGCACCCACGTCGCCGGGATCATCGCGGGCGGCCTCACCGCCCCACTGGCCGACGGGGACGACGCCAGCCTCCGCGTGGTGGAGCGCGTCGTGGACCCCAACCAGCCGGGGCTGCCGCGCCTCCACGACCGGAAGGTCGACTCGCCGGCGCTGCTGGCCGGCGTGGCCCCCTAGTGCAACCTGGTCAGCCTCAAGGCGCTGGACGACAACGGCGGCGGCAGCTCCATGAACGTCGTGCGGGCGCTCGAGTACGTCCGCAAGGAGCTGAACGGCTCCGGCAAGCTGCTGCGGGTCCACGGCGTCAACCTGTCGGTCGGCTACGAGTTCGACCCCAAGTGGTTCGCCTGCGGGCAGAGCCCCATCTGCACCGAGGTCGACCGGCTGGTGCGCTCCGGCGTGGTGGTGGTGGTCGCCGCCGGCAACACCGGCTACGGCTCGCTCAGCTCGTTCCAGCGGCAGACCGACGTCGGGCTGACCATGACCATCAACGACCCGGGCAACGCCGAGCTGGCCATCACCGTGGGCGCCACCCACCGCGACATGCCGCACACCTATGGCGTGTCGTACTTCTCGTCCAAAGGCCCGACCGGCGACGGCCGCGCCAAGCCGGACCTGGTCGCCCCGGGCGAGCGGATCACCTCATGCGCCGCGGGCAAGGCGCTGGCGAGCGTCACTCCGGACGGGCCGCCGCCCGACCCCAAGCGGGTCGCGGTCTACGTCGAGGACAGCGGCACCAGCATGGCCGCCCCGCACGTCTCCGGGGCGATCGCCGCCTTCCTCTCGATCCGGCGCGAGTTCATCGGCCAGCCCGACCGGGTGAAGCGGCTCTTCCTCGAGTCCGCCACCTCGCTCGGGCGGGAGCGCTACTTCCAGGGCAACGGGCTGGTCGACCTGATGCGGGCGATCCAGTCCGTGTAGGCGAGCTCTCGACCCGGGAGTCGGGCCATGAGAGGACAGGAGGGGCCACGATGGGGGAGATCGCCGGGCTGCCCTACTGGGGGGCTGGCCTTCGACGAGAAGGGGCGTCCGAACTGGCCGCGCCTGAATTGGCGCGGCCCGTTCGGTCAGTGCGTCAGTGGCTCGGACGCGTCACCACTCGAAGTCCTCTTGTGGGGAGGTCGAGCGGCGGATCGTCGGCTCGCCCGCCGCCGGCGGCTGTGCCGGAGGGGCGTGGCGCTCGGTCGTGGGGGTCTGGGGGAGCCCGCCGTCGCCGTCCCCACGCGGGTGGCTTGAGCTCGGCCGTGCCTCGACCAGCGCGGGCTGGTGCCAGTCCTGCCCGAGCAGCTCCAGCACCGGCTTGAACGCCGGGGTTGCCCTGGCCACGCCCTTGGCGGTCATGATCTCCTCGATCTCCTCGCCCTGGACCTCGTCCCGCTCCAGCAGTCGCTCGGCGAGCGCGCGGATCGCCGGCTCGTTGCGGCGCAGCAGCTCGACCGCGTCGTGCCTGCACCTCATCAGCAGGTCGCGGATGGCTTCGCGGCTCTTCGGGTCCTCGAGGACCGCCTGGATGGCACCCCCGGTGTAGGGGTTGTCGCCGAGCAGCGAGTAGGCGAGGAGGCTGTCGCCCATGCCGAGGAACCCGAGCATGACCGCGGCACGATAGGTCGCGCTGGCGAGGTCGGAGCCAGGCCCGCCGGTAGTGTCGCCGAACCAGATCTCCTCGGCCGCCATGCCGCCGAGCGAGACCACGATGTCGCGGCGCATGTCCTCGCTCAGGTTGGTGTAGGTCTCCTCCAGCGGTGTGTGGTAGACGACCCCCAGGGTGTCGCGGCGCTTGAGGATCGAAGCGACCTGGATCTGCTGGTCCACGAGGAGGACGAACGCGAGCACCGCATGGCCGGCCTCGTGGAAGGCGACCATCTGGCGGTCCCTGGACGACATCTTGGTCGCGTCCTTGATGCCGATCTCCTCGGTGACCTTCGCCGCCCACAGGTCCGCGAAGGTCAGCTTGTCGCGCCCGTCGATGAGCGCGAAGATCAGCGCCTCGTTGACCAGGTTCTTGATCTGCGCGGGGCTGAACCCGTAGGTCGCGCGGGCCAGGCGGGCGATGTCGACCGGCTCGTGCGGAACCTTGTCGAGGTAGTACTTGAGGATGTCCTCGCGGCCGGAGCCCGTCGGCCGGCCCACGTGCAGCTTGCGGTCGAAGCGGCCGGGGCGCAGCAGGGCGGGGTCCAGGGTGGCCGCCTGGTTCGTGGCGCCGATGACCATCAGGTTGTACTGCGGGATCTTCGGTTTGCCGAGGTGCAGGATCCGGCGCACGTGCCGCCAGAGCCCCTTCGGCATGATCATGCCGTCCATCTGGATCAGCAGCTCGTTGACGAGCATGCCGCCCATGCCCATGTTCATCCCGCCGGGCATGACGAACCGTCGCGGGCTCTGCGCCTGGGGGCTGGCGACCATCGCGTTGGAGATCGCGCCGCGCGAGCCGCCCACCGCGTCGAGCTCGTCGATGAAGATCACCGCGCCGCCGTACTTCTTGGACATCCTGCGGCCCTTGCGGAACAGCGAGGCGATGCGCAGGTTGCCGATGCCCATGAACATGTTGCTGAAGCTGGTCCCCGAGGCATAGACGAACGGCACCTTGGCCGACCCGGCGATCGCCTTGCCGAGCAGCGTCTTGCCGGTTCCGGGCGGGCCTTCGAAGAGGATGCCATGGGGCGGGTAGCCGCCCGCGTCACGGAACTTCTTGAAGCCCTGGAACAGGGCGAGCGCCTCCTTGGTCGAGGCGACGATCTCCGGCTGGCCGCGCACGTCGTCGAAGGTGACGTCGTACTCGTTGGGATAGATCACGTACTTGCGCCCGCGGGACATGAACCAGATGAGCCCCGCGTACTGGATGGTGACGAAGAGCAACAGGTAGATCACGAGGGTCAGAACGCTGAGGATCGTGAACGGCAGCGACCTGGTGACCTTCCAGATGTCGAACGAGGGGGCGAGCGGGTGGTGCGTCTGGATCAGGTAGCCCCGGAACGCGTCCGGCACCCTCGGGTCGCCGCCGAGGACGCTCCACCAGTCGAGGCCGCGGTTCATCCTGTACATCAGGTACAGAATGGGAATCAACAGCGCGTACAGCACCAGGATCCCGATGAGGATCTTCAGCGACTTCTTGAGCGTGTATCGCAGCACGTTGTTCAAGGCAGCCCGCCCTCCTCGACCCTGGGACCCCTGCGTAGCAGTATAGGGCCACATCGGCAACCTCCCTAGAGCCGATGAGGAGTCGAGCCCTCAGGCCCGCGGGAGCGCGCCGGCCGCTCGCCGTGTCGAGCCGAGGCGCTACCATCGGGAGCCCCGCGGTCAGCCGGGGTGATTCCCCGGACCCCTCCGCCGCCCGAGCCGGGTCCGCCCGCCCGCAGGGGAGCGTTGGGCTTTACAATCTGGGGAGGTTCGTCCGATATTGTCGGAGGCCTGCCGCGCCGCACGAGCCGATCGGCTCGCATCACGATCATGGCGCGCCGTCCCGAGGAGGTCGTTGGTCCGTGCCTGGCCTTGCGCTCGTCGCTCGTACCGCCTGGGGCGCCGGGGGCGAGCCTGCCCATGGCGGGGGCGGCGGCGCCTTCGGCCGCCGCCACGACGTCGCCGTGCTGGTGCACGAGGGCAGCATCGCAGCGGTGGCCCCAGCCGCCGAGGCGCGCTCGCTGGGCGCCGACCGGGTCGTCGACCTCGGCGACGTGACTCTGCTGCCGGGGTTCGTCGACTCCCACGTCCACCTCACCGCTACCGGGCTGGGCGTCCATGGCGCCAACCTGCGCGGCGCCCGCTCCGCGGCGGGCCTGCTCGAGCGGGTCGCGGCCGCGGCCGGGCGCTCGGCAGGCGGGCTGGTCTGGGGCGACGGCTACGACGAGACCACCTTCCCGAGTCCCGGTCTGCCCGGCCCGGAGGAGCTCGCCGCCGCCACCGGCGGCCGCCCCGTCTACCTCTCCCGGGTGGACGGCCACCAGGGCCTGGCCACCTTGGAGGTGCTCGCGGAGGCGGGCTCGCTCGACGCCAGCGGCTGCGACCGCGGGCCCGGCGGCCTCCCGACCGGGGTCGTCCGCGACGACGCCAACCATCGCGCCCGCCGGCACGCCATCGGCCAGCTCTCCGACGCCACTCTGGTGGCGGCCCAGGACCAGGCGCTGGCGCTGGCGGCGCGGCGAGGGGTCGCCTGCGTCCACGAGATGGGCGGTCCCGACATCTCCAACCGGCGCGACTTCGAGCTGCTGCTCGGCAGGCTCGACTCCCTCCCGGTCCAGGTCGTGTGCTACTGGGGCGCCTTCGACCTGGAGTACGTGCTGGACCGCAAGCTGTCCCAGATCGGCGGCGACCTGTTCCTCGACGGGTCCCTGGGCTCGCACACCGCGGCGCTCTCCACCCCCTACGCCGACCGGGCCGAGTCCCGCGGCTCGCTCTACCACGACGACGCCGAGCTGACGGAGCTGTACGTGCGGGCGACCATGGCCGGCATCCAGGTCGGCGTCCACGCCATCGGCGACCGCGCCATCGGCCAGGCGCTCCGTTGCGCACGCCGGGCCGTTCGGGCGATCGGCCACGCGCCGTTCGCCGCCTGCCGGCACCGGATCGAGCACGTCGAGCTGCTCGGTTCCGACGGCGCCGACCGCATGGCCGAGCTGGGGCTTGCCGCCGGCGTCCAGCCGGCCTTCGACGCCGCCTGGGGCGGCCCCGATGGGATGTACGAGCGCCGGCTCGGCTCCCGCAGGGCCAAGAGCATGAACCCCTTCGCCGACCTGTGGCGTCGTGGCGTGCCGATGGGCGGCGCGTCGGACTCCGGTGTCACTCCGCTCAATCCCTGGCATGGCGTGGCCGCCGCCGTCCACCACCATCGCGCGCCGCAGCGCCTGGGACTGCCGGTGGCGCTGGAGCTGTTCACGCTCGGCGGACGCATCCTGGCCAGGCAGGAGCGGACCACCGGCCGCATCCGCCCAGGGCAGCGCGCCGACCTGACCGCCTTTCCCGGCGACGTGACGGCGATCGACCCTGGCAAGCTGGAGCAGGTGGACGCGGTGTTCACCATGGTCGGCGGCCGCCTCGCGCACGGCCCCGAGGAGCTGGCCGTGGATGCCGCGTTCAGCTTCGGCGGCTGGACCTGACAGGGCCAGCCGCCGAAGCTGGTGGCCGCATCGCCGAAGGCGGCTCCGCGAGGTCGTCTCCGCACTCCCCGAACTGCCCTGTGGATAACCCGGGGTGAGCCGGGGAATCGGTCGTAGACTCGACTCCAGACCAGCTCGAACCAGCGGTGAGCGGGCCGGCGCCCGTCACCGATGACTCGTCGCGAGGCCCAACGAAGGGAGCAGCGCATGGCCAAGTTCCGTGTCACCTACGCGACCCTCTCCGCCGACAACGAGGAGCTGCACGCCGCCTACGAGCAGGGCGTCGCCACGGCGCGGTCCTGGCTCGGGCAGACCTTCCCCACCTGGGTCGACGGCGAGGCGCGCGACGACGGCCCGACCTTCCGGCTGGTGAGCCCCAACGACCACGGCCTCGAGCTGGCGAGCTTCCACTCGGCCACCGAGCGCGACATCCAGGACGCGGTCACGGCCGCGCGCGCCGCCGCGCCGGCCTGGTCGGCCACGCCCTGGCGGGAGCGGGTGGCGGTCCTGCGGCACGCGGCCGACCTGATCAGCGACCGCTCCAACGAACTGGCCGCCCTGATGAGCTTCGAGGTCGGCAAGAACCGGCTGGAGGCGCTCGGCGACGTCGAAGAGGCGGCCGACCTCATCCGCTACTACTGCGACCAGGTCCAGGCCAACGACGGCTTCGACCACAAGATGAACCAGCTCTCCGAGAACGAGCACACCCGGAGCGTGCTGCGGCCGTACGGCGTGTGGGCGGTGATCAGCCCGTTCAACTTCCCGATGGCGCTGGCGGCCGGCCCGTCCGGCGCGGCGCTGGTCGCCGGCAACACGGTGCTGTTCAAGCCCTCGCCACAGGGCTCCTTCACCGGCGTCAAGCTGTACGAGTGCCTGCGCGACGCCGGGGTGCCGGCGGGCGCCTTCCACTTCCTGCCCGGCGGGGACGAGGTCGGCGCCGCGATCGTCCGGAGCCCCGGCGTGGACGGGATCACCTTCACCGGGTCCTATGCGGTCGGCATGCACGTCTACAAGACGTTCGCCACCTCGTATCCGAAGCCGACGGTGATCGAGATGGGCGGCAAGAACCCCACGGTGGTCTCGGCCAAGGCCGACCTCGACCTGGCCGCCGAGGGGGTCGCCCGCTCCGCGTTCGGCTACTCCGGCCAGAAGTGCTCGGCCTGCTCGCGCGTGTACGTCGAGCGGCCGGCGCTCGAGGAGTTCCAGGCCCGGCTGGTCGAGCGCGCCCGCGCGGTGATGGTCGGCGACCCGGTCCAGCGGTCCGTCTACATGGGGCCGGTGATCGACCAGGACGCGGTCGACCGCTACCGCCAGGCCGTGGAGGAGGCGAGCAAGGAGGGCCGCGTGCTGGCCGGCGGCGAGCTGCTGGGCGCCACCCGCGACCTGCCCGACGGCAACTACGTGGCGCCGACGGTGGTGGCCGACCTGCCAACCGACCATCGCCTCTTCAAGGACGAGCTGTTCGTCCCGTTCGTGGCCATCGCTGGGGTAGACTCGCTCGAGCAGGGCTTCCAGCTCGCCAACGACACGGAGTACGGGCTGACGGCGGGCTTCTACTCGGCCGCCGAGGACGAGGTCCAGCGGTTCCTCGACGCCGCCCAGGCGGGGGTGGTGTACGTCAACCGCAGGGCCGGGGCGACCACCGGTGCGTGGCCCGGCGTCCAGCCGTTCGGCGGGTGGAAGGGCTCCGGCAGCTCGGGCCGTGCCGGCGGCGGTCTTTACTACGTGCAGCAGTTCATGCGCGAGCAGTCCCAGACGGTGATCCGGTGAGCCGCCCGGTGACTGCCCCGGGCGGGGCTACCCCGTCGGCCTCGCCCGGGGCCCCAGGCGCCACCACGGAGCCGCCGGGAGCCTGGCTGAACCCTGGCCGTCCCGTCCCCGACCTGGTCACCCCGGTCCCGGGCCCCGAGGGCCGCAAGGTCCTGGAGCGTGACGCCCGGGTCACCAGCCCGTCGCTGCCGCGCGCCTACCAGTTCGTGCCCAGCCGCGGCTTCGGCGCTGTGGTCGAGGACGTCGACGGCAACCTGTTCCTCGACATGAACGCCGGCATCGCGGTCACCTCCACCGGCCACGCGCACCCCACCGTGGTCGCCGCGGTCAGGCGCCAGGCCGGCGAGCTGCTGCACTACTCGGCCAGCGACTTCTACCTGCCGATCTACTCCGAGATGTGCGACGCCCTGGCCGGCACGGCGCCGATGCCCGTCCCGGTGAGGCTGTTCCTCACCAACTCCGGCACCGAGGCGGTCGAGGGCGCGGTCAAGCTGGCCAGGGCCGCCACCGGCCGCCAGTACGTGATCAGCTTCTTCGGCGCCTTCCACGGCCGGACCTACGGCTCGGTCAGCCTGACCGCGTCCAAGGCCAAATACCACACGGGCTTCGGGCCGCTGCTGCCCGGCGTGCTGCACGCGCCCTACGGCTACTGCCACCGCTGCCCGCTGAACCTCTCCTATCCCGACTGCGACCTGGCTACCGTCGACTACCTCGAGCGCACGCTGTTCCGCTACGAGGTCGACCCGGGCGAGGTCGCGGCGGTGATCGTCGAGCCGATCCTGGGCGAGGGCGGCTACGTCGTCCCGCCGCCGGGCTGGCTGGCCAGGCTCAAGGAGACCTGCGGGCGGCACGGGATCCTGCTGATCGCCGACGAGGTCCAGTCGGGCGCCGGCCGGACCGGCAAGATGTGGGCGATCGAGCACACGGGCGTCGAGCCGGACATCCTCTGCACGGCCAAGGGGATCGCCTCGGGCCTGCCGCTCGGCGCCTTCATGGCCAGGGCGGATCTGATGACCTGGAGCGTCGGCGCGCACGGCTCCACCTACGGGGGCAGCCCGGTGCCCTGCGCCGCCGGGCTGGCCACGCTGCACGTGCTCCGGGCCGAGCGGCTGCTGGACAACGCCACGGAGCAGGGCGCGTTCCTGATACAAGGCCTGCGCCAGCTCCGCGAGCGCTACCCCTGGCTGATCGAGGACGTCCGTGGAGTCGGGCTGATGCTTGGCCTGGAGCTGCCGACCGGCCGGGTGGCGGAGGAGCTGCAGCTCGCCGCCTTCCGGCGCGGCCTGCTGGTCCTGGAGGCGGGGGAGAGCGCCGTGCGGCTGTCGCCGCCGCTGGTGATCGACCGCCAGCAGTGCCAGACGGCGCTGCGGCTGCTGGCCGAGGCGCTGGACGAGGTCGCGACCTCGTTCGAGGTCGTGGACTCGTTCCCGGCCGAGGAGCGGTGACCACGGTGCCGGAGAAGGTCGCCACCATGCGCGAGGCGGTCGCCGACCTGGTCCACGACGGCGACACGGTCGCCATCGAAGGCTTCACGCACCTGATCTCGTTCGCCGCCGGGCACGAGATCATCCGTCAGCGCAAGCGCGACCTGGAGTTGTGCCGGCTGACCCCGGACGTGATCTACGACCAGATGGTGGCCGCCGGCGTGGCACGCAAGCTGGTCTTCTCCTGGATGGGCAATCCCGGAGCCGGCTCGCTGCACGCCATCAGGCGGCGGATCGAGCGCGCCGACCCGGAGCCGCTCGAGGTTGAGGAGTACTCCCATTTCGGCATGGTCGGGCGCTACACCGCCGGAGCGGCCAACCTGCCCTTCTTCCCGCTGCGCTCCTACTTCGAGTCCGACCTGCCCGCGGTCAATCCCAACATCCGCCCGGTGGCCTCGCCGTTCGGCGGCGAGGCCGTCTACGCGGTGCCGCCGCTGCACCCGGACGTGACCATCGTCCACGCCCAGCGAGCCGACCGGCTCGGCAACACCCAGGTCTGGGGGCTGCTGGGCTGCCAGCGAGAGGCGGCCTTCGCCGCCCGCCGGGTGATCGTGGTGGTCGAGGAGCTGGTCGACACCGCTGCCGTGCGCGCCGACCCCAACCGGACGCTGATCCCCGGCCTCAAGGTGGACGCAGTGGTGGTGTGCCCGGGGGGCGCCCACCCCTCGTTCGCGCAGGGCTTCTACGACCGTGACAACCGCTTCTACCTGGAGTGGGAGGCGATCAGCCGCGACCCCGAGCGGCTGGCGGCCTGGCTCCAGGAGTGGGTCCACTCCACCGCCGACCACGCGGAGTACCTCGCCAGGCTCGGCGAGGCGCGCTGGAAGGAGCTGCGACCCGGGCCGGCTCCCTCCGGCAGCGTCGACTACGGGAGCTACCGGTGAACGGCGGAACGGTCCCACGCGCGGTGGACGCCACGGGCCCCGCCGCGGGCGTGGGCCCGGGCTCGGCGGGCGCCACCGGCGACCGGGGCTGGTCGCGCTCGGAGATGCTGGTGGTCGCCGGCGCCAGGGCGCTGGCTGGGCATCGGGTCTGCTTCGTCGGCATCGGGCTGCCCAACATCGCGGTCGCGCTGGCCCAGCGAACGGTCGCGCCCCAGATCGAGCTGATCTACGAATCGGGGGTCTACGGGTCGCGGCCCGAGCGCCTACCCCTGTCCATCGGCGATCCGTGCCTGGTCACCGGGGCCATCTCAGTGATGAGCATGGTCGAGCTGTTCCAGTACTTCCTCCAGGGTGGCCTGGTCGACGTCGGCTTCCTCGGCGCCGCCCAGCTCGACCGGCACGGGAACATCAACACCACCGTGATCGGCGACTACTCGCGGCCGAAGGTGCGACTGCCCGGCTCCGGCGGCGCCTGCGAGATCGCGATCAATGCGCGCGAGGTGTTCATCCTGATGCGCCAGTCGTCCCGCTCGTTCGTCGAGCGGATCGACTTCCGCACCAGCCCCGGCAGCCTCGGGGGCGCCAGCGCCCGGGCCGTCCAGGGCTGGCAGGGGAGGGGACCGACGGTGGTCGTCACCGACCTCGGCCGCTATGACTTCGACCCGCGGACGGGCGAGATGCGCCTGGCGGCCATCCACCCAGGCGTGACCCTTGACGAGGTGCACGCCGCCACCGGCTGGGACCTGCGCATCGCCGATGACCTCCTGACGACACCCGAGCCCACCGACGAGGAGCTCCGCCTGATCCGCGAGGAGCTCGACCCGCAGGGGGCCTACGTACGGTGAGCCACCCGGATCCCTCCAGTCACGCCGCCCGCCCGGTGGGCGCCCCGGTCGGGTCGTCCGGGCCGGCACGCCCACCGGGGAGCCACGTGTTCGGGCGCGGCGAGGGCTTGCCGCGCGTGGTCCGGGGGCGGGGCTGCGAGCTGTGGGACGCGCGCGGCCGACGCTACCTGGACGCCGCCGGCGGCGCCGTGGCGGTGGCGATCGGCCACGGGGCCGAACCGGTGGTCGAGGCCATCCGCGCCCAGGCCGCCGAGGTCTCCTACGCCCACGGCACCATGTTCACCTCGGACCCCCTGGAGGCCTACGCCGACGAGCTGGCCGCGATCGTGCCGGTCGACGACGCCCGCGTCTACCCTGTCTCGGGCGGCAGCGAGGCGATCGAGACCGCGCTGAAGATGGCCCGTGCCTATCACCTTGCCAGGGGGCAGGATCGCCACGTGATCGTGGGCCGCTGGGGCTCCTACCACGGCAACACGCTCGCGGCCCTCGACGTGGGCGGCCGCGAGCCGCTGCGAGCTCCCTACCTTCCCTGGCTCGGCCTGGCCCGGCATACTTTGGCCGCTTACGAGTACCGATGTCCATTCCCGGACACGCATCCTCGAGGCTGCGGCCCGCGCTACGCCGAGGCCCTGGAGCGCACGATCCTGGAGGCCGGCGCCGACGAGGTGGCGGCGTTCGTCGCCGAGCCGATCGCGGGTGCCGCGCTCGGCGCGGCCGTTCCGCCCGACGACTACTGGCCGGCCGTCGTCGAGGTCTGCCGGCGCCACGGCGTGCTGGTCGTGGCCGACGAGGTCATGACCGGGTTCGGCCGCACCGGCCGCTGGTTCGGCTGCGACCACTGGGGCGTGCGGCCCGACATCCTGGTGGCGGCCAAGGGCGCCGCCTCCGGCTACTGGCCGCTCGGCCTGGCGGTGGCCGGCGGCCCGGTGCACGAGACCATCTCGGAGAGTGGCTTCACCCACGGGTTCACCTACTCGCACCACGTGGTCGGCGCTGCCGCCGGCCGGGCGGTGCTCGGGATCCTGCGGGAGCGCGACCTGGTCGCCGCCGCCGAGTCGCAGGGCAAGCGACTGCGGACGGGGCTCCAGGCACGCCTGGACGGTCATCCCGCCGTCGGTGACGTACGGGGGCTCGGCCTGCTGGTCGGGGTGGAGCTGGTGGCCGACCGGATCGGGGCGACGCCCTTCGCGCGGGCCGACCGGGTGACCGAGCGAGTGCTGGCGGCAGCCCGCGAGCGGGGCCTGCTGGTCTACTCGTCTACCGGGCACGTCGGCGGCGATGGGGACCTGTTGCTGCTCGGCCCGCCACTGGTCATCAGCGACGCCGAAGTCGACGAGGCGGTGGAGACCCTCGGAGAGGCGATCGAGGCGGTGGTGCCGCGGCCGTAGCGGCCTGGGCCGCCAGGGGGTGTGGACACCGCCTGTCGGGATGACCTGATCGTGCGTTACGCTCTGGTGCACCGGAGCAGGGAGCTGCGAAATGGTGGGAGAGCAGGCGCCGAAGGCGCCCCGTCGCGGCACGGCCGGGCAGCCGTCCGGGGGCGGGCAGCCGTCCCGGCGCCGCACGGGCTGGTGGCCGGCGGGCCTCGGACGTCCGTCCGGCGGTCGGCTGCTCTGGCCACTGGTCGCCGTCGCGCTGCTGTCGCTGGTGGCGGTCGGGAGCCTGCGGCGGGCCCCCGGCCCGGGCACCGGCGCGCCTCGCTTCCCGACCGCGCTGTTCCAGACCCTCGGGCTGCTCGCCTTCGTCACCGTCCTGGCCGGCGCGGCGGTTGCCGCATGGACGATGCTGCCCGGCAAGAGCAAGGTGCCGCAGCGGCGGCGCAACCCGCTCTTCATGCCGCTGATGCTGCTCGGATCCGTCCTGCTGCTGGCGCTGCTGCGCCGGCTCGGCTGGCTCGGCTGGCTCCACCGGCTGGGCCTCCCGGGCCTGCGGCCTGGACCGTCTCCGACCAGCCTGGCGGTGCCCGGCAACAGGCCCGAGGACCGGCTGGCCGGCGACCCCGGCTGGATCCCCTTCGTGGTGGTCGGTGTCCTGCTCGCCGGCCTGGCCGCGGCGATCATGGTGCGCGGCGAGCTCGCGCGCCGGCGCCGCGCCGCGCTGGAGGGGACTTCTCGCCAGCTCGCCGAACTGCTCGAGGGGACGTTGACGGACCTCGAAGCCGAGCCCGACCCCAGGCGCGCGGTGATTGCGGCGTGGATCCGGATGGAGGGCGGTCTGGCCGCCGCGGGCCTGCCGCGCCGCGCGGCCGAGGCGCCCCTGGAGTACGTCGCGCGCGTGCTGCGGGCGGCCAATGTGCAGCCCGCGTCGGTCCGGCGCCTGGCCGACCTGTTCGAGCGGGCGAAGTTCAGCCAGCACGCCATCGACGAGGGCATGCGGGCGGGGGCCATCCAGGCCGTCGCAACCATCAGGGCCGAGCTGGACGCCGAGCAGGCTCGGGCGCTGGAGCAGGCGCGAGCCGACCGCGAAGCACGGGAGCGGCGGGACGCCGAGCGGACCAGGGCGGTGGGCCGGCTGTGACCATCTCCCTTGTGCGTGGCGGCGTCGTGGTGGTGGTGGCGACGCTGGCCCTGCTGGCCGCGATGGAGCTGGCGCCGGAGCGCCGCGGGGTGGCCGTGTCGTTGTACCTGCTGGTGCTCGGCGCGGTGGCGCTGCGACTGCTGGTGCGCCTGGTGCAGCTCGCCCACCCCCCGGCGCCCCCATCCGAGCTCGACGTGGTGCTGAGCCGCCGGCCGGGCAGGCCGCCGCAGCTCGCCGAGCTGGAGTCGCTGGCCCGCATGCTGGCGCTGGCGAGCGCGAGCGGCGTCTACGTCCACAACCGGCTCCGGCCGGAGCTTCGGGCGATCGCCAGGAACCTGCTGTTCTCGCGCCAGGGGATCGACCTGGACGCCGAGCCCGCCGCCGCCCGAGCCGCGCTCGGGCCGACGGTCTGGGACGTGGTGCGGCCCGACCGGGAGGAGCCGGACGGCTACGAGACGCCCGGCCTGCCGCCGCCAGTGCTCGCCAGGATCGTCGCGGACCTGGAGGGGGTGCGGCAGCGGTGACCGGAGAGGCCCCCGGGGCGCTCGGGGGGCCCGACGGCGTCCCGCTGCTGGGCCTCGGCGAGGTGTGCTCGCTCTCATGCGAGCTGCTCGACCAGGTGGAGCGCGCGGTGGTCGGCAAGCGCGACGCGCTTGAGCTGGTCCTGCTGGGGCTGCTCGCCGACGGCCACGTGCTGCTCGACGACTTCCCCGGCCTGGCCAAGACGCTGATCGCCCGCTCGTTCGCCCAGGTCACCAGGCTCGGATTCGCGCGCGTGCAGTTCACGCCGGACCTGATGCCCTCCGACGTGACCGGCTCCTCGATCTACAACCAGCGCCTGGCCGACTTCGAGTTCCGGCCCGGCCCGGTGTTCACCAACCTGCTGCTCGGTGACGAGATCAACCGGTCGCCGCCCAAGACCCAGGCGGCGCTGCTCGAGGCCATGCAGGAGCGCCAGGTCACCATCGATGGCGTCACCTACAAGCTCGAGCGGCCCTTCCTGGTGATCGCCACCCAGAACCCGATCGAGTACGAGGGCACCTATCCGCTGCCCGAGGCGCAGCTCGACCGCTTCCTGCTGCGCCTGGAGGTGGGCTATCCCTCGCCCGAGGCCGAGTGGGAGATGGTGGCCAGGCGCCTGGAGCGCCGCGCCGACGAGATCCAGCTCGACCCGGTCGCCAACGCCGCTCAGGTGGTGGCGGCGCAGCGGGCGATCGAGCAGGTCCATGTGGCTTCCAGCGTCGGCCACTACATGGTGGAGCTGGTGGGCGCCACTCGCTCCAGCCCTCGGGTCCAGGTGGGCGCGAGCCCGCGCGGCACCCTCGCGCTGCTCAAGCTGTCGCGGGCCAAGGCGGCGGTGGCCGGCCGGGACTTCGTCACGCCCGAGGACGTCAAAGCGGTGGCGGTCGCGGCGCTGGCGCACCGCCTGATCCTGCGGCCGGAGCTGTGGGTGCGGCGGGTGCGCACCGAGGAGGTCGTGCGCGAGCTGCTCGATCAGGTGCCCACCCCGCCGGCCGAGGAGCCGGCGGTCAGACGCCGGTGAAGGTGCCGGTGAGCGGTGTGATGCGGTGACCATGGCGGCTCCGGTCCCGACCAGGCGCCCGTCGCCCAAGCTGACCGTGTACACGGGGCTGGCGGCGACCGCGCTGCTGGCGGGGCTGGCGCTCGGGCGGCCGGAGCTGGTCGCCCTGGGCGCGCCCATGGCGCTGCTGGTGATCGCCGGTCTGGCGATGGCGCGCGAGCCCAGGGTCGAGCTCGACGCTGAGCTCGACCGAGAGCGTGCCGTGGAGGGCGACGAGGCCGTCCTGACGCTGACCCTCCGGTCGGCGGTTCCGGTGGCGCGGCTGGAGGTGGTGCCGTTGATCCCGGACCGGCTCGGCCTCCCCGGCCAGCCGCGCGCTCAGTCGATCCGGCTGGTATCCGGCGAGCCAGCACACCTGGAGCTGCGGCTGCGCTGCGAGCGCTGGGGCGCCAGCCTGCTCGGCGGTGTCCACCTGCGCGCGCACGACCCGCTGCGGCTGTTCGCGTGGGAGTGGCTCGTGCCCGGACAGCGGAGCCTGATCGTCTATCCTGAGCCGGCTCGCCTGCGGATGCTGGTCCGCCCCTTCGAGACCCAGGTGTTCAGCGGCAACCAGGTCTCCCGCCAGCGCGGCGACGGCATCGAGTTCGCCGACGTGCGGCCGTTCATACCGGGGGACCGGGCCCGATCGATCAACTGGCGCGCCACCGCCCGCCGCGGCGCGCCCTGGGTGAACGAGCGCCACCCGGAGCGCAACACCGACGTGGTGCTGTTCCTCGACAGCTTCGTGGATCTCCCCGGAGGGATCGGGGCCGCCCCGAGGGGATCGGTTGCGGCAGGGCCGAGCACGCTTGACCGCGCGGTCTCCGCAGCGGCCTCGCTGGCCAACGCCTATCTCGCCAGGCGCGACCGGGTCGGGCTGGTGAGCTTCGGCGGCGTGGTGCGCTGGCTGCAGCCAGGCACCGGGCAGGCGATGCTGTACCGCCTGCTCGACACCCTGATGGAGACGCAGATCTTCGCGACAGTCGGATGGCGTGGCATCCGCCATCTGCCGTCCCGGACGCTCCCGCCCAAGGCCCTGATCGTGGCGCTCACCCCGCTGCTGGACGAGCGCGCCGTCACCGCCCTGTTCGACCTGCTCGCGCGCGGCTACGACCTCGCCATCGTGGACGTCTCGCCGCTGATCGGGGCGGAAGGGGCGGCCGTGGGACGCGGGCTGGAGGCGATCGGCGGGGGAGCGCCCGGGGTCGCCGCGTGGGAAGGGCGGGGTGGGCGACGGCGGAGGGGGCGGGCCGCGGAGGCGACGATGCTCGCCGAGCGGCTGTGGGCGCTCAAGAGGGAGGCGCTCCGCCACCGCTACCAAGAGCTCGGTGCCGCGGTCGTGGAGTGGCGCGACCCAACCGAGCTGGAGCAGGTCCTGTACGAGGTGGAGGCATGCAGGCGGCGGATCGCGCCCGCACCCGGCTAGCCACGGGCGTGGCGACGGTGACGCTGGCCACGGTGCTGGCGCTCGTGCCGCTGGCCTCCACCCAGGCGCCACGCGCCCCGCTCGCCTGGTTGGGCGCGCTCGCCGTGCTGCTGGCCGCCGGGGCGGCCTGGCGGTTCGTCTCCCTGGCCGGCGCGGCCGTGGCGATCCTGGCTGTGGAGTACGGCCTGTCTCTCTATCACCAGCGCGGTCCCGTCGACGCCCGCGCTCCGCTGTTCGCCGCCGGCCTGCTGCTGCTCGTGGAGCTGGCGTACTGGTCGGCCGAGTCGCACCGGCTGGTTCGCGACGACCGCGCCGTGCTCGCCTTCCGCGTTGCGGTCCTCGCCGTGGTCGCGCTCGCCGCGATCACGCTCGGCGCGCTGATCCTGCTCGCCGCCGCGCTGCCGCTGGCGGGCTCTGTCGCCCGGCTCGCGCTCGGCGTCGCCGCTGCCAGTACCGTCCTGGCCATGATCGCCGCCCTCAGCCGCCGACCCACCGACCACCGCTAGCGAGCCGGTCACCTTTCGGCTTCGCGCTTTCCCAGCCACGGAAATCGAAAGCGCCCGCCGCGGGCACTGCACGGCGCTCCAGGACGCGGGGCCACCAGCGGGGCGATCCTTCGGCGGCCACCCTCGAGCCGGCCGAGCTCCCGGAGGAACCGCCGGCGGGTCCGCCCTCCGCCGCTGACCTTCCCAGTGCCAGGCCCTGCCGGCTCGCTGCCGGGAGCGCCGGTCGAGTATCCGCGGCTCGCGCCATTGCGGCCGGGTTCCCGCGGGCGGGGAAGGTGCAACGCCGATGCCTGACCGGCGCCCTGGGCCAGCAGCGATCCGAGGGCGAATGCTCAGGGCTCGTACCGGCGTGGGGTGGCGTCCTGGCCGGAGCTTCGGCTGACGCGGCGGCGGACTCCGGCGCGGGCGGCGGCGAAGCGCTGGCGGAACCAGGCGAGCAGTCGCTTGGCCCAGTTGAACTCGGTGGAGAGCAGCGCCAGGCCGGCCAGGATGGCGGCGATGCCGGGCCCCGGCGTGACCAGCATGATCAGTCCGGCCCCGACGAGCACCAGGCCGACGACGAGCACGACCCCGCGCCAGGCGTGGCGCGCGAAGCGGCGGAGGATCGGCGCCATCATGCCTCCGGTGAGCGCGGCGATGGTCCACGGTGCGGCGGAACCGAAGGAGCGGGTGGCGCATTCGCCGGCGGGGGAGCTGCCGCTTGCGCCACCGGCCCGAACAGCCCCGTGGGCCGGCCGGAACGGGGGAAGCCTCGGCCGAGCGCTATGGCCCGCGAGAGGTCGGTCGTGGACACCACGCCGACGAGGCGACCCTCGTCCAGCACGAGCGCCAGGTGCTGGCGGGTCGTCGCCAGCCGGGCGGCGAGCTCGACCGCGGAGGTGTCGGGCGAGACGGTGATGGCTCGCTCCAGGGGTACCGCGACCTGGCCGATCCGGAGCGCGGCCCGGCCCGGCGGCGGGACGTGCCCGAGGGTGTCGAGGGCGACCACGCCGGAGAGCCGGCCGTCGAACTCCTGCACAGGGAAGGCGACGTCCGGGTGGAACGGAGCGAACCGTTGCAGGAACGCCTCGACGGTGAACCAGGCCGGCCCGACGACGAGCTCGGTGCGCATCACGTCGCGGGCGCGGCTGTCGCCGAGGCCGATCCGCAGCGCGGCGATCTGCCCCTCGCTGCGCGCGGCGCCGAGCACGAACCATCCGACCAGGGAGGTCCACAGGCCGCCGGCGTTTCCAGCCAGCACGAAGCCGAGGACGCCGAGGCCGATGAGGATGGCGCCGACCCCCTGGCCCACCCGTGCGGCGGCGAGCGCCGCGCGGTTGCGGTCGCCGCGCAGGCGCCACAGGATGGCGTGCAGGACGCGTCCGCCGTCGAGCGGCGCGCCGGGGACGAGGTTGAAGAGGGCCAGGGTGCCGTTCATGACGCCGAGCCACAGGACGGTGCCCGCGACCAGGCTGCCGGCGCCGAGCCGGGCCAGCAGGATCGCCACGCCCCAGAACACCACGCCGAGCGCCAGGCTGGTGAGCGGCCCGATCCCCGCGACCAGCAGCTGCAGCCGCGGGGTGGGCAGCTCCCCGCGGATGCGCGCCACCCCTCCGAACAGCCAGAAGGTGATGTCCTCGACCTCGACGCCCGCAACCCGCCTGGCGGCGACCGCGTGGCTCAGCTCGTGCAGGACCAGCGAGCCGAGGAACAGGCCGGCGGCGGCCAGCGCCGCGATCCAGTACGCCCGCGTCGAGTGACCGGGGAATCCCGAGGGCAGAACCTGCGATCCGAGCGACCAGGCCACCAGGCCCAGAACGATCGCGACGCTCCAGTCGAACCCAACTCGGAAGCCACCTATGGAGAACCTGGTGGCCCGGCTTTCGTGCATCCGCTTCCTCCCCCGGCTGCGAAACTCATGGGCGGCAACCGAAGGTCTCTCCCGCCTCGCGCGCCCGCGGGGCCGGGGCACCGGGCAGATGCCGTGATGGCGGTGCGTCCGAATCGGGATACTCCCCCTCGTTGCCGCCAGGATAGGCCTCCCCCCGTCAAGCGGATGTAAAGCAGCCGACACTCGCCTGTATGCTCACTACTCCAAGGTCCGCTTCACCTGCGATCGTCACAGGAACCGCATGATTCGGTCGGATCGTCCGCGACGGTGCGGAAGGGAGGCCCGGTACATGGCGGTGTCGGAGTACTGGAACCCGAAGACGGAGACCGCGAGCCGGGACGAGCTCGCCGCCCTCCAGCTGGTCAAGCTGCGCCGTCTGTGCGAGTGGGCCGCGGCGCGCAGCCCCTGGTACCGCGAGTCGTTCCGCCGGGCCGGCTTCCAGCCGGACCAGGTGCGGAGCCTGGACGACCTGCGGCGCATCCCGCTGCTGACACGCGACCAGTGGATGGCCTCGCAGGCGGAGAACCCGCCGTTCGGCCTACTGCCGGTGGCCGGCCAAGAGGCGGCGATCCGCTATCACACGACCTCCGGCACGACCGGGCGCGAGCCGCTGCGCGCCCTCGACAGCGCCAAGGACTGGGCCTGGCAGGCGGAGATGTGGTGCTACGGCCTGTGGGGCTTCGGGGTGCGGCCGGCGGACGTGGCCTACGTGGCCTTCGGCTACGGCTCGTTCATCGGTTTCTGGGGCCTGCACTACGGGCTGGAGAAGATCGGCGCGCTGAACATCCCCGGCGGCGCGCAGACCACCGAGAGCCGGGTGAAGCAGATCGTCAGCTTCGGGGCGACCGCGGTCGCCTCCACGCCCACCTACGCGCTGCGGCTGGCCCAGGAGGCCGACAGGCTCGGCATCGACCTGGTCTCCAGCCCCGTGAGGCGGCTGATCCTCTCCGGCGAGCCGGCCGGGTCGATCCCGCAGACCAAGGCGCTGATCGAGCGGCTGTGGGGCGCCAAAGCGGGGGACACGGCGGGGATGACGGAGATCGGGACGATCATGATCTTCGAGTGCTCGCACCAGCCGGGCGGCACCCACATCATCGAGGACCACTTCATCGAGGAGGTGGTCGACCCGGCCAGCGGCGAGCCGGTCGGCTACGGCGAGCAGGGCGAGCGGGTGGTGACCTCCTTCGGGCGCGGCATCATGCCGCTGCTGCGCTACCGCTCGGCCGACGTGGTCTGCAAGGTGCCGGCCTCGCGCTGCACCTGTGGACGGAGCTTCGACCTCTACGACGGCGGCATCCTCGGTCGGGTCGACGACATGAAGCTGGTGCGCGGCACCAACGTCTACCCGCGGGCGGTCGAGGCGGTGGTGCGCGAGTTCCCCATGGTCGAGGAGTTCCAACTCGTCTTCAGGCGCGACGAGAACCTGCTCGACCGGATCGTGCTGCGCGCGGAGCTGCCGCCGGACGCCTCCGACGAGTCCTGGCGGGACATCGGCGACGGCCTCGCCAAGGCGCTGGCCGAGGCGCACGAGGGCCTGCGCTTCGAGGTGGAGCGCGCCGCCCCTGGCGAGCTGCCGCGCTTCGAGCTGAAGGCGCGCCGCACCGTCGACCTGCGCGACAAGCCGATTGGAGCGTGAGCCATGCAACCCTCGACCGATCTGCTCGGCCACCCGCTCACCCCGGTCGAGGCCGAGCTCCTGGACCTCTACAACCGCCTGAAGGGCCTGCTGGAGCGCGACGACCTGGAGCCCTGCGCCCGCGCGGCCGCGCGCAACGCTCTGGCGGCGCTGTGGAACGGCGTGAACGACCTCGCCCTGGAGCACGAGCAGCTCATCGACCTCGGGGTGTAGCCGCCAGCGGCGGGCGGACGTAGACGATCTGGCCCCGCTCCAGGTCCAGCTCGTCGGCCTCGTCGCGGGAGAGCTGGGCGAGCAGGGGCTCGCCGCCGGGCAGCACCAGCTCGGCCCGCACCTCGAAGCCGAGATGCACGAGCCGCTGGATCATCGCCTCGGTGGCGTTGGCGGCCGGCTCCAGGCGGACCTGCACGTCGTGCGGTCGCAGCACGAGGTCGCCGAAACTGGTGACCGGGCCGACGAAGCGCATGACGAAGTCGTTGGCCGGCCGCTCGTAGAGGTCGCGGGGATCGCCGACCTGCTCGACGCGCCCGTGGTTCATCAGCACGATGCGGTCGGCCAGCTCCATCGCCTCCTCCTGGTCATGGGTGACGAACACGCTGGTCACGTGCATCTCGTCGTGCAGCCGGCGGAGCCAGGCGCGCAGCTCGGCGCGCACGCGCGCGTCGAGGGCGCCGAACGGCTCGTCCAGCAGCAGCACCCTGGGCTCCACCGCCAGGGCGCGCGCCAGGACCATGCGCTGGCGTTGGCCGCCGGAGAGCTGGGCGGGGTAGCGGTCGGCCAGGCCGCCGAGCTGGACCAGCTCCAGCAGCTCGTCCACGCGCCCGCGGACCCGCTGCCTGGGCAGCCGGCGGAGCTTCAGCCCGAAGGCGACGTTCTCGCGGACGGTCATGTGCTTGAAGGCCGCGTAGTGCTGGAAGACGAAGCCGACACCGCGGCGCTGGGCCGGGACAAAGGTCACCTCGACGCCGTCGAGCAGCACCGCGCCGGAGTCCGGCCGATCCAGGCCGGCGATGACCCGCAGCAGGGTCGACTTGCCGCTGCCGCTCGGCCCGAGCAGCGCGACCAGCGACCCGCCCTGGACCTCGACCGAGACGCCGTCGAGGGCGGTGAATGCTCCGAAGCGCTTGGTGACGTCCTTGGCCTCGATCGACATCAGCGGTCCTCCTTGCCCGCCACGGGCGGCATTCCGCCGCCCCGGCGCAGCCTGGTCATGCCCAGCAGCACCAACAGCGCGAGGGCCGCCAGCACCAGCGCGCCGCCGTAGGCGCCGGCCTGATCGAAGCCCTCGAAGCGGTTCTCTACGAACAGGGTCAGCGTCTCTGTCTGGCCGACCAGCCGGCCGGAGACGATCGCGACCGCGCCGAACTCGCCGAGCGCCCGCGCGGTGGTCAGCGTGACCCCGTAGGCCAGGCCCCAGCGGATCGACGGCAGCGTCACCCGCAGGAAGGCGCCGAGCGGCGAGCTCCCCAGCGTCCGCGCGGCCTCCTCCTGCTCCTCGCCGACCTCGCGCAGCACCGGCGTGACCTCCCGTACCACGTAGGGCAGCGACACGAACACGGTGGCCAGCACCATCCCCGGCAGCGAGAAGATGACCCGGATCCCGTGCCCGGCGAGCCAGCTCCCGAGCCAGCCGCGGTCGCCGTACACCAGGACGAGGGCCAGCCCGATGACCGCCGGCGAGACCGCGAACGGCAGGTCGACGACCGCGTCCAGCAGCTTGCGTCCGGGAAAGCGATGGCGCGCCAGCACCACCGCGCAGGCCAGGCCGAACAGGGTGTTCAGTGGGACCGCGATCGCCGCCACCAGAACGGTCAGGTACAGCGCGTGCAGCGCGTCCGGGGTGGTGATGGCATGCCAGACCGGCGCGACGCCGGCGGCCAGCGTCCGCCACACGACCGCTCCGATCGGCAGCACCAGCACCAGCGCCAGGTAGGCGAGGACCGCGCCGCGAAGCGCGAGCTTGGGGGCGCTGGAGGAGCGGGCCCGCGGAGGGTCAGCCAGCATGCCAGGCCCTCCCGCGCTGGACCAGGCCGATCGCCGCCAGCACGACCAGCGCCATGGCCAGCAGCGCGACCGAGACCGCCGCGGCGCCGCCGGAGTCGTCGCTCTGCACCAGGTTGAAGACGTGTACTGCGGCGACCTCGGTGCGGTAGGGGAGGTTGCCGGAGATCAGGATGACCGCGCCGAACTCGCCGACCGCGCGCGCGAACGCCAGCGCCGCTCCGGCAAGCATCGCCGGCGCCAGCGTCGGCAGCAGCACCCGTCGGAAGGTGACGAGCTGGCTGGCGCCGAGGGAGTGCGCCGCCTCCTCCATGTCGGTCTCCATGGTGAGCAGGACCGGCTGCACCGCCCGGACCACGAACGGCAGCGTCTCGAACGCCATCGCCAGGCACACCCCGGCGCGGGTGTAGGCCAGGTCGAGGCCGAGCGGGCTGTTCTGCCCGTACAGCGCCAGCAGGGTCACCCCGGCGACGATGGTGGGCAGGGCGAACGGCAGGTCGATCACCGCGTTGACGAGCGAGCGGCCCGGGAACTCGTCGCGGACCAGCACCCAGGCGATCGCCGTGCCGGCCACCAGGTTGACCGCGGTCACCAGCAGTGCGGCCAGGACGCTGAGCCGCAGCGCCGCCAAAGCCTCCGGAGCGGTGACCGAGCGCCAGAACGACCCGGCCCCGCCGCTGGCGGAGCGCCAGGCCACTGCGGCCAGCGGGATCAGCACGACCAGGCTGAGGTAGGTCATGACGATCCCGCGCAGCAGGCCCCGGCCGCCCACCAGTCGCGGGGCCCCTGCCGGGACCCCGGGCGCGGTCGCCTCGGGCGCTGGCGCTCTAGCTGCCAACGGAGACGCCGACCTCCCTCTCGATGCCGGCCATGACCCCGCCGCGCCTGTCGAAGAAGGTCCTTGTAACCTGGTCCCAGCCGCCCAGGTCGTCGATGGTGAACAGGCCCTTCGGCTGGGGGAACCCGTCGGCGCCGGGCGCCTGCCGGTTCACCGGCCGGTAGCCCTTGGCGGCGAAGATTCTCTGGCCCTCGGCCGAGCGCAGGAAGTCCACGAACGCCTTGGCCTGGGCCGCGTGCCTGCTCCTGGTCACCACCGCGATCGGGTTCTCGATCAGGATGGTCCGGTCAGGGACCACGTAGTCGACCGGCTGGCCAGCCTGCCGCGCGGCGATGGCCTCGTTCTCGTAGGCGATCATCGCGTCGCCCTTGCCGGCGACGAAGGTCTGCAGCGACTCCCGGGCCGACTTGTCCTGCACCGGCACGTTACGGAACAGCCGCAGCAGGTACGCCCTGGCCTCGGCGGGGCTCTTGCCGTCCTTGATCTGGGCGCCGTAGGCGCCCATCACGTTCCAGCGGGCACCGCCGGAGGAGAACGGATTCGGCGTGATGACCTCGGTCCCCGGCCTGGCGAGGTCGTCCCAGGTGTGGATGTTCCGGGGGTTGCCCTTGCGCACCACCAGCACGACCACCGAGTCGGTGACCATGCCCCTGTAGGTGTCACCGGCCCAGTCCCTGGCGACCAGCCCGGCGTCCGCCAGCTTGGTCATGTCGGGGGCGAGCGAGAGCGCGACGACGTCGCTCGGCAGGCCGGAGGCCACCGCGCGGCTCTGGTCGCCAGAGGCGCCGTAGGACTGGCTGAAGCTCACGCCCCCGCCGGCGTCGGTCTTCTGGAAGGCCGGAATCAGCGCCGCGTAGGCCTCGCGCGGCGTCGAGTAGGCCACCAGCGAGAGCCGGGTGCCGCCACCGCCGGTGGCGCCACAGCCCGTGGCGACCAGCGCAGCCGCCGCCAGCACCACGACGCTGATCCTGACCCGACTCATCGGACCTCCATCCTCACCTTCTCTACAGAGTTAATAGAGAATGCCACGACTCGCGGCCGCGCGCTCTCCGGGGCATGGATGAAAGAGACCAGGGCGAGGACGTAGTCGAGACTACGTCGTATTGAGGGTCCAGTCGTGTCACCCGGCCGCCTCGCGCGCATGCGGGCTCGGGGTCGGCGAGAATAGACCCATGCGAGTCTCAGCCAAGGCGGATTACGCCGTCCGGGCGGCAGCCGAGCTGGCGGCTGCTGCCGGCTCCGGGCCGGTCAAGGGCGAGCGGATCGCCGAGGCGCAGCACATCCCGCTCAAGTTCCTGGAGAACATCCTCTCCGAGCTGAAGCACGGCGGGATCGTCCAGAGCCAGCGCGGCGCCGAGGGCGGCTACTGGCTCGCCCATCCGCCCGACCAGATCACCATCGCCGATGTGATCCGGGTGGTCGACGGCCCGCTGGCCAACGTGCGCGGCGTGCGGCCCGAGTCGGTGGAGTACGCCGGCAGCGCCAAGCACCTGCTGGAGGTCTGGGTCGCCGTGCGGGCTTCGCTGCGGAGCGTGCTCGAGAGGGTGAGCCTGGCCGACCTGGTGGCCGGCGCCCTCCCCGAGGTCGTCAACGACCTCACCACCGACCCGGAGGCCTGGCTCTCCCACTGACGAGTGTCCAAGGCGTGGGGAGAATGCGGGCATGGCGACATGGGAGCAGTTCAGGAGCGCGGCGCCGGACCTGGCCGCCGCAGTGCGGGCTGGGTTCGAGGCGGCCAGGCACCACGTCCTGGCGACGTGGCAGGCGGTGAAGGCCCGGGACCTCCAGCGGGACGGCCGCTTCGCGCTGCACGCCGCGGGTGCGCGGCAGCCGCGCCGGCGGCCGAACTCGGGACCGTCGGGCGGGTTGTTCGGGGACCTTCGGCACCTGGCACCTCGGCGGCCACTGGGTAGCTTGACCTCAGATCCGGATGCAACGGATGCCGCCGGGAGCACCAAGGAGAACACCGATGCGTCGCCGAACTTTCGACTTCCTGTTGTCGTCAACCGGGGCCGTGCTCGCCATCGTGCTGATCGTCGCGGGCGCGCTGCTCTTCTGGGGATACAGCTTCGCCAACAGCAACGTGCGCGACCAGCTGGTCGCCCAGAGGATCAACTTCCCCGCCAAGGGGAGCGAGGCGCTGGCCCCGCCGGAGATCGGGCGCTACCTGAACAAGTACGCGGGCCAGCGGCTCGAGAACGGCGCGCAAGCAGAGGCCTACGCCAACCACTTCATCGCCGTCCACCTCAAGGAAACGGCCGGTGGCAAGACCTACGCGGAGGTCAGCACCCTCGCGCGGCAGAGCCCCAACAACACCGAGCTGGCGGGCCAGGTCCAGACCCTGTTCCGGGGGGAGACCCTCCGCGGGCTGCTGCTCAACGCCTACGCGTTCTGGAAGATCGGCCAGATCGCCCTGTTCGCAAGCATCGCCGCGTTCGCGTTGGCCGCGGTCATGCTCATCCTGACGATCTTCGGGTTCTGGCACCTGCGCCGGGCGTCGCCGACCGAAGAGGTCCTGGCCAGCACCCGCTCGACCCGGCCCAGCGTCTCCGTCTGAGAGCCTTCGACCCCCCCGGCGACTGGCGCCTCCCATCCCATCAAGGGACGGGAGGCGCCGTCGTGTCGCTCAGGACTTCTCGATGGTGAGGGTGAGGCCGGGCGTTGCCACCTCTATCGAGCCGGGCCCGTCGTAGGTCTCAGCGGCGTCGGCGACCGCTTGGGCGGCGTCGGCCGGATAGGAGAGATGGCTCAGCAGCAGCCTCCGGGCGCCGGCCGCATGAGCCAGACGGCCAGCCAGCCGCGCGGTGAGATGGCCGTGCTGCTCGAGATTGGCCTCGTCGGCCTCCAGGTAGGTGGCCTCGCACACGAACAGGCTCGCGTCGCTGGCCGCGGCCACGACCGGCTCCGTCCAGGTGGTGTCGGAGGAGAAGCTCACCACCACCTCGGAGGCGGTGAAGCGCAGCGCGGCGCTCTGCACCGCATGCTTGGCGGGGAAGGCCTCCAGGCTGAGCCCTGGGAACAGCTCGACCGGCTCGTGTCCCGCCAGCGCAAGGGGGCGCAGGGTGAACGACTGGGCGATGGGGCGAGCCATCGCGGCGCTCGTCGGCACGCCGAAGAGGTCGTCGAACCGCCGGGCGACCTCGGTCATGCTCTCCGGCAGCAGCAGCGGGAGCCGCCGGTCCAACGGGTCAGGGCAGCGGAGGGCATACCCCATGCCCATGAGGTCGAGGCAGTGGTCCGCGTGGGCGTGGGTGACCACCACGGCGTCGAGTGCCTCCGGGCCGCCGTGCGGTGCGAGCGCGGCGACCGCTCCCGGCCCGCAGTCGACCAGCACGCGCCGGCCGGCAGCCTCCAGCAGGTAACCCGAGCTTCTTCCGGCAGCTGAGTACAGCACGGTGAGGCGCGGCTCCATCAATGGCTCCTTCTCCACGGTTCCGGCAATCCTACGGTTGGCGTTCTGGCTCGTCGGCGGGCCGGAGGAGCCAGCGGTAGCCGATGCCCGGGTCGGTCGCGATCAGCTTCGGGCGCCCGGGGTCCCGCTCGATCTTCCTGCGGAGCTGGCTGATGAAGACCCGCAGGACGTCGACGTCGCCGGCGTAGCCCAGCCCCCATACCCGTTCCAGCAGCCAGCGGTGCGTGAGCAGCTTCCCGGGGTGCTGGCAGAGCTCGGCCAGCAGGGCCCACTCGGTGCGGGTCAGGTGCACCTCGACACCCGATCGGAGGACCCGGCGCGTATCCAGATCGATCTCTAGGTCATCGGCGCGGAAGCGCACGGGTTTGGGCGCCCCATGGGCTCCGGCGCGGCGCAGCAGCGCGCGCACTCGGGCCATCAGCTCGTCGATCCCGAACGGCTTGGTCAGGTAGTCGTCGGCGCCCAGGTCGAGTGCCGCGACCTTGTCGGGTTCGTCCTCGCGCACCGACAGCACCAGGATCGGTACGGAACTCCAGCTACGGAGCTGCCGGCAGACCTCCAGGCCATCGAGCGCCGGAAGGTTCAGGTCGAGCACGACCAGGTCGGGCTGGTACGCCGCCGCGGCGGTGAGGGCCTCCTCGCCGTCGCTGGCCAGCTGCACCTGGTAGCCGCGGGCGGTGAGCGCGCGCCCGACCGCCCGTCGGATGCTCTGCTCGTCGTCGACGACCAGGACCCGGCCCCTGCTCATCGCACCGTCGTGCCCGTCGGGAGCGAGAACGCGAAGGTCGCGCCGCCGCCCGGGGTCTCCTCGATCCAGATCTGCCCCTGCATCAGGGTCAGGAAGCCCTTGCTGATCGCCAGGCCCAGCCCGGTGCCGAGGCGGGGGTGCCGCTCGCTCACCTGGTAGAAGGGGTAGAAGAGCTGCTCCCGGACAGTCGGCGGGACCCCCTTGCCGTGGTCGACGATGCGCACGGTCGTCCGGGCGTCCGCGCGTTCGGCGTGCACCTCGATCTGGAGCCGGTGGCTGCCGGCTGCCGCCTTGGCGGCGTTGTCCAGCAGGTTGGCAACGACGCGGTCCAGGAACATCGGGTCCGCCCGCACCACGCAGTCGGCCGCCTCGAGGTCGCGTCGCACAGTCAGCTGTGGCCACTGGCGCTGGAGACGGTCCACGCACGGCGAGAGGACTTCGGCGAGGTCGACGTTCCGCGGTCGTGCCTCGAGCGTGCCACCCTCGATGCGGGACATGTCCAGCAGGTTGGCGATGAGCGTGGCGAGCCGGTCGGCCTCCTTGTCGATGCTGTCGAGAGCGTCGCGGGCGTCGTCAGCGCCGTGCTGGACGTCCTGGCCGAGCAGGTCGGTGACGGACGCTTTGATCGCGGCCAGCGGGCTGCGCAGGTCGTGGGAGACCGCCGCGAGCAGGGAGCGACGGACGTCATCGGTCCGACGGTAGGCTTCCGCCTCGGTCGCGGCCTCCAGCAGCCGGTCGCGTTCCAGCACCAGCGCGAACTGGTCGCGGAAGGCCCGCAGCACCCGGCGCTCGGCCGTGTCCAGCGGTGGGCGGTCACCGCGGAGCAGGAGCAGGCCAAGCGCTCGCCCGCCGACCAACAGCGGCAGCCGCTCAGGCGGCGGATGCCGGTCGACGTCCGGCTCCGGATCGAGCGGCAGCGCGCCCGGCGCGGCCCCCACGGTGACCTGCTCGCGCAGCTGGCCACCTTCGGGGTCATGCACATACAGGGCGCCTGCCACAAAGCCGAACAGGCGGAGCAGCCGCGACAGGATGGCCTGGTAGGAGCCGGGTCCCGGGACCAGCGCGACCAGGTCGGCGCTGAGCGTCTGCAGGATCCGCAGCTCCCGCTCGCGGGTCTCGGCGGCCTCGGCCCGCTCGGTGGCGCGGGCGAGCAGCGCGGAGATCAGGATCGACAGCCCCAGGAACACGAACAGGACCACCACGTCCTCCGCGCGGGCGATGACGAAGGTGCCGTATGGGGGCAGGAAGAAGAAGTTGAAGGTCAAGGACCCGAGGAGCGAGGCGAGGATGCCGGGCCCCAGCCCGCCGACGGCGGCGGCGGCGACCACCACCACCAGGAAGCCGAACCCCTTGGACAGCGGCGTGGTCTCGTCGCGGAAAACCAGGAAGCCGAGCGTCAGCGCGACGGTTCCGGCGGTCGCGACGGCGTAGCCGGCCGCGCGGCGCCGCGGGCGGCGCATTCCCAGCCGGGTCAGCAGCGGCGGTACCCGCACCCTGGTGTGCTCGCTGTGTGAGGGCATGCGCCGCTCGGGGTCGTGAGGGCCATCTCCACGAAAGTGTGCCAGGCCCAGCGGCGCCGTGACCGCCGGGCCGGATCCGAACACTTCCCGTAGACATGGCGGCGGTTTCCTCACCGATCCCTTAGACCCCATCCCTACCTTGGCCGTTGGCTTGGTCTGTCCGAAGGGAGCAGTGGGGCAAATCGTGAGTCGAACGCCCGTCATCAGCGCGCCGGCCCCTCGTCCGGCGGCGGACACGCCACCTCCACCAGGGCGTAACGGCTACGAGCCCGCCAGTGCGAGCTGGCCGTTGTACCGGTTCAAGCGGCTGGTGCTCGGCCCGCCGCTGCAGACCTCGCGGCTGGTGCACGAGCGGCTGCGCAAGGTGGTCGCGCTGGCGGTGCTGGCGTCCGACAACATCTCCTCCAGCGCGTACGGCACCGAGCAGGTCATGCTGCCGCTGCTGCTCGCCGGCGCGGCGGCGCCCGCGCTGACCTTCCCGATCTCGCTCGGCATCGTGGCCCTGCTCGCCATCCTGATCCTGTCGTACCGGCAGACGATCACCGCCTACCCCTCGGCGGGCGGCGCCTATGTGGTCACCAAGGACAACTTCGGCATCAGGCTCGCCCAGGTCGCGGGCGCGGCGCTGCTGCTGGACTACGTGCTCACCGTGGCGGTCAGTGTAGCGGGCGGGATCGCGGCGGTGGTGACCGGCGCGCCGGCACTCACTCCGTTCATCGTGCCGATGTCGATCGGCTGCGTCGCGCTGATCACCTGGGGCAACCTGCGCGGCGTGCGCGAGTCGGGCCGCATGTTCGCCCTCCCGACCTACGTGTACGTGGTCGCGCTGGGCGGCGTGGTGGTGCTCGGCGTCTTCCGCCACCTCACCGGCCACCTGCCGCCGATCCCCCCTGACCAGACCGCCCAGCTCCCCAGGCAGACGGCCACGATCGGGCTGCTGCTGCTGATGCACGCCTACGCCTCCGGCTGCACCGCGCTGACCGGGGTGGAGGCGATCTCCAACGGGGTCCCGGCGTTCCGCCGGCCGGAAGCCATCAACGCCCGCCGGACCCTGGTCGCCATGGGCACGATCCTCGGCGGGCTGTTCCTCGGCACCAGCTTCCTGGCGGTCACCACCCACACGCTGCCCTACCCTGACGGCAACCCGACCCTGGTCGGGCAGTTGGCCACCTACATCCTCGACGCCAGGACCTCCAAGCTCGGCCATGCCGCGTTCGAGTTCGTCCAGGGCGCCACCCTGCTGGTCCTGGTGCTGGCCGCCAACACCTCGTTCGCCGACTTCCCTAGGCTGGCGTCGTTTGCGGCCGGGGACGCGTTCATGCCGCGGCAGTTCACCCGCCGCGGCCACCGGCTGGTCTTCTCCAACGGCATCCTCGTCCTGGCGGCGGCGGCGACCCTGCTCTTGGTCGCGTTCCGCGCCAATATCAACAGCCTGATCCCGCTGTACGCCATCGGCGTGTTCATCTCCTTCACTCTGTCGCAGGCGGGCATGACCCGCCGGCACCTGCGGCTGCGCGAGCCCGGCTGGCGCTACGGCCTGCTCGTCAACGGGCTCGGCGCGCTGGTCACGTTCGTTGTGCTGCTCGACGTGATCTCGACCAAGTTCACCCACGGCGCCTGGATGGTGCTGGTCGCCCTGCCGGTCCTGGTGGTGCTGCTGTACCGCACCAACCGCGCCTACTCGAGCGAGGTGGCCGAGCTCAAGGTCGAGCTGTCGGAGACCCTCGCTCCACCCAAACCACGGCATGAGGTGATCCTGCCGGTCGAGGAGCTGGACCGCGCCGCGCTGGCCGCCGTGCGGTATGCACGGCAGCTTCGGGCACACCGGGCGGTGGCGGTCCACGTCGCCCTCGACCCGCGGGCCGCGCAGGTGCTTGCCGCATGGTGGACCACGCTCGAGATCCCGGTGCCGCTCCAGGTGGTACGACCGGAAGGCCTGGGGCTCGGGGCCACGGTGGCGCGGGTGGTCGCCGGTCGGGCGCGACCCGACACCGAGGTGACCGTGCTGCTGCCACGGCGAGCCTACGCGAGCCTGCTGGACCGGCTGCGCCGAGGCCGTCGCACCAATGCCCTGCTGTCGGCACTGGGCGGGATCGCAAACGTCCACGTGACGGCCGTGCCTCGGGTGGAGCCCCGTCGTCAGCACCGGTCGCCGCCGGGCGCGGCGACCAACGGTGACGCGCAGACGGCCCGGATCGTCCAAGAGATCGTGGCCGAGGCCGCGCCGGCCCTGGAGCCGCCCAAGCCGCGCCACGAGGTGGTGGTCATGATCGAGGCGCTCGACCGCGCCTCGCTCGCGGCGCTCCAGTACGCGACCGAGCTGCGCCCCCTGACCATCACCGCCCTGCACGTGGCCGTCGACCCGGACCGGGCCCGACGGCTGGCCGGGCTCTGGGCCAAGGTGCGCATCGCCATCCCGCTGGAGATCGTCGACTGCCCCGACCGCAACCTGCTCGCCTCCACCGAACGGGACATCCACCAGCGCATCCGCGACGACACCGAGCTCACCGTCCTCGTCCCACGGCGGCGGTTCGCCACACGCCGGCGCCAGGTGCTGCTGCACGACCGCACCTCCGCCGGCCTCGTGCGGGCGCTCGGCGACCTCGACAACGTCAACGTCACGATCGTCCCGTTCCAGCTGGGCCGCGGCTCCCACGCCCGTCCGTCCGCCGAACCGGGAACGACGGCAACCCGAACGAGGGCCTGATGAGCTGGGATCCGCTCGCGCGCCGAGCTCAGCCCCGGCCATGACCGTTCTCGGCCGGAGCCCGGTCAGGATGTGGTCAGGAGGTGGTGCAGGCGGCGCGCCTCGGCGGCGAGCTGGCTCGACCCGCCTCGCTCAGCGATGGCGGTGATCGCGGGGATCGGGCCGCTGGCGCGTGCCAGCGTGGCGCTCTCGGCGCCGAGCGCGACGAGACCGGCGAGCCGCTGCGGCGCCCGCTCGACCGCGGGTGGCAGGAGCCGGGGGAGCGCGGCGGCGACGATCGCCCACACCTCCGAGTGGGCACCGGACAGGGCGACGTCCCGCAGCGGCTCGACGAGCCGTTGGACGGGGGACAGCCCGAGCGCGACGAGACCGGCGAGCTCCCGGCCGAGCGGGGCGCCGTCGAGCTGCCCACGGCTGGCGAGGATCACGAGCGCGTCGGCGGCGGCGGCACGGTCAGCGCGGTCGCCGGCCCCCAGACCGTGTGCGAGCGCGAGGATGAGCCCCGTGCCGACCGGGCCGTCACCCTCGGCGAGCAGCGGCAGCACCGCGCCGAGCCCGCGGCTGTAATTGTGGCGCGGGAGCAGCGAGAGGGCTGGAAGCAGGTGAGCGGCTGCCAGATCACGGTGGCTGGGGAGCAGCGCGGGCCAGCACAGCTGCGCCGCGTACTCATAGCTCCTGATGGCCCACCAGCACTCGGGCGCGAGACGCTCGGGCGGGTCGAGCTCGAAGAGGAGGTCGATGAGCGACGGCGGCCAACCTGGCGACGAGTGCCGGGCGGCACCGCCGTTGGCATGCCCAACCGGCGGCGGAGCAAGCTTCGCGGCAACCACCAGGGTGCGGTCGATGTCAGCCGCGGGTGCCCAGCTCCGGCGGTCCCTTGGGTAGGTGCGCACGACGCGATCCATGGTTGGATCGGCTGGGCCGCCGATCTGCAGCCGTTCGGCGAGCCGCTGGCCGGCGGGCGAGCGCAGCCGCCGGGCGCGATCCAGGACGGCGGGGTCGGTCTCGCGTGGCAGCCGCAGCAGCGCCAGCTGCAGGTCGAGCTCCCAAGGCTGCCAGCCATCGTGCTCGGCGCGGGCCAGCGTATCGACCAGCACGGCCGGGTCGACGTGCCCGGCCGTGGTGGCCGGGGTGGACAGCAGCGTGGGAACCGGTTCGTAGAGCAGGCCGGTGCCAATCTCCCGGAGCCGGTAGATGAGGGCCTGGCGCGGGCGTGAAGCCGGCGGATGCCTGCCGTCCCTGGGCACCGACAGGACCAGGCGCAGCCATGCGTCGCGCGGTGCCGTGCCGGCGGTGACCACGCTCACTGGAGACATCGCGGCGGCGGCTGCGATCAGGCCCACCGCCATGCGCGCGCCGTACCAATACCAGTGGTCATCCGATCGCAGCCACGCTGTCCATCCTTCCCACGAAGCTCGGTCGGGGATGTCGCCTGGGGGGCAGATGTTGTAGCGGAGCAGCACCGGTGCGATGGCATCGTGCACGGCGGCACGGTCGGCGTGGGCGAAGGCGACCAGCGCCGCGAGCGCTCGCTCGAGCGCGACCGGATCGAGCGTCTCGTCGATCACTCGGTCGACCATGGCGGCGTGGAGCAGCGCGGCAAGCTCCTCGGCCAGCTCGGCCGGTGTGGCGATCGCGGGGGGCAGCGCTCGAAGGGCCGGCGGCGGCCCTGACGGGAGCGCCGTGTCCTGCACGACCGGTGCGCCAACCGGCACTGCTCCCGGCTCGCTGGCCCCCACTGCCCGCCCTGCCGTCGGGCCGGCTGCCGGCGCGTCCGCGCCGAGGGCTTCGGCGAGTCGCCGCCGCAGGTCGTCTGGGAGCGCCTCGGTTCCGCGGAGCAGCGCGACGCGGCCAGCTGGGCTGGCGTAGCGAGCGTGCCTGCGCAATAGGGACAGCGCGCGTTCCTGTAGCTGCGCGGCATCCTGCCCGAACGCCACAACGACAGCCCCCAGCAGCTCGCCGAGCTCGTCGGGCTGGCCGCGGCGGCGGCGGGCGGCCGCATCCAGCCAGGCAAGCTGGGCGCGGACGAGCTTCCCCTCCGTGCGGAACAGCACCGCCCTGCTCGCCTCCAGGAGCACCGACCGATCCAGCCGGCCAGCGTCGTCGAGCCGGCGCAGGACCCGCTGCGCGAGCTCCGCCACGGCGGGCTGGGCGTCAGGGACCAGTCGGTGATAGTCCCTCGTCCTGGCGGCCAGCTCGTCAAGGTCGGGGTCAAGCGCCTCGTGGAGCGCGACGAACCCGCCCAGCGCACCCGGCCGCCCGCCGCGCAGGAGCCGGCCGAGGCAGCGGTCCAGCAGCGCCGCCCTGTCTAGCCGGCCCTCCACGGCGAGCTGCGCGAGCGCGCCCGGCCAGGTCTGCTCGGCGGGAAGCCGCCGCGACGGTCCGGTACCCCACAGGAGCAGCTCGCCGGCCTCGTCGACCTCGAACAGGTGCGGGCTGAGCGCGTCGAGAAAGGGGTCGTCGCGAAGCCGGTCCACCAGCGCATGGTGGTCACGGTCGCCGGGGGCCCCCGGCCACGACGCCATGCGTGCCAGCACCCAGCCGCAGACGAACCCGTTGGTGGGTGGCGGATCGATCCCGGCGTGCCGGACCAGCGCTGCCGTCGTCGCCCAGAGGGTCGTGCCCGTCTCCCACCTGGCGCCCGAGCGCAGGCGGCTGGCCAGTCGGCGGGCCACGTCCGCGAGCCATCGGGGGTCACGGTCCCCCAGCACCTCGAGGACCGCGGCCGTCTGCCCGTCAGGGTCCGACTCGAAGCTCCAGGCCTGGAGGTCGCGGCGGGCCAGCCATGCGGCCGTCGCGTCGGCGCCGGTGAAGCAGCCCGCCCCAGCGACGCGCAGCACGTAGGCTCTGGCGCGGCGCACCTCGAACAGGGTGGCCGAACCGTCCGAGAAGGCCCGCCGGCCAACCAGCTCCCGCGCATAGGCCCGGATCGGGCCGGCCAGCTCCCGCCGCTCGTTGTCCTGCAGCTTGCGCACGAACGCCACTACGGCGAGCCTCGACGCGCGGACAGCATCAGCCAGCCGCTCCCGAGCCGCCAGGTGCGCTCTCCTGGCCTGGTCCCAGCGAGCCATCCCCGCCGGGTCCCCGAGCGGGTCGTGATGGAGTGCCCGCTCGGCGGTGTGCACAGCGTCCACGGCACGGGTGAAGCCGCTGTCTTCGAGGAGCAGGAGCCGCCGCAGCGCCGGCCAGTCACGGCGCGCGGAACCGCCATGGACAGTGGCCATCCAGAGCTTCATCAGCGACCGCCTGTGACGGAACCCGATGGGCCGATGGCCGACCGGGCCTCCCATCGCGCGATTCCGGCGGCGAGCGCATGCTTGCAGGGGCCACGGCTGCCCCGATACTTCGCCCACCACGGGCAGGTGCACGAGGCGGCACCGTCGGGGGTGAAACGGACCTGTTGGGCATGGTCGTCCAGGGTGACCGTTGCGAGATCGTCGTGGAGGCGCACCGCGCCCGCCTCGACCAGAGCGCGGGCGTTGCGCAACCGCGGGTTCATGCGCTCGACGCGGTCGGGATCGTAGGGCAGCTCGCGATGGAAATAGGCGGCCTCTGCGACGTCGAAGCCAACCCGGCCGGCAGTGCCGAGCTGCGCCAGCGCGGCCCGAACGCGATCGGCGGGCAGCCCGGCACGCTCGGCGAGCAGGTCGACCTCGACCCGCGGCTCGAACGCCAAGAGCGCTCCGACCAGGTCAGCGTCGGCGGCGGTGTCCTCGTCGGCCAGCGCATGCAGGACCGCGCCCTCCCCGGAGAACCCGCGCCGCGGCTCGGGTGACAGGGTCAGCACCAGCCGCATCGCCGGCAGTTCCAGCTCCCACGCGCTGGCCATCGGCGGGCTGCCGGTCGCTGCGACCGGCCCGTACGCCCGCAGCGACCGGGCGAAGCGCAGCAGCGGCCACAGCGCCTCCAGCCGCTCCGGGCCGGGCAGGCACACCGCCCCGGGCGCCGGGCGGGAGACGAGCCGCAGCGAGCGACCGGCGGGCACCGCCCACAGCGCGACGCCCCCGCCGGAGCGGCCGCGTGACCGTGGCAGGGAACGCAGGAACCGGACCGCCTCGGTCGCGGGCAGCTCCGCACGCGGGTCGAACGCCGCCGTGATCACCTGTACCTCGGTGAAGCCGCGCAGCCAGCGTTCGGGGAGCGGGACCTTCTTCTCGATCACCGGGCCGTCGAGGGTCGTCACCGCCAGCTGGTCCGGGCCGACGCTGAGCCGCAGCGGGTCACCGCCGCCGACCCTGGCCAGCGCCTCGCGCAGGGCGCCGTTGACGTCCACGTTGGTGGTGCCACGGTCGATGACCTCGCCGTCGAGCGCGCCGGACAGCACGTCCATGCGGGCGTAGACGCCGCAGCAGCCAGAAAACGACTCGAACCGGAGACGGTCCCCACCGCAGGTGACAACCGGGTCGCGCAGCGCGGTGAGCTGTGGGTTGTAGTAGCGGGCCTGGGCGACGTTGGCGACGGCCAGCAGCCCGGTCGCGGCCTGCTCGGCCGCGGCAAGGAATCCGGTGAAGAACCGCGGGTGCGCCACCCGCCCAGTGGTGGTCAACCCGCCGGAGGTCTCCAGCCCGACCCGACCGGTCGCCGGGTCCGCCGCCGACCGCGCCCGGTATGTGTAAGAATGCGCCATCCCAGACATGGGCGAAACCTACCAGGCCGGCGTGACAAGAAGGCGCCCCGAAGGCCGCCGGACTGCACCGCCAGGGTCGTCGGTGCCGCCGAGCGGGCCGGGGTGCGCCGGTTGGCGCTGCTGAGCTACTTGCGGGCCCGGCTGGCGCACCGGACGGTGGCGCTGGTGGGCCAACCGAGCTGGGCTTCGACCAGGCGGACCGCCTGGTCGCCAAGGCGGTCGGCCGCGAGCCGTGGCTGGTGCGGCTGCCGATCGGGTTTCATTTGGCGCGGCGGGGGAGACTCAGTGGCATGGATACGAAACCTGTCAACCTGGCCGAGGCACTGGCGTCGTTTGACGACGTCTACAGCCCCCGGATCGTGGCCCGCATGAACGACTACGACGTGCGGATCGCCCACGCCAGAGGGGAGCACGTCTGGCACGTCCACGATGACACCGACGAGTTCTTCCTGGTCCTCGACGGCCGCTTCGACATCGCCATCCGCGACGCCGACGGCGGCGAGACCACCGTGGGGCTCAGGACGGGCGATGCGTTCGTCGTCCCCAAGGGCACCGAGCACAAGCCGTCGTCGCCAGGCGGGGCGATCCTGATGTTCGAGCCGTCGGGAACCTCGACCACCGGGGACCGCCATGAGGGAGAGATCCCGGGCCACGTGGACAGCACAACCGGTCATGAGCTGAGCTGACGGCGCAATCGCTCACCGACGCCGTGGAGCAGGTGGAGCTGGCCGACCGGCTCGGCATCGACTACCTCTGGGAGGTCGAGCACCATTTGCCGTAGTGGTGATTGCCTCCCACAGCACCGCGACCAACAGTGGCGTGGTCATCGGTTGCTGGGCATGGCGTCGGTGTAGGCGACCCCGTCCCACTCCTCCAGCGGGGCGCACCACCAGCCCCATTGCGGCCCGAGCCGCTCGTGGCCGGGCAGCGCGATGCGGCCGTTGCACCACAGGAGGCGCTCCCAGGGATCGTCGTGATCGGGCGCCCACGGGAACAGCCGGGCGACGACGCGGGCGCAGAGGTCACCAGGCGGCTGGAACCGCGCGCCCAGCCCGCCGCAGATGTCGGCTGTGTGCACCAGGGTCTCGTCGCAGCCCATCGCCACAAAGCCGGACGCATCCGCCATCCCCAGACTGTGGTAGCCGCGACCGCCGGGCGGGGTCGCCTCCGCGACCCGCGCGAGGATGTGGCCCGACGAGACCAGCACCTCCAGCAGGCGCTCGATGGACGCGTTCGGGTTCCCGTCGCGGACGTGGGCGCGCCGCCGGGTGGCGAGCATCGCGAGGTTGCCCGCGTACCACACGACCGCGTCGATTGTGTGGTCCAGCGTGCGCTTGCATGACCATTCCAGGTCCCCGGCCATGGCCGACCAGTCAGCGGCGGTGTGCGGCGCCAGGGTGTCGGCGGCCGCGATGACGGCCTGGCGGAGGTCTTGGGGGCCGAGTTCGTCCATGCGGGGAGTCTAGCCGGCCCACGATCAGGCCGCCCCCGCAGCCGCGTGACCGGCCGGCGCGGTGAGTGGGCAGGCCGGGACGTGTCTTGCTGTCACCCTCGGTAACAGCGCAGACTACGGCCACCATGCGATTCGGCGTCTTCTACGAGCACCAGCTCCCGCGGCCCTGGGGGGCCGACGACGAGCACCGGCTGCTCAAGGACGCGCTCGAGCAGGTCGAGCTGGCCGACCAGCTTGGAATTGACTACCTCTGGCTTGTGGAACATCATTTTTTGGAAGAATATTCGCATTCTTCCGCGCCCGAAGTGTTTCTGGGCGCCGCCAGTCAGCGCACCAGCCGGATCCGGCTCGGTCACGGGATCGTGCAGCTGCCGCCCGCCTACAATCACCCCGCCCGCGTCGCCGAGCGGATCGCCACCCTGGACCTGATCTCGGGTGGGCGGGTGGAGTTCGGCACCGGCGAGTCCTCCTCGGAGACCGAGCTGGGGGGCTTCCGGGTCGCCCGCGAGGACAAGCGCGCCCAGTGGGAGGAGGCGCTGGACGTCGTCTGCAGGATGCTGGTGGAGGATCCCTTCGCCGGCCACCAGGGCAAGTTCATCGACGTTCCGCCCCGCAACGTGGTCCCCAAGCCCTTGCAGCGGCCACATCCTCCCCTGTGGGTGGCGTGCTCGCGGCGCGACACCATCCATCTGGCCGCGACCAAGGGCATCGGGGCGCTGTCGTTTTCGTTCATCGAGCCCGACCGCGCCAAGGAATGGGTGGACGACTACTACGCCACGGTCGCGTCGGAGGCGTGTGTGCCGGCGGGGTTCGCGGTCAACCCGCAGGTCGCCTGCGTGCTGCCGATGCTGTGCCACAGCGATGAGGAGACCGCGATCGAGCGGGGCCTTGATGGGGCGCATTTCTTCGGCTACGCGCTGGCGCACTACTACGTGTTCGGCACCCACCGACCGGGCCGGACCGATATCTGGGAGGAGTTCCAGGCCAACCGCTCGCAGTTTGGCTTCGACCGCGAGATCGCGGCGCAGACGGGGGTGGAGCTGGGCGCGCAGCTCCTCCAGGAAGGACTCGGGAGCCTGCGGGGCGCGATCGGCACACCGGCGCAGCTGCGCGAGCTGATCCGCGGCTACCAGGCGGCAGGGGTGGACCAGCTTGTCTTCGTCAGCCAGGCCGGCCGTACCCGCCACGAGCACATCTGCGAGTCGCTTGAGCTGTTCGCCGCCGAGGTCATGCCGGAGTTCGCCGAGAACGCCGAGGAGCAAGACCGTGCCAAGTCGGAACGGCTGGCCGGCGCGGTCGCGGCGGCGTTGGCGCGCCGCGAGCCGCCGCGCGAGGCGCCCGCCGGCTACACCGTCAACGCCGCGATGCAGTTCTGATGACCAGCGGCGCTCATGCGCGCCCACAAAGGCGGCGTACTGCCAGGCCCGCCAGACCGGGCAGCAGTGTTCCAGCTCGACGGTCGTGCCGACCCGGTCGTCGACAAAGGCGTGGCACCTGCTTGTGGTGGCCGTGCGCCTGGCAGCTGGTGGGGTCAAGGTCGATGGTCATCGCGGCATCGCTCGGTCCGGCGCCGGCGGCCATCCCCGGCCCAGGAGCTGTTCGGTGAGCTGGTCGAGTTGGCGGGTGACCGCGTTGCCGCGCATCCGGCTCTCCACGAGTCCATGCCGCTGGGCTGTGTGACCGTCGGTTGCATCCGCTCCGTCCAGGTCATGACGAGGGGTGTGGTCGCCTGGGAAGCGATAGTGGGTGACCTGCATCCGTGTCGGGTCGACCAGCATCGTCTCATCCTGTGCCGGCACCATCCAGCAAGGTGGCGTTGGCGCAGCTTTTTCCTCGTCATGGTCGGGTGCTTAGCTTGTGATTTAACCCGGCGGCGTGTCGGGCTGGCCGCTGACTTCATCGGCGGTCGTGTGGTCTGGTGGCGGCCGGTCAGGCGGCCTTGGCGGTCCTGGCGGCCATGGTCCTGGGCTTGGTGGTGGGCTTCTTGATGGCCGGGTAGCGGATGGCGGCCCCGGATCGGCTGCCCTTGGGCCGGCCCGGAGAGCAGCCAGAGGGTTTTGGCGCGGTGGCCGGCGAGCCCAGCGCGGCCAGCAACCGCGGAAATCCGCGCCGCACCCGATAGGGCGATAGCCCGCCTCAGCAGCGCGCGGACCTGCACGGCGGCGCTCTGGTCAGTGTCGTCCAAGGGATGCAGCCTGGCCGCGTCGACTGGGGCGGTCCACGAGTCACGGTCGAAGCTGAGCTGGCAGACCCACTGGTAGGCCCAGCCGGCGATGATCGGCTGGCCAGCCGAGTGGCGGGAGGGATGGTAGTAACGGCCGCGCGCAGGTGAGCACTCGGCGTCGCAGCGCGGCCAGGTGGTCACATCGACGGCGAACACCAGCGGGTCGGTGGGTTGCAGGCAGGCAGCCAGCAGCTCACGCAGCCGATCGGGGTCGATGCGCCCGCTGGCCAGCGCGTCGTAGGTGCTGCCCCAGCCGCGCCGGTCGGTCGGCTCCAGGCTGAGGTGGGCCACCGATGGGATCGCCGGGGGCGCACAGCAGCGCGTCGCCCAGCTCCAGTAGCGCGTCGGCGCGGCGGGCAAAGCAGGCGTGCAGCTCGGTCCGGAACTGGCCGAGCCGCGCGAGGGGGAGTTGGCATCGGCATGACCGCGCAGCCTGACCGAACGGAGCATCCACAGGCAAGCTGAGCTGTGCAAACAGCCCCGACGAGTCAAATCACAAGCTAAGCTGATCGCCCAAATCGGTTCCAAGGCTGTCAGTGGGTGGCACCACAATGACTGACATGACGGTCGGATGGGACGCCGCGGCAGACATCGACTGGTCGCGCCTGTCGCACGCCTACGGTGCCGCCACCGACACGCCAGCGCATCTGCGCGCGCTGGTCAGTGGCGGCACCGTCACGCAGCAGGCGGCGTTGGATCACCTGGGGGCAGCCGTCATCCACCAGGGCACGCCGTGGACAGTCACGCCGGTTGCCGCGCTGGTCGTGGCTGGCTTGTTGCCTGATCCGGCACTCTCGCGCCCGGTAGCCGACTCCATCAGCGCGGCCACCGGCTGGCCGCCGCTCCCGCTGCGGGCGGTGCTGCTGAGCTTCCTCGCCGCGGTGGCCGAGGCCACACGACCCGACCTCGCTGAGGACGAGCTTGCCGCCACCGCCTGCCCGCCGGGCCGTACTGCGGCGACACAGGCAACACTGGACGGCCTCTATGCCGATACGCAGGAGACCGAGCAGCAGATCAACGAGCTGATTGAGGCGCTACAGAATCGAGTGATCCTCGACCTGCGCGCTGCCGCACCAGCGCTGCTCAACGCGGTTACATCCTGCCTCACCGACGGCCACCCCCGCGTCCGGGTGCGCGCCGCGCACGCCGCCAGCCTGCTGGCCGCACTCCCCCAACTGGCAGACCGCCGCGCGCCGCTAGCCGTTCAGTTTGAGGCAGCCGCCCACCTGGCCGGCCAGCGCGACGAGAAGGCCGCGCTGGTGCTGGCACTGGGGACACTGGGTGCTGCGCCGCGCCAGTTCCTGACCGACCCTGATGTCGCGGTGCGGACTTGCGCGGCGCTCGCCCCGGCGCTCGGCCAGGACTCGGCCGCCACCGCGCAGCTGCTCGCCGCTCTCGCCGACCCTGCCGCCCTCGATACCTGGTTTGTCGACCGACCACCGCAGTTTTGGGGCCGGGTCCGCTTCACCCTGCTGGAGGCCGCCCTGGCACGCGTCGACGAATTGGAGCCACTGCTGCCGGCGGCGGTGGCCATCGCGGCCCTCGCCAGCTCCTACACCGCCGACGCTGACTGGGGGCCGCTGCTCCAAGCAGCGTTCCCCGATCCTGGCAGCCCGCCCCGACCGCCCGCTGTGCTGACCCTGGCACAACGCACCTACCTGCAGGCGCTGATCGACAACGCCGAGCTATGGGAGACCCGGAGCGGCAACGCCGAGTGGGCCTTCCACCGTGTCGGGCTCCCCTACGACCGCAACGCCTGCCGCAAGCTCACCCAGTGAAGTCTCGTCTTACCTTGTGGCTGCAGCCGGATGGCCCGCTGGGATGAGCAGCGGAGCCTGCGGAGCCGTCCAGAGCGGACACAGTTCGGCCATGATCGCGCCGCCTTCGAACCACCCCATCACGAACAAGTCGACTATTACGAATATGCTACGTGGTTAAAACGCAAGCTTAAAGGACATTCCGGAACCTGATGGCTGCCCTGATCAGGTGGCGTCGAGGCTGCTCGCTTGGCCGTGCCTACCGCAGGTCGACAGTGGTGACGAACTGCCCCTCCCCCTCGGACCTGCTGGGCGCGCGGAACCGCAGTTCCAGCTGCTCGGTGCCGGCCGGCGGCGAGGGCACGAAGACGCGCTGCGTCACGCGCACCATCCCGTAGATGGGGGAGGAGCTATGCCGGGAGGTGTAGGCGGTGCCGGCCCGATCCGACACCTCGCAGCCGCCCAGCACCGCCGGTCGTGGCAGCTCCCCCTCCGGCTCCGGGGTGGCGTAGACGATCGCGTAGCGCAGGTCGAGCCAGTCCGACCAGCGCCTCGTGGCGCCCGGCCTTGTCCGAGTGGACCTTCTCGGGGCGGCAGCGACGCTGACCCGCTGGCGTGCGGGCCGGCGGGATGTCGTCCAGCAGCCCCTCGATTACGACGCTGTCGTTGGAATTGTCTCCAGGAATCCCGGCAGCCTGCGCCGGGCACGTCAGCGGTTATGGAGCAGTCGGTGACGTCGGGTCAGGCGGGTCGACCAGGCGGTGCTGATAGGCCAGCGCGACCAGCTGTGCGCGGTCGCGGGCGCCGAGTTTGACCATTGCCCGGCTGACGTGGGTCTTGGCGGTGGCGGGGCTGATCACCAGGTGCTCGGCGATTTCATGGTTGCTCATGCCATACGCCGCCAGCCCGGCGACCTCTCGCTCCCGCTCGGTGAGCTGGGCCAGCGCCCCAGCGTTGACCTGACGGTTTGGGCCCCGGTCGACAAGCCGGGCAATCAGCCGGCGGGTCAGGCCGGGCGACAGCAGAGCCTCACCGCCCGCCACCACCCGGATGCCGTGCAGCAGTTGGCCGGGATCGGTGTTCTTGATCACAAAACCGCTGGCGCCGGCGCCCAGCGCCTCGATGACGTACTCGTCGTGATCGAACGTCGTGAGGATCAGCACGTGTACGTGCGCAAGGTCAGAAGCCTCTGCGATCTGGCGGGTGGCGTCCAGCCCATCGACGCCTGGCATGCGGATGTCCATCAAGACGACGTCGGGGTGGGTTTGTCGTGCCAGGTCAACGGCTGCGGCACCGTCGGCGGCCTCGCCCACCACGATCATCCCTGGCTCGGCGTCGATGAGGGCCCGGAACCCGGCGCGGACCAACCTCTCGTCGTCGGCGATGAGGACCCGGATCGGCTCGGTCATGCCCTACCGCCAGGTGCTGTCGGTGGTCGTCGGTCCCTGCCCGTCCTGGTCCTCCAGGGTGCAGGATGGCAGGTCATTGGCGAGCGCATGTCGTCATCCTGCCTGGTCTGAGGTGGGTAACGCGCACCGCACCTGGAAGCCGCCGTCGGGGTCCGGGCCGGCGGTGAACTGTCCAGACAGTGCCAGGGCCCGCTCCCGCATGCCGCTGATGCCGTGCCCATCCAGGCCGTTGGTGCCGGCCTGGCCGGGGATGGCGGCCGACCCGTCATCGCGGATCCGGATGACCACCTGCGAGGGTTCGTAGCGCAGGTCGAGCTGGACGGTGCGGGCGCGTGCGTGGCGCAAGACGTTGGTCAGTGCCTCCTGGATGATCCGGTAGGCGGCAAGGTCGACGGCTGCGGGCAGCGGCCGGGCGCTGCCGTGGACGGTGAGCTGGGGCTCCACCCCTGCCGTCCGAACCGGGCCCAGTAACGCGTCGAGCTGGTCGAGGCCGCCTCGCGGGGTCCGAGGCCGGTCTGGGTCGCTGTCGGCGCGCAGGACGCCCAGGATGGTCTTGACGTCGGTCAGTCCCTGGTCGCTGATCTGCTTGATCGTGGTCAGCGCCTCAACCGCCTGGGCGGGTCGCTGTTGAAGGAGGTGGATGCCAACCCCGGCCTGCACGCTGATGGTGGCCATGGTGTGGCCGAAGACGTCGTGGAGCTCGCGGGCGATGCGCAACCGTTCCTCGACCGCG
>WNGB01000729.1_pt1 | contig 52489 bp, 49 predicted proteins | sample 5400681 | NCBI WGS metagenome assembly WNGB01 (sample SAMN13153367, study PRJNA577476) | soil metagenome | isolation source: 115 cm soil or saprolite under grassland replicate 2 | place: USA:California | collected 2016-06-15
ACGGAAGATGTCGATCTCCCCCATCTCCGCGAACATTTTCACTTTCGCGCGGTGAGCGCGTTCGTTGTGGCTCTCGTACGTCCGCAGCTCGAACAGCCGCGGACCTTTCGTGGCCGTCGCAACCGGCACCTGGATGCGCGGCATCCGCGGGAACGCGCCCAGCACGGACACTTCCTGCCGCACGTAGGCGGCGTCCGCCGGAACAGCATCGAAATAACCAGCCGCGGACTTTATAAACGTCGCGTCGTTGTCGAGCCGGGATTCTTTGGCGAGAAAGGCATCGGCGGACGCGAAGGGCGTAAGGACGAAAACGGTCGGGGTCGGCAGTCCGAACGTGACTTCAAACACACCGACCGGTGAATGCCCGAGCCGGTTGAGCGCCGGAATCAGCGCGTTCTGAAGATAATCAGCCACGCGGCGCGGCTGCATGCCGGTCCGCAGGGAATACTGCCGCCATTCGTAGATTTGCGGCGCGGCAGCATCCAGTTGGCCGTTCCCGACGCGCCCGTCGGCTGCGCCGGCCGCCACAATCGGCAGCGCGCCGAGAAACTCCCGTCGCAGCATGCCCGAAGCTTATCGCACGCTGCGTGATTGCCGGTAATAATGAAAACCATGCAGCACCCCCAGTGGCCGCCCCTCCCCCTGCCACAATGGCGCGACACGCGCGACACGCTCCAGATGTGGATGCAGATCGCCGGAAAAATCTGCCTGGCGCTCACGCCGCGTGTCAATCATTTCTGGAACATCACCTTCCAGATCACCTCGCGCGGACTGACGACGCCCGCGCTGACGTACCAGGACCGCACGTTCACGCTTACGTTCGATTTCATCGCGCACGAAGTCGTACTGCAGCTCTCCGATGGCACGCGCGAGACCATCCCGATGCGGCCGCAAACGGTCGCGGATTTTTACGCCGCGATGATGGCGATGCTGAAGCGCGCCGGCATAGAGGTGCGCATCTGGACGATGCCAGTGGAAGTGCCGAATCCGATCCGTTTCGAGCAGGACACCATGCACCGCTCGTACGATGCCGACGCGGCGCGGCGGTGCTGGGAAGTGCTGCTCGCGATCAAGCCGGTACTCGAGAGCTTCCGGGCCGAGTTCATCGGCAAGTGCAGCCCGGTCCACTTCTTCTGGGGCGGCTTCGATGTCGCGGTCACCCGCTTCTCCGGCCGTCGCGCGCCCGAACGGCCCGGCGCCGACGCGATGACGCGCGAATCGTATTCGCACGAAGTCATCAGCCACGGATGGTGGCCCGGCGGAGGTGCGATCGATGAGCCCGCGTTCTATGCGTACGCCGCACCGGAGCCCGAAGGGTTCAAGACGGCACGCGTCGAACCGGCCGCCGCCTTTTACAGCTCCGATCTATCGGAGTTCCTCCTCCCCTACGAGGCAGTGCGGACCGCGCCGAACCCGGAAGCGGATCTCCGGGCGTTCCTGAGGACGACGTACGATGCGGCCGCGGAGCGCGCGCGGTGGGATCGTCAGAATCTGGAAAGGACGGCGCGGATATGACCGATTCCGGCTGCGCCCACATCAAGGGGCTCGAAACCCTGCTGGCGGCGAAGGCGTATGAGTGTGAGACGTGCGTGAAGATCGGCGCGCAGTGGGTGCACCTGCGCACCTGCCAGACCTGCGGCATCACGCTCTGCTGCGATTCTTCGCCCAACCGCCACGCGAGCAAGCACGCCCACGCCATGTCGCATCCGGTCGTTTCGTCCGCAGAGCCGGGCGAAAGCTGGCTGTATTGTTTCCCGGACGACGCATTCGCAGAATATTAGTTCGCTGTCCTGCTACTGCGTGTCGTCGGGAAGGCGTTCCAGTGCGTCGTCGTCCCAGGAGTAGCGGAAGCGCCCATGCTGGGCGCAGCGGTAGTAGAGACCGATTTGCTCCCCTACCTGCGCGGCGCGTTCCATGTCAGCGCCGCACTCGGGACATTTGTTGAGCTGTTCCCAGCGGCTGGGGTTGTCGGGCATGTCTGGCGACATGCCCCGATTCTATTTCGACGCGATGGAATAACGAATCAAAACGCCTTCGACGAATTCGGCCGTGATTCGCTGATCGTCGCGCGAGAAGATCGCGGTCACGACTTTCAGCGCGCCCTCGCTCCGCTCGGTCGTCTTCTCCGCCTTCCCGAGCGAGTCCTCCACTTCCGCGATCGTCATGCCCTTGCGGATGGCGCCGGTGCCGGCCATCTGCCGTCGCACCTCGGGAGAGGCGACACGGGTGTCGCGCATGGCGGCTGGCTGCGGACGGTCGGTCGCGAACGGGAACTCCACGTAGTCGGCGAGCGCGCGCATGATGCCGTCCGGGCCCAGGCCGGGCGGGACGCCGTTCTGGTAACGGATGTTGAAACGGGAGCCGCTGTGCACGCGATTTTCCGCGATGCGTGTCTTCTTTGCTTCCGACGCCGTCGCGGACGCCGCCTGGTTGCGCAGGTCCTCTCGCGCCCGTTCGGCGCGCAGATCGTCGAGCTCGCGCTGGAGACGGCGCTTGCGGGCCGCATCCGTCTCGCTCTTCACGAGCCGTTCGAGATCCTTTTCGCGATTGCTCTTAGGCGTGGACGACGTATACACCGAGCCGCTCGTGTCATCGCCGAACGTCCCATAGCCACCGCCCGCGAGCTGGAATTCAATCAGCTTGTCCTTGATGCGGACCTTGGTGACCAGCACCGAGTCGCCGTTCCTGATGGCGACGCCGGTCGACTTCAACCTCGCGGAATACTCCTCGAAATTGACCGCACGGCGGGCGTCCGGATAGACGTCGATGCCCTGCTGCGTGGCGGGCATGTCCATCTTGATGCGGACGTTCTTCCCCTCGAAGAAGTTCTTGAGCTCCGCTTCGCTCTGGGCGTACGCGGGAGCCGCGAGGGCCACGAGGCACACGGACAGGAGGAGTCGGGACATGTTGCGCATGCGCAACAAGATAACACGGCCGAGCTGGGTCAGCTTTTGATCTGAACGAGGGGTTCGTACAGCCGCGTGCCCTTGCACTCCGGACACTTGGACGGCTTCGTCATTTTGTCCTTGCCGAACCTATAGCCGCAGCTGCGGCACCTGGCGGGCTCGACCCGGATGTCCTTGTCGGCCGCTCTGGCCGACTTGAGCAGGTGCTTGAGGTGATCTTCGACCTCTTCCCGCGTGAGTTTCAGTTCGTGGGCCACCGACGACATCGTGCGCGGCTGGCGGAGCATCTCCTCAATCTGCTGTCGAACAGTCGTCATGCTCCTTCTATTGTAACGGACGGGGCGCGGGGCGTCGCTAGCGCCCCGGCCCGTCCCCTGCGGATCGCCTAGCGGCGATTGAAGTTGTACGTCACGTTGAACCGCACGACGCGCGGTGCGAGGAACTGCGTCGGGGACAGGAACGTGGCGATGGACGTGATCGGCGCCGTTGGGTCTCCATTGACCCGGATCGACGTCAGACCGGTGCCCGTGCGCGTATTGAACACCGTGTTCGCGTTCGTGGCGTTATAGACGTCCACGCTCAGCTCGACCCGGTCGTTGCCGAAGTCGAAAAACCGGCCGGCGCGGAGATCGAGCGTCGGCAACGTCGGGAGCTCGACGCTTCCCCGCGGCTCGGCGTTGACCGTCAGGTTGTTCTGCCTGACACAGTTGCTCACCACACTCGACGAACAGGTCGGCACCTGCCAGGTACGGGTAGTCGGCAGCCCCGACTGGAGCCGGAAGTTTCCCGCCACAACTACCTTCCACGGGAGCTCGTAGGAGCCTGTGGCCTTGAAGTTATGGCGCCGCCCGCCGGCCTCACCCCCCGGATTGATCCGCACGTTGTTCGGATTGCTCAGGCTGGTCAGATCCTGCTTCGTGTGCGAGTACGTGTAGCCCGCCAGCATGTTCCACCGTGCGGATCTGCGCGTCATCACGAAGTCGACGCCATCGTACCGGGTCGCGAGCCGATTGTCGTTCACGGTTTTCGTCGACGTGACGGCCCCCGGGTTCAGGCTGTACGCCGTGAGCGGACGATCGTCCGGCGTGCCTGACACCCCGTCGCGGCCGGGATCGTTAAGGGCCGTCGCGGTGTAGAGCGCGTCCCACTGATCCATGCTCTGGTCGAGCGTCCCCTGCACGTCCTTTTCGCGCGTCCGCAAGTACGAGACGGTCATGGCGGTGTTCGGGAACAGCTGGTGATCGATGCTGACCGTGACCTCGTTGCGGTACGGCCGCCGGAGGCCGCGGTCGAATGTCGCCACCGCTAGGTTATTCGTATTATTCAGCGCGCCGAATTCTCCGCCAACGTACTTCAGGCCATCCCAAACGGCAGTACCCGGCTGAAAGATCAGGTCGCCGTTGAGATCGTTCCAGACGTACTGCTGGTTGATGTTCGCGTTCGGGTTCGGCGGAGTGCCGGTGCTGATCTGATCGAGGTACTTGCCCCAGGAGAACTTCAGCGCGGTTTTGCCGTTGCCGAACAAATCGTAGGTCGCCGCCCCGCGCGGCGCCCAGTCGTGCCACAGCGGATCGTCACGGACAGCGTCGAACTGCTTGCGCACGGTGTAATCCTGCACGACGCCGCCAATCGAGACGCCCCGGAAGACCAGACCGTTCGGGAAGTACCGGCTATCGGGCGTCGTCTGCGCCGGGAGATAGCCCTCGATGCGCTCCCACCGGATGCCGCCAATCACGTTCAGACGGCCAACCGTGTAGGAGTCCTGGCCATAGAACGCGGTGCTCATGACCGCGCGCTCCTGGTGGAGCGGCGAATTGAAGATCGTCACGGTGCCTGCAACCGGCGTCGGCAAACTCCTGAACGTCAGATTCACGTCCTCCACGCGCGTGGTGTCGACATCTTCCGGCGTGTAGCCGTTGTCGAAGCCCGCCTTGAACTCGTGACGGCCGGCGGCGAACTGCGGCAGGTAGTACTGCCAGTTGGCCACGATCTGCGCGCGCCGGCGGTACATGATTGCCGTGTTGGTGCGGTTGCGGAACTGCGTATTGTTCGTCGCCTGATCCTGCAGCGGCTGAAGATCTGTCTTCTGGTAGAGCGGGAAATGCGTATTGTTGTAGCTGATCTTGCTGTCGAAGAACATGCGATCCGTCAGCACTCGGTTGTACGTGAGCTGCGAGACAACGAACGTATCGAGCTCCTTTGAGTCGGATTCCTGGGTCGACGTGACGCTGGCGCCCCGATTCGGCTTGTCGTAACGCTGCTTCGAAAGGTAACCCTCGAAGCGATTCGCGGCGCCGATCTGATAGGTGACCTTCCCCTCACCCGCGGCGATGTCGGTCGTATCCTGGTCGCTCGTATCGTTCAGCGGCGTCACGATGTACGAGGGCGCCACCGCCGGGAATCCCGGTACCTTGACGTGCGTGGCCTGGTAATTCGCAGACCCGAAGTAGAACAATTTGTTCTTGAGGAGTGGTCCGCCGGCCTGGACGTTCGAGTTGGTAATGAGCTCGGTGGAGTTTGCATCCGGGCGGAAGCCCGCGTTCAGCAGCGTGCTGTCCACGTTGTTCGACTGCGTTCGCTTGCCCTGGTAAGTCTGAAGCGCCTGCCCCTTGAACTGGTTCGTGCCGCTCTTGGTGACCATGTTGATGAACACACCGCCGGTCCCGACGGAAATGTCCTGCGCGCCGGTCGAGACCTGGATGTTCTCGAACGCGCTCGGGATGTAGTAGTTCATCGAGAAGCCCTGCGCCGCGGGATCATTGACGTTCACGCCGTTCAGCAGCTGCGTGTTCTGTGCGTTCGGCGCGCCGCGCGCAGTCATTGAACGCTGCAGACCTCCCTGGTTGCCGCCCACGTCCGGCGTCTCGACGACGACACCCGGCGCCTTGTATTCGAGGATGTTCCAGATGTCCTTGCCGCCCGGCGTGCTCTCGAGCAGCACGCTGTCGATGTTCGTCTTCGCACCGACCGTCTTCGTATCGACGATCGGCGACTCCCCCTTCACGGTGACCGCCTCCGTGACGGCGCCGACTTTCATCGCGAGCTCAACGCTCGCCGTCTGCGCCTGCCGCACGATGACGTCTTCGCGGATGACGGTCTGGAAACCCTGCAGCGTGAGCTTGACCGTGTAGGTCGCGGGCGTAAGGCCAGGCACCTGGAAGACGCCGCTCGCGTCGGTGGATCCCTCGAGCGGGCGCGGCAGCACGGGACTCGTGATGCTGACGGACACGCCGGGCATCACCGCGCCCTGGTCGTCCACGGCCTTGACCGAGATCACTCCGGTCTGGACCTGAGCACCCGCGGTGGTCGCCGACAGCATCATGAATGCGGTCAGCGCCAGCGCCGTTCGCACGAATTCACGCATGGTCTCCCTCCCTTTGAAGATCACGCTTCGAAAACTTGGATTGTCGAAATCCGGATTCCCGCAGAATGCTGCGTGTATACCGCCAAATACCGCATTCTGCAAGCGTTTACAGCCGCGGAGTCCGCGGACGGGGCGGATGGAGCAACGGATGTGCCCAATCCCTGGTGTCGCGGATTCGGTCAGCGCGCGGAATCGCGCTGCATCCGCTGGTGGGTCTCGACGGCGTCGCGATTCAGGTAGTCCTTCAACCAGACGCGTTCAACGACGGGATACAGGGCCGCAATCGGGAGCGCGAGCAGCGCGCCTCCGATACCGCCGATCGCTGCGCCGACGGCAAACGCCAGGATGACGGCGAGATTGGAAAGTTTGAGGCGGCCGCCGTACACGCGCGGGCCGATGTAGTAATTTTCGGCCGCATGATAGGCGACGTAGATCGCCGCGACGAGCAGTGCGACGCCGATCGATCGGGTCAACGCGAGCAGCACGGCCGGCACCGAGGAAAAGATGAACCCAAGCACCGGCACGAAGTCGAACACACCCGCGAGCAGCGCAAGCAGCAGCGCGGCGGGCACGCGAAGGATCGTCAGGGCGATGAACACGACGACGGTCGCGAAGACAGATGTCACGACATTGCCGACGACGTAGCCGAAGATCGCGTTGCGGGCCTCGCAGGCAGTCAGGTGTACGCGGTCGCGCGTGCCAGGCGGCGCGTACGCGACGAGCCACTTATACGTTTGGCGTCCTTCGATCAGGAAGTAAACCGTCAGCACCAGAATGAGCGCAATGATGACGAGGCCCTCGATAATCATGCGCCCGGCGTTGGTGACATAGTCCGCAAGCCCGCCCGGCCCGTTCGGCGCTCCGCTGCTCCGAACCGCACTCTTGATGATTGAGGGTGTCTTCTCGGCCAGCCAGTGCTGCGCCTCAGAGATCCGGCCGCCCAGCTCGCGCGCCTGCCCTGCGAGCGACGCACCAGTGATCCACAGAAAACCCGCGACGATCGCGGTGAGAAGGACCACGACGGCGGTCGACGCGACTGTCCTCGAGATGTGCCGGCGCTCCAGCCAGGCGACGGAGGGTTCGAGACCGATGGCGATGACGATCGCGACCAGCACCACCATTACCAGCTGCCAGAGGTACAGCCACAGCCACACGATCACGACAGCAGCGATCACCTTGGCTATCGCGGCGGGTGCGATGTCAATCGTGCGGCGAGGCTCGGTCACCTGCGGAGCCGAGTGCAAGGTACAGGCCTTGCCTCGAACCCCGGCTGTGGATCTATTCGGCGGTATTCAAGCCCTGCCGGAAGGCTTCGTTCACCGCCCTGATTTCCTCGACGCGTTGGAGGAGAACGCGCTTTCGGGATATGCCGCTGTCCTCCTGCCGCTTTCGGTTTCGCCGCGGCCCTGGACGGGACAGCGAGCGTATTTCGCTGACGCTCGCACCGCGTTCCGCGTACGTCCTGAGCGGCCCCGCTCGCACCGAGTGGCAGCACAGCATTCCCGAGGTGGACACGCTGCGCTTCTCGATCACGTTCGGGACGCTGAAGAAACGCTGACTACGTCGCCGACGGCTTCTTGTGACAGTCGGCGCATTTCGTCGGAGCCTTCTTCCCCTTCGCCGCCGCCTGCACGTGACAGTCGATGCAGGTCCCTTTCTTCGCCATCGGATCGTGGAAGGCGGCCTGGGTCTTCGTCTTCATCGGCGGGGTCGCCACCTTGGTGTGGCAGTCGGTGCACTTCTGGTGTTCCGCCTTGAGGGGCTTCTCCGGTCTTGATGCGTGATGGCACATCTCGCACTTGGCGCCGTGGTCTTTCGTGTGGGCCTTGTGCGCGAACGTCACCGGTCCCAGCGGGGATCCTGTGAGGACGGCAGTTTCGGGTTCTTTTGGCGCCTGCGCGGCGACGGAGCCGCCGGCACACAGCGCCGCAAGCAGGAATGGACCGCAGACTGAAATGAGAGCGAAACGGGATGAAATGGTCACAGCTGATCCCGGCATGCGCCGCCGAAAGTGCGGCAAACTGCCGGCTCCTGCCGTGTGTATCTCCAACGTTCGTACCCGCCGCAAGCGACGGGAATCAACGAAATTGCGCCTGATTTGCGAACCGGCCGGACGTACGCTGCCGGTTTTTCGCCGCTGCTACTCAGCCCGCAGCGTCAACGCGGGATCCAGCCGCAGCACGCGCAAGGCGGGAATCACGGACGCGATCAGCGCCACCGCAAGCAGGATGGCCACGACCGACAGGAATGTGACGGGATCCGTCGGCTGCACGCCCCATAAAAACGAGCGAAGCAGGCGCACCGCGGCGAGCGCGGCGGCGCTGCCGACAGCCACCCCGATTCCCGCGAGCACGAGCCCGGGCGCGATCACTCCCTGCAGCATTTGCCGGCTGCTCGCGCCAAGCGCGAGGCGGATCCCGAGCTCGCGCGTGCGCTCGCTCACCGCGCTCGCGATCAATCCGTGGATGCCGATCGCCGCGAGGACGAGGGCGATGACGCCGAGCCCCGCGACAAGCGACATCATGAACCTCTGATCGGCGAGCTTGTCATCACGGACTTGCGACACCGTCCGAATCTTCGCAATCGGAAGCTGCGCATCGACCGCTTGAATCGATCGTTCGAGATGCGGCAGCAACGCGGCGACACTGCCGGGTGCGCGGACGGCCCAAGACGGCTGGAACCACGTGTGAACCATCGTGAGAAACGGCCCGGACGTCTGCGTCACTGGGATGTAGATGCACGGCAACGGTGAAATCGGTCCGAAGTTCCCCCATCCCGCGGCACCCTGCTGCGTGTCGCCAATCATCCCGACAATCTCGCGTTCGACGTCCCCCGTCCGCAGGCGGCGGCCGACGGGCTGCTCCCCCTTGTAGTAGCGCTTCGCGAATGCCTCGTTGATGATTGCGACTTTGGGCGCCTCCGCGGCATCGCTGTCGCTGAACAACCGTCCGGCGCGAAGCGGAACGCGCAGCGCCTCGAAATATCCCGGCGTCACGTAGCTCTGGTTCGAGATCTTCGTGTCGTCCGGCGCATCCTCGGCCTTGCTGAATCCGTTGTTCAGCAAGCGTTCGTACGGGAGCCCCAGCGCAACGCCCGCCTGCACCCCGGGCATGCTGCGGATCTTTCTCAGGCTTTCTTCGAACAGATAGTTCACACGCGCGGGATCCGTGTAGCGCGCGTCCTGCAGCGACACCGACGCGGTCACCAGGTTGGTCGTGTCGAACCCGGGATCCTGTTTCAGCAGGTGCACGAACGTGCGCACCAGCAGACCGGCACTCACGAGAAGAACGACGGCAAGCGCGACTTCGCTCAGCACAAGGATCTTGCGCGGCCAGCGGTTCGCGGTCCCCGCGACGGATCGCGTGCCCGCTTCGCTCAGTCCCGCCTGTACGTCGAGCCGCGATGCCTGGATCGCGGGAGCGAGGCCGAACACCAGGCTGGTCACGATGCCGATCATCAGCGTGACCGCCATCACACGCCAGTCGAGACCGATCGGCCGCCAGAGTTCCAGCGTGTCGAGCCCGGTCCGTTTGAGGATCTCGATGATCCCCCATCCGACGACGAGACCTCCTGCGCCGCCGGCAACGCCGAGCACCGCACTCTCGACGAGCAGCTGGCGGATCACCGCGGGCCGCCCGCTGCCGAGCGCAAGCCGTGTAACGATCTCCCGCGCGCGCGTGCTGCCGCGCGCGAGGAGCAAGCCGGCGATGTTCACGCACGCAATCAGCAGGACGATCGCCACGCCTCCCCACAGCATCAGGAGCGGTTGCTTCAGGCCGGCCGTCATCGCTTGCTGCATCGGGACGATCCCGAGAGTGACGGTCGTGTCCTCGCGAAGGCGCCATAGCTTGAACGCTTCGGGGGACAGGCGCGCCAGCTCGTTGCCCGCCTGTGCCCAGTCCACGCCGTCATGCAGCCGCGCGATCGCGTTGTAGTTGATCCCGCCCCCTTCACCGCGCGTCGATGGCCGTAGTGGCGTCCACACATCGACACCGGCGCCTCCCTGGAAGCTGGAGCGCTGCGTCGTCTCGAACTGCGGCGACGTCACGCCGACAATCGTGTACTGCGCGCCGCGAAGCAGCAGCGGGCGGCCGATCACGCCTGGATCAGAGTTGAAGGTGCGGGTCCACAGGCTGTGGCTCAGAATGACGACCAGGGGTCCGCCGGGACGATCCTCGTCAGCCGTGAACTCACGTCCGATGGCGGGAGGCACGCCCAGCACGCGAAAGTATCCGGCGCCGATTCGCTGCTGCTGGACGTAGGCGACGTGGTTCTCGCCCGCGCTCATGTTGACGCCGCTCGTCTGTCCGACAACGGCGACGTCGAGCGTCGTCGCATGGTCGCGAACGGTGAGGAACATCTGGCCGTCCGCCCCGGTCCCCCGCCCTTCGCCGCGCGGGCTCTTCGAGTGGAACTCGATCAGCCCAAGCCGCTCCGGCTGCGGATACGGCAGGGGATCGAGCAACAGGGCGCTCACCACGCTGAACACGGCCGTATTGGCGCCGATGCCAAGAGCCAGCGTCAGGAGCGCAACAGCCGTGAAACCGGGCGTCTTGCGCAGCATCCGAATTCCGTACCGAAGATCGCGGAGGATCGGCTCGAACGCAGGCAGGCTCGTCATTGGTGCAATAGACGAGTGACAGCCCCTATTGGTTTATCAGGAACCTTCCCTTGCGGACTCGCGGTCGTCGCCGCGCTGATCCCACACGTCGGATTCGGCGATGGCGCGGACATGGGGGTGGCTGCGGGCCTGGCGGACCATCTCCCCCCGCGGGTCGGCAAAACCCCACTCCCGCACGTCGATCGCGAAGCTGAATCGCGAAATCAGCGTGCCCCGGGTCACATCCGCGTCTTCCTCATCATGTGCGATGTCGGCGCGCGCCTGCTCGATCAGCCGCTCCATCACCCAGGCCGGGACGTTGCTGCGGTATCCAGGATAGACGTAACTGAATGTCTGGAGCTGCGCGAGGAGCAACGGCCAGTGCGGCCCGACGCGCGTCACGAGGCGCTCCCAGTCGAGGACGTCGCCGTTGCACAGAAGAAGGTGGACTACGTCGGACATGTCGTGGCGATGCCGCTCGTTGATGAAGAGTCGATGCCAGATGAGCTCTTCGGCGGGAGCAATCGGCGCGGGCTGCGCGGCGAGCACGCCGGGCTTGCTGTGCTTCATCCAGCCCTCGTCGATGAAAGCGACGCCGTTCCCCATGCCGTAAATGAGGTCCACGAACTTATCGCCGACGAACGCCTTCGCGAGCCAGTGCAGGTCCTCGAGGCGCATCACGAAGCCGGCATCGTGCAGCGCCCGCGCGGCCGACACGACGCTCGAGGGCTCAACGAACACGTCGAGATCCTTGGTCTGGCGGTAGATGCCGGTGTGTTCGTAGATGGCGTACGCGCCGGCGACCACGTAACGAATGGATGCCGCGTTGAGCGTCTGCAGGGCCCGCCGGTAGACCTCCCGCTCTTCTTCGGGAATCCAGAAGTCACCGTGTGTCAGCGACTTCCGTTCCTCTGGCGACAGGCGTCTCGGCCGTCGTCCACGCACGCTTGGCACAGTGCCTCCAGACAAATCTCAGCAACTCGCGCGCCAACGCCAACAGGGCTCATGGCTTATGGCTTGATAGCTTGATAGAGGTGTGGCGCGCATACCCTCGTACGACCCGCAGCTCGCGCAACTCGTGAAGTCAGCTCCGACTGGAGACGAATGGCTGCACGAGCTCAAGTATGACGGCTACCGAATCGGCTGCCGGATCGATGCGGGCAAGGTCACCCTCATCAGCCGCAACGGGAACGACTGGACGGATCATTTTCCCGAAATCGCCAAGGCCGCCACGGAGCTGAAAGTAGAGTCCGCCCTCCTCGACGGCGAAGTCTGCGTCGTCTCCCCCCACGGCCGGACGAGCTTCCAGGCGCTGCAGAACCTGGCAAGTGCGGATCGCGAGCGACTCGTGTACTTCGTGTTCGATCTCCTGTACCTCGATGGACGGACGTTGATCGGCGAACCGCTGGAAGCACGGAAGGCCGCGTTACGAACGATCGTTCGCGGCGATCGCATCCAATTCTCGGATCACGTCAACGGCGATGGAGCCGCGGCATTCCGAGAAGCCTGCCGTCTGAAGCTCGAAGGAATCATCTCCAAGCGGCGCAACGCGCCGTACCAGAGCGGTAAACGGCTCGGATGGCTGAAGACCAAATGCATTCAGCGACAGGAATTCGTCATCGGGGGCTTCACCGATCCCGAGGGATCGCGCGAAGGCATCGGCGCGTTGCTGGTGGGTTTCTACGAGGCAGAACGGCTCGTCTTTGCCGGGAAGGTCGGCACCGGATTCACCACGAAGAGCGCGCGCGAGCTGCGAACGCGGTTGAACGCGATCGAGATTCGCGAATCTCCCTTCTCACCGCCGCCGCCCGGATGGCTCGGCAGAAACGCGCACTGGGTCCGCCCGCAACTGGTCGGCGAGGTGGAATTCACCGAGTGGACGGACGAGGGCAAGATTCGTCACCCGTCGTTTCAAGGATTGCGCGCTGATAAGGAGGCCAGAGTGGTCACGAAGGAGGAGCCGCGCGTCACGCCTCGCGCCTCGCGCGTCGACACGGACACCGTACGCGGCATTCGGATCACTCACGCCGATCGCGTGATGTACGAGCGGCCGCGGCTCACGAAACTCGACGTCGCGCGCTACTACGACACGATCGCCGACGCGATGATGCCGCACGTCGACGGGCGCCCGCTGACGCTGGTGCGGTGCGGAGAAGGAATCGACGGCGGCTGCTTTTACATGAAGCACTCGAAAGTGTGGTCTCCCGCGGCCCTGAAGCGCGTGAAGATCAAGGAGAAGACGAAGATCGGCGACTACCTCGTCATCGAATCGCCGGAAGCCATCGTGTCACTCGCGCAGATGGACATCCTCGAGATTCATACCTGGAATACGCGGTATCAGAAGGTCGAGTACCCGGACCGAATTATTCTCGATCTCGATCCGGGTCCGGATATCGCGTGGGCGACGGTCGTCACGTCCGCTAAATTCCTCCGACAAATGCTGCAGACGCTCGAGCTCGAGAGCTTCACTAAGACGACAGGCGGCAAAGGGCTGCACGTCGTCGTTCCGCTCGAGCCGCGCCACGATTGGAAAGCGTGCCTGGAGCTTTCGCGCGCTGTAGCGGAAGCGCTCGCTCGCCACGATCCGAAGCTCTTCACGACAACGTTCGCCAAGCGAGGTAGAGAACGGCAGATCCTTGTCGATTTCATGCGGAACAACCGGACGAATACGTCGGTGGCAGCCTTCTCCACTCGCGCTCGTGAAGGGGCGCCGGTGTCCGTTCCGTTGTCGTGGACGGAGCTGACGCCGAAGCTCGATCCTTCGGCGTTCACCATTGAAACCGTTCCTGCGCGCGTCAGGCGGCAACGCAAAGATCCGTGGGCGGAGTACTTCCGACTGAAGCAGCGATTCTCGACCAAGGCGATCGCCGCGCTCGACGGACTATCCGGCTAGTTCTTCCTGCAGCGGGAAGCCATGCTGCTCGCGCCCTTCGTCGCCATCGTGTTCGGCGGTGGTCTTGTACCGCTCGAACCGGCCGTCGCCCGCAACTTCGGCCATCCGGTGCCGGAGACGTTCCATCTGCGCGCCCGTCAGAGGCTTGAAGCCGTCGGCGATCGCGATGTTCTGCTTCAGCACCTTCATCGAGTCGATGCCGGTGACGGTCGTCACGACTGGAAGGCTCATCGCGTAGGACAGCGCATCTTTCGCCGATACGACCTGCTTCTCGATCGCCTCGCCGTGGCCGCAGAATGGTTTCATCCCGAGCGGCGCGATGCGCTGCCGCAGCAGTTCCGGCATCACGCGCTGCTCGAAGCTGCGGAACGACGCGTCGAAGACGTTGAGCGGCAACTGGCATGAGTCGAAGGGATATTCGTGCGACAGCATGCGCAGATGAATTTCGGGATCCTTGTGGCCCGTAAAGCCGACGAAGCGGACCTTGCCTTCACGCTTCGCGCGGTCGATCGCTTCGATCACGCCACCTCGCGCGAAGTGGCGATCGGGATCGTTGTAGTAGACGCACTCGTGCACCTGCCAGAGATCGAGGTAGTCGGTCTTGAGCCGGCGGAGGGATTCCTCCAGCTGCTGCATCGCGACGTTCGCGTCGCGACCGTGCGTGCAGACTTTCGTCATCAGGAAGACGCGGTCACGCCGATCGGCGATTGCACGTCCCATGCGCGTCTCGCTCTCGTGTTCGTGGTATTCCCAGGCGTTGTCGAAGAACGTGATGCCCGCGTCGATGGCAGCGTGCGTGATTCGAATCGCCTCGCGAACAGATTTCACGCTGCCGAGGTGATATCCCCCCAGCGCCAGCGCGGAGACAGTCACGTCAGCGTGTCGCCCGAAAGGCCGCATTGGAATCATGTGCGCGTGCCGAGCAAGAGGTGCGCCTAAGTTGCCGATTGCCAAACCGCTCGCCCGACGAAGAACGGGCCGAGACGGTCGAGATAGAGCGACGTCTGTTGTGTCTTGCGCATCGACTGGACGACCGCGGAAAGGGGAAACAGCTCCTTGCCGATGAGGCCGATGACGAAGTCGTTGTCGTCGCGGTCGAGGCCGTGGCACGCGAGGCGGATATCGTGGGCGTAGTCCCCCGCCCCGAACGCCATTCCGATCGCGCCATGCTCCGCGAGAATGCCCCGCTGTTCCTGATCAGACAGCTGGGCGAAGCGCCCGCTCCGGCGCAGTGGGTACCACACCGCCCACCGCCATGCCGGGTTGAGCACCGTCCGGCGCGGCCGCGCCACGAGCGTGTCCTGCAAGTCCGGCTCGTACCCAAGCGAGTAGGTACGGCCCAGCATCGAGTACTCAGGCTTGAGCAGCAGTTGCGCGGACGGTCCGCTCGTCAGCGCAGGACGGACGCGCTCGATGAATGCTTCAGGACTCTGGGTAAGGGAGAGCACGGCGATCCCGCGGGGATCGTTCACGTCTTCATAGACGACGCCTTCGACGCCGGTTTGCTGGAGCTGGCGTGCGATCGCGGCCGAGTCCGTGCAGCCGCCAAAGGCCAGCAGCTGCATGAATAGCCTGTCGTCGGAGCGTTGCGGCTGGCCGTCTTTCAGGCTTCCCTTTTCGCTCAGATCCGGTGGTTCGATGCGCGCACGGGCCTTCTCCATGGTGCTCACTTTATCAGGCGCGGCGCGCTTCTTGGATAGGGCCGCCGTGTGCTGGTCTATCGAGATGCCGGACGCCTTGTCGAAACGCAGCGCGAGCTCGCCCGGTTGCGTGCACCCCGCGTCACCACTGACGCATCTCATCGAGATCGGCGAGCTCGAGTCCGCGCTCGTGGAGGCCCTGGCGCCCGAACGCGACATCGTGAACGAGTTGATCGACACGCTTCGTGGCGTGACCGTTGCCGCGGCGCGCGGGTGGCTGCACGCCGATACGTGCGCGGCGTGAAGATGACTACGTCGAAGCCGTTTGGGCGGAGGCCTTCGAGAAAACCGCGCGCTCCCTCACGCGGCGGGTCTCAGCGATCGGGCGTTTTCCAGCCGGTGTAGGCGTCGAGGACGCCGTTCAGATCGACGCAGACGAGCGGACGTTCGGCATTGTCGAGGTTGAGGCGCCCCATTTACAATTATGGCGTCATGTCCACAGAAGACCGCCAGGCCGCACAGCGGCGCCTGAACGAGCTCATCGCCATGTTGAAGGGCATGCCCCAGAAAGAACAGCTGGGGCGTCTCATCGAAGAAGCCGAGGCCCTCGATCGCGCGATCGGCGCATTCCACCTCGAAGGGATCCGGTTCCGGATCTATAACGTGGATCGCCTCGTCACGCACCCGCCCGTGCCGCTCGCGGCCGAAGCGCCGACGATTGTCGCGGACGTGCGCCGGCATCTGGAAGCTGCCGGCTTCCACACGCGATCGCATCAGGCGCCTGGCTAGAGCTCACTCGAAGAGTCGAAGGACTCGAAGGACGGTCGAAGGATCCAGTGAGATCCTTTCGAAGTGTCGAACCTTCGAAGGTTAAGCGTTAGGCTTCGACCTGCTTCGCTTCCTTTGATTCCTTCGAGTTCAAGAGTTACGAAGAACTTGATCGAGTTGCATCGCGGTGATGCGGAAGTGGGATGCGTTCCACACGACCTTGCCATCGCGAAGCAGGATGGCTTGCGGGGTTTCGTGACGCAGGCCGAGGCGTTCTGAGGCAGCGTCCGACACGGGCCGATGCGTCTGCACCGTGATCATCTTGTACGCGGCATTCCCTTCGGTACGCGCCTCGATATGCGACTGCAGCTCGTCGAGCGCTTCGCAACTGACGCCGCAATAACGGCTGTGTTTGAAGAGCAGCACGGGACGCTCGCGCGATTCGACGATCGCCGCGTCCAGCGATTGGACATCGACCAGGGGCATCAACGGTTTCATCGGGGTTCAACAATTGTAGCAGGCCAACCGCAGCTTTCGAGCTGGACCGGAAGCCTAGACCGGCCACAGCCATGCCGCGCCTCTGACGCCGCTCGAATCACCGTAGCGCGCACGGACGAGGCGTGTATCGATCCGATCTGAAAACACCCAGTCAGACCAGAGCTGCGGAACGCGCGTATAGAGCGTTTCGATGTTCGAGAGCCCGCCGCCGAGCACGACTACATCCGGATCTAGCAGATTGATAACGGTGGCAAGCGCCTTCGCGAGCCGGCGCGTATAGATTTCGACGGCGGCGCTGGCGGCGGCATCGCCCCGCCCGGCAGCGTCCGCGATCTCGTGCGCAGGCGGGACCGGATGTCCAGCGTAGGCGAGCTGCAGCCCGGCGCCGTTCAGGAATGTTTCAATACATCCGCGTCGTCCGCAGTAGCACGGCGGGCCAGGCCACTCCGAATCATCAGGCCACGGCAGCGCATTGTGACCCCACTCGCCTGCAATGGCATTTGCGCCGACCAGCGCGCGTCCGCCGATGACGACTCCGCCACCAGTGCCAGTTCCCAAAATGGCGCCGAACACGACATCCGCGCCCGCGCCAGCGCCGTCTGTCGCCTCCGACAGCGCAAAACAGTTCGCGTCGTTCGCGAGCCGGACCTCGCGATCGAGCGCGCGCTCGAGGTCCACATGTAGCGGCTGGCCATTCAGCCATGTCGAATTGGCATTCTTCACCAGCCCCGTCGCCGGCGACATCGTGCCCGGCATTCCGACGCCGATGGTTCCGCGTTCACCGCACGCTTCTTCGGCCGCGGTCACCAATGAGGCGATTGCCGCGATGGTTCCCGGATAGTCGCCCTGTGGTGACGCGATGCGCCGGCGGAACCGCTCCGCGCCGTCGGGCCCGAACGCGACGGCCTCGATCTTCGTTCCACCGAGGTCGATCCCGATTCGCAATCTCATGAGAGCACGATGCGCGCGATATCCGCCGCCGGTGTAAGCGAATGAATCTCGCGCACGTTCGCCAGGGGCTCGGGACGCGTCTTCCGCTCGGGGTTGAACCAGATCGCCGGAATTTCTGCATTGCGCGCGCCGACGATGTCGTTCGCCCACGAGTCGCCGATCATCACGGCCGAATCCGCCGCCACGCCAGCGCTTTCCAGGGCGATGTCGAAGATCCCGCGCTGCGGCTTCGAGACGCCGACGTTCTCTGACGCGACGAGCACATCGACGAACGTCGCAAGGCCGCAGTACTCCAGCTTGTCCTGCTGCTCGTCGAGCAGGTTATTGGTCACGATCACCACGCGCGCACTTGCTTTGATGATGCCGAGCAGATCCGCGGCCCCTTCGAGCGGGCGGCGGGCCAGCATGTACCCATCTCGATACGCGGACGCGACCGCGTCCACCTGCGTGGGCCCCAGCGCAACACCCAGCGCCTCGAACACTTTCCGAAAACGCTCCCGCCGCGCGTCGTCGAGACCGACGCGCCTGGCGAGCACTTCCAGATGCATCTCTTCGAGATAGCGCGTGTGATGCCGCTCGAATGCCGCGAAGTCGAACTGCGACGCGTGCGCGCGGTGGACTTCCTGCAGCGCGGCGCGCGCTGAGCGATGGTGATCGAACAGCGTGTCGTCGAGATCGAAGAGGACCGCCCGGATCACTATGCGCGCCGGCGATCCTTCGTCAGACGGCGCTCGGCCCTGCGACGTTCGGCGTTCGGCGGCGGCGGACCGAGATTCATCTTGCGGCGCTCGGCGGCACGCCGCTCGAGCCTGCGCCGTTCGTTCTTGACGGCAGTGGCGGCCTGGCGCGCCGCGTCTGCCTGCTCGCGCTGCTTGCGCGCGAGGAGACGCGAGGGATCGAGCACATCGAGCAGCCCTTCGTACGCCGCACGCAGCTTCGGATCGTCCGGGGTCCGCGCGATCTGCTCGCGCAGGCAATTGGCCGCGGCGATGACGTTGGTGCGCTGCCAGCCCTGGAGCACCGCGGTCGGTAAATGCCGGATTCAGCCATGTTGAGGTTCGTGAATTATATCCGACCGGCCGCGGATCGCCTGCCACGCGATCTGGGGGAGCAGCTTCGGGAAGTGCCAGAGCAGCCGGCGCCGCGCCGCGCGGTACGACAGACGGCCGCTGGCGTAGTCGACCAGAATTTCCGAGAACTCCGGCCGCGTCTTCGCGCCGCGGACGACACGGTCCATGCGGGGCGGACTGGGCAGCAGGTACTTCTGAATCAGGACCGAGTCCCGGAGCTCCGCGCCGATCTCGTGTCGCCACGCGCGAACGTATGCCCGCCGCGCACGCGCCGGCGACAGCGCGGTGTCGCGGCGCGCGTCGAGGATCGCGCCGGCGGCGAGGTCCCCGGTCACCATGGCGTAATAGATGCCCTCGGCGGAAAACCCGTTGACGAATCCGCCGGCATCTCCCGCGAGCAGCACTCTGCCCTGCGCGGTTTTTCGCAACGGGCCGCCGATGGGAATCAGGAACGGCGTGAAATGCGCGCGCTGCGATGCCCCGTCCATCAGGCCGCGCTTCTTCAAATCCCCGACGAACTGTCTCTGCAGGTCGTAGGGCGTGACGTCGATGCGCTCCTTGAAGAACGGCAGCACGTAACCGATGCCGACGTTGACGTGCTCGCGTTTCGGAAAGATGTACGCGTAGCCGTGCGCGCCGCCATATCCGTAGAACACGGACAAGGTCTCGGGCTCCGACGCGCGAAGGTTCGCGACGGGCGTCTCTTCCATCATGTCGAGAGCGAGGTGCGCGGACGGCCATCCCGGGTTCATGCCGAGACGCCTGGCGATAACGCTGTTGACGCCGTCCGCCGCGATGACCATCGGCGCGCGCAGCTCCTGCCCGTCACGCGTCCGCAGCGTCACGCCCGTGGCGTCCTGGCTCGCCTGCGCGATCGCCGCCGGGGCCAGAATCCGCGCACCGGCATCACGCGCGAGGGAGACAATCATGTAATCGAATTCGATCCGCCGGATCAGGATCACCGCCGGTCCGTTCGCCTGCATCCGGAAAACGTCGCCTGAAGGCCCCTCGAGATACAGGCTCGATACCGGGTTCGACGGGATGTGTCGGAGAGAATCGGACAACCACGGGAACCGGCACAGCACCCGCGTTGAGACGCCCCCTCCGCACGGTTTCTGGCGTGGCAGCGGAAAGCGTTCGACGACGAGGACGCGCACGCCGGCGCGCGCGAGCCGCAATGCCGCAGTCGCGCCCGCGGGGCCCGCGCCCGCGATGATGACGTCGGCATCGTAATTGTTGCTCATGCTAGACTGACCGAATGTCGGCGGAAGCCCTGGTGATTGCCGCAGAAAACCTGATGCCCGCTCTTCGCGAGCGCGTGAAGGTCGAGGGCGAGATCATCACGTATCCGGACACCGAACCGATCCAGGCGCTGCAGACGATCATGGAGCAGCGTCCGAGCCTCGTCGTGCTCGAACGGCTCTTCGCCGCGACCCCTCGCGGCGCCGCGCTGATCAATCGTATCAAGAGCGACCCCCAGCTGGCGCACGCCGAAGTCCGCGTGATGTCGCATACCGGCGATTACACGCGGCAGGTCGTCAAGCCGACAGCCACCAAGACGCCCGCGCCCGGGACTACTGACGGCACAGCGACCGCGCCGCAGGCGTCCCCTTCGTCGGTGGCGACGGAAGAAGCCCCCAAGGCGCTGGACTGGCACGGCACGCGCCGCGCACCGCGCTTCCGCGTTCGCACCGGCGTCGAGCTGCAGCTCGATGGCAACCCCGCCGTGGTGATCGATCTGTCGACGGTCGGCGCGCAGGTGATCTCCCCCACCGTGCTGCGGCCGAACCAGAAGGTGCGCATCGCGCTTCCCAACGATGATTTCCTGTTGCGCTTCCGCGGCGCCGTCGCCTGGGCCAAGTTCGAACTGCCGAAAAAGCCGGTGACCACGCCCCAGTATCGCGCCGGCGTCGAGTTCACCGACGGCGACGCCGCCGCCATCGAATCCGTCATCAACCGCAATCGTAGTTAGCGGAACCAGCTCGCCGCGATCGAGTCGTCGCGGATGATCGTGTCCTCGCGGGCTGAGCCCGTCGAGATGACCGCCGCCGGAACCCCTGTCAGTTCTTCGAGTCGCGCGATGTAGCGCCGCGCTCCCTCGGGAAGATCGGCGAACCGTCGCGCCCCCTTCGTTGGTTCGTTCCAGCCCGGAATCGATTCGTAGACCGGCTCGCACGCGGCAAGCTGCGCGATCTCGCCGGGGAACTCGGTCAGCGTCCCGCCGTTGCAGCGGTACGACGTGCAGATCTGGAGTTCCTCCATCCCGTCCAGCACGTCCATCTTCGTCAGCGCGAGCGCGTCGAGGCCGTTCACGCGGACGGCATAGCGGACGGCCACGGCGTCATACCAGCCGCATCGACGCGGCCGGCCTGTCACGGCGCCGAACTCCATTCCCGTCTCGCGCAGGCGATTACCGAGCTCGCCCGTGAGTTCCGTCGGCAGCGGCCCTTCGCCGACGCGGGTGGTGTACGCCTTTGCCACGCCGAGCACGCCGTCGATCGCGCGCGGCGGAATGCCCAGGCCCGTGCAGATGCCGCCCGTGGTGGCGTTCGAAGAGGTCACGTACGGATACGTGCCGTGATCGATGTCCAGCAGCGTGCCCTGGGCCCCTTCGAACATGATCGGGCGGTTCTCCGCGCGCGCGCGCGAGAGGAACAGCGACACGTCCGCGACCCATGGCCCCATCCGCTTCCACGCGGCGCGCAGATCCGCGAGCACCTGTTCGGCGTCCATGACCGAATCGCCGATGATCCTGTTCCGCGCGTCCACGTTGTGGCGGATCGCGCTGCTCAGTGTGTCCGTATTCGCAAGGTCGCCGACGCGAATACCGCGCCGCGCAATCTTGTCTTCGTAGGCGGGGCCGATGCCGCGCGACGTCGTCCCGATCTTCCGCTCGCCGCGGCGTGCCTCGCTCAGCAGATCGAGCTCGCGGTGATACGGAAGGATCAAATGCGCCTTGTCGCTGACGATGAGCCGGTTGCCGATGCCGATACCGGCGCTCGCCAGCTCGTCGATCTCCGCAAACAGCGCCTGCGGATCCACGACGACGCCGTTGCCGATGACGCACGTGATCCCGTCGTGCAGGATGCCGGACGGCAGGAGCCGAAGCACGAACTTGCGGCCGTTGGCGTACACCGTATGCCCGGCGTTGTGTCCTCCTTGATAGCGGGCGACGATGGAGAAATTCGGAGTGAGGAGGTCGACAATCTTGCCTTTGCCCTCGTCGCCCCACTGCGCACCCAGCACCGCTATGTTTCTAGACATCAGACCGCAGTATTCTATCAACCCACCATGCATTCTGTGTCGGTCGACGGCAACAGGCTCACGCTCGAAGATCTCGAGGCGATCGCGGACGGGCACGCGCGCGTGGCGCTCGACGCGAGCGCCGTGTCAGCCGTCGACGCCGCGCGCGCCGTCGTGGACGCGCACGCGTCGGGCGACACGCCGGTCTACGGCATCAACACAGGGTTCGGCTCGCTCGCCGAGGTCAAGATTCCGAAGGAGGCACTCGGCGAGCTGCAGCACAACCTGCTGCGCAGCCACGCCGCCGGCGTCGACGAGCCGCTGCCCGCGCGTGCCGTGCGCGCGATGATGGCGCTGCGCGCGAACGTCCTTGCCAAGGGGTACTCAGGAATCCGCCGCGCGACGCTCGAACGCCTCGTCGACGTGCTGAACGCGAACGTGCATCCGCGCGTGCCGATGCGCGGCTCGGTCGGCGCGAGCGGCGATCTCGCGCCGCTCGCCCATCTCTCGCTCGTGCTCATCGGCGAAGGGGAAGCGACGATCGGCGATGATCCGGTGCTCCTCGCCGGCCGCGACGCGCTGGCGCGCGCCGGTCTCGAACCCGTGGAGCTCGCCGCGAAGGAAGGGCTCGCGCTGATCAACGGCACGCAGGCGTCGGCGGCCGTGGCCGCGCTGGCGCTGCTCGGTGCGGAGCGGCTCGCTCGAGTCACCGACATCGCGGCCGCGCTCTCGATCGACGGACTGCGCGGGTCCTTTCATCCGTTCGAAGCGCGAGTGCACGATCCGCGTCCACATCCCGGGCAGCGCACGTCCGCCGCGAACCTGCTGGCCCTGTTGCAGGACAGCGCGATCAACCACTCGCACGAGAACTGCGGACGCGTCCAGGACGCCTATTCGATGCGCTGCGCGCCCCAGGTACACGGCGCGGCACGCGACGCGTTCGCGTACGCCCGCCGCACCCTCGCCGTCGAGCTCAACGCCGCGACCGATAACCCGATGGTCTTTGCCGCGTCGGGAGACATCGTCTCCGGCGGAAACTTCCACGGCGCGCCGATCGCAATCGCCGCCGACGTGCTGGTCCTCGGCTTGCTGCAACTCGCGACGATTTCGGAAAGACGGTCGGATCGGCTGGTCAATCCCGCGCTCAGCGGACTCCCGCCGTTCCTCACGCGCGACAGCGGGCTCCACTCGGGCTACATGATGGCCCAGGTAACGGCGGCCGCGCTTGCCTCAGAGCTCAAGACGCTCGCGCATCCCGCGAGTGTGGACACGATTCCTACGTCCGCGAACCGTGAGGACCATGTGAGCATGAGCATGGCGGCCGCGCTGAAGGCCGAACGCGCGCTCCAGCTTGCGACGCGCGTCATCGCGATCGAAATCCTGCTCGCCTGCCAGGCCATCGACCTGCTCGCGCCGCTCGGCACGTCGGCCGCGCTCGCGCCGGTGCACGCACGCGTGCGCGAAGACGTGCCAACGCTCGCCGCCGATCGTCCGCCGTCGCCCGACATCGAGGCGATCTCAAAATTGATCACTCGCGGATCCGTAGAACGCGCGTGCGCGATAGAAGTCAAGTAAAGTTTTTTTCAAAATCAATTTGACAACGCGCGCGTACGTTTTTAGATTGCAACCTTCTACGCGTAACGCGTTCCACTCATGAGCATCCTCAGCCGCCACGTCAGCGCCCCACGCGGTGCCGCCATCACCTGCAAGGGATGGCCGCAGGAAGCCGCCCTGCGCATGCTGATGAACAATCTCGATCCGGCGGTGGCGGAACGCCCCGACGACCTGATCGTGTACGGCGGCTCGGGACGCGCCGCGCGTTCGTGGGATGCGTTTGACGCGATCGTCAACACGCTGCGCCGCCTGGAGCACGACGAAACGCTCCTCATTCAATCCGGGAAGCCCGTTGCGGTCTTCCGCACGCATCCCTGGTCTCCCCGCATCATCATCGCGAACGCCCTGCTGGTTCCCGCCTGGGCCACCTGGGACGTCTTCCGCGACCTCGAGGACCGCGGCCTGACCATGTACGGACAGATGACCGCGGGCAGCTGGATCTATATAGGCACACAAGGCATCCTGCAGGGTACCTACGAGACGCTCGCGGAACTCGCGCGCCGTCATTTTGATGGCACCCTGTCAGGAAAGCTTGTAGTCACCGCCGGTCTCGGCGGCATGGGCGGCGCGCAGCCGCTCGCCGTCACGATGAATGAAGGGATCGCGCTTGTAATAGAGGTGGACCCCGCGCGCATCCAGCGCCGCCTCGCGACCCGCTACGTCGACGAGCACGTCCGCTCCCTCGATGACGCGCTCGCGCGCGTTCAGCGATGCCGCGCAAACGGCGAAGCACGTTCGATCGCTCTCGAAGCGAATGCCGCGGACATCCTTCCCGAGCTCGCGCGACGCGGCATCGTCCCTGAGGTCGTTACCGACCAGACCTCGGCGCACGATGCGCTCAACGGGTACGTGCCGAACGGCATGACGCTCGCCGATGCCATCGCGTTGCGCGCCGCGGACCCTGCGGAGTACGTCCGGCGCTCGACGGCGGCAATGGGCGCACACGTCCGCGCGATGCTGGACCTCCAGGCGCGCGGCGCGATCGCCTTCGATTACGGCAACAACATCCGCGCGCAGGCGGAGAAGGCCGGCGTCGCCGATGCGTTCCGCATTCCGGGCTTCGTGCCCGAGTTCATCCGGCCGCTGTTCTGCCGCGGCAAGGGACCGTTCCGCTGGGCGGCGCTCTCCGGCGATCCCGCGGACATTGCGGTGACCGACCGCCTCGCGCTCGAAATGTTTGCCGACGACGAGGCGTTGTGCCGATGGATTCGACTGGCGTCGGAGCGCGTCGCGTTCCAGGGACTTCCCGCGCGCATCTTCTGGCTTGGCTACGGCGAGCGCGCGCGCTTCGGCCTCGCGCTCAACGATCTGGTGCGTCGCGGTGTCGTCAGTGCGCCGTTCGTCATCGGGCGCGACCATCTCGACGCCGGTTCCGTGGCGTCGCCCAACCGTGAAACTGAGGGCATGCGCGACGGCAGCGACGCCATCGCGGACTGGCCCGTCCTCAACGCGCTGCTCAACACCGCCTCGGGCGCCACGTGGGTGTCAGTACACCACGGCGGCGGCGTCGGCATCGGCTACTCTTTGCACGCCGGCATGGTGATCGTGGCGGACGGCACGCGCGAGGCCGACGAGAAACTTCAACGCGTCCTCACCTGCGATCCGGGCAGCGGCGTCGTGCGCCATGCCGACGCGGGTTACCCGGATGCCATCGCGACCGCACGGGAGAGCGGAATCGACATGCCGATGCTGGGAACAGGCCGATGATGATTCCCGAGCGCCCTACGCTGGAGCGCCGCGTCCTTGCGGCTCTCGATGGGTCCACGGGTTCCGGTCCGCGGATCGCCGTGGTGCTCGGCGGGTGCGGCAGCGGCCGCACGTCGCTGCTGCTTCGCCTGCGCGACCTGATCGGTCGCAACCAGGCGCAATACGTCGACATCGAGCGGATCGCGACCACGCCGGAGCGTTTCCTGAACGCGGTGCGCGAGTCGTCGCCGTTCCCGGCGCATCCTTATGGACAGACTCCCGGGTCCGAGCATGGCCCGCGCGATGCGTTCGACGCGGCGCTCGCGTTCGTCGACACCGCCCGAGCGCCGGGAATGATGCCGGCGACGTTCCTGCTGGACGAGTTCCTGGAGCTGCGCACGTTCGAAAGCTTCCCCGGACTCCGCAGCGTGCTGCGGGACTTGACCGGCGCGCTCGCCTCGAGTGGAAACCGCTTCGTCCTCACCAGCCGCTACGTGTCCCGCGCGCTGCGGCTGCTGCGCGATGCGCCGGCGCAATTCGAGATCATTCACGTGTCGCCGCTCACCGCGTCGGAAGTACGGGCGACGCTGCCGGGCGCGCATCATGCCGATCACGTTCGCGGCGCCGGCCGCTCCGAACCGGAGGAAGAGGTCGAGCGGCAGCGCGACGAGCTTGCGCGAATCGTCCAGGCGCTGTCCGACGGGCGGCCGTCTTACGTTCGTGCGATTGCCGAAACCGCGACCGCGATGGCGGCGCGGGGAGGAGTGGATCCGGTGAGCGCGCTGGCGGCGCTGCTCGCGCCCGGCGGGCAGCTCGCGCAGAGCTGCCGCTTCTGCTACGAGCTCCGCCTGCATCGCGCGCGCGGCTACGGCGCGCTCAAGGCAATCCTCGAAGTGCTCGCGCATGAGGAGCCACTGACGCTGACGGAGATCGCCCAGCGCCTGCACCGGACGCCGGGCTCGACGAAGGATTATTTATCCTGGCTCGAGGACGTCGATCTCATCGTCTCGCGGCAGAAGCGCTATAGCTTCGCCGACCCGATGCTCCGCCTCTGGGTGCGGCTGCATTGCCGCCCCGTGCCTCCGGGCGAGGACGATCTCTCGCGCGAGCTGCACGCGTACGTGCAGGCCCGTCTCCCCCACCTCGAACCAGCGCTCGCCATGGCGGCGACAGAAGGCGAGCGCGAGAAGTATTCGGGGATTATCGAGATCGACTGAGATCTTTCACTCGAAGGAGGCGAAGGAGTCGACGGAGGTCGAAGGAGACGCTGAAATCGCTGTTCGAAGTTTCGAAGGTCGAAGGAGATGATGAAATCGCCGTTCGAGGTTTCGAAGCTCGAAGGCGATTGAGATCGACTGCCAGGATGGTGCTGAAATCACCTTCGAACTTCGACACCTTCGAAGTCACACTATCGAGATCCTTGGGGCCTTCGGTCTTCTTCGAATCCTTCGAGGAAGAGTCTCAAGCGGTCAATTTCTCGAGTGCGGCGCGCGCCGCGGACTGGGCCGCTTCTTTCTTGCTGCGCCCCTCGGCTGAGGCGACCGCCTCTCCATCCACGACCACTTCCACGACGAAGCGCTTGCGGTGATCCGGCCCGAGCTCGCCGGCGAGGCGGTACGCCGGCAGTCCGCGGCCGCGCGCCTGCAGGAACTCCTGCAACGCCGATTTCCAATCATCCGTGAAGCTGGCCGCGGCGCCTGTCGTTTTTGCCTCTTCGATCAGGTCCGCGAACTGCTCCTCGATGAAGCGCTGCGCGGGCTCGATGCCGCCGTCGAGATAGATCGCGGCGATCAGCGCCTCGTAGCAATCCGCGATGATCGCGTGCTTGTGCCGGCCCCCCGTCTTTTCCTCCCCGCGTCCGAGGATGAGGAACTCGCCGAGGCCGAGCTGCTCCGCCAGGCGCGCGAGCGATGCGGCTGAGACGAGCGACGCCTTCAGCTTGGACTTCTGCCCCTCGTTGTGCTGCGGGAACTCGCGGAACAGCATGGCCGCGATCACGAAGCCGAGGACGGAGTCGCCGAGAAACTCCATCGACTCGTTGTCGAACACGCCGCCGCTGGCATCCTCGTGGACGCGCGACCGATGCGTCAGCGCGTGCTCGAGCATCCCGCGGTCCCTGAATCGATAGCCGATGCGCCGTTCGAGCGGCTCGAGCTCCGAGCCGAAGGGGACGACGCGTCCACCCTGCACCTCGTCGCGATGGCTTGCGATGATCTGCATGGCGGCGGCAGCATCTTCGCGGCTGACCGCGACGCGCCGCTCCCACGCCTGGTCGTTGAGCGCGAGCGGAAACGCCGTGCGCGAGTTGTCGCTCAACATGGCTGAGGGAATATCGTGCGTCTCCAGCAGGCCGCGGACGACGCTGGCCTCGATCTCTGAGGGCGTGCGGAAGATGACGACGAGATTGTTCACACGGCCACCTTTTCTGCGGCAGCGAACGTCTGCTCGACCTTGAGCAGGATCATCGTCATGTCATCGTGCTGGTCCGCGGTTCCGACGAATGATTCGATCTCCCGGAGGATGCGCTCGCGCAGGTCGGCGGCGTCAAGATGGCCGTGCTCGGCGAGGAGCCGGCCGAGGCGCGCGTCGCCGAACAGGTCGCTTTCCTGGTTCATCGCCTCCGTGATGCCGTCCGTGTAGAACACCAGGACGTCTCCCTTGCCGAGTTCGATCCGATCCTCCTCGAGCAGCGCGGTGAACTTTTCGTGCGCCCCAGGGATCCGCAGGCCGACGACCAGTCCATTCGGCACGAGCACCTGCGCCGACGGGGCAGCCGATCCCGCGGGCACGTACATGAGTGGCGTGTGCCCGGCGCGCGCGAACGTCATGACCCCCGCCTCCAAGTCGATGACCGCGTACATCATCGTAATGAAGCTGCGCGTGTCGAGGTTCTCGGAGATGATCCGGTTGACTTCGATCAGGAGCTGCCGCGGTGACTGGTAGATCTGGCTGAGCGAGAGCATCAGCCCCTTCAGCTCCGCCATGTAGAGCGCCGCGGACGTCCCCTTCCCCGACACGTCCGCGATCAGCACGCCGAGCCGCCGCGCGCCGACCGTGAAGAAGTCGTAGTAGTCCCCACCCACCTCGCGCGCGGGAACGCACAGCGCCGTGACACCGAGTCCGGGAACGTCGAGCGGGCCGCGCGGCAGCAGCGACATCTGGATCTGGCGCGCGATGCGCAGCTCTTCTTCCAGCCGCTTCTTCTCGGCCGCGGTCTGCAGCAGGTTCTCGATGCTGCCCGTCATCTGGTTGAACGAGTCTGCGAGCTCGCCGAGCTGATCGCGCGAGGCGATGTTGATGCGGTGCGTGAAATCCCCCTGCCGGACGCGCTCGGTGCCCATGAAGAGCTCGTGCACGGAGGACGTGATCGACCGCGCCAGGGCGAGCCCCATCACGAGCGCGACCACTTCGATGATGAGGAACATGACGCCGATCAGCACGAGTACCAGCAGCAGCGCGTCCGACAGCCGCATGTCTCCGCTCACGAGAAGCGATTGCGCGCTCGAGAGATGGTTGTACAGCTCGCGCAACCGATAGGTCAGCACCGCGGTATCGCGCCGAGTGTTCCCTTTCGGCGAGTCCCACTCGATGATGTCCAGTTGCGTCAGGCTCCGCTCGAAGAGCACGGAGCCGCCGCCTTGTCCCGGCGTCTTGTTGACGCGCGAGCCGTTGCCGCTCACACGGGCGTCGTACACGTTTTCGAGGCGCACGCCCGTGCTGTCATGCAGCCGATGCATGACCTGCTCGTCGAGCGGAATGTCGACGACCACGGCGCCGCCTGTGCCGCCGGCGACTCGCACCACCGCACGGACGACGAGGTCCTCTTCTCCGTCAGAGTCCTTGATCGGCGTCGCCAGCAAGCCCGTGAAGACATCGCCGTTCCTCCAGACCCAGGAGGGAATAGCTTGCGGCACCGGCTGCCGCAGCCAGGGTCCGGCTGTTTCGCGCCGGCCACCCGGCGCCAGGTACGCAACTGAAATCGCTGGATACATCGCGCTGCGAATCTCATGCACCCGCTGAATTGTTTCGACCGCCGTTGCGGGGTTGCGCGCGATCCCGGTGGCCGCCGCCTGCGCGCTGAGCCGCGCGTTCTCGACGATCGACTCGTACCCGTCTCTGAACAGGTACGCGCTCACGTTCATGAACACGAGGCTGCCGGCGAACAGGAAGAAGACGAGGATCAGCAGCGACGGAATGACGCCGATGAAGATGTAGGAGAGGATCAGTTTCCGGCGCACGCGCCAGAGCAAGCGCCGCTTGATCTGGACGAACAGCCGCCACGCGAACACGCCGAGCGCTATCGCGAGCCCGATCGTGGCGGCGCCGCTGACGAGACGCGCGATGGCGGGAAGCGCGCCAGTGAGACGCCAGAGCGCGACAACGAACTTCACCGCGGCGGCCGCGATGAACAACCGGCCGAACCACGTGTTGACGAGCAGCTCGCGCGGACTTGGCTGCGCTGCGGCGGCGCCGGGCCGCGGCGTGGGACGTCGCGCCATGTGCGATTATTAGAGCATGAAACTCCCGCCGGACGCGCGCTTCTCGACCATCTGCATCCACGCCGGGCAGACACCCGATCCGGGAACGGGAGCGATCATCACGCCGATCTTCCAGACGTCGACGTACGTCCAGGAGGAGCTCGGCAAACACAAAGGCTACGAGTACGCGCGCACGCAGAATCCCACGCGCGCCGCGCTCGAGGCGAACATCGCAGCGATCGAAGGAGGCGCGGCCGCGTATGCGTTCGCGTCGGGCATGGCCGCGATCGACGCGATCACCACCATGCTCGAGGCCGGCGACCACGTCGTCGTCACTGACAACACCTACGGCGGCACGTTTCGCCTGTTCGACAAGGTGCTCACACGCTACAAGCTGGAGTTCACCTATGTGGACACGTCGCAGCCGGATCTCGTGGAGCGGGCGATGCGCCCGAACACGAAGATGTTGTTCATCGAGACGCCGACGAACCCGGTCCTGCGCCTGACCGACATCGCACAGACTGCGACGATCGCGCGACGCCACAACGCGCGTCTTGTGGTTGACAACACGTTTGCCAGTCCCGTGCTGCAGCGGCCGATCGAGCTCGGCGCCGATCTCGTCACCCACAGCACGACGAAGTACTTGAACGGCCACAGCGACAGCGTTGGAGGGGTCGTCATCGCGACGCGCGACGAGGATGTCGCGTGGCTCAAGTTCATTCAGAACGCGGCGGGAGCGATCCTGAGCCCTTTTGATTCGTGGCTCGTGCTGCGCGGCACGAAGACGCTCGTCGTGCGCATGGCACAGCACAACGCGAACGGCATGGCGCTGGCGCAGTTCCTGTCAACGCATCCGAAGGTGACGCAGGTAATTTATCCGGGACTGCCGAACCATCCACAGCACGAGCTCGCCAAGACGCAGATGCGCGGGTTCGGCGGGATGGTGTCGTTCGACGTCGGGACTTTCGAGGCGGCCCGCGACGTCTGCAACCGGGTCAAGCTGATGTCGCTTGCCGAGAGCCTCGGCGGCGTCGAAACGCTCATCAGCCATCCGGCGTCGATGACCCACGCATCGGTACCGCCCGAGCGGCGCCAGGCCATCGGACTCACCGACAGCCTCGTCCGCATCTCCGCCGGGATCGAAGATCCCAGCGACCTCATTGACGACTTGAAGCAGGCCCTCGCGTGATCGACTTCATCCTGCATTTCGACAAGCATCTGATCGATTTCGTCGCCACCTACGGCATCTGGGTCTACGGGTTGCTGTTCGCGATCATCTTCGCGGAGACAGGACTCGTGGTGACGCCGTTCCTGCCGGGGGACTCGCTGCTCTTCGCAGCAGGCGCGCTCGCCGCGCAGGCCGGCGGCGGACTGAACCCGTGGCTGGTCTTCGTGCTGCTGGCCATCGCGGCGTTCACCGGCAACGCCGTGAACTACGCGATCGGCCGCCGCGCCGGGCCCGCCATTTTCACGAGCACGAGCAGCACCGGCATCGGACGCGTGATGAATCGCGCGTATCTGGATCGCGCGCATGCGTTCTTCGAAGAATATGGCGGCAAGGCGATTATCCTCGCACGCTTCGTCCCCATCGTCCGGACCTTCGTGCCGTTCGTGGCCGGCGCCGCCCGGATGACGCCGGCGTCGTTTATCCTCTTCAACGCGATCGGCGCCACCGCGTGGGTCGGGCTGTGCGTGCTCGCAGGCGTGCTGTTCGGCAACGTGCCGATCATCAAGAACAACTTCTCGCTGGTGACGATCGGGATCGTCGCCGTGTCGCTGCTGCCCATGCTCGCGGCGCTCATTCGCGGACGGCGACGAGAGCGGCCTTACAGAGTCGATTCAGACAGCCATCGCAAATAGGCGTCGTTCCCGTCGACGATCGGCAGGACCAGGAACTCGGGCACGTCGTAAGGATGCAGCGCGCGGACGCGCTGCCACAGCGCGTCGATGCACGTGCGCGACGTTTTGATCAGGAGCTGCCGCTCCGCGTCCCGCTGGACCTCCCCCTGCCACCTGTAGATAGACTCCATCGGCGCGAGCATATTGACGCAAGCGGCAAGGCGCGCTTCCACGAGCGCAGTTGCGAAGGCCGCTGCGTCCGCGTCGGCGGGCAGCGTAGTCAATACGAGCACGTGTGGTGTTTCTGACATCGTTTCGTTCTTATCGGCTAATTGCCCGGATGAGATCGGCCGAAATCAGTGTACAAAGGAACGTTCGCGGTCCATGCCCCAGGTTTCGCCCCCAACACCACTCAGACGCCGGAAAGTGGCTCCGGCGGTGCCGTCGCTGCTCGCGCCGTGGCGTACCCGTTTGCTCAACTACGCGCTGGGATTTGTGACAATCGTGCTCGTCGTGGATGCGCTCGTGGGAGACAAGGGGCTGCTCGACACCATGCGCGCGCGGCGGCAGTACGCCCAGATTTCCGCGGATCTCGCCCGCAAGCGAAACGAGAACGCGCGGCTCCGCGAGGAGATTCGCCGGCTCAACGACGACCCGGCCGCCATCGAATCGCTTGCGCGCGAAGAGCTCGGCCTGATGCGTGACGGCGAGGTGCTCTTCATCGTTCGCGACGCGAAGCCGCGTTAGGCGCGCGCTGCAGCGCCATCAGCAGCACGGCGGACGCCGTGCCGTCCATCGTCGGCTCGTTGGTGGCGTAATCCTGCCAATCGTCGTGGTATACCGCTTCCCGGCTTTGAAACGCGGTGAAGGCGTCCGGCCGTGACAGAGTCACTCCTTTCAGAGAGCTGAAGATCGACTCCTGCACCGGGCCATCGACCAGGCCTCCTGCAACCATCTGTTTCTTGATCTGGATCGACGGGATGTGGACGTCCGAGGGAGAGACGGTGCCAAGGCCCGTGAACATCGACGTGCCCCAGGGATTCGTCCCGAACAACCAGTCGCGCTGGCGCGTCGTGAACGCGTAGTAGGCGCGCGACCCGGTCATGCGCTCGAACATCAGCCCCTGCGTCGCGAGCGCGACGACGAGATTATTGGAGCACCAGATGAACGGCACGCCGATCTGCCACGGATTACGGCGACCGCTGGCGAGCGCTGCCTCGAGACCGGACTTGTAATCATCGGCATGCGCGCCGAGTCTGAAGTGGCCGGCGTTCATGAACGGATAGAACTCGTAATGCAACGCAGCATCACGTCCCATCCATGACGTGGCGCCGATCAGGCGAGCGTAACGGCGGGCGTCCACAAGAAACGCGGATTCGCCTGTCGCGCGATAGAGTTCCGCAGCGCCCCACTCCATGTCGTCCGCCCACGTGTTCTCGTTGTATCGATAGGGCGAGCCGTACGAGTTTCCTTGTTGAACGCCTTCCTTCTCCCGGCCGAGCGCGTAAACCTCGCGGGCGGCGCGAAGGCACTCGAGCGCGAAAGGACGCTCGCGCGGAGCGTCTTTCCAGATCTGGTACGCGAGAGCCATTGCTGCGGCATAACGTCCGGCAATGTTGGCAACGCCGGTTGATTCACTGCGGTAGCGGCCAAGGCCCTGCGGCTTGCCGCTGGCGAAGTAGACGACACGGTAACTGCCCTTTCCCCAGCCGTAGTCGGACTGATCGTCCTGCGGAAGCCGCCAGCCGCTGTGATCCCGGTCGTCGCCGACCATGTGATAGAGCTCGCGCGGCGACGGATGCAGACGCAACAGCCATTCGAGCCCCCAGCGCGCCTCGTCGAGCACGTCGGCGCGCCCGTTCGGTTGCGAGCGGCCCATCTCGTCGCTTCGGTCCTTCCAGATTGCCGGATTGAGTTGATATGCGAGCAGCAATTGGGCCGTCGCATTGCTGGCGGTGATCAGGTACTTCAACGTGTCGCCGGCATCGTGCCAGCCGCCGTCTGCTCGAATGAAGCTTCCTGCCGGGCGGGGACCATCGGCGGTTCGGCCATCGAAGCGATGGCAGACGGAATCCAGATATGGGTTGTATCCGCAGCGCTGCGCGCGCATGAACCCGAGCATCGCATCGGCCGCGTCGGCGAAGACATTCGGTCCGATCGTGAACGGGTGCGACTCGACGTCCGAACCGGAGAGCCGGACGCGATAGGTGCCGCTCGTCCGCAGCTCGGAGAAATCGAGCTCTGCGTGCGCAGCAAACGAGCCCCACGCTTCGGGGACGACGCGCCGCACCGGCCCGTGCATCACGACGCGTCCGTCTCCGTTGACGACTTCAAACGACGACGGCAAATCGGTATTTGAAAACGCCATCGCGGTTTTCGTGTCACCCGGGAGGTACCCCAGCTGGTTGGCGCGCACGAATGCGCGTGGCGGGTCCGGCGCGGCGGCAAGACAAAGTGCCGTGGCGAGAGCTAGAGCTTTTCCCGCTTGACCTGATCCCACGACACTGATTCCACGCCCATGCCTTCCGCCATGAGCTGCGTGCTCAGGTCGTCGAGCGACGCGCGCGGATCCAGCCAGGTCTGGTACTTCACGGTAATGTCGTTCTTTCCCTGCGAGATCTCGCGCGGCTCGAAGACGACCTGGTTGCGGACAAAGACCGCCTCGACGCGGGTCGTCGGGAACTGGCGGCCAGGCGCGGACATTTCCACCGACATCAGACGCGCGCGCTGCGTCGCCACTCTGTCGAGCACCAGCAGCGCGATGCACAGGAATGCCGTGCCGAGCCCCGCGACGGCGAAGGCGCCGAGCCCGGTCGCCATTCCCAGACCCATCAGCAGAAAGAGGATCGTGACGTCCTTCGGATCGTCCACCGGGGTGCGGAAGCGGACGATGCCTGCGGCACCTGCGATGCCGAACGCGCGAGCGAGCGAGTTTCCAATGATGATCATCATCATCGCGCCCGACACGCACAGCAGTGTCTGGGCCTGCTCCAGCGAACGCGGACGGTCACGCGCGACAGGCTGGTGAATCGCTGTCACGAGCGCGCCAATCAACACGGCCGCTATAAGCTTCGCCAGTTCGACGAATGGCTGCAGCGGGTGCACGGGCACGACGGAAATCCTCTGGCCGTTCTCGAGCATCTGCTGGGTGATGGGATCGATCCCCGCGAGCTGCAGCGGCCACTTCAGGCCGGCCCACACGAGTCCCGCGCAGAGCGCCGCTCCGCCGATCAGGATGCGCACCTTCTTCCATGGCCATGCCGCGCGGCGCGCGGCGTCCACGGATTCGTACGTACCGAAGATATTGGCGAGGCGAGAGGCTTCGAGCACCGCCATGGCGGCGGGACGAATCGCGGCGAGCCGCAGGCTTCCGCCAAGTCGCTGGGATGTCGTATGGCCGCGCACCAGCGCGCGAATGCCCGCGCTGTCGATCGCCGGCACGCCGCTCATGTCGATGATGAGATGCCGCTGTCCGCGGCGGAACAGCTGCTGGATTTCCCTCTCCAACGCCTCGGCGGCGCCGCCCGCAACGAGCGGCTCCTGCGGCGAGAGAACGAGGCGATCGGGAAGTCGGGTGGTGTCGGCCACGGATATCGGTGTCGGAGTGGCCGAACTATACACCGACCGGCGCTATTCCGGCAGGATCGGCATGCCACGGCGCCGTTCGGGGCCGTCGCTCACGATTATCAGGTCGTCCCACTGCTGTCGCCGGAACCCCGAACCCGTCTTCGTCGTCCCCACGACCGCGCGGCACTTGAACACTTCACGCAGGCGCAACCCGCGGTGCCGCAGGTCGCGATAGTCACGGCGGATCATGAGCATGTAAACGGGCTTCCGCGGCGAGATGAAGGCGGCGACGTTTTCCGCCGTCGAGAGTTGGGCGAGCGGGCGCTCCGAGTAGTAGCGCAGGCTGGCGCGCCACTGCTCGAGTCGGTAAATGCCGATTGGAGTGTCCGGCGCTGTCAATTGCCGCACGGTGCGGCCGGCCAGCGCCGTCGGCCTGACTCGTTCGAGCGTCGGAAAGCCGATGGTCACGATCAGGCAATACGTCGCGAGCATCGTCGCGAGGACGGCCGCAGGCACACGAGGTACGTGCCATCCCACGTGTGAGGACCTTGCCAGAATCACGACCCCACCGACGGCCAGCACAAGCGGCAGGAGGATCGCCGCGGATGGAAGATCGAGATTCAACTCGAAGATCGATGTGGCGATGAACGCGCCGCCAGTCACGAAGATCGCCGAGAGCAGGAGCACGCTGGCGCGCGTAGCGAAGAACTGTTTCGATCGGCCGACCGCGGCATCCCGCCACGCCTTTGCGGCAATCAGACAACATGCGGGCGCCGCCGGATAGATGTAGTGATCGAGTTTGAACCGCGCGACACTGAAGAATCCGACAACGAGGGCGACCCAGAGCCACAGAAGCTTCTCCTCGGTCGACCACGCAAGCCCCGTCCAGCGCCGCCGCGCGACATCGACCGCGCGGCCGGTCACGACGATCGTCCAGGGAAAGAACGCGCCGAACCACGCGCGGAGATAAAACGTGTGGTTTACGGCGCGTCCGGAAAACGATTGCGGCTGGGTCAGATAGAAGACGTTCCCCGCGAGAACGTAGCCCTCCACGAAATCCGTACCGAAGCGTTCGTACATCCAGATGAACCACGGCGACGCGGCGAGCGTGGCGAGCATGAGTCCGGCGCGCCAGTGCAGTCCCCTCGTGTACGCGCGCACCGATCCGCCTGCGAGCCACGAAGCGGCGAAGAACAATCCGATGAGGACAAGTGCGACAGGGCCCTTCGTCATCACGGCGAGCGCGAGCAGCGTGTAACCCGCGTACTCGAGACGCGGCCGGCCTTCGCGCGCGGCGACGATGAGACAGGCAAGCGCGCCGAACAGGAACGCCGTGAACACCATGTCGAACAACCCGATGCTCGACAGGGCGAAAGTCGCCGGGATGGTGGCGAACATGATCGCCCCCCATTCCCCGACTTCCTCGCCGAACAGCGCGATCCCGGTGCGCCGTGTGATCACGAAGAGCGCGATGGCGGCGAGCGCGCTCGGCAGGCGCCCCGCGAACTCGGTTTCACCGAACACCACCATCGACAGTCCCTGCAGCCAGTGAAACAGCACGGGCTTGTCGATGAAGGGACGGCCGTCGAGCAGCGGGACGAGCCAACTGTTCGAATGCAGCATCTCGCGCGTCAGTTCGGCGTAGTGCGCTTCGTCCGGATCGAGAAAGGTGGTGAACCCGAGCCGCCAGAACACGATGATCCAGGCGATCGCGGCCCACCGGAGTCCGCGCAAGGCGGCGAGAGACACGCGTAGCGGGGTCGTCCAGGACGGAGGCATGGCGAGAACGGTATACCCCTATTCCACCTCAGCTGCAATTTAAAAATGCGCCTGTATGATGCGCATACGTGCTCGATCTTCTGAAAGCCGACGTGCGGGATGCGCTGCGCGGATTCGCAAAACATCCGGGATTCTTCGTCGCCGCGCTGCTTTCGCTGGCGCTCGGGATCGGCGCCAATACCGCGATCTTCAGTGTCGCCAGCGCGTTGATCCTGCGGCAGCTTCCCTATCCAGGGGCGAATCGGCTGGTAATCCTGTGGAACCGCTCGCCGGGACTCGGCATCAGCGAGGACTGGTTTTCAACGGGCCAGTACTTCGACATCAGGAATTCAGCAAGCGGTTTTGAGCAGGTCGCGATTCTCTGGGGCGCCAATGAAAACCTGACAGGCGACGGCGGTGAGCCGCAGCGGATCGGCACGTTGCGCGTGTCGTCGAATCTCTTTGGGATGCTCGCCGTGAGGCCCGTGATCGGCCGCCTCTTCACCGCGGAGGAGGACACGCAGACGCCCGCGTCAGCCGCACTCCTCGGCTATGCGACGTGGGTGCGACGCTACGGCAGCGACCCGAACGTGCTCAACCGCCGGATCGATCTGAACGCGCGCTCGTATCAGATCGTCGGCGTGCTGCCCCCTTCCTTCTCGCTTCCGCACGAAGTCGTTCCGACACTTGGCATCGCGACCGATGCGGAGATCGTCGTTCCGCTGCCGCAGGGTCCCACCGCGGCGCAGACACGCAACCGCGAGGACTACAACGTCGTCGCCAAACTGAAACCGGGCGTGACGGTCGCACAGGTTCAGCAGGAGATGGACGTTCTGACGGCGCGGCTCCGCCGTGACTTCCCTGCCTTCTATCCGCCAAATGGCGGCCTGACGTTCAGCGTAGTGCCGCTGCACGAGCAGGTCGTGGGAAGCGTGCGCCGTTCCATCGCGCTGCTCGCGGGCGCCGTCGCCTGCGTGCTGCTCATCGCCTGCGCGAACGTCGCGAATCTGTCGCTCTCGCGCGCGCTCGGACGGCGGCGGGAAATGGCCATTCGCGCCGCGATCGGCGCGAGCAGCGGCCGCATCGTCCGGCAGTTGCTGACCGAGAGCGTGCTGCTCTCGGTGGCGGGTGGAGCGCTCGGCATCGTGCTGGCGTTCGCCGGGCTGCAGTGGATGCAGGCGCTCGGTTCGAAGAGCGTGCCGCGGCTGCACGAGATTCGCATCGACGGCATGGTCCTGCTGTTTACGTTCGTCCTTTCAGTTGTGTCCGCAGTCCTCTTCGGACTCGCGCCCGCGACGCGTTCGGCCAACCCGGATCTCCAGGTCGAGCTGAAAGACGACAACGGCGCGCAGGCGGGTCTCGGGCTGTTTTCGCGCGCTGCCCGGCAGCGAACGCGTAAGGCGCTCGTCGTAGCGGAACTGGCGCTGTCTGTAGTGCTGCTCGTCGCGGCGGGGCTGCTGATTCGCAGCTTCGCGCAGATCCAGCAGGTGCCGCGCGGGTTCAGGACCGACGGCGTCCTGACGCTCGAGCTCACGATGAGCGGACGCAAGTACGTGGATGTCGCGAAGATGCAGGAGACGGTGCGCGACATGTGGACGCGGCTCGGCCGCGTGCCCGGCGCGATCGCCGTCGGATCCGTCTCATCGCTACCGCTCAGCAACATGATGGCGTGGGGCCCGATTACCGTCGAAGGACGCGCCGCATCGGCGACCGAACGCTTCATCAACGTCGATCAGCGCGTCGTCGCTGGCGACTACTTCCGCGCGATGGAGATCCCGCTGCTCCAGGGACGGCTCTTCACGCCGGATGACACGCGCACCAATCCGAGGGTGGCGCTGGCGGACCAGCGAATGGTGCAAACTCTGTGGCCCGCCGGCGACGCGCTTGGCAAGCGCGTGCGCACGGGCGGGATCGACGCGAGCAACACCGCACCCTGGATCACCATCGTCGGCGTGGTCGGCGACGTCAAGCAGGACTCGCTCGATGCGGACTCCCGCATGGCGATGTACTTTCCACACTCGCAGTTGCCGGGGCGCACGCTGAACGTCGTCATTCGGACGCAGAACGATCCCGCGTCGCTGACTGCGGCCGTGCGCAAAGAGCTGCACGACATGGATCCGGATTTGCCGGTCTATAACCTACGGACCATGGAACAGCGCGTCGATGAATCATTGGCGCGCCGCAGGTTCTCGATGTTGCTCTTCACGATCTTCGCTGCGCTCGCGTCCGGGCTGGCTGCCGTAGGGATCTACGGCGTGATCGCGTTCCTCGTGACGCAGGGAACGAAAGAGATGGGCATCCGCATGGCGCTCGGTGCCACACCAAGGACGATCGCCCTTCTCGTAGTGCGACACGGACTGATAATCGCAGCCGCTGCGATCGCGCTCGGCGTGGGCGTCGCGCTCGCGGCGACGCGCGTCATGCGAAGCCTGCTGTTTGGCGTCAGCGCGGGAGATCCGGCGACGTATGCGATCGTCTGCGCGCTCGTCGCGCTGACCGCGCTGTTGGCCAGCTATATTCCGGCGAGGCGCGCCGCGCGGCTCGATCCGATGCGTTCGCTCCGCTGACTGAGAGTTCCTACTCGCGCGCGAACTCGAGCACGCGTACTAAGAACCTCACGTATTAAGAAGAGGAGGCCGGGGCGATGAGCTTCGAGCCGCAGAAGTGGTTCGTCGGGCTGATGGATTTCTTCTCGGTCCTGCTGCCCGGCGCGCTGCTCACCTACATGTTGAAGGACGCCGCGGGCCCGTTCATCCTCGGCGTTCGCTACGAGTCGCTGAGAGCGACTGAAGCCTGGGCGGTCTTCCTCGTCAGCAGCTATCTGTTTGGTCACATCGTGTTCCTTCTCAGCTCGTGGCTGGACGAGGGATACGACTGGCTTCGCGCGCGGACGCTGAACAAGCAGTTTCGCGCGCTCGCGCGCGGGGGCCGGCTCCCGAATCGACTGGTCCGCTTCATCGTATGGCTGGTATTCAAGCGCGAGCGCGATCTGGCCCTCGACCGTGCAATCGCGTTGAAGAAGAAGGCCCTCGCACCATTGGAGGCGCAATCAGCTGTCAACACGTTCCAGTGGGCGAAAGCCCTGATCACGATGCAGAGTCCGGAATCGCTGACGACGCTTCAGCGGTTCGAAGCCGACTCGAAGTTCTTCCGCTGCCTCGCCGTCGTCCTGCTCGCGCTCGAACTGCAGTGGCTGGCGCAGCCGCACCATCGCCGTCTCGCCGCGGCGGGGGCGGCGCTGCTCGTTCTTTCGCTGTGGCGGTATATGGAACTGCGCTACAAGGCGACGAACCAGGCGTATTGGACGGTCATCACGCTCGCGGGACGTGACGGAAAGACGACCCTCCCCTCGGCCGCGACCCGGCGCGACGGCCTGACCCACGCCGGGGGCGTCGTGTTCCGACAGCGCGGCGACGGCCGGGAGTACCTGCTCGTCGCAGCGACAGACAATCCGCTGGAGCGTGTGCTGCCCAAAGGACGTATCGAGGATTCAGAGGAACCATCCGAGACCGCCGTCCGCGAGGTGCGCGAGGAAACCGGTGTGTGGGCGCGGGTGCTCAATCAATTGGGGCGCATGGACCTCCCGATCAAGGGAGGCACGATCGCGGTCCAGTTTTACGTGATGGAAGCCGTCGCCGAAGGACGGCCCGAAGAGACTGACCGCCGGCATTTCTGGATGCGCCTCGAGAAGGCCGTGGCGGAAGCCACTTATCCGCAGACGCGACAGCTGCTCGAGGCCGCGGAACGCCTCAACACGTACGTGGCCAGCGCGAGTTAGTCGTTGCGAAGCGCGACCATGGGATCCACTTTGGACGCGCGTCGCGCGGGAACCACACTCGCCGCGACGGCGATCAGCCCCAGCGCCAATGCCACCGGCACGGTTGTCAGAACTACCCGAGATGTCACGCGGCTGGTCCTGTCGCAGTCCATCCGGCCCGTCGGCTTCGGCCTCTTCATCGGCGGCGGTTCAGCCGCCGGACTGGCCGCGTTGTTGCGGGCCACGCCAGCCGCCGCCACAATTGGCGAGATCGTTCACGTCCTCGATCCGGTCGCCTACGCCGTGAGTCTGGTGTGCATCGTGCCGGCGTGCGCGCTGGCCGCCTTGATTCCCGCGCGGCGCGCGGCGCGCATCGATCCGATCAACACGCTGCGCCAGAACTAGCGGCGATTGCCAACTACCTCGATGTCACCATTACTTCACAGATGCGGATCGCCGACACGCTTCGGACTGGTCTGCCAGTTATCTCTCACGGCACCGTGACGCCACCACGCAGGAGCGGGCATCATCAGCGAATCGGCCAACCCCAAGACGAACGGTTCGTACAAGAGACGCAAGTCCTCTAGTCGCGCGTCAGCCTCCGCTGAACGGTCGGGATGAAGACCTGCGTGCTCCAACTGCAGGCGCAACTGTTCGAGATCTTCTGGCGACAGGCGACTGGTTGCAGTGTTTGGACTGGCCCGCAGGACCTGCGCCAGATCGACGGCGGCGTGTCTCGCAATCGCGAAGGTGACGTGCGCTTGCCATGTCGGCACGCCTTCTACTCCGACGACGACGAGCGCGGACACATCGAGCACGGTAGTCAGCGCCGATACCCACGATTGCCGTTGATGTTGCGATCGGAAAAAGGCGACGACGGGATAAGAAATGTGGCTCTCTAACAGCTCGGAGCACCAGTACTCCCAATCCCTCAAAAATTGATCCAAGGCGTTTATCTGGCCGGCCTCGGCCAATCGCCGCAGAACTTCGGCTGCGGCCGGCGGTGACCCGGCCCAGGCATCGAGCAGCGTCAGCCGGACTTCTCGCCGTGAGAACGCCTGGTACAGAACAGGAAAGTACGCGATCACCAGGCCGAGGAACCCGAAGCCCATTCCTGCTTCGGCCACAGTCAGGGAACGGGCGACGCCGGCAACAGGCCGGACATCGCCGAGACCAAGCGTGAAGAATGTCGTGCCGCTCATGTAGAGATCGTCAACGAACCGCGCGCTGCCGTCAGGCGTGGCAAACCGCGATCCGATGGACCAATGGAGCACGGCAAAGCCCAGAACCAAGCCCATCGCCCACACCGTCAACAGACCAATCAATGACAGCGGACCGTAGATCGCAAGAAAGCGCTCGCGACGGTTGTCCGAGTCGAACATCACGCCGAGGCGAGCCCATGGTGCCCATGTGCCGGCAAAATACAATCGCGCGAGACGCAGGCGCCGAGTCACTGTGCGCGGCAGCACGACGGTTTCAAAGGCGTCCCAAAGGACGACGGAAATCAGCGCCACACCAACGAGCAGAGGCAACGAGCCCACGCCTCGAATGCCTTAGGCCGTGATGAATGCGAGCAGATCGCTGTTGATCAGATCCTTATTGACGGTGACCATGCCGTGCGGCAGCCCCGGATACACCTTCAGCGTCGAGCCCTTTACGAGTTTCGCTGACAGCATCGCCGCGGCGCCAATCGGTACGATCTGATCGTCGTCTCCGTGCATAATCAAGGTCGGGACGTCGATCTTTTTCAGGTCTTCGGTGAAGTCGGTTTCTGAGAACGCCTTAATACAATCGATCACGCCTCTGAAGCCCGCCTGCATTGATTGCATCCAGAACGCATCCCGTACACCCTGAGAGACCTTCGCGCCAGGCCGATTGGCTCCGTAGAACGGCACGCTCAAATCTTTGAAGAACTGCGATCGGTCGGCCCGGACCCCTGCGCGAATCGCATCGAAGGCTTCCATCGGCAGGCCACCCGGATTGGACGCCGTTTTCAGCATCAGCGGCGGCACAGCGCCGATCAACACCGCCTTGGCGACGCGAGCCGTGCCGTGGCGGCCTATATAGCGGGCGACTTCTCCGCCGCCGGTGGAGTGACCCACGTGGATCGCGTCGCGCAAATCGAGCGCCTCAACGAGCGCGGCCAGATCGTCGGCGTACGTGTCCATCTCGTTGCCGTTCCAGGGCTGACTCGACCGGCCGTGACCGCGGCGGTCATGCGCGATGCAACGGTAACCGTGGACACCGAGAAACACCATCTGATCCTCCCACGCGTCGGCGCTGAGCGGCCAGCCGTGACTGAAGACGACGGGCTGTCCCGTTCCCCAATCCTTGTAATAGATCTGAGTGCCGTCATTAGTCGTGATCGTGTTGTGCATTCTCTCGCTGGTGGTCGAGGTGGTCATGCCGTACCTCTCTTTCGGGTTGATTCTAGTCGCAGGAGATGACGGACATGTTTCGCGATCGCATGGCCGAGCTGGAGGATCTCGCCGGCCGCGGCATCATGATTGCTCCGCCCCATCTGGAACTGACGGCGAAGATGAAAATGACGAGCGAATTCGCCATCATCAGCGGCACGGCAAACCCTGACCTCGCGCGCGCGATCGCCGATGGACTGCACGCCTCTCCTGCAGCGGCGACCGCCACTCACTTTCCGGACGGAGAGACGTCGGTTGAACTCCTGGAGCCGGTTCGTGGCAAGACGGTGTTCATCATCCAGCCGACCGGACCACCGGTGAACGATCACCTCATCGAACTACTCGCCTTCGCCGACGCCTGCCGGCGCGCGTCGGCCGCGCACGTCTGCGCTGTGATCCCGTATTTCGGCTACGCCCGATCCGACAAGCGGCACGGAAGGCGGCAGCCGATCACGGCGAGCATGATCGCGCGGCTGATCCAGGCCGTCGGCATCGATCATGTGATCGCCATCGATCTTCACGCGGATCAGATTGAAGGCTTTCTTCAAATTCCCGTCGACAGCCTGAGCGCCGTATCCGTGATGTGCGATGCGCTGCGGCCGCGCCTTCCGCGTGACACCGTGGTCGTCTCTCCGGATGTGGGCCGGCTGCGGATGGCGACCGACTATGCCGAACGGCTGGGAGTGCCGGTCGTCGTCCTTCACAAAATCCGTGAGAGCGGCAGCGAGACACATGTGGTGCATGTCGTCGGCGACGTGCGCGATCGTTCCTGCCTCGTCATCGACGACATGATCTCGACCGGTGGCACGCTCGCGGACGGCATTCGTACGCTCCTGGATGCCGGCGCCCGTCCCCCGATCTTCATCGCCGCGACACACGGATTGCTCTTGCCCGGATCGAGAGTGAAGCTGGCGATACCTGCGGTCGCGAGGGTGTTCGTGACCGACACGGTCAAGCCGGCCGAATCGGCATGGCCGGACCTGGAAGTCGTCTCAGTGGCGCCCCTGCTTGCGGAGGCGATCACGCGCGTCGTCAGTGATGGAAGAGCCGCGGAATCTACTATTCCTTGAACGTCCTGATCCGCCCCCACAGGCTCTTCGTGCCCCAGATGCCCGAACGCATGCACTCGAGCTGTACGATCTGGCTGTGATCGATGAAGAGATTCACCTCGGGGCCGTAGTTCTTGATGTACCAGGCGAACACTGCCGGATCCGCCGCCTCGAACATGACCCGCTCGAGGCCGAGCGCGATCGCAATGCGGGCGATCACGCCGGTCCGCCATGTCTTGACCTGCTCGGTAATCCCCTCTGACTCGATCATCAGGAGGTCCGCCCCGGCATCCAGAAACCGCCGTCCCTGATGGATCAGCCATTCGGCATCGCGCGTGCCTTCGCTTTCGAGTTCCGCCTCGGCCGATGCGCCACCGGCGCCGAACTGGATCCCGATTTCCGGCTTTGCTTTCAGGCCCACGCGCTTGACCTTCTCGACGAGGCGCAGCCAATCGTCGAAAGGGACCGTAATAAAGCCGCTCGACAGCTCGATGATGTCGAAGCCGAGATCCTGCGCTTCGCGCAAGTACGCATCGACGGCGCCTGAACCCTGGCCGAGCACGTACTCGATGAAGCCGCCGGTCGAGACGAGCACCTGATGCGCGTGACAGGTGTCGATGAGATGGCGCACGACATCGCGCGGCATCAGGCTGAAAGACCCGCCGGCGAACTTCAAGGCGTCGACGTACGCCCCCATCGTGTCCAGCACATCTTCGAGATATCGCGGACCCATCGGCGTGTAGTACGGCCCGCGAATTTCGGTCACGCCGACGCGCCGTGGTTTTGGCGAGCGATCGTTGATGCGAACACAGCCGAACGCGCGTTCGCCTGGCGAGGTCATCACGTCCAATCTAGGAGTCGCAAACACGGTGCCGTGGTACGGATCCTGAACCAGGATTCTCGCGATGAGCGCGGATATCAGCCTCGGCCGCAGGTTCGCCTTACTGGTCGTTGACGTGCAGCGGGATTTTTGCCCGGGCGGCGCGCTGCCAGCACCCGGCGGCGACCGTATCATCCCTGCGATTAACGCCTATCTCATGGAAGCCCAGGAGCTGTCGGTGCCGATCTACGCTTCGCGCGATTGGCATCCGGCGGTGACGACGCATTTCAAGCCGTATGGAGGCCCGTGGCCGCCGCATTGCGTACAAGGCTCCGCCGGCGCTGAGTTTCATCCAGATCTCGAGCTCCCACCGGGTGCAATCGTCATCAGCAAAGGAGAGGATCCCGAGCGGCCCGGGTACTCAGCCTTCGACGGGCACACGGCTGACGGTCAGTCGTTTCTGGACGACCTGCGCCATCGCCGCGTCGATCGCCTCTACATTACCGGGCTCACGACCGAGTACTGCGTAAAGCAGACCGCGCTCGATGCGCTGCGCGCTGGTCTGCACGTCATCATCCTCACGGACGCGATCGCGGGGATCAACGTCAGTGCCGGAGACGTGGACCGCGCACAATCCGAGATGGCGCATGCGGGCGCAGACCTGACGATCGGCCTGGCGCGGCAGGCGCCGGACGTCGTCCTCCTCGGCGTTGAATGGCAGCCGCGCGCCCTGATTCGCGCGCAATTGATCGAAGAAGGATTCGAGGTGGTGGCGACAGATACCTGGCCGATGATGCGCCGGCAGCTGACGGTCGCACCGAAGCCGCGCCTGGCGATCGTCGACCTCAAAGGTCTGCCGGATCCAGCCGCGGTACTGAACGATCTTCGCGAGTCGATGAATCCGGATCGCGTCCTTGTGCTGACGGCGATGGGGACCATTGAACCGGGAGAGGTTGAACACCTGGGTTTCCGGCACATCGATCGCCCGGTCGCCATCGGAGATCTCGTCAATACGGCAGCTCAGGTGATCCGGGCCGCGTAGTGACGACAGAGGGGGCATGATAGCCGTTCACCGTGATTGCGTTTTGCTTCGCCGCAGATTCTCGGTCTCCGCCGCCAGTCCCGCACTGATCTTCACGGCGTATGCCGGATCTGCCGGTGAAATGGCGCGCAGTGACCGCGGCAGACGATTCAGCTCCGCCTCTCTCAGGTCTCGCGCATCATCCAGCGCGACACGTCCGGCGGGCAGCCGTGTCCCTTTGTTCATGACTTGCTGCAGCAACGGCCGACCAACTGGCGGTTCGTCATGCCGCGCAATCACGTCGTGCTGGGCGACACCATCGCGTTCGACACGGAACACCTGTTTGCGTCCAGGCAGAAGCGATTTTCCCGTTGACAACTTGATGCGCCCGCGACTGGCGTACTCCACGAGCTTGTAGGCGATATCGAGCGTCGGCGCGTCCGGTGAGACACCCATCTCCGTCCCCACGCCAAAGCCGTTGATCGCGGCGCCAGCGGCAATCAAGTGGGCAATGTCGTCCTCGTCGAGGTTGCCGCTGGCGAAGATACCCACGGATCGAAGTCCCGCCTCGTCCAGCATGGGCCGCGCGCGAATCGACAAATCGAGCAGGTCGCCGGAATCCAGACGAACGGCGCTGACGCGGAAATCCGGGCCGAGTGCCTTCTCAAGATCGATGACCTTCTGAACCCCCGCGAGTGTGTCGTACGTGTCAACGAGCAACACCGTGTCCGGGTACTGGCGCGCAAACGCGCGGAACGCTTCGTATTCATCGTCGTGCGCCTGGATGTAGCTATGCGCCATCGTTCCACTGACGCGCAGCCCGTACGCCTGCCCCGCCGCGACGTTCGACGTGGCGTGGACGCCTGCGATATGGAATGCACGCGCAGCTTTCAGCGCCGCATCCGTGCCGTGCATCCGTCGCAAACCAAAGTCGATGACCTGTCGTCCCTGGGCCGCTTCGACGATGCGCGCCGCTTTCGATGCCAATACTGTCTGAAGATGAACCTGATTCATCACGATGGCTTCGACGAGCTGCGCCTCTGCTATCGGCGCGACGACTTCCAGAATCGGTTCGTCGGCGAACAGCGGCGTCCCTTCGGGCATCGCGTACACGTCACCGGTAAACCGCAGCTGTTTCAAGTACTGCAGGAACCGTCCTGAGAATCGTCCCAATGAGTCGAGGTACGTCAGAGCCGCCGCATCGAACCGCAGCGTCTCGAGAAATGTCAGCACATCGTCCAGGCCACAAGCGACCAGATAGTTCCGCCGTTCTGGAAGGCGACGCACGAAGAGGCTGAAGACAGCCTGGCTGAACATCTCCTCTTCGAAGTAGGCCTGCGCCATCGTCAGCTCGTACAGATCAGTCAAGAGCGCGGGACTGAAGGGCGCCATCGAACGGGTCGGGTGCAATTACCGGCGCAGAGTTGTTCCGTGTACGTGGCTCGTCACTTGCACCATCCACACGGCTAAGAAGTGAGGCGAACATGGCGGACGAAAACCGCGACGAAACCAAGCCGAATCCTCAGAACGAGTACATGAGAGGTGGCAAGGGCCGGAAGGATGAGGTCGGCGGCTCCGGCATCTACCCGGCGTCGTCCCCAGACGCGCCAGCCGATGCCGAACTGCGGAGCGAAGGTGAGCTCGTCAGCCACAGGGGCCCGAAGCAGAAACCCGATCAAAGCTCTGGCTCGAAATAACGGCTCGACTGCCTACGCGGCCGTGGATTGCCGCGCGCGCTCCACGATCTCGCGGATTGCGGCGACCACGAGATCGGGCTCGTCGAACTGGATCCAATGGCCGCTCTTCGTCGCCACCATGTGGCGGCCTTGGAATGACAGACGCGCGAGCTGGCGATGCTGTGCGATCGTGTCCGGCGTGTGATCGCCGCTCGAGATGATCACGAGCGGGACATCTGCTAGAGAGGTGACGCGACTCACAGCCGCCGTCATCTCTTCGAGCGCCCCGAGGTGATCCGCCATCGCGCGAAAACATTTCGGCTGACACCAGAGTGCCTGCACGACCGGGTGCACATCGGGTGGGAGCTTCCTCACCTCGCCGACCAGCCGCTCCAGCGTGCGCGCGGCGGTTGGTCCGAAGATTCGGACGAAATTGCGCGGAACGCCAGGGGCGCCCCCGGTCAACAGGGCGAGACACGCGCGGACCACACCCAGGCGCGCGAGGAGCGCCCCGATACGCGACAGCTGAATGCCGCCCCAGAGCAGATGCGCCTGTTGTCGTGTGATCCGATGCCATTCGCTCGGTGGATCGAGCAGCACGAGGCCCGCGATGTCGGCGGGGTACTCGGATGCGTAGGCGCACACGAGAAACGCACCAAAGGAATGGCCAACCAACACCGCAGGTCCGCCGGTCGCCGCATTGGCGAGCACGCCTCGCAGCTCGGTGACCATCCGCGTGACGGTCCGTGGCGTTCGCGCTGGATCACTCCAGCCCAGGCCAGCGCGATCGTAGGCGCAAGCGCGCGTGAACGCCGAGACGTCACGGAGCACGCGCGCCCAGCTCAGTGACGAGGCCGCGATACCGGATTCGAAAACGACCGTCGGCCGGCCATTGCCAGCGCAAACGAGGTGCAGATGCTGTCCGCTCACATCGATCATTTCGCCGGGCGCGGCATACTGGCGAGCGCCGCGTCGAGCGCCGACGAACTGGTAGACCGCGCCCGCAGCCAGGAGAGCCAGGACACTTCCGATCAGGAGCATGATCATGGCGGAGCTCTCATTCTGCTGAATGGCCGCTCGGCTCCTTTCGATGCCGTCACCCTCGATGTCGAACCGTTCTCACGCTGCCTGCGTTGCGTGGTCGATGCCGCGCTCCGAGAATCATGCGGTTGTGGCGTCTACCTCCGACGGGCGACCGACTCCCCTGATTCGCGATCCGCGTTGACGTGAACGTCCGACAGCAAAGCCATCAAATCACTGACGCGAGTCGCGTCCAGATGCTGAACCGCCGCGGCGATCGCGTCCCGGAGCGCCGGCGTCGCGTAAGGTGCGCTCAATTCGTCGAATTTCTCCCGAACGAGCTCCCATGACATGGCGGGCGTTCCGAGACCCGCATAGCCGACCACCTCTTTCGCGTACCGTCGCCCATCAGCCATGATGAGCGTGATGCGGCAGGGCATCGCCTCCGGAAAGCGGGCGGAATAGTCATCGGAGGCGTGGACCGAAATCCGATGCAGCAGTTCCTGAACATCATTCCGCAGGATTCGCTCTGGCGTGAATTGGTTCGGTGAGACCCTGTCGTCCAGGAGCGCGACGGCGATGAGGTATGGCAGGCTGTGATCCGCCTGCTCTTTGGTGTGCACGATCCGCTTGTCCCCTTCTTCGCCGCCGCCGATGATCTTGAACGCAACATCGAAGATCTCGACATCCACGTGCTGCACGTCGGACGCGTGAATCCCGTGCTCACGCTTGATCTCGAGAGCGACATCGATCGCGGTTTGCGCGTGCGTCTCAGCATTATGGCGCTTGATGATCGTGCGCGTGACGCGCTCGAGATCCTCGTGTGCCCAGTCGATAGTGAAATGCCCGGCAATCACTTGCATGAATCCCTTGTGGCCTTCCAGCACTTCGCGTGGGCCGGTCACGCCGCGGCGGGCCAGGAAGGCCGCGCGCACGCAGTTGGCGGCGGTGTTGGGATAGGCGAGACCTTTCCAGTGCGACAGCCGGCCCGTTCTGGTCACCCGCAATGCATTGAAGGCGGTGCCGCTGATCGCGATCGCGTTCGCCGCAGCCTCGGTGTCGAGTCCCAGCGCGCGTGAGACGCCGGCCGAGACGGCGTAGGCGCCTTGTGTCATGTGATCAAACCCCTTGGCCCGAACGGGCGCCTCATCGCATAAACGGCACTGCACCTGGTACGCCACCGCTAGCGCCGTGATCAGGTCGCGGCCGGTGCCCTTCGCGTACTCGATCGTGGCCAGCACCGCCGACAGGTTGTCGCTGGGATGACAGGTCTCACCTTGCGCCAGGTAGCTATCGGTGTAATCGAGATAGCGGATCAGTGTGCCGTTGTAGAACGTCGCATGGTCCGGCGCCGCCGTTCCGCCTCCGATCAGTGTGCAGGGGCCGCCATGGTCGAATTCGTGGACGTATTCGCGTACGTGCCGTACCGGCTCACCATCCAGTGCGCCGATCGCGCATCCGAGGGCGTCGAGCACGCGAATCTTGAGGTGTTCCCGCGCCGTGTCGGAGAGCGTCTCGTATGAGGCCCCAACCGCGAATTCCGCGAGACGCTCGACTTCTGTCATCGTTCGCCTGATCACATGGGCAGCGGGATCGTCTCCGTCTTGCCTTCTGCCGGCCACACGACCGTTTGGAGCACCGCACTGTCGTCGACGGCTTCGAGCTCGTGAACGATTCCATGATCCAACGCCACAATACGACCCATCGGGAGATCGAACGTGCGCCCTTCGGCACGCAGCAGGATATGGCCGCTGACGATCTGAATCGATAACCGACCATCTGTTCGATGGGCCGGAATCTTCCTGTGTGCTTTGAGTGCCGTCAGCACGATGCGGAAGTCGTCGTACTTGACGAGCGTCTTGGCGTTCTGGCCGCTCTCCCATTCGGGTTCTCGATGCAGCTGCTCCAGCTCTCGGGCGAGATCGAACTCGAGAAACGGCGCCGCCATTGGTTGCGGATGGGGTCTTCGGTGTTTCGCTTCTGCCTGAAGGACGTTGGGCATGAGGTAGCCTCCGAATCTTCGAAATAGCCCAATACAAAGACGGTTCCGCAAAGCGGCGTGCTCAGCTTACCAGCACGGTTCGGACGGGTGGCATCCCATTCGCAAGCGTGCCACGAGGAGGTTCACCATGGCAACGCGTCGAACGCAAGAGGCCGACACGACGAGTCCAGGTACTGGAGGGACGGCGAAGCGGCAGCCGAAAGAGACGCGCCGCGAACGACAGCCGCAGGAAGGTAGTCCGGTGAGCCAGGACGACAGGCTGATTGGGGCCGAGCGATTCCCGCGCAAGGGCGATGAAGATGAAGAAGCGGAGTGACCTTTCCCTCAACTTCAGATTCCGCCGAAGCAGAGATACTTGATCTCGACAAACTCCTCGATCCCGTACTTCGAGCCCTCGCGGCCGATGCCGGACTCCTTCATCCCGCCAAACGGCGCGACCTCTGTCGAAATGAGGCCCGTGTTGATGCCGACGATTCCATATTCCAGCGCTTCGGCCGCGCGCCAGATGCGCGTGATATCACGGCCGTAGAAGTAGGCGGCCAGACCGAACTCCGTGTCGTTGGCGATGGCCACAGCCTCCTTGTCACTCGCGAACCGAAACAGCGGTGCCACGGGACCGAACGTCTCCTCCCGAGCCAGGACCATGCCTGTCGTGACATCCGTCAGGACCGTCGGCTCGAAGAAACGCCCGCCGAGACGGTGTCGATGGCCACCTACCAGCACTCGTGCACCCTTCGACGTGGCATCGCGAACGTGGTGTTCGACCTTCGCCATGGCGCGATCGTCGATCAGTGGCCCTTGCGTCACGTCCGGATCGAGCCCTGGCCCCACGCGCAGTTTGCCGACCGCCTCTGCGAGCTTTCGCGCAAAGGTGTCATAAATATCCTCCTGCACCAGCAGCCGATTGGCGCAGACGCACGTCTGGCCGCTGTTGCGATACTTCGAGGCGATCGCTCCATCAACCGCGGCATCGATATCCGCGTCATCGAACACGATGAATGGCGCATTCCCGCCGAGCTCTAGTGAGAGCTTCTTGACGGTATCGGCGCACTGTGCCATCAGCAGCTTCCCGGTTGAGGTCGATCCCGTGAACGAGAGTTTCCGGATAGTGGGATTGGATGTCAGCTCTGCGCCAATCTCGGTTGCCGATCCGGTGACGACGTTGAAGACGCCTTTCGGAAGACCCGCGCGACTGGCAAGCTCCGCGAGCGCGAGAGCCGAGAACGGCGTCTGCGAGGCTGGCTTCAGCACAACCGTGCAGCCCGAAGCAATGGCCGGCGCCGTCTTGCGCGTCACCATCGCCAGCGGAAAGTTCCACGGGGTGATACAGCCCACCACGCCAATCGGCTGCTTGAGCACGACAAGCCGCTTATCAGCCTGATGCGGCGGAATCGTGTCGCCGTAGACGCGCTTCGCTTCCTCGCCGAACCATTCGACGAAGCCGGCGGCGTAGGCCACTTCTCCGCGCGACTCCACGAGAGGCTTGCCCTGCTCGATGGTCATCAGCCGCGCGAGGTCTTCCTGGTTCGCCATCATCAGGTCGAACCAGCGTCTCATCGCCGCCGCTCGCTCCTTTGCCGTTGTGCTCTGCCACCGGGGGAGCGCTCGTCGAGCCGCTTGAATGGCGTCTCGTGTCTCAGCCGCGCCCAATTTGGGCACCGCTCCGATGCGATCGCCTGTGGCCGGATTGTCGACCTCGATGGACCCCACCCCCGCGCTGACCCATGCGCCGTCCAGATAGCACGCCTCGCGGAAGAGCCTGCGGTCCGCCAAGACCGAATCGATGGGAGTGGCTGAGCGGGTAGTCATCGTGCTCTGCTCGCGTGTAATCTTTTTACGTCCTGCGTCTTTT
>WNGB01002853.1_pt1 | contig 52448 bp, 10 predicted proteins | sample 5400681 | NCBI WGS metagenome assembly WNGB01 (sample SAMN13153367, study PRJNA577476) | soil metagenome | isolation source: 115 cm soil or saprolite under grassland replicate 2 | place: USA:California | collected 2016-06-15
TCCTTGGGCGTATTGATAAATGAACTCGGCCTGATCATGGACGCCTACCGTGAGGGCCGGCGTCCCGAGTTGGCGCCGCTGCCGATTCAGTACGTGGATTACAGTGTCTGGCAAAGAAACTGGCTGGAAGAGGGCGGGGCACTGACGCGGCAACTTTCCTACTGGCAGGAGAAACTGGCCGGCGTTCCGGAGAGTCTGGACCTGGCGACCGACTACCCCAGGCCGAATGTGCAAAGCTTTGCCGGGGCGATGCAAGCGTTCGCACTGGATGAGCGCCTGACCGCGCGGCTCAAGGGCCTGGCCGAACAGCGGAGCTGCACGCTGTACATGGTCTTGTTGACCGCCTTCAAGGTCTTGCTGCATCGCTACACCGGGCAAAGTGATCTCTGCGTGGGCACTCCGATCGCCAACCGGCAGTACGGGGAAACGGAAGGCTTGATCGGGATGTTCGTCAACACCCTGGCGTTACGCAGCCAAGTCGAGGAGGACGATACTTTTACCACGCTCTTGTCGAAAGTGAAGGCCACCTGTCTGGAAGCGTATGAGCATCAGGACGCGCCGTTCGAGAAGGTGGTTGAGATGGCGCGACCCCAGCGCAACCTGGCGATCACCCCTTTATTCCAGGTGATGGTGATCTTGCAAAATGTCGATATGGTGGCGCCCGATCAGCGCATTCAGCGCTATCCGTTGGAAAGCGGCATCAGCAAATTTGACCTCACTGTCGAGTTTACGGAAACCCCGGAGGGCCTGAATGGATCAGTCGAATACAGCGCCGCGTTGTACAAGCCACAGACCATCGAGCGCATGGTCGAGCATTTCACCGCCTTATGTCAGGCCATCACCGTGACGCCCTCCGCGAAGGTTCGTGACCTGGACTACCTCGGCGAGGCGGAAAAGCGCCGGCTGCTCGTCGACTACAACGCGACGCAAGCCGAGTACCCGAAGGACAAATGTATTCATCAGCTCTTCGTCGAACGGGCGGCGCGCGATGGCGAGAAAACCGCCGTGGTCTGCGGCGAAGAGCGAATGACGTATCGGGAGTTGCATGCGAGAAGTCAGGATCTCGCGTTGTATTTGCAGTCGCAGGGTGTGGGGCCGGACCGTCTGGTGGGTCTGTGCATGGACAGGTCGATGGAGATGGTGGTGGGCCTGTGCGGCATCCTGCAGGCGGGCGGGGCGTATGTGCCGCTGGATCCCGGCTATCCGGATGAGCGCCTGGCGTACATGCTGCGAGACAGTCGAGCCGCGGTCGTCCTGACGCAAGAAAAGCTGGAGGACAAGCTGGGCGGGCTGATTCTGGCCGAGGCGCGGCTTATCTCCTTAGATCGGCAATGGGGGGAGATCGGCGATCGTGTCGCCGATCTGAGGGCAGCGAATGTCCGGTTACAAGAAGAGGTCAGACCGAGCCATCTGGCGTATGTGATCTACACCTCCGGTTCCACGGGCCAGCCGAAAGGCGTCGCGATCGAACATCACAGCCCTGTGACGCTGGCGTATTGGGCCGGCGAGGTCTACAGCCCGGAAGAATGGGCAGGAGTGTTGGCGTCAACCTCCATTTGTTTTGATTTGTCCGTCTACGAGATTTTCGTGACGCTCGCCAATGGCGGGACGATAATCCTGGCGCCAAACGCCCTGGGACTTATCAATCTCACGAATAAAAAAATGGTTACGTTGATTAACACCGTTCCTTCAGCGATGGAGGAATTGGTAAGGCTGGGCGCCATTCCGGATTCAGTGCAAACGATCAATCTGGCTGGAGAGCCCCTGTCGCGAATGTTAGTCGACAAGATCTACGACACTACTGCGGTCAGGAAAGTCTATGACTTATACGGTCCCTCTGAAGATACGACGTATTCGACGTATGTTCTGAGGAAGAAGAACGGGCCTCAAACAATCGGACGCCCGATCGCGAACACACAGGTCTACATCCTCGATCGGCACAACAAAATCCAGCCGATCGGGGCGCCAGGCGAGCTGCATATCGCGGGCGCGGGGCTTGCCCGAGGATATCTGAATCGCCCTGAACTGACGGAGGAGAAATTCGTCGCCAACCCGTTCGAGCCCGGCGCCCGGATGTATAAAACCGGCGATCTGGCCCGCTGGCTGGACGACGGCTCCATCCAATACCTGGGCCGAATCGACGCGCAAGTCAAAATCCGCGGTTTCCGCATCGAGCTGGGCGAGATCGAAGCCCGGCTCAACGAGCGCCCCGAGATACAAGACAGCGCCGTCGTCGCGCGGGGCGAAGGATCCGACAAACAACTCATCGCCTTCTATCGGGCGAAAGACACCACAGCGGATCAGATTGTCCATCTGCCTTACGAGGAACTCCGGGCGCATCTGTTGCGGACGTTGCCGGAGTATATGGCCCCTGCGGCGTTCGTAAGCCTGGAGGCGATTCCGCTCAATCCGAACGGGAAGGTCGATCGCCGCGCGCTGGCGCGCATGGATGTGGCGATGGAATCAGGTCGGGAATACGTGGCGCCGCGCAACGAGACGGAAAAGCGACTGGTCGAGCTCTGGGCCGAGATCTTGAACCTGGCGCCGGAGAAGATCGGGGTCGACGACAACTTCTTCCATCTGGGCGGACATTCGTTGTTGGCGACCCGACTGATCTCGAAGATTCGCAGTCAGATGAATGTCGACCTGCCCCTGAAGACCCTGTTTGAGCGCGGCAGCGTCGCCCTGCTGGCTCAATTGATCGAGAAGGCGGAAAAAAGCGATATTCCCCCCATACAGCCCGTCGATAGGGCGGAATTCGACCGGCTCCCGCTCAGCTTTGCCCAGGAAAGACTTTGGTTCATCAACCAGCTCGAGCCGGATAGTCCCGGCTACAACGTGCCTGGCGCGGCCACCATCCATGGCGAGCTGGATATCGACCAACTGGAACAAGCCTTCAACCTGATCATTGCGCGGCATGAGAATCTGCGCACCATTTTCCCGAGCCAGGAGGGCCTGACCCACCAGCAGATTTTGGACCGTGTAGACTTCAAGCTGGAACGCATTGATCTCAGTCATTACACAGACAAGAACGCGCGCGACAACGAAGCCAAACGACTGTGTCGAACCGACGCCGCGACGCCCTTCGATTTAGCAAGCGGGCCGCTGATCAGAGGCAAAGTGATCAAACTCGCTGTGGACGAGCGCGTTTTGATGCTCAACATGCATCACATCGTCAGTGACGGTTGGTCCTTGGGCGTATTGATAAATGAACTCGGCCTGATCATGGACGCCTACCGTGAGGGCCGGCGTCCCGAGTTGGCGCCGCTGCCGATTCAGTACGTGGATTACAGTGTCTGGCAAAGAAACTGGCTGGAAGAGGGCGGGGGGCCGAGTGTGCAAAGCATGGCCGGCGCTACGCGAGCGTTCACTCTGGATGAGCGCCTGACCACGCGGCTCAAGGGCCTGGCCGAAGAGCAGGGCTGCACTTTATACATGGTTCTGCTTACCGCCTTAAAGACATTGCTCAATCGCTACACCGGGCAAAGCGATCTCTGCGTGGGCACTCCGATCGCCAACCGCCGGTACGTGGAAACGGAAGACCTGATCGGAATGTTCATCAACACGCTTGCGTTGCGAACCCAGGTCGACGGGGGAGATACAATTGCTACGCTATTGGCTAAGGTGAAAAACACCTGTCTGGAAGCGTATGAGCATCAGGACGCGCCGTTCGAAAAGGTGGTCGATATGCTGCATCTCAAGCGCAACCTGGCGATCAGCCCTTTATTCCAGGCGATGATGGTCTTGCAGAATCTCGACATCGGGACGACAAATCAGCGCATTCGGCTTTACCCCCTGGAGAGCGGAGTCAGCAAATTTGATCTCACTTTCGAGTTTAGGGAGACCGAAGAGGGGCTGGCCGGATTGATCGAATACAGCGCGGGGTTGTTCAAGCCGCGGACCATCGAGCGCATGGCGGACCATTTCATTGCCCTGTGCCGGGCAATCATCGCCACGCCCGGCGCCAGGATCTGCGACCTGGACTATCTGAGCGAGGCGGAAAAGCGCGAGCTGTTAGTCGACTTCAACGACCCCCGGGCCGACTTCCCGAAAGACCTATGTCTTCACCAGCTATTCGTTGAACAAGTCGCGCTCCATTCGGGGAAAACCGCGGTTGTCTGCGGAGATGAGCGACTGACGTATCAGCAGCTTTATGATAGAAGTCAGAATCTGGCGTTGTATTTGCAATCGCAGGGAGTGAAGCCGGACAGTCTAGTTGGTCTGTGTATGGAAAGATCGCTGGACATGGTGGTGAGCCTGCTGGGAATTCTGCAAGCAGGTGGGGCGTATGTGCCGCTGGATCCCGACTATCCGGACGAACGGCTGGCTTACATGCTGCAAGACAGTCAGGCGGCGATCATACTGACGCAAGAAAAACTGCAGGACAAACTGAGCGGGTTGACCCCGGCCGGTACGCAGCTCATCGCTGTGGATCGGCAGTGGTCGGAGATCTGTGGTCGTGTCGCCGAGTTGAAAGCGAAAAAGGTCCGGTTACAGCCCCAGGTCAAACCGCAGCATTTGGCTTATGTGATCTACACTTCCGGTTCCACAGGAGCGCCCAAAGGCGTGATGGTTGAACATGCGAATGTGGCGCGGCTGTTCAGCGCGACTGATGAGTGGTTCCGGTTTAACGAGGACGATGTCTGGACGCTTTTCCATTCCTACGCTTTCGATTTTTCCGTATGGGAAATCTGGGGAGCGCTGCTTTATGGCGGCCGTTTGGTTGTAGTGCCCAAGAACATAGCGCGTTCGCCGCAAGAATTTTACAAGTTGTTATGCTTCCACAAAGTTACGGTGCTTAATCAGACGCCCAGCGCGTTTCGACAACTGATCACGGCGCAAGGAGAAAGCAAGGAATCGCATCAATTGCGGTACATAATCTTTGGCGGAGAAGCCCTTGAAGTGGCCTCACTGAAGCCGTGGTACGCACAGAATCAGCAGCAGCATACGCGGCTCATCAACATGTACGGCATTACTGAAACTACCGTGCATGTGACCTATCGGCCCTTGGAGCCGGCCGATACGGAAAGACGTGGGGCGAGTCCGATTGGTCGCCGCATTCCCGACTTGCGAACTTACATTTTGGATCCGCAGCGTCAGCCGACGCCGATTGGAGTGGCGGGCGAACTGTATGTGAGCGGGGCGGGAGTAGCGCGTGGGTATCTGAACCGTCCGGAGCTGACGATGGAGCGCTTTGTGCGCGATCCATTCGCGCCGGAACCGGGAGCGCGGATGTACAAGTCGGGGGATCTGGGGCGGTGGCTGGAGGATGGCACGATCGAGTTTCTGGGGCGCAACGACGATCAGGTGAAGATCCGTGGGTTCCGCATTGAGTTGGGAGAGATCGAGGCGCGGTTGATGGAGTGCGACGGGATACGGGAAGCGGTGGTAGTGGCGCGGAGTGATGGTGGGAGCGAGAAGCGTCTGGTAGCCTACTACACCTGCGCGGAGAGTGGCGATGGGAACGAGGAGAATGTGGGAGCGGAGCGATTGCGGGCGCGCTTGGTGGCGCGACTGCCGGATTATATGACGCCGGCTGCGTATGTGCGGATGGAGAAGCTGCCACTGACGACGAACGGGAAGCTGGACCGTAAGGCGCTGCCGGAACCGAAAGGGGACGCTTATGCCAGTCGCGAGTATGAAGCGCCCCAGGGCGAGATCGAAGCCGCGCTGGCGGAGATCTGGGCAGAGGCGCTGAAGCTGGAACGGGTGGGGCGGAGCGATAACTTCTTCGAACTCGGCGGACATTCCCTATCAGCGGTGCGATTGATGGCGAAAACAAACAGGTATTTCAATCAATCGCTGCCTCTGCCGTTACTCTTTACCGCCCCGACCATTGCCGCTTTCGCGAAACTTATCTCTAGTGAAGAGGCGACGTCTCTCGATATCCTCGTCCCCATTCAGACTAACGGTGATGCGCCGCCTGTTTTTGGCGTACCAGGAGCAGGCGGCAATGTGTTGTCGTTACAGCCGCTCAGCAGGTCGCTGGCCGCCGGACGGCCATTCTATGGCTTCCAGGCCGTCGGCCTCGACGGCAAACGGCCGCCCCTTGACAGCGTCGAGCAAACGGCCCAGGCCAATATAGCGGCGTTGAAAACCATACAGCCCAGAGGTCCTTATAGCCTTATCGGACATTCCTATGGCGGCGTGGTCGCCTATGAAATGGCCAGAATCCTGTCGGAGCAGGGAGAGGGAATTTCTTCTCTTATTTTGCTGGGCACGATGGCTCCGGCGGTCATGAGGAGTACTTTCGCCCAGACTGAAGTCGCCGAACTCGTCGAGGCCTGTATGGCGGTGGCCGATATATTTGGAGCGCGCCCGGAGGTCGATGTCGAACGGTTGCTGCGACTGTCCAATAAAGAGAAGGTTTACTATATCGGCGGTTTGCTGATAGATCATGGTCTGGAGATCGACCGCGAAGAATTCACCAGGTTTTATCAGGTTTATCGAGCCAATCTGCTTTGCTATCGCGCTTACATGCCGCGGTCGCTGTCACGCGAGATCGATGTCTCGTTGTACCGTGGAACGGAAGAGCATTCGGATAACCTGAAAGTGCCGCCCGACTACGGCTGGGGCCACTTGCTTCAGAGGCCGATCCGCATCTATGACGTCGAGGCGGATCATTTCTCCATATTGAAAAAAGTATCTATTACTCAATAGGTTGAGGGTAAGGGAGGCCTTGCCGAGCAGGTCATGTCGCGCGGTCGGGCCCTTTAGAATTAGTCGTAGACAATCTACGTCTTTAGACGTAGACTGTCTACGACTATGACCAAGATCCCTAACGACCGCCGCCTTGATCTTCTTCAAGGCACACTCGACATGCTCATCCTCCGCACCCTGCAGTGGGGGCCGCGTCACGGCCACGGTATCGGCCAAGCCATACGCGCGCAGTCGGACGACCTCCTAAGGGTCGAGACCGGCTCTCTCTATCCTGCGTTGCACCGCCTTGTACGGCGTGGATGGCTGAAAGCGGAGTGGGGAATCAGCGAGGCGAATCAGCGGGCGAAGTACTACCGGCTGACGGCCGCGGGGAAGGCCCAACTCGCACGCGAGCGCGATCGGTGGTCGCAACTCGTGCACGCGATTGGACTAATTATGAATCCGGAGACGAGCAAGGAGTAACGAGTATGAAGCCTGACCTGAACGAACTCGACGAAGAAATCCGGGGTCATATGGCCCTGAGCATCAAAGAACGGGTCGAACGCGGTGAGGATCCCGAGGCTGCGCGCCTAGCCGCGCTGAAGGAATTCGGCAACGTCCTGCTGACGCGCGACTCCATTCGACGCGTCTGGCGACATCGCCTGCTCGATCAGGCTGAAGCGCTCGCACGAGATCTCCGGTTCGCCTTGCGCTCCCTGGTCCGCGCCAAGGGCATGACAATCACCGTGGTGGTTACGCTCGCCTTGGGCATCGGCGCCAACGCGGCGATTTTCAGTGTTGTTAGGAGCGTGCTCCTAAGTCCGCTAGTCAATCGGGACGCGGATCGGCTGATCTATATCCGCCAAACCGCCCCGGGGATCGGGAGTGAAAACCTCACCTTCTCAGTCCCGGAAATTACCGACCTCAAATCGCGCGTCACGACGATCGCCGCGTTCGGCGATTTTTCCACCGTCGACTTCACGTTCCTCGGGTTCGGCAGGGATCCTCGCCTCGTGAAGGCTGGTGTCGTCAACGGGTCATTTTTCGAGGTCATGGGACTTCGCCCGGCGCTCGGCCGCCTGTTGAACGCCGCCGATGATGGCCCCGGGGCTGCGGGCGTGGCGGTCCTGACGCACCGTTTCTGGACGACGACGCTCCAGAGCGACCCAACGGTGATTGGCAAGACGATCCGTCTCGGTCCAAGCGCCGCGACGGTAGTCGGCGTCCTCGAACCGTCCGTGCCCTATCCGGAAGAGACCCAAATCATCGCGAACGTCGTGACGAGCCCGCACCATCTCGGGGCGACGATGGTGACCGACCGCAGGCACCGCATGACAGAGCTATTCGGGCGACTGGCGCCAGGCGCCACTCTGGAGGCGGCGCGCGCCGAGCTCCAAAGCGTGCATGCGTCGATCATGCGCGAGCATCCCGAAGCGTATTCCGCGCGCGCGCAGGTTCAACTGCGGGTCACGACGCTCCGCGATCAACTCGCGTCGCCCGCACGGACGATCCTCCTCCTGCTCCTGGCGGCGGCGGCGGTTGTTTTCGTCATCGCATGCTCGAATGTCGCCAACCTGATTCTGGCCCGGTCGGTCCGCCGTGAAGCGGAACTCGCCGTGCGCGCCGCGCTCGGCGCCGGCCGGGGCGCGCTCCGGCGCACCCTACTCGCCGAAAGCCTGGTCCTGTGCGCCGCCGGCGCCATGCTGGGCCTGATGCTGGCGAAGCCGCTCATGACCGTGGTGGCTCGCTATGCCGCACGCTTCTCCGTTCGCGCGCTCGAAGCCAACGTGGACGCCGGCGTGCTCTGGCTCGGGATGGGGCTAGCCGTGGTGGCGGCCGTGCTGCTCGCCTACGTTCCACGGCTCCCGTCATCCGATCGGCCGGGCGGTTTGGGGCTGTCTGGCGGCAGCGTGCGGATGACGCCAGGCACGAACCGCCGTCTGCGGATCTTTGCGATGATCCAGATCGCATGCTCGTTCGTGCTGCTTGCGGGCGCCGGCATGCTAGTCGCTACGCTCACTGCATTGCAGACGGCGAACACCGGCTATGATATGCGAAAGGTATTGGCAGTCGACGTCCCACCGTCGGCGTCGGGCGTCGGCGGCGCAGCGACGCTCAACTTCTTCCAGGAAGCAACTCGGCGGGTCGGCGAGCTGCCGGGCGTGCAAGGCGTCGCGGTCGGAATGATCGTGCCCTGGCGAGACCCCAGCTCTGGCTTGAAGTCGCAGTTTGCATTCGAGGGGTACCAGCCCGCGGATGGCGAAGAAAACCCGACTTGTCGGTTCCGGCCCGTCTCGCCTCGATTCTTCGCAGTGCTCGGTGTCCCGATCCTCGCGGGCCGAGACTTTACGGACGAGGACCGCAGCGGCAACGAACTCGTGGCCATCGTCAGCCAAAGCCTGGCACAGCGCCTGTTTCCCAACGGCGACGCGATCAATCGACGTCTGTGGAGGAATAGTCGTGGAAACGGGCAGCCCCGCCGCATTGTCGGCGTCGTAGCGGACGTGGATGACGAGAACGTCGTGCAGGGGCCGTCGCTGACGGTGTACCAACCGATTCGGCAAATGGGCTTGCCCAGCCGCCTGTTCGTCCGTGCCGCAGGAGACCCATACGCGCTCGTCCCTTCCGTGACGCGCGCCATCCGCGAGATCTCCGCCGACCAGGCGGTCGAGCGACCGACGACGCTCGATGATGTGCGCGCCCAAGTGCTGACGCCGGAGCGGTTAAACGCGTTCGTGTTCTCGGCCTTTGGCGGCATCGCGCTACTCATCGCGGTCGTCGGCGTCGCGGGCGTATTGGCGTTCTCGGTGAGCACGCGAACGCGTGAGTTCGGTGTACGACTCGCGCTCGGGGCAACGCCATCGCAGCTACTGACACGGATCCTCAAGGAAGGCGCGGTAATCGTCACGGCCGGTATTACCGCCGGCGCCGTGTTCGGCTACGTGTTGGCCCGCGTGGCGTCAACTTACTTGGGGACCTCGCGCATGCCGGGAGTGCTCCCTGCGTCCGGCGCGGCCGCCGTCCTCATCGGAGCGGCGGTGATCGCGTCGCTCATACCGGCGGCGCGTGCGTCACGTGTCAATGTATTACAGGCGCTTCGATCTGAGTAGGGATTCTCGATACGCCTCATGGCCGCGCATTCGCAAGTCCTGGAGGGGAGCCTCTTGGCTCCCTCACGGTGATCGACGGCGCTGTAGAGATGCTGATTCCTTCTGTGGCCGCCCTGGCGACGTCAGTTCGTGTATGCAGACCCAAGACAACGAACCTAACGGAATTTGGCCATATAGTGACACTACCCCATATGTGCCCGAAGGCCGGCCGGGCAAGAGTAAAAGCCTCGAGTCAAATTGTCTAAAGTCGCGTCCAGTTCTCTACACGCGATTATCTGAACCTCAATAAAGCAATTTCTCAGCAAGAGCCATAATCATATGATACACGAAGGTATCTTATCCACTATAGGTAATACTCCGTTAATCGGGTTGAACCGAGTGTTTAGGGAGAGCAGATTTCGCCTTTTTGCCAAACTGGAAGGATTCAATCCGGGCGGCAGCGCAAAAGACAGGCCGGCGTTGAATATTCTCGAAGAGGCGATTGAAGCAGGAGTAATTAGACCGGAGACTGTAATCGTCGAATCCAGTTCCGGAAACCTAGGCATCGGTTTGGCGCAGGCCTGTCGTTATTTGGGGCTGCGATTTATCTGCGTCGTTGACTCGCGGACGACTCAACAGAATATTCGCATCCTCAAGGCGTATGGGGCTGAGCTTGATGTTGTTTCGGAATTCGGTCTGAAAGACGGGGAGCTTCTTCAAGCAAGGATTAATCGCGTCCAGACTCTCCTACGGACAATTAGGAATAGTTTCTGGCCTAATCAGTATGCCAGCTTAGCCAATGCGGCGGCTCACTACAAAACGACCATGCGCGAGATTGCAACGTCTTTGAATGGAAACATCGATTACCTATTCTGCGCGACTAGTACCTGTGGCACCATCCGAGGCTGCGCCGAGTATGTACGAGATTACAATTTGAAAACAAAAATATTCGCCGTAGATGCGGTAGGCAGTGTAATATTCGGCGGCCAAAAGGCCAAACGCCTCATCCCAGGACACGGCGCGGCAAGACGCCCCGAACTTTATCTACCAGGTCTGGCTGACGAGTGCATCCACGTGACGGATTTGGATTGTGTTGTCGGGTGCCATCGATTGGTGCGCAGCGAAGCCCTTTTAGTGGGAGGATCGTCGGGAGGGGTGCTTATGGCGTTGAACAACTGCCGGCATCGAATCCCACACGGCGCGACAGTAGTCTTGATATTTCACGATCGTGGGGAACGTTATTTGGATACGATTTACTCGGAGAGCTGGGTCAAAGAATATTTCGGCGATGTGTCGTCTCTGTGGCATGACGAGGCTCGAGACCCGAAGGAGGAAGAGGAATGCGTAATGATGACATACTGATTCTGAAAGGATCCGAAATTAACTCGCTGCTCGCTGGACAGGAACTCAGGGTGATCGACATAGTACGGATGGCGTATGAGGCCCACGGCCGGGGCGAAAGTTCACTGCCTCATTCAACGTTTCTTCGCTTTCCCGATAATCCGAGAGACCGAATCATAGCCTTACCAGCCTATTTAGGCGGCAAGCGCGGACTTGCCGGCGTCAAGTGGGTGGCCTCTTTCCCTGGAAACCTGGAACTTGGGATGGATCGGGCGTCAGCCCTCGTCGTGTTGAATTCGGCGCAGACGGGAAGGCCTGAAGCCATTCTCGAGGGATCACTTATTAGCGCCAAGCGTACCGCTGCTAGCGCGGCGCTTGCGGCGCAATGGTTACATGGCGGCGAAAAGATAAATTGTGTCGGGCTGGTCGGGTGCGGGCCGATCAATTTTGAAATCTCCCGATTCCTGCTGGCCATATTTCCCGAGATCAAGCGTCTTGTCCTTTATGATTTGGATCTTGCTCGGGCGGAGCAATTTAAGCGCAAGTGTCAGGAGACGTTTGGCGAACTCGAAGTGGAAATCGCCAAGGAGGTGAAGGCGGCGTTGGCATACTCCTCGCTCATCTCCTTAGCGACCACGGCGAGTAAACCGCACATTGAGGATCTCTCTGAGGTCTCTCCGGGCAGCACGATCCTTCACATCTCATTACGTGATCTTGCGCCCCAGATCATTATCTCCTGCGATAATGTCGTGGACGATATCGACCATGTGTGCCGCGAGCAAACATCAGTTCATCTGGCCGAACAACTCACCGGCGACCGCGGGTTCTTGCGATGCGCGATTGCGGATGTTCTGATGGGGAAGGCCGCCTCCAGGAGGGATGCGGAGTGCATAGTAGTTTTCAGCCCGTTCGGGCTGGGAGTGCTCGACCTCGCTGTCGCCGACTTCGTCAGGAAGCTTGGACTTGCTCAAGGGAAAGGAACAATGATCGACTCGTTTTTACCTGAGCCATGAGTCGAGAATCATTGTAGTCAATAACGAAGAAGGGCCGGATAGCGTCTCTTATTTTTCTGTCCCGCATTTTTCTGTCCGGCGGCCGAAACGATGATCAACGCCCTTCGACCTATTACTCGATAAAGCCCTCGAAGAAATAATTTATTACAGCGTTAACTAAATTTTTTGGCGCTTATTTAAAGAAGAGTCGAGATTGGCGCGGCGCCGTGCGTGTAAGCAAGCGGCCGTCCCATAAGTCAACCGCTTGCTTACACGCACGGTACTGTGCCGGCGTCCCAATGCTACATGTTTCGATTTAGGAGTAACACTGAACAACTTAGTTAACGCTGTATTTATAAGTTCGTCGACGGAATAATCCCGCCCGTGCCCCGTTTATTTCGCATGACTACTTAGTTCGACTTTATCCGTTCACAACGCATAACACAGAGAACCTTATATAAGGAGGATGAGAAATGAGTTGGCGCGACCCTGATAGAGAAGACACAACTACCTACAAGGTTGTAGTAAACCATGAAGAACAGTACTCGATATGGCCCGAGTACAAGGGCAATCCTCTCGGGTGGGAGGATGTCGGGAAAGTCGGCCCGAAGCCTGAATGTCTGGCCTACATCAGGGAAGTTTGGACTGATATGAGGCCTCTGAGCCTGAGAAAAAAGATGGAGGAAATGGCCAAGAATCCGGCGGCGCCGCCGCCGCTTCCTGATCCGAACGTACCCCGCGAAAAGACCTTGGTCGATAGGCTTTGTGAGGGCGATCATCCGGTTGAAGTCGGGTTACGCCCCGAGAGAACAGTTACACTGTTTAAAGAAGCCATCGATCGTAATTATGTGCATATTAAGTTCACGAACACGCGGGGAGGGACTGAATTAGGCGTCAGGCTGGACCGTGAGGCTTGCGATTTCCATGAAGCAGATTTTGAGAACGGCGCAGGCAAACTTCATGTTGAGGGCGGGCTGACTTTGGATTATGTGAAAGTCAGGTGCATTGCTGACATAGACCTGCCAACTCTCGAAGGTAAAGGTCATCTGATGAAGGTGGCGGCGGAACCGGCAGACTGATCCGCAAGAGCGATCGCTGCTTGAAAATGGGGGTAGCTGTCTTCTAGTCCGGCCCGCGATTGATCGAGAATGCGCCTCTGGTAAATAAGTTTACAGAACTTAGCCAATTTCCTCAGAAATACGTCCTGTTTTAGCAAACGAAATTTCCTGAACCTCTTATGTGACACTTTTGGAGGGAAAATTATGCTCACCTGGAAGCGAGTTAGAACTATATCCGCGCTGGCGTTTCCCGCAGGCATCGCCCTGGGTTTGACTACGATTATGTCGTTGATCGATCTCGCCATGGTCGGGAGATTGGGAAACCACGCCGTAGCGGCGGTTGGATTGGCGGTCTTTAGCAATGCCTTTGTTCTGGCGTTTGTGATGGGGATTGCGCCTGCGGTGCAAGGGATAGTCGCCCGCAGAAGGGGAGAGGGCTCCACGGAACCCAGATGTTTGCCGCTGAACGCAGGTCTGTTGATAGCCCTGCTTGTGGGGCTGCCTCTGACAATTCTGTGTTACGTGTTTACTCCTTTGCTCTTCTCGGCCATTTCCTCTGACCCGGAAGTCACCAGGGTGGGCGTTTCATTTCTCAGGATTCTCTACACGGGCATCATCGCGGTAGGAATGCAAGGCGCTTTCAGGGGCTATTGGTATGGCATGGAAAAGCCTAAGGTGCACATGACGATCGTCTTTTTCATGATTTGCCTGAATATTGTCGGGAACTATCTTCTGATTTTCGGAAAGCTCGGCGCTCCCGCCCTGGGAGCTACGGGAGCTGCGATCAGCACAGTAGTCTCACTCTACGTGGGCGCCACCATTAATTTTACGCTCGTCTACTTCCGTTTTCGGAAGGAAGGATTTTTGAGCGCAAGGCCGCAGCGATCTCTTCTGGCGCGCGTCTTCAAGATGGGGCTGCCTCTCACCATGCAGGAGTTCTTCCATTCGGCCGGCTACATTACGTTTTTTTGGATTGTGGGACAGGTCGGAACGGCGGAGCTGGCCGCCGCGAACGTTCTGGTCAGAATCACGATGGCGCTGATTCTCCTGGCCATGTCGCTGGCGGCGGCCTCCGCTACCCTTGTCTCCAAAACCGTAGGCGAGGGCGATCTTGAAGGGGCTGCGCAGTGGGGCTGGGATACGGGGAAACTGGGGGTCATTGGGATCAGCCTGTTGGGGCTTCCACTTTTTCTATTCCCGCAATACTTTCTTTCGATTTTTCTTTCTGATCCACACACAGTATCAATCGCTGTCATACCATTGCAACTGGTGGCGGCCACGACCGGAGTCGGCAGTCTGATTTATATCTTTGCCTATACTTTATACGGCGTCGGTGATGGCAAACGAGTTGTCATAGTTTCGTTCAGCACGCAATGGCTCTTCTTTTTGCCTGCGGTGTGGATCGTCGGCCCTTATCTGGGATTCGGCCTCTTACAAATCTGGCTCGTTCATATGGCCTACGGTGCACTCGCTACTACGTTGATTACTTCGATCTGGGCCGGCGGCAGATGGAAGAAAATCAAAATCTGATCCGATTTCTCATAGCATTTTCCATCACAAGCGAGATCGACTCGTATCCCCGGTTCGCCCTGGCAGTTTGCGCTTGGATGAAGAGGCCGCTTGCTAACGCGCGCGGTACGGTACTGCGACCGTGAGGTAGCGGATTCTTCGTTCATCTGCAAGACGCTGTATCTTGGAGATTCGCCATGGATCAACAGGTTAACAATCAAGAATTCGATGCGATCATTGTGGGTTCCGGGCCTGGTGGCGCGGCTGTCGCGAGAGAATTAAGCAAAAGGAAAAAAAGAGTGCTGATTCTCGAACGAGGCGGCGACGCGCCACCCAAAGAAGGCTTCCTGGCGATCGGCTCCATTCTTAACAGTGTTCCGGTGGGCGACGCCCTCGCTACCGCGAGGGCGATCACGACGGGAGGCACAACGGCTGTCTATTTTGCAGTGGCCGATCCTCCCCCGTTGGAGACCTTTCTATCGCTGGGGATCGATCTATCCGGCGAACTCGGAGAGGCGAAACGGGAACTGCCGCTGGCGGAATTGCCCAATGAGCTTCTCGGAGCCCAGGCCGTCAAGGTCCGGAACAGCGCACTGGAGCTGGGATGCGCGTGGAAAAAGAAAACGATGTTGGTTGACCTGTCCAAATGCGCTTCCGGCTACAACCACGAGGCGAAATGGAACGCCAGGCGCTATGTGCTGGAGGCAGTCGCATTAGGGGCCACGTTAATCAACCGGGCCACGGTTCTCAAGGCAATCGTTGATAAGAAACAAGCCGTCGGCGTGGAGTACAAAATTCAAAGAGGAAAAAAGGATTTTGAGATCCGTCGCGCCTTTGGAGCCAAGATCATTCTCTCCGCGGGCGCGGCGGCTTCGCCGATCATACTTCGAGATAGCGGGGTGCGAAATGTCGCAAACCGTGGATTCTATTGCCATCCCAATTTTGCGGTGTTTGGCGTCGTCCCCGGGCTGAGGGGGGGGGAGAATTTTGTGGCAAGTATGGGGACGGAATCAGAAAACGGCTTTACTTTGGGCGACGCGAATTTTGCTCGCACATTCTACAGAATGTATATGCTTGGTGATCGTAGATTTATCCGCGCGCTTTTCCACTCGATGAGTATAGGGGTCGGGGTGATGTTCAAGGAAGGGTTAGGCGGAACGCTTCGGGAAGATGGCCGTTACTACAAGGAATTGAAGAAAGAGGACCTCGGTGAGTTGGAAAAAGGTGAAAAGATGGCTCGGCAAATCATACGGAACGCCGGCGGCAAGCATATTATCAAATCATCCATCGGGGCGGCGCAGATAGGCGGAGTAATTAGAATCAGGGAGCATTTGGACGAGAACCTGCAAACGGAGTACAGCAATCTACATGTCTGCGACGGTTCGGTGATTCCGGAAAATGTAAAGGTGTCTCCGGCACTGACGCTCATTTGCTTAGGCAAATATTTAGCTAACCGATTAGCGCGCTCTCTCTAACAACAAGACAAATCAACTAGGAGGAAGATATGAACAGTAATGTATTGCAAACCACGAACAATAAGGCATCGGAAACCATGAGCGATAAGGCGCCGGTAGCTCGATCAATAATAAAGATCGCAAAGTTTGTATCGCTTGGGGCGCTGACTCTTGTAGTAATCCTTTCGATAGCTCCCTTTGCTTCGAAAGCGCACTTTGCTTGGAAGCGCTCCGGTTCGAATCAATGGGAATTGGAGATAGATAAAGACGGCGTGAAAGTCTACTCCTCAAAATCTCCCGACTCCCCTTTGAATAAATTCAAGGCGGTTACGCGGATTAAAACCACATTGAGTCGCGCCGTTGCGTCAATGCTCGATCCCGATCTTGAGAATTGCGTGGATTGGAATAAACTTTGTGTTATCGTTCAATCCGTTGAGCCATGGAACCCGCAAGGTCAGTACCTTATTAATTATTATCGATCGAACAACCCGCCCCCATATCCACCTAGAGATCAAGTGTTAAAGATACACATCACTCAAGACGCCAAGAGCAAAGCAGTTTTAATAGAGGTCACCGCTCTCCCAGACAGGCTCCCCAGAAATGATTGCTGTTACCGCGTGACGCATATGCGCAATAGCTGGCGATATACCCCTGTTGAGAATGGCGAGATTGAAATCGAGTTTCAACAGGATGCTGATAGAGGATATCCTTACGATGAAGTTAATCAGAAGATGCCCGACAACATCTATCGTAATTTCAGACGCCTCCCCGAGTTGTTGAATAAAGAGAAATATCATCACGCAAGCTTTGATTTTATCAAGGACTAAATCAGCCCCCTAACCCCTACCTTGATCCGCTCGCGAATCTCTTCGTTCTTGGCGCGAGCAGCATCCCTGTGAACGAAAATGTTAGACCTGTCGACTTACTATTGTCACGGCTACGTAGCGGCCCCGATTGTCGAAGCTTGTCGGCGAGGTGGGCTATTCAAGCTGCTCGATAACCATGGGTTCCGTGAACGCGCATGGTTGATCAATGAGCTCAAAGCGAATGATGGCTATTTTACGATAGCGCTGGAAGCGCTGGAGTCTCTGGGCTGGCTCGAGAAGAACGGTGATAACGCCTACCGCCTGACCGCCGAGGCGAACCCCTATCCTGAGCCGGATCTGACGCCGCTCTATGCCGTAGAGCCGGAGCGGTTGATCGCGCAGGATCCGCACGCGCGCACGCTTAGGGAGAGGATCGAGCGGGTCTTCTTTCGTTCAGAAGTCGGAGACCCAGCTTCGCTGGATCCGGCGCGGGGCGCCATCATCGTCCCGCTAGTTGTGTCTTTACAGGGGCTGGACGCGAATAAGTTTTGCGAGGAACTTGAGCGATTAAGCCCGCCCCTGTCCCAAACGGTCATTGAGTTATTCGCGCGACGCCAATTGCTTACGGATGACAGGTGCCGATTGACGGCTTCCGGCAAGGGCCTGCTGCGACGCGGCGCATTTAACGTCGCGGCGTTCTATAGGCCCGCGCTCCACCGCATCGGCGACCTGTTATTCGACGACCCTGCGCTCGTGTTTGATGATTTAATCAACGCCGAAGCCTTCATCACATTGGCGGCGAGTCTGGGTCTTTTTAACGATGATTGTGTGAATCGGCGTACACAAACGTCCGATCCATGTCGGATCATCCCGCACAGTCTTACAAAGCGCGACTATGTCATCCGGGGCGCGACTGAGGCCGATCTGGAGCGACTGTGTCAACTTGAAAAACTTTGCTGGCGGCATACGCGAACTCCCAAGAAGCAGATCCTCGCGCGCTTGCAGAAATATCCACAGGGGCAATTCGTCCTGGAAAAGGAAGGAAAAACGCTCGGCGTGATCTACAGCCAGCGCATTACAAGTACGGATGCGCTTATGACGCGCACTGCTGCGGATGTCCATGAGCTGCATCAAGAGTCGGGCCCGATCATTCAGTTGTTGGCGGTTAATATCGATCCGCAAGCGCAAGACTTGGGTTACGGCGATCAATTACTGGAATTCATGCTGCAGCGGTGCAGTCTCATCCCCGGCGTCAAGCAGGTTGTGGGAGTGACCTTATGCAAGAACTATAACGCCGAGGGCGTTCAATCCTTCGATGAATATATTCGGCGCCAAGGCGGCGGCCAGGATCCCGTCTTGGCTTTTCATCAGGCTCATGGCGCCGAGATCGTCAAGGCCATTCCGGGTTATCGCCCGCAGGATCACGCCAATCGGGGCAATGGGGTATTGGTGGCATACGACATCCTCAATCGAACGCCACGCCGGCGGCGGATCGAAGCGGCGGCAAATGCGGCGACGGTTAGTGACTTAAGGATAACGGCGATCGATCAACAGCAGATAAGTGAGTTCGTCCGGGGAGAAGCGGCCGAGTCGCTGGGGATCGGCAAGAGCGAGTGTGATATCGATCGCCCTCTAATGGAGATGGGCCTGGATTCGGCCGATCTACTAAAATTGCAACAACGATGTGAAGATAGATTCGGCCTGGAATTCCAGGCCGGATTTTTCTTTGAATACAACACTGTTAGAAAAGTCGTCGAATATTTGACGACAAGTCTGGCGGCTGCCCCGGAGGCAAATCGGATGGCAAGCGTCAATGCGGCGCATCACTCAAGGAATGTTACGCCGCCGGCTCCTGGCGACGCGCCGGATAAAGAACGCGCCGCGACCACAGATATTGCGATCGTCGGCATGTCTTGCAAGCTTCCGGGCGGCATAGAGACCCCGGATCAGCTATGGCGGGCGCTGGCCTTGAACGAATGCGTGATCGGTTCATTTCCGAGGACGAGGCGGAGTTGGCCTGGTGGGGATGAGTATCCCGGTCTAGATCAAGGCGGATTTGTCAAGGATGTCGACGCTTTTGACGCAGCCTTTTTCCGCGTCTCCGCCGTCGAAGCGCAAATCACCGATCCACAGCAACGGATGTTGCTCGAACTCGCCTGGGCCTGCCTGGAAGACGCCGGCATTCTACCTGCTGCTTTAAGGGGCTCGAAGACCGGCGTTTTCGTCGGCGCCAGCAATTGCGACTATAGTCGGTTGATACAAGAAGCCGGCTTGGAAATAGCAGCCCACCATGGCATCGGCAGCTCTTTAGCTATTTTGGCTAACCGCCTTTCATACTTTCTTGACCTTTCCGGCCCTAGCCTGGTAGTCGACACCGCCTGTTCTTCCTCCCTGGTGGCGCTACATTCAGCGGTTCAATCATTGCGTTCGGGCGAATGCGCCGCGGCATTGGTTGGCGGCGTCAATCTGATCTGTCATCCCGATTTGCCGATTGCTTATCACAAGGCCGGCATGCTGGCGCCCGACGGCAGGTGCAAGGTATTCGACGCCAAAGCCGATGGTTATGTGCGTTCTGAAGGCGCAGTGATGTTATTGCTCAAACCCCTCCGCGCAGCCATCGCCGAAGGCGACCAGATTCATGCGGTAATCAGAGGCAGCGCCGTCAATCACGGCGGTCTCGCCGGCGGCCTAACGGTTCCCAATCCACAAAAGCAAAGCGAACTACTGGTCGCTGCCTGGCAAGATGCAGGAATCGCCGCTCAGGATCTGACATATATAGAAGCCCACGGAACCGGCACCTCCTTAGGCGATCCCATTGAAATACAGGGAATACAGACCGCCTACACGCAACTGGCTTCGAGAGAGCCAGCCAAGCCATGCGCAATCGGCTCAGTCAAAAGCAACCTCGGGCACCTGGAGTCCGCCGCGGGAATTACAGGCCTACTGAAGGTTATTTTATCGATTCAGCATCGACAACTTCCTGCATCGATTAACTTTGCTCAGCTTAATCCCAAGATTCGGCTAAAAGACACGCCTTTTTATATACAGGAACAACTTCACGAATGGGATGCGGAGGGGCCCCGTGTGGCTGCAGTGAGTAGCTTTGGGTCAGGCGGGACCAATGCGCATGTCGTTGTGCGAGAGTATCGTCGAGACGCCAGGCCCCGTAGCCAGGAACATGAGCGCCTCTTCGTTTTGTCAGCGGCCAATCATGATCGCTTGCGCATTTATGTTCAGAAAGTGATTGACCATCTGGAGAAAAAGCTGGAGCGAGAGTCGACCGGCGACGAGTTTAGCGACGCCATTTATACCTGGCAGGTCGGTCGTACTGCTATGAAACAGCGTTTAGCAATTAGAGTGAAGGATCACGTGGAATTGCTAGACAAGTTGAAGCAGTGGTTGGCCGGAAATAGTAGTGTGACCGATGTCTGGTCTGGTCAGGCGCCTCAAAGTGACTCGAACGTCAACCATGCATGGCTGGTGTGGCAAACGAAATCAGGTCAGCGGTTAATTGATCAAGCGCTATTCGAAAGAGACCTGGAACAACTCGGTATTCTATGGGCGTCTGGTATCGAGATAGATTGGAATAAATACTATGAGGGCGCGTGGCCCGGAGAAAGTAAGCCGCGACGTGTCAGCCTGCCCACGTATCCGTTTGCCAAAGAGCGCTATTGGATCGATACGGCGGCGAGCGGGCAAGGCGTCGCCCGCGGCGTGTTACCCGCAGGCCCGGCGAAGGTTGGCCTTCACCCGTTGCTGCACGGCAATACCTCCGATCTGGGCGAGCAACGCTACAGCTCGACTTTTACCGGCGAAGAATTTTTCTTAACGGATCATCGAATACGTACGGATGGGGCCGCCATACATAAAGTCCTGCCCGGAGTGGCGTATCTTGAGATGGCGCGGGCGTCGATCGAACACGCATTGCCTGCGAGGCCCGAATCGACCGTCCTGGAGCTGCTCAATATAGTCTGGGCGCAGCCGATCATGGTCGCCGAGAAGAAGCGAGTCAACATCGCACTCGCGGCGAAGGACCACGAGGAGATCGACTTCGAAATTTACAGCCAGGAGACCGACCAGCGGATCGTACATTGCCAGGGTCGCGCGGTCTTGAGTCGACAAGCGGCGCCGGCGAGGCTCGATCTCGACGGGCTCAAGGGGCGGATTAGTCAGAGCCTATTAGCGCCGAGCGAGGTTTACGCGGCATGCGCCCGGATGGGGCTTGTCTATGGGCCATCTTTTCAGGGAATAACCGCCATCCATCGGGGGAGCAACCAATTATTGGCGCGCCTGCGGCTGCCGAGGGCCGTAGAGGAGACGTTGGGAGACTACTGGCTGCATCCGAGTTTGATGGACGGCGCTTTGCAGGCCTGTGTGTGGTTGATCGGCGACTCCTCCGAACGTTCCAACCGACCGCGGCTGCCATTTGCGCTGGAATCGTTGCGCATCGTCTCGCAGTGCAGCCGAGAGATGGTCGCCTGGGCGCGTTACTCGCCGGGCGGCCAGGCAGGGGACATGAGTGTCAAGTTGGATGTTGATCTGTGCGATGAGCAAGGAAATCTCTGCATAGAGATGCAAGGCCTTTCCTTCCGAGCTCTGAAAAGTGATGAAGAAGTATCACTCCATCCTCGACAGGAAATCCAGCCTGGGCTGCAGTCGTTTGTTCCGGTCTGGAATTCCGTTCGGCTGGAAACTCACAAGAAGACGATCCTTCCGGGATCCACAAAAATACTGCTGCTGGGAGCCGATCAAAGGCGCCTGGACTGGGTGAAAAAATCCCACCCCAACGCGTACCTATTGCCATTACCATCAACTTCGACCATCGACTTCATACAAGCAAAGCTGAAAGACTGCGCGTTCGACCATCTACTCTGGATTGCGCCGGATGTCGCTCGAGCGGATGGGCGATCCAGGCAAGACGATGATCGGATAATCGAGCGACAAGAACTTGGAGTACTGACCGTTTTTCGCATCATCAAAGCCCTGTTGCGTTTGGGGTATGGGGATAAAGAGCTGCGATGGACCATCATTACCGGCAATACACAGCGAGTGAAAAAGGATGAGCCGATCCAGCCAACCCATGCCGGAATATTCGGACTGGTAGGCAGCCTCGCGAAAGAATATCCCCATTGGAAGTTAAGTTTGCTGGACGTGGATTCACTTGAATCAGTGGCGGCCAATGAATGCCTGTCGGTAGCCCCGGATGAACGAGGCGCCGGTTTGGCTTACCGCCATGGTGAATGGTTCCATCAGGAGTTTGCTCACATTCCAACACTGCCCCAGTCGGCGCCGATCCACTACAGACAAAAAGGGGTTTACGTCGTCATCGGCGGCGCGGGCGGCCTTGGCGAAGTATGGAGCCGGTTCATGATCGAACACTACCAGGCCAACATGGTCTGGATTGGCCTGCATAAATACAACGCCACTATTGAAGGCAAGATCAATTCGCTGAGTCGGCTGGGTCCCGCCCCTCTGTACATTTCCGCCGACGCCTCGAACTTCGATGCGTTGGAGCAAGCATTTAGAACGATCCTGAAGACTTATCCCGCCGTTCATGGAGTCGTGCATTCAGCCATCTTTCTGCTTGATCAGAGCATTGCCCGCATGGAGGAATCGGAATTCAGGGCCAGTTTATCCGCCAAGGTGGATATAAGCGTGAATATGGACCGGGTATTCGGCGAGCAAGAGCTGGATTTTATGCTGTTCTTCTCGTCCTTCCTCTCTTTTGTCAAACCGCCAGGCCAGTCCAACTATGTCGCCGGCTGTACTTTCAAAGACAGTTTTGCGCAGAGACTACAGCAGCGTCGCGCTTATCCGGTAAAAATCATGAACTGGGGATATTGGGGCAAGGTAGGCGCCGTAACTGACGAATACTACAACAAGGCCATGGAGCGCATGGGCATTGGTTCCATCGAGCCGAATGAGGGCATGGCGTGTTTGCAGACATTCGTTAGTTCTGAGCTGAGTCAGATGGGCGTAGTCAAGATTATCAACGCTCAGGCTATTGCGGACCTCAGTTTCTCCGAGAGGGTGACATATTACCCCAAAGCTGCTGCTAACGCGTTTCCTCAAGTACAAAGAGACCTTGTCAAACCAGCTTCGACCAGGCAAGTGGCAGCGCTAAAGGGAGGACTACAAACCACGGAACTGGATGCTTTTTTAGCAGAAATCCTCGCATCCAGTTTGATCTCTTTAGGACTTTTCAGGCGGGGAATCCGTCGAATTGCCGATCTGTCGTTGGACAAACCGCCAGCGCCATTTTATGAGCGGTGGCTCAGCGGCAGCATCCAGTACCTGCAACAACGAAAGTTGCTTGGCGAGGATATGGCGGGCGCCCCCGGAGTCCGAGCGCTCGCCGATTTGTGGCTTGAGTGGGAAGAAAGAAAAATCGTATGGGCGGCTAACCCCGACCAACAAGCGCAGATTGCCTTGTTGGAGGCCTGTTTAAAAGGATTGGCCCGCATTCTGAGCGGCGATCAGCCGGTAACGGAGGTGATGTTTCCCGATTCGTCGATGCAGTTGGTCGAAGGCGTCTACCGTGGCAACGCCCTGGCGGACTATTTCAATGAAGCGCTCGGGGACACATTGGCGGCATGCGTCGAGCATATGTTGCACGCGGAAAAGGAACACAAAATCCGTATCCTGGAAATCGGCGCGGGCGCCGGCGGTACCACTACAACATTATTGCCACTGTTGCAACGCTTCCCAATTGACGAGTATTGCTACACGGACATTTCCAAGGCATTTCTGATGTATGCCGAGGAACAATATCAACCGCGATTCCCTGCGCTGACCACTGCGATCTTTGACGTTTCCAAGCCATTGGCATTGCAATCGATTCCGTCGGATCATTACGACGTGGTTATTGCCGCCAATGTATTACATGCCACGCCGAACATCAGGGAAACCCTGCGCAACGCCAAAGCGGCCTTGAAGAACCAGGGAGTTTTACTACTCAATGAAATTAGCGCGTGGTCCTTGTTTACCCACTTGACCTTCGGCTTGTTGGAAGGATGGTGGGCGCCGGAGGATACGGCGCTGCGTCTGCCAGGAAGCCCGGGGTTGGCGCCCGAGAAATGGCAAGAAATTCTCGCGGAAGAGGGGTTTGAATCGATCTTTTTCCCTGTCGAGGAATCGCATAAGTTCGGACAACAGATTATCGTCGCTAGCAGCGATGGATGGGTACGACAACAGCTAAACAAACAGCCGGTTGCGGTTTTGGAGCACAACCTTCCCGTATCGACAATCACAGCGCCGGCGCCGGCGATGAAGGAATCTGCAGACGCTGAAGAATCCCTGCGCGAAAAAGCTATTTCCTATTTTCAAAGATTAGTCGCGTCGACTCTGAAGATGCGGCTTGACCAGATAGAACCGCGCCGGCCACTCGCAGAATACGGCCTGGATTCCATCCTGGTCGGCCAGCTCACTTATCAATTACGCAAGGCATTTTCGAATGTTATGAGTACGTTGTTTTTCGAGGTCCAGAGCATCGATGGACTGGTGGACTACTTTTTGGAAAACAAGGAGCAAGAGCTGGTCACGGTGTTGTCAATGACCGCTGCCGCGCCGCAGCAGGTTCCTACACCGGCTCGGTCGAGGGAAATTTCGACCCAAGATGTTCGAAGACAGAGAAGTTCTCTTCGACCTTTGGTCGACGATATTACTCAAGAGCAAAAGACATCGGCAGGGGCGCAAATAAGCATGCGACACACTTTCCAGCCGGCGCCGGGTTCTTCTGCTCTGATCCCGCCCATCTTTGACGTTGCTATTGTCGGCCTGAGTGGCCGATTTCCCCAATCGAATAATTTGAAGGAATTTTGGGCAAATTTATCGAATGGCGTTAATTGCATAACGGAAATACCCAAGGATCGTTGGAAATGGGCAAAGTACTATGATCCGGAGAAAGGTAAGCCTGGAAAAATATATACAAAATGGGGCGGCTTTATAGAGGGCATCGATCAATTCGATCCTTTGTTTTTCAAGATTTCGCCTAAAGAGGCCAAACGCATGGATCCGCAAGAACGGATATTTCTAGAATCTTGTTACCATGCTATAGAAGATGCCGGTTATACCCCCGAGAATTTGGGAAAGGCCGAAAAGATCGGGATATTCGTGGGCGTGATGAATTCCAGATACACGCCGCAGCCTGCTCATTCTTCGATCGCCAACAGGGTTTCGTATGTTTTTAATTTCCAAGGCCCTTCCATGGCTATCGATACAGCCTGTTCGTCATCTTTGACAGCCATTCATGTGGCTCTGGAAAGCATCTATAGCGGCTCGACCGAGTGCGCCATTGTGGGCGGGGTCAATGTGATCATTGATCCGGCCCATTATTTACATCTGACTGAGTTGACGATGTTGTCCAGCGGCAACCAGTGCAAAACATTCGGAGAGCAGGCCGATGGGTTCATCGTTGCCGAGGGTGTGGGCGCGATTATTCTAAAACCTTTGAGACAGGCGCAACAGGATGGAGATCACATTTATGCCGTCATCAAAGGCAGCGCCGTCAATGCCGGAGGGAGGACGAATGGCTACACAGTTCCCAACCCAAAAGCTCAGGCCAAGGTGGTATCTCGGGCTTTGGAACGCGCGAAGGTCACCGCGGAACACCTCAGTTACGTCGAGGCTCACGGGACCGGTACTGCCCTGGGCGATCCGATTGAAATCGCCGGTCTAACCCGCGCGTTTAAAGAAACGACCGATAGGAATCAATTTTGCTCGATCGGATCGTTGAAGTCGAATATCGGTCATTGTGAATCCGCGGCCGGCATTGCCGGCTTGACGAAGGTGTTACTGCAGTTGAAATACGAAGAGCTGGCGCCTTCTCTTCATTCCGAGATCCCTAACCCGGAAATCGACTTCGGCCAGACTCCCTTCAAAGTTCAAAAAAGCCTGGAAAAATGGCGGCGTCCATTCCGTGAAGTAAATGGGGTGGTACAAGAAATACCGCGTATCGCCGGCGTATCATCCTTCGGGGCGGGCGGATCGAATGCTCATGTTATTGTGCAGGAGTACATACCGCCGGTAGATGTAATGGAGCCTGCCGCTTCTGTTGAAAATACGAAAGTCATCATCGTCCTGTCGGCCAGAAGCGCGGAGCAACTGATACAAAAGGCTCGTGATCTGTTGAGCTTTATCCGTGAGGAAGAACAATCGGCAATGTCATCGGGTAAAGCCATTGACCTGGGCGCCATGGCCTATACGTTGCAGGTGGGTCGAGAGGCGATGGAAGAGCGACTGGGCTTCTTGGCGCCCTCAATCGAACAATTGGCGGAAAAGCTTCACGCCTATGTTGCCGGCGAGCAGGATATCGAAGGCGCGTATCAAGGACAGGCGCCGCGCAACAAAGAAGCGCTGTCACTCTTCAGTACTGACGCCAACCTGCAACAAACGGTCGAGAAATGGATCGCCAACAGGAAACTCTCCAAACTGCTGGAGATGTGGGTCAAGGGCCTGGATCTGGATTGGAGCAAGCTGTACGGAGAGGCCAAGCCCCGGCGTATGAGCCTTCCCACGTATCCGTTTGCGAAGGAGCGTTATTGGACGGATGCGGCGGTGGGCGCGAAGGAGCGTGCCCAAGGAACCGCAACCGCAGTCCTTCACCCGTTGTTGCATAGCAACACGTCCGATCTGCGCGAGCAACGCTACAGCTCGACGTTTACGGGAGAAGAGTTCTTCCTCGCCGATCATCAGGCGCGGGCGAACGGCCACGCGAGTCAAAAGGCGCTGCCCAGCGTGGCCTACCTGGAAATGGCGCGGGCGGCGATCGAGCGCGCATTGCCGGCGCGGCCCGAGTCGACGGTCCTTGAGCTGCGCAATACTGTCTGGGCGAAGCCGATCGCGCTCAGCGAAAACAAGCAGATTAGTATCGCGCTCGCGGCGAACGACGAGAACCAGATCGACTACGAAATTTACAGTCAGGAGACCGATCAGGAGATCGTCCATTGCCAAGGTCACGCGGTCTTGAGCCACCAACCGGCGCTGGCCACGCTCGATCTCGACGGGCTCAAGGGGCAGATGAGTCAGAGCCAGTTAGAGCCGAGCGACGTCTACGCGGCGTGCGCCCGAATGGGGCTTGTCTATGGCCCCTCTTTCCAAGGGATCACCGCCATTCATCGGGGGAGCGGTCAACTCTTGGCGCATCTGCGGCTGCCGGTGGGCGTGGAAGACACGTCGGGAGACTATATCCTCCATCCGAGTTTGATGGACGGCGCCCTGCAGGCTTGTGTGAGCTTGATCGACTGCTCGTCTGAGAGTTCCAACCAACCGCGACTGCCCGTTGCGCTAGAATCGTTACGGATCGTCTCGCCGTGCAGCCGAGAGATGGTCGCCTGGGCGCGCTACTCGCCGGGCAGTCAGGCGGTGGACGAAGTCATCAAGCTGGATCTCGATCTGTGTGGCGAGCGGGGCAATATCGCTGTGCAGATGCGGGGCATAAACTGGAGGCGGACGTCGCCAGATAGAGTCGAGGACATAGCCGAGCCGGTCATTGATAAAGCGGCGTCTCTGGCAGTCCCTGCGGCGCTCAAAGAAATCACTCCTGCCGCGCCAGCCCGCAGAGAAATCGTACTTGTTCCGAATCAACAAGCGATCCCTGCGCCAGTTGAGCGGAAAAGGCCGGCGGCTATTTCTTTAGCAACGCCGAGCGCGCTTGTCTCCTCAGCGGCGGCGCCTTCTGAAAACATTGCCCAGCAACCTTCCGCAGGAAAGCCACCGATTACTCTCTCAGATGCGGCGCTTGGCGCGCCTATCGAGGGGGGCGCGGCGCCTGCAGTTTCTTCGGTCAGGTTGTACGACTGCGGCGCCGGGATATTCTCGATCGAGATCGCCGCGCCGGTAGGCGGTGATACTTCAGCAAAGGACTTGATTGCTCCTATGCTGCAGGCCCTGGACCGAGCGCGACAGGAGGCGTCGCTCAAGGTACTGATAATCAGAGGCGCCGAGCGCTGTTTCTTGCGTGGCGGAAGAGAGGACTACAACAAAGCCATCGATCAAAAGCTCTATCAGGCCATTGTGTCATTTCCGTATCCTGTCATCGCCGTCCTTGGGGGGGATGCGATCGGCGCAGGCTTCCTGTTCGCAGCGCTCTGTGACTTCATGGTCTGCGACGAAGATGCGCAGTACGGCTATACAGACGCGCAACGCCATTTTTGTCCGACGACCGCCGAGGCGATTGTGTTCGGTGAACGGTTCGGCGAGGTCCGGGCGCAGGACTTGTTGTATCTATCGACGGCCTCAGCGGGCAAGCAACTGAGAAGGAAAGGCTGGACTTGTCCCTTTCTGCCAGTGGCGCAAGTCGAGGCGTATGCGGAACAACTGGCGCGGGCGATGGCGACGAAGTCCCGGGATGCGCTCCGTCTGTTGAAACAGCATCTGACGCGGCGCCTGGTCGGTTTGGTCGAAGCGCTGACGCGCGTCGAGGTTGCGGCGGACGCGGCGGAGAATCCTTCAGATACGGGGGCCGATAAGGTTGCGAAAAAGATCGCTTCTCCGGCGGAATATATCCATCTGGATACCACGGTGGAAAACGTTCTAGTCATCAAGTTCCGTAGCGCCGGCGAGCAAGTGGAGGCGCCAGTCCTGGCGCCGGATCTCGGCCATATTTTTGCCGAGGTTGATCAGAACGCCTCCTACAAAGCCGTCGTTCTCGTCAGCGAGTATCCCGACTTTCTTCCGGGAGCCGAGCGTGCGATTCCCTTCATTTCTGAGGATGTGGCGCTGGAGTTTCAAAGCCTGGTCGCCGAGTCGGAGATCCCGGTCGTCGCCGCTTTGGCCGGGAATGCCAAAGGCCTTGCCTGGCTGGTCAGCCAGTTCTGCGACGCCTGCGTCTACAGCCAAACGGGCGTGTACTCTTCCACAAACATCGGGCACAGCCCGGTCCTGGCGCAAACGGCCGCCGCGATCTTTGCGCATCGATTCGGCGGGGAGGCGGCCAACGAAATCCTGCTCACAGGCGCCGACTATTCTGGCGCTGATCTCCAGCGACGTGTGGGCGCATTGATCGTGGCGGAGCAAGATCAGGTTCTGCCTGCGGCCTTAAAAGTCGCTGAGTTCTGGGCCAGGCTGCCGCGAGGCGTCTTGGCTGCCTGGAAGAAACACACCGCGACGATCCTCCAGGAGAAGATTCGCAGTTTGCCGGCCGCGGTCAAGTGGGAGCAGAAGGACGAGGCGCCTGACCATCAGGTTGCTGCGCCGACGCCCATTGCGCTTAACTCAAAAGTGGTCACCGCAACCGCTCAACCGGATGGCGTTGTGGTTGTGAAGATGGAAGATCGGGAAGCGAAGAACATGTTTTCCGACGCTCTCGTGGCGGGAGTCACTGAAGTCTTCGCGCATATCGAGCAGACGCCGGCTTATAAGGTCGTGATCCTCACCGGCTACGAGAGCTATTTTGCATCGGGCGGCGACAAAGAAGGCTTATTGGCCATCGGGCAAGGCAAGGCCAGTTTCACGGATTTCAACATCTATCAATCGGCGCTGGACTGCCCGTTGCCGGTGATTGCCGCGATGCAAGGACATGGGATCGGCGCCGGCTGGTCGATGGGGATGTTCGCCGACATCGCGGTGCTCGGCGAGGAAAGCCGTTATGTGAGTCCGTATATGGATTATGGATTCACGCCGGGGGCGGGCGCGACCTGGATTCTGGCGGAGAAGATCGGGCAGGATCTGGCCCGAGAAAGCCTTCTGACTGCGCGGTACTATGCGGGCAGCGAGTTGAAAGACAGGGGGCTACGACTCCGCGTGGCGCCTCGGGCCGAGGTGTATCCGGCGGCGATGGCATTGGCCAAACAAATCGCGCAGGCGCCGCGCCAAAGTTTGATTGGCCTCAAGCAGCAGTTGACACGGCATCTTTACCAGCCGCTGGAAGAGACGTATCGACTCGAACTGGCCATGCATGAAAAGACCTTTGTGGGCCGGTCGGAGACCCTGGCGCAAATTCAGAACAAGTTTTATCAGGAGATCGAACCGCAGGACGGATTGCATGAAGCCTCCGTTGAGCCTCGGAACCTCTCCGTGGGCGGCCATCAGCAGGCCGCCACGGCAAATCGATCCATCGACAGCGATGCGCTACGCGCCATCTCTGCGAACCTCAAAACGCTGCTGGCGAACGAACTCCAGATGCGAGAGAGCGATGTCGACGACCAAACGCAGTTCGTCGATCTGGGCCTCGATTCGATCAGCGGCGTGACCTGGATCCGGAAGATCAATGAGAAATATTACACGTCGATCGGAGCCACGAAGGTCTACAGTTACCCAACGCTTGTCCAGCTCAGTCGCTACGTGAAGGAAGAAATGGAAAAGCTCGGTATGCCGCTGAGCCAGGGCGCGCCTCCTGTGCCGACCGCGCCTCTTGTAGCGGATACGCCGCCGGCGGCGGCGAATGGCGCCTTGTCGCATCACTCGTTTGCGACCGAGCGCGCCGCGAAGCAGTTGACGTCACGGCGCAGCCGCGCGGCCTCGCGATTCGTCGCCAGCGCCCCCGCAACCCGTCCATCAGGGCCAATTGCGGCAGAGCCAATTGCGGCGCAGCCCATTGCGGTGATCGGCATGGCCGGTCAATTCCCGCAGGCCAGAAACGTCGAGGAATTCTGGCAGAACATTGCCGGCGGCAGGAATTGCATCACAGAGGTCTCACGGCGCCGCTGGGATGTGAATGTGTTCTATCAGCTTGGCGAGGCCGTAGTGGGCAAGACCAACAGCCGGTGGGCAGGGACGATCGACGAATATGATCTGTTCGACCCGTTGTTTTTCGACATCTCGCCGGCCGAAGCCGAGAGCATGGATCCGCAGCAGCGCCTGTTCTTGCAGGCGTGCTGGCACACGATCGAAAACGCCGGATACGCGGCGCGATCGAGGCCCTTGCGTATCCATCGATACGGCCTGCTCTTCATCGCTGGTCGCCCTCGCCCAGGCATGTGACAGTTTGACCTCGGGCGCCAGCGATCTGGCGCTGGCCGGGGGCGTTTATGTGATGGTCGGGCCTGAAATGCATATCAAGACTTCGCAAGCGGGCATGCTCTCGCCCGAAGGCAGGTGCTTCACCTTCGACGAGCGAGCCGACGGCTTTGTTCCGGGAGAAGGCGTTGGCGTCGTCCTGTTGAAGCGGCTGGCCGACGCCGAGAGAGATCGCGACATGATCCACGCGGTCATTCACGGATGGGGCGTCAATCAGGACGGCAGGACCAACGGGATCACCGCGCCCAATCCGGAGTCGCAGACGCGCCTGGAGCAGGAGGTCTACGACAAATTCGGGATCGATCCGGCGAGCATTCAACTGATCGAGGCCCACGGCACGGGCACGAAATTGGGTGACCCCATCGAAGTGGAAGGGCTGAAGAACGCCTTTAAGAAGTACACCCAGAAGAAAGAGTATTGCGCGCTAGGCTCGGTGAAGAGCAACATCGGTCATTGCCTGGCGGCGGCGGGAATCGCAGGGACGCTCAAGCTCATCCTGGCGCTGAAGCGCAAGCGACTGCCGCCGACCATCAACTTCGAGCGGCTCAACGAACACATAGACCTGACGGAGAGTCCGTTTTACGTCAATACGCAATTGCAGGAGTGGGAACCCGGCGGCGCGGCGAGGCGCCAGGCAGCGATCAGCTCCTTCGGCTTCAGCGGCACGAATGCCCATATGGTGATCGGCGAATATACGCCGCCGGCCGAAGCCAAACGACCGGTCGCCATCATGACTCAAAACACGAAGGCCATCATCCCTCTGTCAGCCAGAACGGCAGAACAGCTTAAGCAGAAGGCTCGTGATCTGTTGGACTTCATTCGCAAGGAGGCGCGGTCCATTGAACTCATCGAGATGGCCTATACGCTGCAGGTGGGCCGTGAAGCGATGAGTGAGCGCCTGGGCGTCCTGGTGTCCTCGGTCGAGCAACTAGCTGAAAAACTCGAGGCCTATGTCAATGGCGAGCGGCGGATCGAGGATCTTCATCGAGGACATGTAATGCGCGGCGCGGAGAGCGCGAACATCATCAACCAGGATGATGACGTGAAGGAAACCGTCGTTGAAAAGTGGATCGCCAAGAAGAAGTTCTCCAAGCTGCTGGAACTGTGGGTCAATGGCCTGGAGGTGGATTGGAACAATCTGTATGGCGAGGCGGCCCCGCAACGCGTCACATTGCCGACGTACCCGTTCGCCAAGGAGCGATACTGGATCGATACGGCCACAGACGGACGCGTGGCCGCAGAAGGCGCCGCAGTCGCGGTCCTTCATCCGTTGCTACACGCCAACACCTCCGATTTGAGCGAGCAACGCTACAGCTCGACTTTCACCGGAGAAGAATTTTTCTTAACAGACCATCGAGTCCGTATGCATGACGGCGCCGCAGAAAAACTCCTGCCCGGGGTGGCCTGTCTGGAAATGGCTCGGGCTGCGATCGAGCAAGCGGCGCCGGTTCGGCCAGAATCGAGCATTTTGGAGCTACACAATATGGTCTGGCTGAAACCGGTTGTTGTTACAGATCCTAAACAGGTCTCCATCGCCTTGTTTGCAACTGACAACGACCGTGTCGACTATGAAATCTACAGTATCGAGGCTGAGCAGGAAACATTGCACTGCCAGGGCCAGGCTGTGTTCAGTCGTAAATCCGCGCCTGCCAGGCTCGATCTTGAACATCTCAGACGTCAAATGAGTCAAGGTAGATTAGAAGCGGCCGACGTCTATACTATTTTTGCCGGGATGGGCCTCAACTATGGCCCGGCGCACCAGGGAATAACCGTTATTCATCTCGGAGAGAAACAAGTACTCGCGCAATTGCGGTTGCCAGAGGTTGTCGAGACAAACCAACATGAGTATGTGTTACATCCCAGCCTGATGGACAGCGCTCTGCAGGCTTCGATCGGCCTGATCGTCGCTTTGAATAACGTTCCCACGAAACCATACCTACCATTTGCTGTGGAGTCACTGCGCATCATATCGTCATGCGCAAAGGAGATGGCTGCCTGGGCGCGTTACTCGAAGGGCAGTAAGCCTGGAGACAAGACCGTCAAAGTGGATCTTGATCTGTGCGACGAGCGCGGGAATGTCTGCGTCCAAATGCGAGGATTTGCTTTGCGAGTTCTGGTGAGCGAAATAACATCTGGGCGCCAAAACACAATAAATAAGTCAGCCCATAATGGATCAACTCTTATAGAAGATAGTACTCCTTTTGATAACGCGTTCTTTCAAAAACTCATCGCAGGCGTTTTGAATGGCGCCGTGTCTGTCGATGAAGCAGTGGAGTTAAGTTAGGGAAAGCGATGGCCTAAATCCGCAATTTAAGGCGGCGTAGCCAAGTGGTAAGGCGAGGGTCTGCAGAACCTTTATACGCTGGTTCGATTCCAGCCGCCGCCTCTCTCTTCTCACGGTTTAGAACAGTAGTCGAATAGGCTCATCAATCCGCGATCCCAAATTAAGGCGGCGTAGCCAAGTGGTAAGGCGAGGGTCTGCAGAACCTTTATACGCTGGTTCGATTCCAGCCGCCGCCTCCAAGACATACTTGTGTCAGGATGAAACGAAAGCTAAGACAAATATACATCGACTTGTCTAATGGCAAGCTTTCACAGCAGGAAGCTTTTGAGAAGATCAAGGCTATAAAACTACGGGGGCAGAGAATCGGCGCCTTGCTGGTCACTCCGTTCTGGCAAGCGAGCGACGTTGAGGCGCCCGACGAGGCCGGTCAGCTCGAATACGCGGAACACCACGTCATTCTGTGCGAGCTTTCGAAGGTCGATGCCAGGGAACTAGGAGCTTCGGTTCCGCACAGCAACTGCCTGTCGCTGCAAGCAGCGAATCAAAAGAACATTGCGGAGCGCTACAGCGAGTATGCCCTCGCGTGTTTTGAACGGATACAAGCCATTCTCCAGGGCAAATCCCGAGGCAAGGCGCTCGTGCAGATCGTAATTGGCAACCATCAAGAACAGGCGCTGTTTGCGGGTCTCGCGGGATTGCTCAAGACGGCGGCGCTGGAAAATCCCCGACTCATCGGCCAACTCATCCTCGTCCCGACGCAAACGACGGCCGAGGGACTGGGCCAGCTCCTGCGGGAAGAGAAGACCAGTATGCCAATCGCCGGATTGGATCCGCTGATCCGATACGAACAAGGCGCGCGGCAGGTCTTCGGTTGGCAAGAGGTAGCGGAAGACCTGGAAACGCCGCCGATCGCGTTCAAAGATCAGGGCGTTTACTTGATTGCCGGAGGTCTCGGCGGCCTGGGCCTTCTCTTCGCCAGGGAGATCCTCGCTGAGGCCCGCCATGCGCGGGTGGTGTTGACGGGGCGCTCGGCGCCTGGCGCTGGAAAGCAATCACTCCTGGACGGATTGTCCGCGCCTGAGGGCCGGCTGAGTTATCGGCAAGTGGACCTCGGCGATCCGGATCAGGTCGAGCGACTGATCGCCGGCATTCAGGACGAGTGTGGACAGCTCAACGGCATCATTCACTGCGCCGGGACGATCGCGGATAACTTCATCCTGAAAAAAACAGGAGGCGAATTCCGCGAGGTACTGGCGCCGAAAGTCACTGGGACGTACAACCTGGATCAAGCCAGCCAGGATGTTGACCTGGATTTCTTCGCGCTATTTTCTTCGATCGCCAGCGTGATGGGGAATGTGGGACAAGCCGATTACGCGACAGCGAATGGTTTTATGGACCAGTTTGCGGCGTATCGCAATCGGCAGGTGGCCACTGGGGAGCGGCGCGGTCGGACGCTGTCGATCAACTGGCCGTTGTGGCAAGCCGGCGGGATGCGGATCGATCCGGCGAGCGAGGAACTGTTGCGACAAACCACAGGCCTGCAGCCGATGCGGACGGCCACGGGGCTGCAAGCGTTTTATCGCGGCCTGGCGGCGCCCTACGACCAGCTTCTGGTCGTGGAAGGCGATCTCACCCAGATACGCCGCGCATTGCTTGCCGGTCGACCGATCCAGCCGGAGTTGGCGCCTCTCGTGACCGCAGTGGAACAATCGGTGGCGCCAGAGACAGATGCGGCCACGATAGACTCCGACAGCCTTGTAGAAAAAACCCAGGACTACTTGCGTAGAGAGTTGTCGGAACAGTTGAAACTACCGTCCAACAAAATTGATCCGCAAGCGGCGTTGGAGAAATACGGGATCGACTCGATCCTGGCGATGAAGCTGACAAACCAGCTGGAAAAGACGTTTGGTTCGCTGCCCAAGACGTTGTTTTTCGAATACCAAACCATAAGTGAATTGAGCGAATACTTTACCCAATCTCATTCGGCTCGATTAGCAACACTGTTTCCAGCGATGGGCAATGGCTACCATCAGCTGAAGCCCGTCGACACACAGCCTGAAATGCGTCCTCGCGCTCACGCCAGGCGCGATTCGGGCAGACGCGTTGGCCGTCTGCGAAGTACTCCTGGATCGGCGACGGATACCGATCCGATCGCCATTATCGGATTGAGCGGACGCTATCCCGAGGCGGTCGACATCGAAGCCTATTGGCGAAATCTGCGCGAGGGCAAGGATTGCATCATTGAAGTTCCCAAGGAGCGCTGGGTCTGGCGGGAGTACTTTAGCGAGGATCGCAGTCAAAGCGGACGCCATTACAGCAAGTGGGGCGGCTTCATTGCCGGCGTCGATGAATTCGATCCGCTGTTTTTCAATATGGCGCCCAAAGAGGCGAAATACATCGATCCCCAAGAACGCCTATTTTTACAGCATGTGTGGATGGCGATCGAAGACGCGGGATACACGCGCGCGAGCCTGCAGACATCCTCTGAGCAGGACCTGTCGGGCGAGCGCGATCTTGCCGGTCAGGTCGGCGTGTACGTCGGCGTAATGTATAGCGAGTATCAGTTGTTTGGCGCCGAATCCAGTATGCAAGGCAAACGCCTGGGAATTGCTGCCAGCGTCGCCAGTATCGCCAATCGCGTGTCTTACGCGCTGAACCTGCATGGTCCCAGCATGACGCTCGATACCATGTGTTCTTCTTCTTTGACCGCCATCCACCTCGCCTGCCAGGATTTGACACTGGGGCGAACCAGCCTGGCCATCGCCGGAGGGGTCAACGTCAGCATTCATCCCAATAAGTACCTGGCGCTCAGCGCCGGGCAATTCATCTCCAGCGACGGCCACTGCCAGAGCTTCGGCGAGGGCGGCGACGGGTATATTCCTGGGGAAGGGGTTGGAGTAGTCGTCCTGAAACGGCTCTCCGATGCGCAAAGAGACGGCGACCACATTTACGGCGTCATTCGAGGCAGCGCCCTCAACCATGGCGGCAAGACCAACGGCTACACGGTCCCGAACCCGCAGGCGCAAGCCGCCGCGATCAGTCGGGCGCTGGCGGAATCCCGTACCGACGCGCGTCATATCAGCTACATCGAAGCCCATGGCACGGGCACCAAGCTCGGCGACCCGATCGAAATCGCGGCCCTGAGCAAAGCCTTTCAGCAATATACTCAAGAGACCGGATTCTGCCTGATCGGATCGGTCAAATCGAACATCGGTCATTGCGAATCGGCGGCGGGGATTGCGGGACTGACCAAGGTGCTGTTGCAAATGCGGCGCCGGCAGATTGCGCCGTCGCTGCATTCGACGCGGTTGAATTCCCACATCGATTTCGCCAAGACTCCGTTCGTCGTTAATCAGGAGTTGAGGCCATGGGAGCAGCCGGTGATCGAAGGCCAAACGTTGCCGCGCATCGCGGGCATCTCGTCGTTCGGGGCTGGGGGATCGAATGCGCACCTGATCGTGGAGGAGTATCAGGAGCCGACGCAAGAGCCGATGGCTTTTGCGAATTTCGTCATCTTGCTGTCGGCGAGGACGGCGGAGCAACTGCGGCAGAAAGCCCGTGATCTGTTGGATTATGTTCGTCCGCGGCTGAGCGAGATCGATCTGGTCGGGATGGCCTACACGCTGCAGGTGGGCCGAGAGGCGATGGAGGAACGCCTGGGCTTCCTGGCGAGTTCGGTTGAACAGTTGGCGGAAAAGCTCGAGGCTTATGCGGCGGGCGAGGAAGGAATCGAAGGCGTTTATCGAGGACAGGCGTCACGCAACAAAGAAGCGCTGTCGTTGTTCAGCGCCGAAGACGACTTACGGCAAACGATCGACAGATGGATCGCGAGCAAAAAGCTCTCCAAACTGGTGGAGCTGTGGGTCAAGGGCCTGGAGCTGGATTGGGGCAAGTTGTACGGCGAGGTCAAACCTCGACGGATCAGCCTGCCGACGTATCCGTTCGCCAAAGATCGCTACTGGGTCGATACGGCGCCCTCAGCGGCGCTATCAGCGGTAATGGGTGGGCGCGTGGTCGCAAGTGTGGCGCCCGCGGTCCTTCACCCGTTGTTACACAGCAACACTTCTGATCTGACTCATCAGAGATACAGCTCGTCGTTCAGTGGGGAAGAATTTTTCCTGAAAGACCATCAAGTGAATGGTCAAAGAATTCTTCCTTCGGCGGCATATCTGGAAATGGCGCGGATCGCCGTAACAAAAGCCGCGAACGCTTCTCACGAAACGGTTTTGGAATTGCGCGATGTCGTCTGGGCGCAGCCGATCGTCGGCGCCCAACACAAGCAAATCAGCATTGCCCTATTGGCGCACGACCACGACGAGATCGGCTACGAGATCTATAGCCAGGAGGCGGACGAAGAGACCGTCCATTGCCAGGGGCGTGCGGTCTTGAGCCGTGGGCCGGCGTCGGCCAGGCTCGATCTCGAGCAGCTCAAGCAACAAGTGGAGCGCCGCCAACTCGAGCCGAGCAGCATTTACGCGGCATGTGCCCGCATGGGCCTGATCTATGGGCCCTCTTTTCAGGGAATTGCCGCCATCCATCGGCATTCCGATCAAATATTGGCGCAGCTCCGGCTGCCGAGGACAGTGGAGGACACTTCCGGAGACTATTGGCTTCATCCGAGCTTGGTGGACAGCGCCCTGCAGGCTTGTGTTGTGTTGATCGACGGTACGCCGGAACTTCCCAACCAGCCGCGATTGCCCTTGGCGATGGAATCGCTGCGCATTGTGTCGGCTTGCAACCGAGCAATGGTGGCCTGGGTGCGGTATTCGCCGGGCAGTCAGGCAGTGGACAGTAGTATCAAGCTGGATATCGATCTGTGTGATGAGCAGGGGAACGTCTGCGCGCAGATGCGAGGTCTCAGTTGGCAGCCGGCGTCTCTCGATCTCATCGAACCGATTCTTGAGAAAGGGGCATCTCCGCCAGGCGGCGCCATGGTCTCAGACGGCGCCCTGGCCGCGCCCGCGCATAAAGAAATTGTCTTGGCGCCGTCTTTACGAGCCCCGGCGCCAGTCGAGCGGAAAAAGCCGGCCGCCATTGCTTTGGCATCGCCGAGCATCCGTGTATCGGCAGCCGCGGCGCCTTCTGCAAACACGCGGGCGCCAATTACGCTGTCTATCCCTGGGGCCGCTCTACCGGGTGGCATAGCGCCGATCGTGCCTTCTGTGCTGGTGTATGACGATGAGAACGGGATCTTCTCAATCGAGATCGCGGCGCCACTAAGCGACACGATCCAACCCAAGGACGTTATTGCGCAGCTCCTGCGGGCCCTGGACCGGGTGCAACAAGAAGCGTCGGTCAAGGCGCTGATCATCAGCGGCCCTGAGCGCTGTTTCCCGCGCGGTGGAAGAGAGGACTTCAACGACGCCATCGATCAAGACCTCTATCAAACCATTGTGTCCTTTCCGTATCCGGTCATCGCCGTCATCGAGGGCGATGCGATCGGCGCTGGCTTCTTGTTCGCCGCGCTCTGCGACTTCATGGTGTGCAACGAAGATGCGATTTATGGATTCACCGACGCACGCCGGCATTTGTACCCCACGACTTCCGAAGCGATTCTGATGAGCGAACGGTTCGGCGAGATCCGGGCACATGACTTGTTATATCTCTCGACGGCTTCGACCGGCAGGCGCCTGCGAACGAAAGGCTGGACCTGTCCCCTTCTGCCGGCGACCCAAGTCGGGGCCTATGCGCAGAAGTTGGCATCGGCGCTGGCGACGAAATCCCAAGAGGCGCTTCGTCTATTGAAACAGCATCTGACGCGTTCCCTGGTCAGTTTGGTCGGCGGACTGACGCGCGTCGAGGCTGCGGCAGGCGAGACCGAACATTCATCTGAGAGGGCCGAGACGGGCGCCAAAACAATTGCATCGTCCGCAGCGCATCTCCATCTGGATAGCCCTGCAGAACACGTTCTTGTCATCAGGTTCCATGTGGCCCAGGGGGTAACAGACCTGGTTGCGGATCTGGGCCAGGTTTTTTCTCAGATCCACCAGGCTGGCTACTACAAAGCCATCGTGCTAGTCAGCGAGGATTCCGACTTACTTCCGGGAACCGAGCAAGCCATTTCCCGAGGCGCACTCGAAGATGTCGTGCTGGATTTTCAACGACTGTTTGTCGGGTCGGAGATTCCGGTCGTTGCCGCGTTGGCGGGGAATGCCAGAGGCGCCGCCTGGCTCATCAGCCAGTTCTGCGATGCCTGCGTGTACAGCCAAACAGGGGTGTACTCTTCAGCCGACCTCGGGCAAAGCTCCGTCCTGGCGCAAACGGCCGCCGCGATCTTTACGCATCGATTTGGTAAAGATGCAGGCAAGGAAATCTTGCTTAGCGGCGCGGACTATTCGGGTGATGATCTCCAACAACGCGCCGGCGCGTTGATCGTTGCGGCGCGGGACGAGGTGTTGCCAAAGGCCATCCAACTGGCCGAGGTCTGGGCCAAACTGCCGCGGCCCATGATGGCGGCCTGGAAGCAACACACCACGACGACGCTCCAGGAGAAGATTCGTAACTTGCCGGTTGAGCGGGAGCCGAAAGACGACACACACAGGTCGCTCACTTCCGAGCCGATCTCCATTCGGCTGCAGTCGAAAGTCGTCACCCTCACCGCTCACCCAGAAGGTATTGCGGTGGTGAAGATGGAAGATCGGGAAGCGAAGAACATGTTTTCCGATGCTTTGATCGAGGGGATCAGGGAAGCCTTCGCCCATATTGAGCAGACGCCGGCCTATAAGGTCGTGATCCTGACCGGCTACGATAGCTATTTCGCGTCCGGCGGGACCAAAGAAAGTTTATTGGCCATCGGGCAAGGCAAGGCCAAATTTACGGATTTCAAGATCTTTCAGGCGCCGCTGGACTGCCCGTTGCCGGTGATCGCGGCAATGCAAGGACATGCCATCGGCGCCGGATGGACGCTCGGCCTCTTCGCGGACCTGATATTGCTCAGCGAGGAAAGCAGGTATTTGAGTCCGTATATGGATTATGGATTCACCCCGGGCGCAGGCGCGACATACATTCTGGCGGACAAGCTCGGGCAGGACCTGGCCCGAGAAAGCCTGCTGACTGGGCGGTACTGCGCTGGCAGTGAGCTGAAAGCCCGGGGACTCCTGCTGCCCATCATGCCGAGGGCCGAGGCGTATCCGGCGGCGATGGCCTTGGCCAGGCAAATCACGCGCATTTCGCGAGGTTGCTTGATCGGTCTTAAACAACAGTTGACGGGGTATGTTCACGAGCCGCTGGAAGATAGCTATCGACTCGAACTGGCCATGCATGAAAAGACCTTTGTGGGCCGGTCGGACACCTTGGCGCAAATTCAGAACCGCTTTTACCCGGCGACCGACGCGTCGCCAGCCGTCAAACAGCAGTCTGAAGATGAAGTGGCGACCCCGTCTGTGAACGGCGATGCGCTGCCAGCCATCATTACGATGCTCAAGATGCTGCTGGCGGATGAACTGCAAATGCGAGAGAACGAACTCGACGAAAACGTCGAGTTCGTTGATCTGGGCCTGGATTCGATCAGCGGCGTGGCGTGGATACGCAAGATCAATGAGAAATACCAGACATCGATCGAAGCCACCAAGGTCTACAGCTACCCGACGCTGACCCGGCTCGGTCGTTATGTGAAGGAAGAAGCAGAAAAGCACGGTGCGCTTTCGAGGCCGGGCGCGACGCCTGCCGCGCCGTCCGAGGGCAGCCCCTTGTCGCGGAGCGCGACCGTGACGAAGTATGCGGTGAAGAAACTCGCTTCCTGGCGCAGCCGAACGTCAACGAGAGGCGCCGGCGCCACTTCTACCTATTCGTCACAGCCCATTGCGTTGATCGGCATGGCGGGCCAATTCCCGCAGGCTAAAAATCTCGAGGAGTTTTGGCAGAACATCGCCGAGGGCAGGAATTGCATCACCCAGGTCCCGTCCCACCGCTGGGATGTACATGCCTACTACCAGCCTGGCGCTGCCGTCGCAGGCAGGACCAACAGCCAATGGATCGGCGCCCTAGAAGAGTACGACTTGTTCGACCCGCTGTTCTTCAACATCTCGCCGACCGAAGCCGAGAGCATGGATCCGCAGCAGCGCCTGTTCTTGCAGACATGCTGGCACACGATCGAAAACGCCGGATATGACGCGCGAGTGTTGTCCGGGAGCAAGTGCGGCGTCTTCGTCGGCTGCGCCGCCGGGGACTATCACCAATTGTCGCGAAAGCATCAATTGAGCGCCCATGGCTTCACGGGCGGCGCGACCTCCATTCTGGCCGCGCGCATTTCCTTCTTTTTAAACCTGCAAGGTCCTTGCATCTCCATTGATACAGCCTGCTCATCATCGCTGGTCGCCCTCGCCCAAGCCTGTGACAGTTTGACCTCGGGCGCCAGCGATCTGGCCCTGGCCGGGGGCGTTTATGTGATGGCCGGGCCTGAAATGCATATCAAGGCTTCGCAGGCGGGCATGCTCTCGCCCGAGGGCAGGTGCTTCACCTTCGACGAGCGGGCGAACGGATTTGTTCCGGGAGAAGGCGTTGGCGTCGTCCTGTTGAAGCGGCTGGCCGACGCCGAGAGAGATCGCGACATGATCCACGCGGTCATTCACGGATGGGGCGTCAATCAGGACGGCAGAACCAATGGGATCACCGCTCCCAATCCGGAATCGCAGACGCGCCTGGAGCAGGAGGTCTACGACAAATTCGGGATCGATCCGGCGAGCGTTCAACTGATCGAGGCCCACGGCACGGGCACGAAATTGGGTGACCCCATCGAAGTGGAAGGCCTCAGGAACGCCTTTAAGAAGTACACCCAGAAGAAAGGGTACTGCGCGTTGGGCTCGGTGAAGAGCAATATCGGTCATTGCTTAACGGCGGCGGGAATCGCAGGGGCGCTCAAGCTCATCCTGGCGCTGAAGCGCAAGCAACTGCCGCCGACCATCAACTTCGAGCGGGTCAACGAGCATATCGCCTTAACAGACAGTCCGTTTTACGTCAACGCGCGATTGCAGGAGTGGGACCTTCAGGGGGCAGACAGACGCCAGGCCGCGATCAGCTCGTTCGGCTTCAGCGGCACGAATGCCCATATGGTGATCGGCGAATATACGCCGCCGGCCGAAGTCAAACGACCGGTCGCCGTCGTGACTCAAAACACGAAGGCCATCATCCCTCTGTCAGCCAGCACGGCGGAACAGCTTAAGCTTAAGGCCCGTGACCTGTTGGACTTCATTCAGGAGGCGCAGTCCATTGATCTCATCGAGATGGCCTATACGTTGCAGGTCGGTCGACAGCCGATGGACGAACGCCTGGGCTTCGTGGCGAGCTCGGTCGAACAACTGGCGGAAAAGCTTCAAGCGTATCTGACCGGCGAGCGGGGAATCGAAGACGCGTATCAAGGACAGGCGCTACGCGACAACGACACCCTGTCTTTGTTCAGCGCCGACGCCGACCTGCAACACACGATCGACCGATGGATTGCGAACAAGAAGCTCTCCAAGCTGCTGGAGCTGTGGGTCAAAGGCCTGGATCTGGATTGGAGCAAGCTTTACGGCGAGGTCAAACCGCAACGCGTCAGCCTGCCCACGTATCCCTTCGCCAAAGAGCGCTACTGGATCGATACGGCAGCTCCGCGGGAGGAGGCGATAGGCGCCCTGCTTGCCGCACCGGTCTGGCGAGAAAGCGACATCGAGGTCTCCGCTGGCGCGAGCCACATCGAATGCGCGGAACACCACGTTGTTCTGTGTGAGCTATCGGACGTTAAACAACTGAGGGGCTTGCTTCCACACGTCCACTGCCTGTCACTGCAAGCAGAGAGGCAAAATAATATTGCGCAGCGCTACAGCGAGTACGCGCTCGCCTGCTTTGAACGGATACAAGCCATCCTCCAGGGCAAACCCCAGGGCAAGGCGCTCGTGCAGATTGTCGTCGCTGACCATCAGGAACAATCGCTGCTTGCGGGACTTTCGGGATTACTCAAGACGGCGGCGCTGGAAAATCCCCAGCTCATCGGTCAACTCATCCTCGCCCCGCCGGAAATAACGACTGAAGAACTGGCCACTTATCTGCAAGCAGAGCAGTCGCACACGCCGGATCCGCTGATCAGATACGAACAAGGCGCGCGGCAGGTCTTGCATTGGCAAGAGGCGCCGGCCGAGCAGGACAAGCCACCGATCGCGTTCAAAGATCACGGTGTCTACTTGATCACCGGCGGACTCGGCGGCCTGGGCCTTCTCTTTGCCAAAGAGATCCTCGCCGAGACCCGCCAGGCCAGGGTTGTACTAACGGGGCGCTCGGCATTAACTCCGGAAAAACAAGCCCGCTTAGAGGGATTGTCCGCGCAAACCGGCCGTGTGAGCTATCGGCGCCTGGATCTCGGCAATCTGGATCAAGTCAAGCGCCTGATTGCCGCCATTCAAGACGAGTACGGACAACTCGACGGCATCCTTCACTGTGCCGGGATGATGATTACAGACAACATCATCCTGAAAAAGGCCAATGCCGAATTCAGTCAGGTACTGGCGCCGAAAGTCGCCGGCGCCTACAACCTGGACCAGGCCAGCCAGGATGTTGAATTGGACTTCTTCGTGCTGTTTTCTTCAATCGCCAGCGCGACGGGGAATCCGGGTACAGCCGATTACGCGACCGCGAATGGATTTATGGACCAGTTTGCGGCGTATCGCAATCGGCAGGTGGCCGCGGGCGGGCGGCATGGGCGCACGCGGTCGATCAACTGGCCGTTGTGGCAGGCTGGGGGGATGCGGATCGATCAGGCGAGCCAGGAACGGCTGCAACAAACCACGGGCATGCAGCCTATGCGGACGGCAACGGGCCTGGAAGCGTTCTATCGCAGCCTGACGTTGCCCTATGACCAGATTCTGGTGGTGGAAGGCATCCGACCTAAGATAACAGCCTACTACCTGCAAAAGGCGCGCATATTCGAACCGTCTTCCAATACTGAGACTGTCCATGACCAGTCGCACGCTCGCGTTCTCAATGAATCTGCCGGGGCGCCGCCCGACAAACTATCGAATGTGGAAACGCAAGTCAGCCTGAACCAACTGCAGCAACGAATCAAAACCATCTTGGCCACGACGCTGGGGGTAAAGACGTCCATTGACATGGATCAGGCGTTTGTTGAATTGGGGTTGGACTCCTTCCTTGGAACAGAACTGGTTATTGCGATCAACAAGGCGTACGGCACAGGGTTATCCAATATAACAGTTTTTGATTATCCAACCGTAAGAAAGCTTGCGCTATTCCTAGAACAAGAAATAAAGAAGTTGCCCGGCTATTCTAAACAGGCGCCTGCGGGGCCACTCGTCCGGCCCCCACTGCCAGTGGTCGGTTCTAACGCCGGTCTGAAAAGGAAGATTCGCGTCGCTCGGACAACAACGAGTAATCAAGCGCTTTCCGATGACAAGATTGCAATTATCGGGATGTCGGGAAGGTATCCGCAGGCGAATAGTTTGCAAGAGTACTGGGATAATTTGGTTGAAGGAAGGAATTCGATTGTCGAGGTGCCCCCGTCCCGCTGGGACGCCAATCGGTATTATGATCCAGCTCCTGCCAAGAAAGACAAAGCGAATTCCAAGTGGCTAGGGGCGTTGGACGACATCGACTGTTTCGACCCGCTATTCTTTCGAATCTCTCCCCAGGAGGCTAACTATATAGACCCTCACCACCGCTTGTTCCTGCAAGAGAGCTACAAAGCATTCGAGGATGCCGGCTACTCGAGCGATGCCTTAAGCAACAAAAAGTGTGGCGTCTATCTCGGCATTTCGGCCAACGAATACGCGCTGCTTCTTTCGAAGAATCGGATGTTGGGTGGCGCTCCGGTCACAAGTAACCACCCCGCCATCGCGGCGGCGAGAATAGCGTACTACTTGAACTTGAAAGGTCCGGCCATTTCTGTCGATACCGCTTGCTCCTCTTCGCTCGTAGCCGTTCATCTTGCGTGCCAAGGATTATTGAGTCGTGAAATTGATATGGCCTTGGCGGGAGGCGTCACTTTATGGTTAACCCCGGAATCCTACCTCTCGATGAGCCAAGCCGGGATGCTTTCCGCTGTGGGGCAATGCAAGGCATTTGACGATACGGCAGATGGCATAGTCGTTGGCGACGGAGTGGGCGCTCTGGTACTAAAGCGTCTGAAAGACGCGGAAGCGGACAATGACTTCATCTACGGGGTAATATTGGGGTCGGGTGTCAATCAAGATGGAAAAACGAACGGAATAACGGCGCCGAGCACAGGCAGCCAGATCGAGCTGGAGCGAGAAATCTATACCAGGAATAAGATCGATCCGGAAACCATCAGCTATGTCGAAACGCATGGCACCGGTACCAGATTGGGCGATCCGATCGAGCTGGAAGCTCTTGCGACCGTATTTAAAGAGAAGACGACCAAGAAACAATACTGTGCCTTAGGCTCCGTCAAAAGCAATATCGGGCATACTACGTCGGCGGCGGGGGTGGCCGGCGTGCAAAAAGTCCTGCTGTCGATGCGACATCGCACGTTGGTTCCCAGTCTGAATGTGACCAAAGAGACGTCCCGCTTTGATTTCAAGAATTCACCTTTCTATATCGTCCGGGAGACAAAGACCTGGGACGCCGCTCCAGGCTCTCTACGCCGCGCGGCGGTCAGCTCCTTCGGCTTTAGCGGCACCAATGCTCATCTGGTGGTAGAAGAATACGCGCCGCCACTCGAGCAAGCGGTGTGGTCCGGAGAAAACGCCTCCTTCATCGTCCCCCTGTCTGCCAGAACTGCAGAGCAGCTCGAAGAAAAGGCGCGAGATCTGTTGAAGTTCATTCGCGCATCTCAGCAGCACGGTCAACCGGCAGAACAATCAACACCATCGTCCAATCCAATCGACCTCGCGGATATGGCTTATACGCTACAAGTTGGCAGAGACGCGATGGAGGAGCGCTTGGGCTTCGTCGTGAGCTCAGTCGGTCAGCTGGCGGAAAAACTGAGCGCATATCTCAACGGCGAGGAAAATATCGAGAGCGCTTATCAGTGTCGTGTCGAACCGGGCGCCGAGCGCCTGACGACGATGAAGTATGACGATGACATGCAGGAAGTGATTGGGAGATGGATCGCGCGTAAGAAGCTCGGGAAACTAGCGCAGTCTTGGACCCGAGGTCTGAATGTCGACTGGAACAAACTCTACGGCGAGGCGGCGCCCAGGCGCATCAGCCTGCCCGCTTATCCCTTTGCCAAGGAGCGTTGCTGGATTGCCGAGACGCCGATTCGTCACAGTGTAGAGAGTCGATTCGAATTCGAAGGCGCCCTGAAATCAATCGACGACATTATGGATAAGATTTGCGACGACGCGATGGAAACTGACCAGGCCGTTAAGTTACTAAAGGCCCTCGTGTAGTGGAGACGGTAGGGGCAGACCTGCGTGTCTGCCCCGGCGGTGATGCGTAGACCCAATCCGGGGCAGACACGCAGGTCTGCCCCTACATTGATTCGCAAAACGCTATAGGTTTTAGTCCCTCCCCGACGACTTTACAAATGCCCTGCGTGGAGTCGGAGGCGGCCGAGAAGTCAGATGCCAGAAAATGTCAGTCGACATTCCAGATAGAGAGGAATGTGATGCCCGATTTTATCGAATATGTGGTTGCGGAATTAAAGAGCAAAAGGCTGTCGAAGACCGATGCCGCCGCGCTTATTAGACAGTTTTCTCGTCTTTCCTCGGTCTGGGTGGCAGCGGTCATCCACCCGTTACTGCACCGCAATACCTCCGATTTGAGGGAGCAACGTTATAGCTCGACGTTTACCGGAGAGGAGTTCTTCCTCGCCGATCATCAGGTGCGGGTGGACGGGCGCGCAGATCAAAAGGTGTTGCCGGGCGTGGCCTATCTGGAAATGGCGCGGGCGGCGATCGAACACGCATTGCCTGCGTGGCCCGAAGCGACGATCTTGGAGCTGCACAACACTGTCTGGGCGCAGCCGGTCGTCGTCGGCCAGAACAAGCAGATCAGCATCGCGCTCGGGGCGAACGATCAGGATCAGATCGACTACGAAATTTACAGCCTGGACGGCGAACAAGAGATAGTCCATTGCCAAGGTCGCGCGGTCTGGGGCCTCCGGCAGGCGCCGGCCAGGTTCGATTTCGACGGGCTCAAGGGGCAGATGGGGCAGGGCCAGATAGAGCCGAATAGTGTGTACGAGGCATGCGCCAGCATGGGGCTGATCTATGGACCCTCTCTTCAAGCAATTACCGCCATCCATCGGGGAAGCGGCCAGGTATTGGCCGAGCTGCGACTGCCAAATACCGTCGCGGACACGTCTGGAGACTATGTCCTCCATCCGAGTTTGATGGACGGCGCGCTGCAGGCGGCGGTCGGATTGATCGACGGTGGGCCGGAATCCAACCAGACACGATTGCCGTTTGCGCTGGAAACCTTGCGCATCGTCTCGCCTTGCAGTCAAGAGATGGTCGCCTGGGTACGGTACGCGCCGGGCAGTCAGGCGGCGGACACTGTCATCAAGCTGGATGTCGATCTGTGTGATGAGCGCGGGAATGTCTGTGCGCAAATGCACGGAGTTTCTTGGCGCGCGCTGAGGACAGAGATCAGTACAGCCGCCGCAGAGAGTACGACGGATGGCCCGCCGGCGCAATCCGAACCGCAAGCGGAACAACCGGTTGTGGCGGCCGAGATCGAGACGGAAAGTCTCGCCGAGAAGACGCAAGACTACTTGCGCAGGCAATTGTCGGAACTATTGAATGTGCCGTCCCAGAAGATTGATCCGCGAGCCGCGTTGGAAATCTATGGCATCGACTCCATCCTGGCGATGAAGTTGACGAACCAGTTGGAGAAGACGCTTGGGTCGCTGCCCAAGACCCTGTTCTTCGAGTACCAAACGATTCGCGAGCTGGCCGAATACTTCATCGCGCATCATTCAGTGCAATTGGCAGCGCAATTGGCAGCGCAATTGGCAGCGCAATTGCCCGCGCAATTGCCCGCGCTCCTGGCCCCGACCTCAAATCGCCAGAGCGAGGCCGCGCCGTCGACCACGCCGGCTTTACCCGCTGCGCCCACCAAGCGGATTTCGAGCCGACGCGCCAACCGTCTGCGCAGCGCTGCGCCCAGTGCGGCCACGGATATCGATCCGATCGTGATCATCGGGTTGAGCGGTCGCTATCCCGAGGCAATTGATATCGACGCCTTTTGGCACAATCTGCGCGAAGGCAAGGATTGCATCATTGAGGTGCCCAAGGAGCGCTGGGACTGGCGAGAATACTTTGGCGCCGACCGCAGTGAGAGCGGGCGCCATTACAGCAAGTGGGGCGGCTTCATTGCCGGCGTCGATGAATTCGATCCGTTGTTTTTCAATATATCGCCTGTTGACGCAGAGCTGATAGACCCTCAAGAGCGCTTATTTTTACAGCATGCGTGGATGGCGATCGAAGACGCAGGATACACACGCGCGAGCCTGCAGATGCCATGCGAGCACGATCTGCCGGGCCAGGTCGGAGTGTACGTTGGCGTGATGTATAGCGAGTATCAGTTGTTCGGCGCTGAAGCCGGCGTGCACGGCAAACGCCTGGGCATTGCAGGCAGCTTCGCCAGCATCGCCAATCGCGTGTCTTATGCGTTCAACCTCCATGGTCCAAGCCTCACGCTGGATACCATGTGCTCTTCTTCTTTGACCGCCATCCACCTCGCCTGCCAGGATTTGAAACTGGGGCGAACCAGCCTAGCCATTGCCGGAGGGGTCAACGTCAGCATTCATCCCAATAAGTACCTGGTGCTCAGCGACGGGCAGTTCATCTCCAGCGACGGCCACTGCCAGAGCTTCGGCGAGGGCGGTGACGGATATATTCCCGGAGAAGGTGTCGGCGTAGTCGTATTGAAGAGACTCTCGGAGGCCAAACGAGACGGCGACCACATTTACGGCGTCATTCGAGGCAGCGCCCTCAACCATGGCGGCAAGACCAACGGCTACACGGTTCCAAACCCGCAGGCGCAAGCGAGTGTGATCAGCCGGGCGTTGGCGGAATCCCAGACCGATCCGCGTCATATCAGCTACATCGAAGCCCATGGCACGGGCACCAAGCTCGGCGACCCGATCGAAATCGCGGCCCTGAGCAAAGCCTTTCAGCAATATACTCATGACACCGAATTTTGCCTGATCGGATCGGTCAAATCGAACATCGGCCATTGTGAATCGGCCGCCGGGATTGCGGGGCTGACCAAGGTCCTGCTGCAAATGCGGCGCCAGCTGATTGCGCCGTCGCTGCATTCGGCGCAGTTGAATCCCCATATTGATTTCCCGACGACCCCGTTCGTCGTCAATCAGGAGTTGAGAGCGTGGGAGACGCCCGTGATCGACGGGCGGACGCTCTCACGCATCGCGGGCATCTCGTCGTTCGGCGCGGGCGGATCGAATGCGCATCTGATCGTGGAGGAGTATCAGGAGCCGACGCAGGAGCCGCTGGCTTTTGCGAATGTCGTCATCCTGCTCTCGGCGCGGACGGCTGAGCAACTGCGGCAGAAAGCCCGTGATCTGCTGGATTTTGTTCTCCCACGGCTGAACACTATCGATCTGGTAGCGATGGCCTATACGCTGCAGGTGGGTCGAGAGGCGATGGAGGAACGACTAGGCTTCGTGGTGAGCTCGGTCCAGCAACTGGCGGAAAAGCTCGAGGCCTATGTGGCGGGCGAGGAAGACCTCGAGGACGCATATCAGGGACAGGCGACACGCAACAGCGACACCCTGTCATTGTTCAGTACCGATGTCGACCTGCAACACGCGATCGACCGATGGATCGCGAACAAGAAGCTCTCCAAGCTGCTGGAGCTGTGGGTCAATGGCCTGGAGCTGGATTGGAGCAGGCTGTACGGCGAAGTCAAACCGCGGCGCCTCAGCCTGCCGACGTATCCGTTTGCCAAAGAGCGCTACTGGATCGATACGGCGCCCTCTGCGGCAATGGATGGGCGCGTGGCCGCCCTAGGCGCCGCAACCGCGGTCCTTCACCCCTTGTTGCACAGCAACACCTCCGATCTGAGCGAGCAACGCTATAACTCGACGTTTACGGGTAAAGAGTTCTTCCTCGCCGATCATCAGGTGGCGGCGAACGGCCACGCAGGTCAAAGGGCGCTGCCGGCCGTGGCCTATCTGGAAATGGCGCGGGCGGCGATTGAGCATGCGTTACCGTCGCGTCTCGAATCGACGGTCCTGGAGCTGCACAACACCGTCTGGACACAACCAGTCGTTGTCGCCGACAAGAAGCGCGTCAGCATCTCGCTCGCGGCGAACGATCATCATGAGATCGACTATGAGATCTACAGCCAGGAGGCTGACCAAGAGATTATCCATTGCCAGGGGCGCGCGGTCTTGAGCCGTGAACCGGCGCCGGCCAGGCTCGATCTCAACGGGCTCAAGGGGCAGATGGAACGGGGCCAGGTAGAGCCGAACAGCGTGTACGCAACGTGCGCTCGCATGGGCCTGATCTATGGGGCCTCCTTTCAAGGAATAACCGCGATCCATCGGGGGAGTGACCAGGTATTGGCGCAGTTGCGACTGCCGAGCATCGTGGCGGACACGTCGGGAGATTATTGGCTCCATCCGAGTATGGTAGACGGCGCGCTGCAGGCGGCGGTTGGACTGATCGAGGGCGGGCTCGAATCCAATCACCAGGCTGGCCAGCCACGATTGCCATTTGCGCTGGACTCGTTGCGCATCGTCTCGCCATGCGCCCCAGAGATGATCGCGTGGGTGCGATACGGGCCGTGCAGCCATGCGGGAGACACGAGTGTCAAGCTGGATATCGATCTATGCGATGAGCGTGGGAACGTCTGTCTACAACTGCGCGGATTGTACTTGCGCGCGCTGAGCAAAGAGATCAGGACGGCTGCCGCACAGGGTCAAGCAATCGGTAGTCTGCTAGCCACCCCGGTATGGCAAGCCAGGAGTGTGGAGGTCTCCGCTGAGGCCAGTCACATCGAATACGCGGAACACCACGTTGTTCTGTGCGAGCTATCGAACGTCAACGTCAACCAACTGAGGCCATTGCTGCCGCACAGTCAATGCCTGTCACTGCATGCAGGAGAGCAACAAAATGTTGCGCAGCGCTACAGCGAGTACGCGCTCGCCTGCTTTGAGCGCATACAAACCATTTTCCGGGGCAAGCGCAAGGGCAAGGCGCTCGTCCAGATTGTTGTGGGAGAGCATCAGGAGCAGGCCCTGTTTACTGGCCTCGCGGGATTGCTCAAGACGGCGGCGCTGGAAAATCCACAGCTGATCGGTCAGCTCATCCTGGTCCCTGCACATATCACGGCCGAGGAACTGACCCATCAGCTCGAGCAAGAGATGAGCCGCGGGCCGGCAGACGGATTGGATACGTTGATTAGATACGGAGGCGGAGGCCGTCAGGTCCCCCGACAGATCCTTGGATGGCAAGAGGCGCCGGAAGACGAGGGAGAGCCGCCGATCGTGTTCAAAGACGGAGGCGTTTACCTGATCACTGGCGGGCTGGGGGGCCTGGGTCTCATTTTCACCAGAGAGATTCTCGCCCGTTCCAGCGAGGCGCGGGTGGTGTTGACCGGGCGGTCGGCTTTAACTCACGAAAAAGACGCCCTGTTAGAGGGATTGTCCGGGCAGGCGGGCCGTTTGAGCTATCGTCAGGTGGATGTGGTGGAACTCGAACAGATAGAGCAGCTCATTGGAGCCATCCAGGAAGAGTACGGACAGCTCAATGGGATTTTACACAGTGCCGGGGTGATTGCGGATAACTTCATTTTGAAGAAGAGTAGCGCCAAATTCAGGGAGGTGCTCGCGCCGAAAGTCACGGGCGCGTACAACCTGGATCAGGCGAGTCGTAACGTCGAGCTGGATTTCTTCGTGCTGTTTTCATCGCTTGCCGGCGCCTTTGGGAACCTGGGGCAAGCGGATTACGCGGCGGCGAATGGATTTATGGACCAGTTTGCGGCGCACCGGAATCGCCAGGTGGCGGCGAACCAGCGGCACGGGCGCACACGGTCGATTAACTGGCCGTTGTGGGAAGCAGGTGGGATGGGTGTCGATGCGGCGACCCAGGAACTGCTGCGACAGACCACTGGGATGGAGCCGATGCGGACGGCGACGGGCCTGCACGCCTTCTATCGCAGCCTGGCAGCGCCCTACGACCAGACGCTGGTCATCGAAGGCGAACTCACGCAAATACGTCGCCTATTGCTTGCCCGTCCCGCTGTTCCATCCGAACCTCGAGCGGAACAGCCGGCAGTCGCTGTCGAGATAGGCTCTGACATCCTGGTCGCACAAACTCAAGACTACTTGCGGAAGCAGTTTTCGGAACTGATGAAACTGCCATCGCACAAAATCGATCCGCAGGCCGCGTTGGAGGAATACGG
>WNGB01000731.1_pt1 | contig 52429 bp, 44 predicted proteins | sample 5400681 | NCBI WGS metagenome assembly WNGB01 (sample SAMN13153367, study PRJNA577476) | soil metagenome | isolation source: 115 cm soil or saprolite under grassland replicate 2 | place: USA:California | collected 2016-06-15
CCATTGCGCTCGCGCTTCGTCGCTCGCTCCATTCCGTTCGCGCTTTTCATGTCGTCTTCGTCGCGGGGGTTCCCCGCCCCGCTCCCGCTCTCTCCATTGCGCTCGCGCTTCGTCGCTCGCTCCATTCCGTTCGCGCTATTGCTCTCTCGTCGCACTCCACTCGTCTTCCAGCTTCGCGACCGCCTGTTTGAAGATCCGCCCGCGCTCCGCGTAGTCCTTGAACATGTCGAAGCTCGCGCACGCCGGCGCGAGGACGACCGTGTCGCCAGGCGAGGCGAGCGCGAACGCGGTGCGCACCGCCGAAGCCATGTCTGGCGCATCGTGCACGGCAACAGCGGGTGCGAGCGCCTCGTGCACGAGGGGCGCGGCTTCGCCTATCGCGACAACGGCGGCGCCGCGTTCCGTCAGAGCGGCGCGCAGATCGCCGAAGTCTCCGCCCTTGAAACGGCCCCCCAGGATGACGACGAGACCTGGCCCGAAGCTTTCGATCGCGCGCAGCGCAGACTCGATGTTGGTGGCCTTCGAGTCGTTGACGAAGCGCACGCCGGCAATTTCCATCACCGGCTCGAGGGCGTGCTCGAGGCCCATGAAGGTCTCGACGGCGTGCGTCATCGCCGCGGGGTCGACGCCGGCGATCGACGCAACGGCCGCGGCCGCCGCGACATCTGCGAGGAGGTGACGTCCAAGGAGCTTGACCGCGGAGAGCGGGACGAGGACCTGGTCGCTGCCACGCGAACGCCGCACGATCGCGTCACCCGCGACAAGGACTCCCTCGGGCAGATTGCGCTCCGTCGCGAAGTGCAGCCGCCGCGATCGCGCCTCCTGCGCAAGCACCTGCGAGGGCTCGTCGTCTGCGTTGAGCAGCGCCCAGTCGGCCGGCGTCTGGTTCGCGAAGATCCGCGCTTTCGCTGCGGCGTACTCGGCGATGTCGGCGTGACGATCGAGGTGGTCCGGTGAGAAGTTCAACAGCACCGCGATCCACGGATGAAACGTGTCTGAACTTTCCAACTGGAAGCTGCTGGTTTCGACAACGTGGATCGTGTCCTCGGTGGATTCCTCCACTTGCGCGCTCAATGCATGACCGATGTTGCCGCCCACGAGCACACGGTGTCCGCCGGCTTCGAGCATTCGCCCGGTCAACGTCGTCGTCGTTGACTTGCCCTTCGTACCCGTGATCGCAACGATGCGGCCGCGGAGCCACCGTGAGGCGAGCTCCAGCTCTCCCATGACGGGCACGCCGGCCGCGCGCGCTCCGGCCACGGCAGGCTGCGCGGGCGGAACACCGGGACTGAGAACGATCAGGTCGGCGCCGAGCAATGTTTCCGCGTGGTGGCCACCGAGCTCGAGCTGAACGCCGGCGCTTCGCAACTGCGCGTCCTCCTGAATGCTGTCGCGCATGTCGGTGAGCGTGACATCCGCGCCGCGGCGCACGAGCAGCTCCGCGGCCGCCACGCCGCTGCGCGCGGCGCCGACGACTACGACCTTCTTGCCCGCGACGGAGAATGCCTGTGCCGTCATCGCAGCTTCAACGTGGTGAGGCTGAAGAGCGCGAAGATGATCGCGAGAATCACGAACCGCGCGATGACCTTCGGCTCACTCCAGCCGATGAGTTCGAAGTGGTGGTGCAACGGGGCCATCCGGAAGACGCGCTTGCCGGTGAGCTTGAACGACGCGACCTGGATGACGACCGACGCGGCTTCCATCACGAACACGCCGCCGACGATCACCAGGACGAACTCCTGCTTGATGAGGAGCGCAATGGTGCCGAGCGCTCCGCCGAGCGCCAGCGAGCCGACATCGCCCATGAAGATTTCGGCGGGATACGAGTTGTACCAGAGGAACCCGAGGCTGGCGCCGACCAGCGCGCCGCAGAAGATCGTCAGCTCCGCGATGAGTGGAGACACGGTGGGCAGCTGCAGGTACTCGGCGAACACGCGATGCCCGCTCACATACGTCAGCGCGGTGAGCGCAGTGGCCGCGACCGCGAACACGCTGATCGCGAGTCCATCGAGGCCGTCCGTCAGGTTCACCGCGTTCGTCCAGCTGACGCACACGAACATCGCGAACAGCACGTAGGCCCATCCGAGATCCGGAATGATGCGCTTGAAAAACGGCAGCAGCAGGCGCGTGTTGTACAGATCGAGCCGCACGAGCGACAGCAGCGCGAAGCCGACGCCCAGGGAAATCAGGATCTGCCAGATCATCTTGTAGCGCGGTCGCAGACCGTGATGCGATCGCCGGACGATCTTCAGGTAGTCGTCTGCGAAGCCAACGCCGCCGAACGCCGCCGTCGCGATCACCGCGATCCACACGTACGCGTTCGTGAGGTTGGCCCACATCAGCGTCGGAATCAGCGAGCTCGACATGATGAGCAGTCCGCCCATCGTCGGCGTCCCGGCCTTCGCGCGGTGTGTTTGCGGTCCTTCCTGCCGGATCACCTGTCCGATCTGGAACTCACGCAGGCGCTTGATCAGGATCGGCCCGAGCACCAGGCTGAGCATCAACGCCGTCACGCTTGCGCCCGCCGTGCGGAATGTGATGTAGCGGAATACGTTCAGCACCGGAATCGCGGTGTGCAGCTGGCCGTAGAGCAGGTGGTACAACATCAGGCGAACTCCGCCTTCAGCCGATCGACCACCAGGTCTGTGTGAATCCCGCGCGAACCTTTCACGAGCACGAGATCGCCGGGGCGCACGCGGCCGAGCGCAAGCTCCGCCGCCTCGTCGCTCGTCTTCGCGTACAGGACCGCGCCGGGATCGAGACCCGCGCGCACCGCGGCGTGTGCCAGCCGCTGCGCCGGATCGCCGCCAACCGCGATGAGCAGGCCCAGGCCAGCGCGCGCGGCCGCTTCTCCGCACTGCTCGTGAAGCTGCATCGCGTGCCCGCCGAGCTCCAGCATCTCGCCGAGGACTGCAATCTTGCGCGCGCTGCCGGTGGCCGCCGCAACGGTCTCGAGCGATCGCTTCAGTGCCGCGGGACTCGAGTTGTACGAATCATCGATGAGCGTGATGCCGCCGGGAAGGCGCAACAGCTCGCCGCGGTGCGACGCCGGCTGCAGCTTCGCCGCACGCTGCGCGATGTCGTCTGGCGCGATACCCATCTCCATCGCCACGGCGGCGGCTGCGAGAAGGTTGAGCAGATTGCCGCTGCCGAGCAGCAATGTCTCGACACGAAACTGTCCGACGGGCGCCGTCACCGTGGCGGCCATACCTCCGAGACCGCGATGCTCGACAGCACTGGCGCGCACGTCTGCTGCGTCCGATAAACCGAAAGTCAGGGTCCTGCCCGCAAACGACCGGGCGCGCGCACGAATCCGCTCGTCGTCCGCGTTGGCGACCAGCAGATCGCCGGGGCGCGCTTGTTCGAGGATTTCCCCCTTCGCATCGGCGATCGCGTCCGACGACTCGAAGAACCCCACGTGCGCGTCGCCGACGTTCGTCCACACGCGCACCTCGGGTTCTGCGACGCCAACGAGCGTACGGATTTCCCCCGGGTGGTTCATGCCCAGTTCGACGACGGCGACATCCGGCCGCGAACGCAGCTCGAGCAGCGAGAGCGGCAGGCCGATGTGATTGTTCAAATTGCCCCTGTTCCGGAACACCGTGTACTTCGCCGACAGAAACTCCGCCGTCAGTTCTTTCGTCGTCGTCTTGCCCGCGCTTCCCGTAATGGCGACGACCTTCGCGCCGGATCGGCGACGGACTTCGCGGGCGGCCTGCTGCAGCGCCCGCGTCGTGTCCGCCACCTGGATCAGGAGCGGCGCCAGCCCGGCCTTTCCTGCCTCGGGCAGGGCCGGCGTCGCCGTCACCACCGCGCCCACCGCGCCGGCGGCGAGAGCGGCGGCAACGAACTCATGTCCCTCGAACCGTTCGCCGCGGATCGCGACGAATAGATCCCCCGGGTGGAGCGATCGCGTGTCGATCGACCACCGCTCTATCCGATGCGCCGGATCGCCCGAGATCACCCGTCCGCCCGTGACGGCGGCAATTTCGGCGGCGCTGAGCGAGACCGTGTCCACCCGGTTACGTCACTCGCGAGCCGCTGCGGCGGCGCGCGAGCGCCGAGCGCGCGACCTCCACGTCGTCGAACGGCACCGTCTTATCGCCAATAACCTGGTACTTCTCGTGCCCCTTGCCCGCGATGAGCAAAAGATCGCCGCGCCTCGCCTCCTTGATCGCCTTCTCGATCGCTTCACGGCGGTCGACGATCGCGAGTGACGGCGTCCCCTTCTGACCCTTCGGCGCGATGCGGTCCGCGGGCATCACGATCCCGCGCCGGATTTCATCGATGATTCGTTCGGGGTCTTCGCTGCGCGGGTTGTCGGACGTGACGATCACGAGATCGCTGAGCCGCGCCGCGACGGCGCCCATGAGCGGGCGCTTCGTGCGATCGCGATCGCCGCCGCAGCCAAACACAGTGATGACCCGTCCGCCGGCGAGCGGCCGCGCTGTTTCGAGCAGGTTCTTCAGCGCGTCGTCCGTGTGGGCGTAATCGACGATCACGCGCACGTCGTCTGCAGGATCGGAGACGACCTGGAATCGTCCCGGCACGTTCTCGAGCCGGCTGATTCCCGCTTCGATCGCGGAGAACGGCAGGTCGAGCGCCATCGCGGTCCCGGCAGCCGCGAGGATGTTGTACGCGTTGGGCCGGCCGACGAGCGGCGACTTGACGTGCAGCGTTCCCCTCGGCGTGCGCACGTCGAACGAAAGCCCATCGAGCGTGAAGGTCAGCGGACCGGGACGCACGTCGGCGGCCGCATCGATTGCGTACGTGACGGGACGGCGCGCGGCGGCAACGAGATCCGCGCCGCGGCGGTCATCGATGTTGATGATACCGACAGTCCCTTCAGGGAGGATCTCGAACAGCCGGCGCTTCGCGGTGAAGTACGCCTCCATGTCACCGTGGAAATCCAGGTGATCGCGCGTCAGATTCGTGAACACGGCCGCGGCGAAACGCAGGCTGTCGGCGCGGCGGAGCGCAAGCGCGTGCGACGAAACTTCCATGACGCACGCCGCGCATCCTTCCGAGAGCATTTCGCGCAGCATCTGCTGCAGCTCGGGCGCTTCCGGCGTGGTACGCGAGGCGTCCACTTCGCGCGCACCGGTGTGGTAGCCGATGGTCCCGATGCGTCCGCACTTCATGCCGGCGGACTCGAAGATTGATGCCAGCACGTACGACGTGGTTGTCTTGCCGTTCGTGCCCGTGATGCCGACGAGCGCAAGCTCCGCGCTCGGATTGCGGTAGAACGCAGCCGACAATTCTGCGAGTGCGCTTCGCGCGCTCTGTACGCGGATCCAGGGCACCGTGACGTTTGCGGGGGCGTCGGTTTCGGCGACGACAGCGATTGCGCCATTCGCGATTGCCTGCGACGCGAACCGCGTGCCGTCAGCATTGACACCGCGCAGCGCGACGAACACCGCCCCCGGCTTCACCTTTCGAGAGTCGTAGGCAATGCCGGTCACGTCCGGACGCGTTGCGAGCTCGGTGAGGCTCACTGCGGTCCTCCCGCGATCGCGGTCGCCGCACGACGGCCAAGCGTCAACATGCAGGCGTCTCCGCGCACGAGCGCCGAGCCGGGCATTGGATTCTGGTCGACCACGAAGCCATCGCCCGACAGGCGCGCAGTCATGCCGATGCGCGAGAGCAGTCGCAGCGCCTCGCGCGCGCTCAGGCCACGCAGATCCGGCATCAGGCCATTGCGCGCGGGCTCCAGCGTCGCCGACAGCACGCTCGCGGCCTTTGCCGGCTGCGGCGTCGGTGTGCCATCGCTTGCGGGATCGTGGCGCGTCACGAGAACGGGCGGCGGTGCGTTCAGATTCGGGCCGACGCCGAGGTACGTGAGCGCGGCTTCGGCAATCCGCTTGAATACCGGTGCCGAAACGGCGCCGCCGGTGTACCCATTCCCGTGCGGAGAATCGATCACGACGAGGATCGTCAACTCCGGATTGCGTGAGGGAATGAAGCCGACGAACGACGCATTGTAATCGGACTTCTGATAGTGGCCATTGACCAGCTTCGCGGCTGTTCCGGTTTTCCCGGCGATTGTATAACCCTCGATCTGCGCCGCGCGCGCGGTGCCGCGCTCGACGACCTGCTCCATGATCGTCGTCATCGTCGCGGCGGTGTCGGGCTCGATGGTGCGGCGCATTTCCTTGTGCGGCACTTCGATCCGTCGTCCGTCCTTGATGAACGCCCGCACGACGCGGGGCTGCAGCAGATGGCCGCCGTTGGCGATCGAGCTGACCGCCGTCGCCATCTGCAGCGGCGTCACGCCGACCTGATAGCCCATCGAGACCGACGCGAGCGCGCTCTGATCCAGGCGATCCGCGCTCCACACGATGCCTGCCGTTTCCCCCTTGAAATCGGGCGCGAGCGTCTGGCCGAAGCCAAACCTGCTGACGTACTGCGTCAGGATCTGCGGTCCTACTTTGAGGCCGACCTTGATCGCGCCGACGTTGCTCGACTTCACGATCACATCCGTGAAGGCGATGACGCCGTACTTATGCGTATCGAAGATCGGCTTTCGCCCCGGAAACGTGATCGACCCAGGGTTGGTGTCGATCATCGACTCCGGTGTAATTACCTTCTGCTCGATCGCCGCCGATGCGGTGACGATCTTGAACGTTGAGCCGGGCTCGTAGAGCGTCTGGATCGCGCGGTTGCGGCGCGATTCGTCCTCCGCCCTGGTGAAGACGTTGGGATTGAAGGTCGGCCAGTTGGCAAGCGCAAGGATCTCGCCCGTCTGCGGATCCATGATAATTGCGCTGCCGCCGACGGCATGGTTCGCCTCGACGCCCGCTCGCAGCTCGCGCTCGGCGATGAACTGCAGGTACTGGTCGATCGTCAGTTCGATGCCCGCGCCGGCCGTGGCGGGCCGCTCGACACGGCTGAACACCGCGCGCTTCTTGTTGTCCGTCTGGATCAGGACCTTGCCCGCGGAACCGCGAATCTGCGAGTCGTAGGCCGACTCGATACCGCCAAGGCCCACGTTGTCGAGTCCGACGTAGCCGACGACGTGGGCGGCGAGCTCGCTGTTCGGGTAATACCGGCGGCTCTCCTTCAGCAGCGTGATGCCCGGGAGCGCCAGCGCTCGCACGCGTTTGGCTTCCTCGGGCGTCACCTGCCGCGCGACGTACTGGAACTGGCCGCGGCGCGAAAGCGTCTTGACGATCTGCTGCCGGCGCTCGGCATTGCACGAGTCCAGCGCGCGGCAGACCTGCGCGCCGACGTCGGCTGGATCGTCAATTTCCGAAGGCACCGCCGCGATGGTGTCGGCGTCGACGCTGTAGGCGAGCACACGTCCCTTCCGATCGAAGATCTCTCCGCGCTTGGCAGACGGACTGAACGTCCGCATCTGCTGCCGATCCGCGCGCGCGGTCAGGTCGGCGTGATCGATGACCTGCAGGTAAATCAGCCGCGCCTCGATGCCCGCTGTCCACACGGCGAGCAATGCCGCGCAGACGAGCAGCCGTGAGCGGACCGTCGCACGCCAGTCCATCGGCGCGGCCTCGCGCCTCGCGGGCACGGTCCGTCCGCCCCGGACGAATCCGAGCAGCGACTTGATGCTGGTCACTCTGATGCCCATCTACGAACTCGTTACCGTGCGGCGACGATGGACTTTTCGGGCGGCGCTGACGGGGTCACACGCTCGATGACGATGGCCTGCCCGCGCGCGGGCGCCACGAGGTGCAGCTGTTCGGTCGCAATCTTTTCGATGCGCCGCGGCGCGCGCAGCGTCTCGACCTCGAGCCGGAGGTGGCGGTTGATCTCTTCCTCGGCCGCGCGCTCCTGCTGCATGCGCTCGATCTGATAGCCATGCCGCAGCAGCTCGAAGTGCTGCCAGGCGGAGAAGAGCAGGACGATCACGAGGAACAGGCCGATCCCCACGGAGCGCCACAGTTGCCGCTGGCGCGCCTCGTCCACTTCCCGGACGATGGGGTTGTTGCGAATGTCCTTCTTGATCGCGTATTCGAAGTCCATCGCGCTCATGCGAACCTCTCAATCGCGCGCAGCTTCGCGCTGCGCGCCCGCGGGTTACGCGCTACTTCCTCGTCTGCCGGCAGCACCGGCCGCTTCGTCAGAATTCGCAGTCTCTCGCCCGTCTTCTCCAGCGCGCGGAACGTGTGCTTCACGATCCGATCCTCGAGCGAGTGAAACGTGATCACCGCCAGGCGCGCGCCGGCCAGCAGACGGGTCGTCGCTTCCGCCAGGAATCCGTCCAGGCCGTCGAGCTCCCGGTTGACCCAGATGCGGAGCGCCTGGAACGTGCGCGTCGCGGGATCGATCCGCTGGTGCCCGCGGTGCGGGACCGCGCGACGAACGATCGCCGCCAGCCGCGCCGTCGTGTCAATCGCCGCTTCGCGGCGCGCCGTCACGATGGCGCGCGCGACACGGCGCGAATGGCGCTCCTCGCCAAACTGGAAGATCACGTCGGCGAGCTCGTGCTCGTCGACGTCCCGCAGTAGATCGGCGGCGCTCGGTCCGTGCGACTGATCCATCCGCATGTCGAGCGGTTCGTCGCGGCGGAAGCTGAAGCCGCGGCCCTCGGCGTCGAGCTGCATGGACGACACTCCGAGATCCGCAAGCGCACCCGACACGCGCTCGATCCCGCGCTCGTCGAGGACGCGGCCAAGCTCGCGATAATCCGCGTGCACGAGCTCGACGCGATCGCCGAACGCTGCAAGCGTTTCGCGCGCCAGCGCAATCGCCGATTGATCCCTGTCGAGGCCCAGGATGCGCCCCGCGCCAGCTTCGAGCAGCGCGCGGCTGTGGCCGCCGAGTCCCACGGTGCAGTCCACGAACACACCGCCACGCGCCGGGCCGAGCAGGCCGACAACCTCGGACAGCATGACGGGTTCGTGTGCGGCACTCATGACGTTTAGATCCCGAATTCCGACAGCGCCTTCGCGTCGTCGTCCGTGTAGGGATCGCTCAGCATCCTGGCGACGAGGCGATCGTGATTCCAGACGTCGAGCCGATCGACGGCGCCAAGCACGTCCACTTCACCGGCCATGCCAGCGGACTCGCGCAGCCGCTGGTGGATGAGCACGCGTCCCTGACCGTCGATCTCGGCGGCCTGGCCGAAGTAATTGACGCGGTCGAGAAATCTGTTTCGTGCGGGGAGCGTCGATGGCGCGCGCGCGAGTCGTTCTTCGAGGGCCAACCAGACGGGCATCGGATAGATCCGTACAGACTCCCCCGTGAGGCTCGTCACGAAGAGCTCCGACCCGTGCGTCTTTTCGACGAGGGCGCGGAACGCGTTCGGAATCTTGAGCCGCGCCTTGTCATCGATTCTGGCGGCGTAGTTCCCCCGGAGCACGGCTATTTACTCCACTTTGTTCCACAAAAATCCACCGCGATAGTAGAGGCGAGGCCTGTTTCTGTCAACGGCAAAATGTAGAGCCTCTTGGGCTTACGCCTAACTTTCGCCCCTTTTTACGTGCTAGCATGTGCAGATCTGACATGCTGAGAGCCGGCCTCATCGGCTTCCCGTCTTCCGGGAAGACCGCCCTGTTCCAGTTGCTGACCAGCGCGCGCGAGGCTCCGAGGACCGGAGGCCGGCAGGAAGCGAACGTCGGCGTGTCGCGCGTGCCAGACGAGCGGCTCAATAGGCTTAGCGAGCTCTTCAAGCCCCGAAAACACACGCCCGCGACGGTTGAATTCGCGGACATGGGCGGAACGGCAGGCGCAAAGACGGGCGCGGCAGCGCTGCTCGACGTCGCGCCATTCCGGAACGCGGACGCGCTGCTGCACGTCGTCCGCATGTTTCGCGATCCATCTGTTCCCCACGCGGCTGGTTCCGTGGATCCTGCGCGGGACGTGCGCACGATGGAGGACGAGATCATCCTCGCGGACCTGGGCGTCGTCGAGCGGCGTCTCGAACGCCTCGAACGCGATCTCAAGAAGTCCCCGGCCAATGCGGAGTTGCGCAAAGAGCAGGAAATCCTGGTCACGTGCCGCGCGCTGCTCGAAGAGGGAAAGCCGTTACGCACGCTCGACCTTCCTGCCGAAGACGCGCGGCGGCTGCGCGGATTCCAATTCCTGTCCGCTAAACCGCTGCTGATCGTGTTGAATCTGGACGAAGCCGATCTGCCCCGGGCGGATCGCGCAGTGGAGCTCGCGGCTATCCGGGACTACGTGGAGGGCCGGAGCACCCGAGCGGTCCCCATCTGCGCGAAGATCGAGCTCGAGATCGCGCAGCTGGACGCCGCAGATGCGGCTGCGTTCATGGCCGATCTCGGGTTGCGCGAGTCCGGTCTCGATCGCGTCATTCGCGCGAGCTACGAATTACTCGGTTACATCTCATTCTTCACGGTCGGAGAAGATGAGAATCGCGCCTGGTCCATTCCGCGCGGCACGAACGCGCAGAATGCCGGCGGCGAAATCCATACAGACATTCAGCGCGGGTTCATCCGTGCGGAAGTCGTCAGGTACGAGCACCTTCTCGCGCGCGGATCGCTGGCGGCGTGCCGCGAACACGGCGAGCTGCGCCTGGAAGGGAAGGATTACGTGGTGCTGGACGGCGATGTCATCAACTTCCGCCACGCCACATGAGCGAGCCGAAGACAATTGTTGTCTGCGAGGCGCAGGTGCCGTTCGTGCACGGCGGCGCAGAGGTGCACGTCCGCGAGCTGCTGCGCGAGCTGAAGGCGCGCGGGTACGACGCCGAACTCGTGAGCGTTCCGTTCAAGTGGTATCCGAAAGAGGAAATTCTTCCTCACGCCGCGGCATGGCGCCTGCTCGATCTCAGTGAGAGCAACGGACGTCCGATCGACCTCATGATCGGAACGAAATTTCCGACGTACTTTGCGCGTCACCCGAACAAGGTCGCGTGGCTCATTCACCAATACCGCGCGGCGTACGAGCTATGTGGCACTCCCTACAGTGACTTCGGCCACAACGAACGAGACCTCGGTCTCCGCGACACGTTGATCCGGCTGGATACCGAAATGCTCGGCGAGTGCCGGCACGTGTACGCGAACGCGCAGAACACGGCGAACCGCGTCAGGAAGTACAACGGGCTCGAGGCGGAGGCTCTCTACCATCCGCCGCGGATGGCCGCCAGGCTGGCCCAGACACCGCCGTCTTACGGGGACTTCGTCCTGTCTGTCGGCCGGATCGAATCGGTAAAACGCGTGGACCTGCTGGTGTCCGCGATGGCTCGGGTCGATAAGCCGATCAGGCTGGTTGTGGCCGGAGACGGTACCCAGCGCGCGAACGTGGAGCGCGTCGCGCGCGAAAGCGGTGTCGCCGACCGGATTACGTTCCTCGGATCCGTCGAGGACGATCAGCTGCTGACGCTCTATCGCGATGCGCTTGCGGTGCTGTATCCGCCTTTCGACGAGGACTTCGGCTACGTTACGCTCGAGGCCTTCCTTTCGCGGAAGGCGGTCGTGACCGCGACAGACTCCGGCGGGCCGAACGAGTTCGTCGTGGACGGCGTCAACGGGTTCGTGTGCGAGCCGGCGCCGGAGGCGTTTGCCGATGCGATTAACAGGCTGGCGAAGAACCAGCGCCACGCCGCGTCGCTCGGCGAAGCCGGCTATGAGCGTGCGCGCCTCGTCACCTGGGATGGTGTGATCGAGAAGCTGCTGTCGTGAAAAAACTCATTATCCAGATCCCGTGCCTCAATGAGGCGCAGACACTGCCGGGCACGCTTGCGGACCTCCCCAAGAGCATCCCGGGCGTCGACGTCATCGAGGTGCTCGTCATCGACGACGGGTCGCGCGATGGCACGTCTGACGTCGCGCGTGCGTGCGGCGTGGACCACATCGTCCGGCTGCGGCGCAACAAGGGACTCGCCGCCGCGTTCCAGGCCGGCATCGACGCCTGTCTCAAGGCGGGCGCGGACTTCATCGTCAACACGGACGCCGACAACCAGTACGCGGGTCACGAGATGCCAAAGCTCCTGGCCCCACTGCTTCGCGGCGAAGCGGACATCTGCATCGGCGATCGCAACATCGCGGAGCTTCGCCACATGTCGTGGCGCAAGCGCCAGCTCCAGGCGCTCGGCAGCTGGGTCGTGCGACAGGTGTCGAACACGACGGTGCCGGATACGACGAGCGGCTTCCGCGCGTACACGCGCGAAGCGGCGCTCCGCATGACAATCGTGTCCGAGTTCTCCTACACGCTCGAATCGATCATCCAGGCCGGCAAGAAGCGGATGTCCATCGCGCACGTGCCCGTCGCCGTGAACCCTCGCACGCGCGAGTCGCGGCTGTTCGACAGCGTCTTCTCGTACATCAAGCGCTCGGGCGCAACCATCGTCCGCATCTACGCGATGTACGAACCGCTCAAGGTGTTCACGTATCTCGGCCTGACGATTTTCGCCGCCGGTTGTGCCATTGCGCTGCGATTCGTCTACTACTACTTCCAGTACCAGGCGTCGCGACACCTTGGATCGATGATCGCGGCCGCGGTGCTGCTGATCGTCGGTTCCCAGGTGCTCGTCATCGGTCTGCTCGCCGATGTGATCTCCGGGAACAGGAAGCTCCTCGAGGATCTCCTGTATCGCGTGAGGACGCTCGAACTGCCGCAGCGCGAGCAGGACCGCGAGCGCCATCCGCTGACGCACACGGGCGATCGTCCCGACCGGTGGGAGCACTGATGGCCGATCCGGCCACTGTTTCGATCGTCATCCCCGCCTTCAACGAGGCGGACGCGGTTGCCGCCGTCGTGGAAGTGCTGCGCGGCGCCGCCAGCTGGCGCGAGATCATCGTCGTCGACGACGGTTCGAACGACGGGACGGGTGGAAAGGCTGCCGCGGCCGGCGCGACCGTCGTTCGTCACCCGTACAACATGGGGAATGGCGCGGCGGTCAAGAATGGGATTCGCCGTGCGACCGGTGAATACGTGTTGATCGTCGATGCCGATGGGCAGCATCCGCCGGAAGACGCACTGCGCCTCGCTTCACGCCTCGGCGAATATGACATGGTGATCGGTGCTCGCTCGCGCGAAACGCAGGCGACGCAGACGCGAAGCGCAGGCAATGGCGCGCTCAATCGGCTCGCCAGCTACCTGACCGGCCGTGACATTCCGGATCTGACGTCGGGATTCCGCGGCGCCAGGACATCAGGCCTGCGCGAATACCTGCATCTGTTGCCGAACGGATTCTCGACGCCAACGACAACGACGCTGGCGTTCATCAAGGGGGGCTACAGCGTCACGTTCGAACCGATTCACGCGCGCCAGCGCAGCGGCCACTCAAAGATCCGGCTCGCGCGCGACGGCGCGAAGTTCCTGATGATCATCTTCAAAATCGTCACGATCTTCAGCCCTTTCCGAATTTTTCTTCCCATCGCCGCGAGCGCGTTTGCGCTGGGCGCGGCATATGCCGGGTGGACGATCGCCACGCAGCGGCACGTAACGAATTCTTCGGTGCTGCTGATCCTCTTCGCGGTCGTCGTCTTCCTCGTCGGTCTCGTTTCCGAGCAGATTTCCGCGCTGCGCTTCGAAGGCCGACGGTGACACGCTCGCGCGCCTGGATTCTCGCGTGGGTCGCCTGCGGCCTGGCGCTGCGGCTGGCGTTCGTGCTGGTCTACTGGGTCGACCAGCCGCTCACGCATGACGAGCGCGAGTACCTCGCGCTTGGCCGGAGCGTCGCGCGCGGTGACGGCTTCACGTATCCGGCCGACGAACCCGCGCCCGGCACGGGCCAGCAGTTCGGTCGTGCGCCGGGTTACCCACTGTTTCTGGCAGCTCTTCACATTACGCAGCCGTCCGATCACGCGCCACGCCGAGTCCAGATCGCGCAGGCGTTCGTCGGCGCACTTGGTGTCTGGTTGATCGCGTCGATCGCGCAGCGCGCGGCGGGAGAGCGCGCCGGTGTCGCCGCGGCGGCGATTGCGGCCGTGTATCCGCCGCTCGTCTGGATGCCGGCCTACGTTCTCAGCGAAACGCTGTATTCCACGCTCGCGCTGGCGACCGCCCTGACGCTGCAAAAAAACGGGGACAGTCCCCGTTTCCCATTTTCGAAAACGGGGACAGTCCCCGTTTTGGAAACGGGGACAGTCCCCGTTTTTGCGGGTGTCCTGGCAGGAATTGCGATCCTCACGCGCCCGGCGATGTTGTTTTCTTTGCCATTTCTGACGCTGTGGATGGCGCGACGACGAGCGTACCTGGCGGCTGGCACGCTACTGCTGACAGCGGGTCTCTGCGTCCTGCCCTGGACGATTCGCAATCGTCACGTCTACGGCCGATGGATCGCCGTCGCATCGGAAGGCGGCGTGACGTTCTGGACGGGCAATCATCCGCTCGCGGTGGGGGACGGCGATCTCGCCGCGAATCTGCAACTCAAACGCGCGGAGCTCGAGTTCCGCGCCGCGCATCCGGGCCTGACCCCCGAACAGCTCGAGCCCCTCTATTATCGCGACGCGCTCGCCTGGATCCGCCGGGAGCCTGGCGCATGGCTCGTGCTCATCGCGCGCAAGGCGCTCTACACGGTGGTGCCCCTCGGACCATCGTATGCGCTACACTCCACGAGGTACTTCGCGGCCTCCGTCGTGTCGTACCTGCTCGTGCTGCCGGCGGCGATCGCCGGCGCATTGAGCTGGCGGCGCACCCGGCGCGACGGTGGCACACCCGCCCCGCTCTGGCTCATGGCCGCCGGCACGATTGTGGCCGGGCTGATATTTTTTCCACAGGAACGGTTCAGAATTCCCGTGATTGATCCGGCGCTCATCGTCGCCGCGGCGCTGCCGTTCGGCCTTCGCAATCATGAACGTACTCATCGTCACTCCCACGTATAACGAACGCGAGAATCTGCCCGTCCTCGCGGCGGGAGTGCTGAAACACGAAGGGGCGCGGATGCTCGTCGTGGATGATGGCTCGCCCGATGGCACGGGGCAGATCGCCGACGAGCTCGCGGCGCAGTATCCCGGGCGTGTCGAGGTCATGCACCGCACTGGACAGCGCGGCCTCGGCCGCTCGTACGTGGACGGCCTGCTGCACGCGATCAACGAAGGGCGCGCCGAGTTCATCTGCCAGATGGACGCGGACCTCTCGCACAACCCGGAGTATCTGCCGGACCTCGTCAAGGCAGCCGGCGCGAACGACCTCGTGATCGGATCGCGCTACCTGTGCGGCGTCAGCGTCGTGAACTGGCCGCTGCACCGCATCTTTCTCAGCGCGTTCGCCAATCGCTACATCCGCTTCATCACGTCGCTTTCAACCAGCGACTGCACGAGCGGCTATCGCTGCTGGCGCCGCGAAGCGCTCGCGCGGATCCCGATCGCGAACATGGTGTCGGACGGCTACTCGTTCCTGGTCGAGATGCTCTACGAGGCACGGCAGCGTGGGCTGCGCATCGGCGAGGTGCCGATCATCTTCATCGAGCGCCATGTCGGACAATCGAAGCTGTCCTCGAACGTGCTGATGGAATCGCTCATCATGCCGTGGCGTCTCGTCTTCCGGTCGCGCCACTGACATGCGGTTCGTCGTCGTGATGGTGACGACGTCGTATCCGCGGTTTCCGGGTGATTCCGTCGGTACCTTCATGGAGCCGATCGCAAAAGGCGTCGCCGCGCGCGGACATGAAGTGCACATCGTCGCGCCCTGGCATCCGCGCATCACGCGTGGAAAAAGCGAGGACGGCGTCTTCTTCCATTTCTTCCGTTACGCACCTGTTTCGTCACTGAATGTCTTCGGCTACGCGGCCGGCCTCGAGGCGGATGTAAAGCTCAAAAGCGCCGCCTGGATGGCGGCGCCGCTGGCGATGTCGGCCGGCTGGTTCAAGGCGAAGCGCGTCGCGCAGAAGCGCCGCGCGACGGTGATGCACGGCCACTGGGTCGTGCCCGGCGGGGTAATCGCAGCGGCAGCGCGCCCGGCATTGCCCCTCGTCGTCAGCCTCCACGGTTCCGACGTGTTCGTGGCCGAGCGAACGCCGCCGGCGCGCGTGGCGGCGCGGCGCGTTTTCGCGCGCGCCGGAGCGATCACGGCGTGCAGCGAGGATCTCGCGCGACGGGGCATCGCGCTCGGCGCCAACGCGGAGCGCATCGAAGTCGTCCCCTACGGCGTCGATGCCGCCCGTTTCAAGCCGGCGGCGGACACGCGCGCAACGATCCGCGCGGCTGCGCAGATCGCTCCGGAACAGCCGCTGATTGTCGCGGCGGGACGACTCGTGCGCAAGAAGGGGTTCGAGTATCTGATCGATGCGATGGCGTCGGTTCCTGGGGCGCGGCTCGTCATTGCCGGCGCCGGCGACCTCGGCGACGAGCTGCACGCGCGTGCCGCCGCGGCCGGCGTGACCGCGCGGGTCGATTTCCTGGGCGACATCACGCAAGGAGATGTCGCGCGTTGGTTTGCCGCCGCCGACGTCATCGCGATTCCTTCCGTGCGCGACGACAGCGGAAACGTCGACGGGCTGCCGAACACGCTGCTCGAGGCGCTCGCGTCCGGAACGGCGGTCGTGGCGACGTCTGCGGGGGGCATCGGCAGCGTCATTCGCGACGGGGAGAACGGGATGCTCGTCGCAGAGCGGGACGCCACGGCTCTGGGCTCCGTCCTCGCCCACTTGCTCCACGATCCCGAGCGGCGCGCGCGCCTTGGAACCGCGGGACGCGCTCTCGTGAACGCGCGTTTCGGGTGGGACGCCGCGGCGGCGCGGTTCGAGGCCGCGTACGATCGCGCGCTTGCCTTCAAGTCACTCACCCGATAAGATTTAGCGTCATTCCATGCCAGCCGAAGGGCCCACCACGGGTCTAAGTGTCTTTTTTCCCGCGTACAACGACAGCGGGACGATCGCGAGCCTCGTGATCACGGCGCTCCGCAGCGCGCGGAAGCTGACGCCGGACCACGAAGTCATCGTGGTCAACGACGGCAGCGCCGACAACACGGCGGAGATCCTCGACGAGCTCGCGCGCACGTACCCGCAGGTGCGCGTGGTGCATCACGAGCGGAACCGCGGTTATGGCGGCGCCCTGCGGACCGGGTTCGCAACAGCGACGCGAGAACTGATCTTCTACACGGACGGCGACGCGCAGTACGATCCGGCGGAAATGGAACTGTTGTGGCGCGCCTTCGATGAGACGGTCGATCTCGTGAACGGCTACAAGATCAGCCGCTCCGATCCGATCCATCGCATCATCATCGGACGCGTCTATCACCACACCGTCAAGATCCTGTTCGGGCTCACCGTCCGCGACGTCGATTGCGACTTCCGCATGATGCGGCGCTCGATCTTCGACAAGGTGACGCTCGAGAAGAACAGCGGCGTCATCTGCCTCGAGATGATGAAGAAGATTACGGATGGGGGCTTTCGGATCGCGGAGGTGCCCGTTCATCACTATCACCGTGCCTACGGGAAGTCGCAATTCTTCAACTTCCGCCGTCTCTTCAGGACCGCGATCGACGTGTTCAAGCTCTGGTTCGCGCTGGTGATCCGGCGCGAGCACATGAAGGAAGCGAGCGCCGTGGGTGAGCCGGATGCGCGCTGACTACCGCGACTTCTACCGCGGCCGGCGCGTGCTCGTGACGGGTGGGCTTGGCTTCATCGGCAGCAACCTCGCGCGACAGCTCGTGGATCTCGAAGCCGACGTCCTGGTCGTGGACGCGATGATTCCCGAGTACGGCGGCAACCTGTTCAACATCGCCGGCATCGAGGATCGGCTGCGGGTGAACATCGGCGACGTGCGCAACGAGAGCACGATGGACGTGCTTGTGCGCGACCGCGAGATCATTTTCAATCTCGCCGGTCAGGTCAGTCACATCGACAGCATGCGCGATCCGTACACGGATCTCGAGATCAACTGCCGCGCGCAGCTGTCGATGCTCGAGGCCTGCCGCAAATTCAATCCGTCGGTGAAAGTCGTCTTCGCGGGCACTCGCCAGATCTACGGCAAGCCCGATCGGCTGCCCGTTGACGAAACGCATCTCGTGCGTCCGATCGACGTAAACGGCGTGAACAAGGCCGCCGGAGAGTACTACCACCTGCTCTACAACAACGCATTCGGCGTGCGCGCGTGTTCTCTGCGCCTGACGAACGTGTACGGGCCACGCCAGCTGATCAAGCACAACCGGCAAGGTTTCATCGGCTGGTTCATCCGTCTGGCGATCGAAGGACGCGAGATACAGATCTTCGGCGACGGTTCGCAGATGCGCGATTTCGTGTACGTCGACGACGCGGCCGACGCGTTCCTGCGTGCCGGCGCGTGCGACGCGTGCGACGGCGAGGTGTTCAACGTCGGCGGCGCCCAACCAATCGCGCACCGCGATCTCGTGCGCGTGCTGCTCGACGTCGCGGGCTCGGGATGCGTGACCTACGTTCCGTGGCCGGCCGAGAAGAAACAGATCGACATCGGCAGTTTCTATTCAGACTCATCGAAGTTCAAGGCGACGTCAGGCTGGGTGCCGCGCGTCGAGCTGCGGGAGGGTTTCGAACGCACCATCGCGTTCTATCGCGCGAACCTGCGGAAGTACGTGGAGGCGGCGTGATCCCGTTTCTCAACCTGGTGCCAGGGCCGGACGCCGCGGACGTGCGCGCGGCGATCGATCGCGTGCTCGCGCGCGGCTGGTTCGTCCTCGGCCCGGAGCTCGACGCATTCGAGAAGGAGTTTGCCGGCGCCGTCCAGGCGCCGCATGCGGTCGGTGTCAACACCGGAACCGACGCCCTCGCGCTCTCCTTGCGGGCGCTCGGCGTCGGTCGCGGCGATGAAGTCATCACGACGCCGCTGTCGGCCGCGTATTCCGCGCTCGCGATCATGATGGCGGGCGCGCGTCCGGTGTTCGCCGACATCGATGCCGATCGCCTGACGCTCGATCCGCGCGCGACGGCTGCGGCAGTAACGTCGCGCACGAAGGCGATCATGCCGGTACATCTTTACGGGCAGCCGGCCGACATGCCTGCGCTGATGCAGGTCGCGCAGCGGCACGGCCTGCTGGTCGTCGAAGACTGCTGCCAGGCCCACCTCGCGACGTGCGCGGGCCAACCCGTCGGGTCCTTCGGCAACGCCGCGGCCTACAGCTTCTACCCGACCAAGAATCTTGGCGCGCTCGGCGATGGCGGGGCGATCACGACGGCTGACCCCAACGTCGCCGCGCGGCTCCGCCGGCTGCGCAATGGCGGCCAGACCGATCGATATCACCACGCAGAGTTCGGCGTGAATTCCCGCCTCGACGAGATGCAGGCGGCCATCCTGCGCGCGCGTCTGGCGTGGCTTCCAGGCTGGACGAAAGAACGGCGGGCGCTCGCCGCGGAGTACCGCCGGCAACTCGCGGGCTCGTCGATCACCGTTCCGCGAGAGTTCGACGCGGGGCACGTCTATCACCTGTTCCCGATCCTGACGCGTGACCGCGCGGCGCTGCAGTCGCACTTGAAGGCGCACGGCATCGAAACGTTGATTCACTTTCCGATTCCGATCCCGCGCCAATCGGCGCTCGCAGGCGAAGACCCGGCGCAGTGCCCGATTGCCGATCGCGTGTGCAACGAGGTCCTGTCCCTGCCTTTGCACCCGGGCATGACGCCGCGCGTCGTCGAGCAGGTTGCGGCCGCGCTCCACGCCCACGCCGCCGCGTGATGCGTGTTCGCCAGGCCCTGCTCTTCCTCGCGATCGCTGCCGCGCAATTCGCCCTGTTCGAAGCCGCGCTGCGCATCTGGGGACACTCCGAGGCAGCCCCGTCGTTTCAGGCGCTCTTCGTACCCGATCCGGCAATCGGATACCGGCTCCGTCCCGGCGCGCGTACCCGCTTTGTCACCGCCGAGTTCGACACGCAGATTGCGATCAACGATCAAGGTGTTCGCGACGACGAGCACATCGGGCCAAAACCAGCCAACGAACGCCGCATTGTCATTCTCGGCGACTCGCTCGTGCTGTCCGTGCAGGTGCAGAACCAGCAGACGTTCTGCCGTTTGCTGCAGGAACGATTGAATCAGGCGGGCGGACCGGTGCGGTACCGCGTCATCAATGCGGGCGTGCAGGGCTACGGCCCCGTCGAAGAGCTGCTCTTCTTTCGCGCGATTGCGAAAACATTTCAGCCGGACCTTGTGATTGCCACGATCTTCGTCGGAAACGATGCCGAAGAGGCGGTCGCGTCCGCGCCGAAGTTGCGGCGGAACGCGAGGGGAGCCACGGAGGTGCTTTCGGATTCGCTGACCAACAGGCTCCGCCGTCTCGTCCGGCGCAGCCTGGTCCTGCAGGTCATCCGTCTGCGCGTCGTCTCGGTCACCGACCGTCTGTCGCAGTGGATCTCGCCGCCGGAACCGCCGCTGCAGTCGTACGCGGAAAAGCCCGCGTCCCGGATCGGTGACGGCCTTCGCATCTCGCGCGAATGCATCGAGGCGATCGTCAACGAAGCGGCGGCGGCGGGCGCGCGTACGATGATCATGCTCATGCCCGCGCGGTTCCAGGTGGATGACGCCGACTACGGGCATTTGAAAGAGGCTGTCGAGGGCGCGGGGGGCCGGCTCGTCCGCGATGCCGCCACCACCCGCTTCGATGAGGCGCTCGCGACGATCGCAGTGCCGCGTTTTGACGCGCTGCCGGCCTTGCGTGCCGCACTGCCTGGGCCCGAGGTGTTCTTCCAGCAGACGGTCCACCTCACGCCGCGAGGGCACGAGATCGTCGCCCGCGCGCTCGAAGACTTCATCAGGCGGAACGGGCTCTGATGGTCTTCAACTCCCTGCAGTTCGCGTGGTTCTTCGTCGTCGTCTACGCGCTCTATCGCGTGCTGCCGCATCGTGGCCAGAATTGGCTGCTGCTGGTCGCGAGCTATTACTTCTACGCCGCGTGGGATTACCGTTTCCTGACGCTGCTGGCCGCGTCTACCATCGTGGACTACAGTTGCGGCCGCGTCATGGGCGTCATGACCGACCAGCGCCGGCGACGCGTCGTGATGTCGCTCAGCATCGCGTTCAATCTCACGCTCCTCGGCTTTTTCAAGTACTTCAATTTCTTCGCCGACAACCTGCAGGCGCTCTTCACGGCCATCGGCTGGCACTTTGATTACGTCACGCTGCGCGTGCTGCTTCCGATCGGAATCTCGTTCTACACGTTCGTCACGATGAGCTATGTCATCGACGTGTACCGGCGACAGATCGAGCCGACGCGCAACTTCGTGGATTTCGCGGTGTTCGTCGCGTACTTCCCACACCTGGTCGCCGGCCCGATCCTGCGCGCGACGGCGCTGCTTCCGCAGATCGCGAAGCCGAGGCACGTCACGTCCGAGCAAATCCGCCACGGTGCGTGGCTCATCGCGTGGGGCTTCTTCCAGAAGATCTTCGTCGCCGACAACCTGGCGCCGCTCGCATCGCACGTGTTCGCCGCCGACGCGCATCCGTCCGGGATCAACGTCCTGCTGGGCGCGTACGCGTTCGCGTTCCAGATCTACGGCGATTTTGCCGGCTATTCAAATATCGCGCGCGGCACGTCGAAGCTGATGGGCATCGAGCTGATCGAGAACTTCCGATTCCCTTACCTGGTGCTCACGCCGCAGGCCTTCTGGCGCAACTGGCACATCAGCCTGTCCACATGGTTGCGCGATTACCTGTACATCCCGCTGGGCGGCAGCCGCGGGACGGCGTGGCAGACGCGGCGCAACCTGCTCATCACGATGCTGCTCGGCGGTCTGTGGCACGGCGCCGCATGGACATTCGTCATCTGGGGTCTTTACCAGAGCGTCCTGCTCGTGCTCTATCGCCCATTCGAACCCGCGTTTGCGGTCCTCGCTCGCCCGGCGCGCACATTCGCCTGGCTCGTGATGTTTCACCTCACATGCTTCGGCTGGCTAATCTTCCGGGCGCCCTCACTCGCGAAGGTTGGTGAGCTGACGACGAGCCTGTTCACGCGTCTGGCTCCGTCCAGCATCGACATCACCGGTCTGCTGGTACCCTTGCTCCTGTACACGACACCACTTCTCGCCGTGCACTTACGCGAAGCGCGGGAGGACGACGTGCTGGTGGTGCCACGCCTTCGGATCGGCGTGCGATACGCGGTCTACGCTGCGACGCTGTATCTCATTCTGCTGTTCGGCAACTTCGGCGGCTCGGACTTCATCTACTTTCAGTTCTGATGACCGCGCTGATGCTTCTCGCGCTCCTCGTCGTGGCCTGGCTGCCCGGGGCCGTGATGTTCCGGCTGCCGGTGCTCGATCGCGAGCGCCGAGCCGCGCTCCCCGCAGAGGAGCGCGCGTACTGGGTGATCGTTCTGTCCGTCGCCTCGTCGATTGCTCTCGTGCTCGCGATGGGGGCGCTGCACCGCTACAGTTTCAAACGTCTGCTCCTCGCGGAGATGGCCTTTGCCGGTGTGCTCGCGTTGCTCGCGCGGTTCGATCTGCGTTTTGGCACGACGGCAAAGCGGGTCGGTCTCGGCGCGGTGCTGCCGCTCGCGCTCGCGCTGCTGTCGGCGTGGCGCTTCATGCCGCCTTCGGAGTACGTGATCGGCGGCAAGGATCCAGGCGTCTACGTCAACGAGGGGGTCCAGATCGCGCAGCGGGGCGCACTGGTCGTGCGGGATCCGGTGGTCGCCGGAGTCCCGGACTTCGCTCGCGATCTGTTTTTCCCGTCCGACAAGAATCGCGACAGGTTCGTCGGGCCGCGATTCATGGGGTTCTACGTCCTCGATCCCGATCGCGGCGCCGTCGTCGGACAATTCCCCCAAGCCTATCCCGCGTCGATCGCGATTGGATATGCCGTCGATGGCCTGACCGGCGCCCGTGCGACGGTCTGCTTCTGGGGCGTCCTGGGCGTACTCTCGGTGTACTTTCTGGGTGCGCGGCTCCTCGGCAGGGCCGCGGCGGCCGCGGCGGCGCTGCTCCTGGCCCTGAACGTCATCCAGGTCTGGTTCGCGCGCTACCCGAACGCCGACATCGTGATGCAGGGACTGCTCTTCGCCGCGCTGCTGGCCAATGCGCGCGCGCACGTGGATGACGATCCGTTCTTCGCGCCGGTTGCGGGTGTGCTGCTCGGCGTATTGCTGTTTCTCCGGTTCGATACGGTCGTTGCGGTCGGCGCAGTCGTCGCCGGCATCGGGCTAGGATTTGTGGCGGGACAGCGCGTGCGCTGGACGTTCTGGCCACCGCTCGCGGCCGCTACGGCCCTTGCGGGCTGGTACTACACCGGCCCGATGCGCGAGTACTTCCATCTCCCCCGCGTGTTCATCTCGAATCTTCCGCCGTGGCAAATCGCAGCGCTGGCGGTGGCCATGCTCGTGGTGGTCGCGGTCATACTGGCCGGCAGACGATCGCAGGCAATCTCGACGCGGGTCGTGACGTTTCTGCCATCGCTGCTCGCTGTCGGCGTGGTGGCGCTTGCCGCATACGCGTTTCTGCTTCGTGAACCCGGCGGCCGGCTCACCAGCTACGACGCTCACGCGCTGCGCACGTTCGCGAACTTTTACTTCACGGTTCCGGCGCTGATTGCCGCGCTGGTCGGGTATGCGCTTGTGGCGCGCGCGCTGTTCTGGCGCGATCCAGCGTTCGTATTCACGCTCACGGCGTTCTCGCTGTTCTTTTTCTACAAGATCCGGATCTGGCCGGATCATTTCTGGATGGCGCGCCGCTTCGTACCTGTGATCCTGCCGGGAGGCCTTCTGCTCGTTGCGGGGGCCGCGCTGACCGGTGTGCGTGGACGGCTTCTCTTCACGCGCGCGCTCCGCGGGCCTATCGGAATTGTTTTCATTGCGCTGCTCGCGGTGCAATACGCGCGCGCGGCAAAGCCGATCGTCGAGCACGTCGAATACGCGGGAATCGTCGCGCGTCTCGAGGAGCTGGCGTCGCAGGTGCACGACGACGATCTGCTCGTCGTGGAGTCCCGCGATGCGGGCTCGGACGTGCACGTGCTCGCGCTGCCGCTCGCCTATATCTACGCACGCAACGTGCTCGTACTCTCGACGCCGATTCCCGACAAGACCACGTTCGCGGCATTTCTCGATCGATCGCATGCGCGCTACGGCCGCGTGCTGTTCCTGGGAAGCGGAGGAACGGACCTGCTGTCGTCGCGATGGAGCGTGCAGCCCGTCGTCAGCGATCGCTTCCAGATTCCCGAGTACGATTCGCCGCGCGACGCGTATCCGCGGTTCGTCCGGCGGAAAGAGTTCGACTACAGCATGTATGCCTTCGGGCCGCCGGCGGCTGATGCCACGGGCGGCGCGCTCGACGTCGGCATCAACGACGACCTCAACGTGGTCCGCTTCCACGCGAAGGAACAGTCCGAAGGGCGCACGTTCCGCTGGTCGCAGGCGCGTTCTTTCCTGATCGTCAACCGGATTGGCGCGGGCGATCGCACGCTGGCGCTCTGGATGAACGACGGTGGCCGTCCGGCCGGAGCGCCGCCTGCCGATGTCACCGTGCAGATCGGCGATCGCTCGCTCGGCACCGTTCGCGTGACGGGCGGATTCAAGGAATACGATCTTGCGATTCCTGCCGATGTTGCCGCGACGGCGGCGGCCACGGGCGAACCGGTGCGGATCGCGCTCCGGACCCCGACGTGGAATCCGCTCACCGTGCTCGGCACCACGGACGATCGCGAGCTCGGCGTGATGGTCGATCGCGTGGCGATAAGATGACCCGCACCGCTCAATGGCGCGCCTGACGATTTACGACCGGCGGGAACGCGCACTGGTCGCGGTGGCCGATGCGCTGCTTCTGCCGGCCGCTCTCCTGCGCCTGCTGCGCCGCGCGCCCTCGGATCCCCCCCGGCGCATTCTGTGCCTGCGTATCGAACGCATCGGCGACCTCCTGATGACCCTGCCGGCGCTCGCGGAGCTTCGGGCGCTGGCGCCGGCGGCGGAAATCGACCTCGTCGTCGGCAGTTGGAACCGTGAGATCGCGGAAGCGATTCCCGCCGTGAACCGCGTCGAGATCGCCGATGCCTCCTGGCTGGCGCGTGGAAGCGACGGACTGACACCTCTCGGATTGACCGTGCGTGCGGCAAGCTGGCGATCGAGACGATACGATCTCGCGATCAACTTCGAACCTGACATCCGCACGAACATGGCGATCGCGGTTGCGGGTGCGCGGCGAACCGCTGGTTTCGCAAGCGGCGGCGGCGGGCCGCTGCTGGACGCCGCTCTCGATTACGACCCATCCGTGCACACCTCGGATAATGCGCTGCGGCTCGTCCGCGCGGCGCTTGGCACGCGCGCCGCTGCCCCGGGGGATGCCTCGCTCGCGATTCCAGACGATCGGCGAGCCGAAGCGGCGCGCAAGCTGGCGCCGCTCGGATCAGGCGTGAAAGTCGGCATTCACGTGAGCGGCGGCCGCGCCGTCAAGCAATGGCCAGAGGATCGTTTCCGTGAAGTCGCAGCACATCTCGTTCGCGATCGTTCAGCCGCGATCGTCCTCACGGGCACACCGGACGACCGCGCCCAGATCGATGCCGTCCGTTCGGCGCTTCCTGAGAATCGCGTCCTCGACTTGTCGACCGGCACCGATTTGCTCGCGACGGCGGCCGTGATCCAGCAGCTCGATCTGTTCGTCACCGGAGACACCGGCCCGATGCATCTGGCGCGCGCCGTCGGAACGCCGATTGTCGCCGTCTTCGGACCATCGGATCCGCGACGGTACGGTCCGAGAGGCGTTCGCGACACGATCGTGCGAATCGATCTTCCGTGCAGTCCGTGCAACCGCATCAGGCTGCCTCCAGCCCGCTGCACTGGTCATACGCCGGACTGCCTTACCGGAATCGACACGGCACGCGTGCTCGCGGCCATCGACGAGACGCTGCGGAGTATCGGACGATGATCGCGCTCGACATCGAATCGGGATCGGGCCCGCGCCGCGTGGACCTGCTCGATTACCTGGAGCCCGCGCAGGAGGAGCGCGCGCACGAAGACGAGTACGCGTGGATCAAAGCCATTCGCCACCTCCACGTGGATGGCGAGCCCTTCCGCAGCCGCTTCACATTTCGCGGCGACTCGCTCTGGTGGTTCGCGGAACTGTATCTCCACAAGGAGCAGGCGATCCTCACCGCGCTTCGGATGCTGTCGGCGTTCGACACGCTGGTCGAGCGCGACCGGCCGCTGGCCGTACGCCACGTATCTGGCGGGTATCCGGGCGTCGTGGCCCAGGCGGCGGCCGCGCGCAAGGTGCGCTACGAAGGCCGCGGATGGAGCGCGCCTGCGGCGGACGCCGTCCGGATGGACGTGCGCGCGATGGGACTCGCCCTCGCAGCCCGCGCATCGCGTCTCAGGACGCGGCGCGCATCGAGACAGCACGCACGCGTCGCCGCGTTCGTCCATCGAGCGTTCTGGCGATCGGATGCCGGCGACGGAAGCGCCGAGTCGTATATCGGTCCGGTGTTGCAGGCCATCGAATCGCGAGTGCCCCCCGAAAGCCTTCAATACGTTGGCATCGGGCCACGCAGCAATTTTCGGGCGCGCAAGTGGTGGGATGCGCTCCGTCCTCACGACGAGAAAGGCATCATCCCGATTGAAAGCTATGCGCCGGCACTCGCGCTTGCCGCCTCCCGTTCCGTTTTTCGCGAACGCCACCGCGTGCGGCAGCGGTTGTGGGACAGTGCGGAGCTTCGCGCACACGCCGTGATCCGCGGATGCGACTGCTGGCCGCTCGTGCGCACGCAGCTCGCGGGCATCGCGCTGCTGCAGTTTCCCTGGTCCGCGAGGGCGATGGACGAGGCCGCGGCGGCCCTGGCGGCGCTCGAACCCGACGTTGCCGTCACGTACGCCGAAGCGGGTGGATGGGGACGCGCGCTCGCGCTCGAATGCCGCCGCCGCAATGTTCCGCTCGCGGGCCTGCAGCACGGCTTCATCTACCGTCACTGGCTCAATTACCGGCACGAGCCGGATGAATTGCTGGCCGATCCGCGCAACTCGAGCGACACCGGATTTCCATTGCCGGCATCGACGCTGCTGTTCGACGATTATGCGGCGCGCCATCTCACAACATCCGGCGGATTTCCCTCAGGCGCGCTGCAGATCACCGGCAGCGCGCGTCTGGACGAACTGAACGCCGCCGTCCACCGCCTTGATGCATCTGCGATCGCGCAGGCGCTCGCGGCCGCCGGCGCGACACCGGATCGACCGCTCGTGCTGTTTGCCGCGAAGGAGAAGGAGGCACGGCGGGCGCTTCCTGCGCTGATTGCCGCGATGCGTGCGATGGCCGGGGTTCAGCTGGCGATAAAGCCGCATCCCGCCGAAACGCCGGATGTGTACCGCCACGCCGTGTCGGGATCGAACAACGTGACGATCCTGTCCGCGACCGCTCCGCTTCCGCCGCTGCTGGCGGCGGCTCGCGCCGTCGTGACGGTGAACTCCACGGTCGCGATCGATGCCATCGCGCTCGGACTGCCCGTCGTGGTGATCGGGCTGCCAAACAATCTGACGCCGTTCGTGGATGCGGGCGTGATGGCCGGCGCCACCTCGGCCGAGGAAATCCAGGCCGCCCTCGCGCGACTCCTGTATGATCAGGAGTTCCTCAGCAAGTTTCAGCGTAACCGGGTCACCGGCGCCATGGGCGGCTCCGCCGCGCGCTCCGCCGAGGCCATACTCCGATTAGCGAAGGCGAACTAAGACGATGCGTGTGTTGATTACGGGTGGCGCCGGTTTCGTAGGATCGCACCTCGCGGAGGCGTTACTCGAACGCGGCGATGAGGTGTCGGTGCTCGACGACCTGTCCACCGGATCGATCGACAACATCGCGCATCTCAAGTCGCATCCGAACTTTCATTACAAGATCGACAGCGTTACGAACGAACCGCTGCTCGCGGAAATGATCGATCGGTGCGAGACGGTGATCCACCTCGCGGCCGCTGTGGGCGTGAAGCTGATCGTGGAGGCGCCGGTTCGGACGATCGAGACGAACGTGCACGGCACCGAGGTGGTGCTCAAGATCGCGAACAAGAAAAAGAGGCTCGTGCTGATCGCGTCGACCTCCGAGGTGTACGGCAAGAGCGCAGTAGTGCCCTTCCGGGAAGACGCCGACCTGGTGCTCGGCCCGACATCCAAGCACCGATGGGCGTACGCCTGCAGCAAGATGATCGACGAGTTCCTCGCGCTCGCGTACTGGAAAGAACGCAAGCTGCCGGTGATCGTCGTCCGGCTCTTCAACACCGTGGGGCCACGCCAGACGGGTCAGTACGGAATGGTGGTGCCGAACTTCGTGCGGCAGGCGCTCGCCGGCGAGCCGATTACCGTGTTCGGCGACGGGACGCAGTCGCGCAGCTTCACTTACGTCGGCGACGTCGTGAGGGCTATGGTAGCCTTGATCAACGAGCCCCGCGCGGTCGGGCAGGTCTTCAATATCGGCAACGGCGTCGAGATCTCGATCGCGGATCTCGCCACCCGGATTAAGGAACTGACCGGCAGCCGCTCGTCGATCGTCACGATTCCGTACGACCAGGCGTACGAGGCCGGCTTCGAAGACATGCCGCGTCGTGTGCCCGATATTTCCAAGATTCGCGCTCTGGTCGGATACGAGCCGACAGTACAGCTCGACGAGATCCTGACGCGCGTAATCGCGTCGCTCCGAACCTGATGAAAATCAAAGCTACTGCCCGGCGCGCCGCCGAGTCGATGCTCCGCCGCCAGGCGAAGCCGATTCGCCGGCTGCTGCTCGCCACCGGGCGGGATCGGTCGCCCGTGCTGCCGGAGATCGTCCAGATCGAAAGCACCAACATCTGCAACGCGAAGTGCGTCTTCTGTCCGCGCGACGAGATGCACCGGCGGCAGGGCGTCATGAGCCTCGATCTGTTCAAGAAGGTCGTCGACGAGTGCGCCGCGCTCGGGATCACGCATGTCCGCGTTCACAACTACGGCGAGCCGTTCCTCGATCGGCACCTGACCGAGAAGGTCCGCTACGCGAAAGAGAAGGGCATCAGGGAAGTCGGCATGATCAGCAACGGGTCGCTGATTACCGAGAAGATCGCGCGCGGCATGATCGAGGCGGGACTCGATGCGATCAACATCAGCGTGGACGCCGGCGGCAAGGACGTCTTCGAACAGACGCGCATCGGTCTGAACTACGACAAGGTGATCGCGAACATCGAACGGATCGTGCGCATCCGCGCCGAGCTGGGAAAGCGGAGGCCGAAGTTGATTCTGTCATTCGTCCGCCAGAACAACTCGGTGGACGAGCGGGCGTTCATCGAACACTGGCGCCACATCGCCGACAAGATCCACATTACCGAACTGCACAACTGGGGCGGAACGCTGAACCACGAGTCCGATGTGAACTATCCGTGCTACCGGCCGTGGCTGACGTTCACGGTGTTGTGGGACGGCAGGGTCTCGCTCTGCTGCGCGGATTTCGACGCGCGGACAGTGCTTGGCGACCTCAATACTCAGTCGATCGAAGAGATCTGGAATTCGGAACCCTATCGCGCCGTCCGCCGCGAGCACCTCGAAAGCGGTGGACCCGATGTGTGCCGCGCCTGCGATCTGCCGCGAAAAGACTCTCCGCTCTGGGTGACCAAGCTCGCGTAAGGCTGTGGTGCTCGCCGGAGCGTCTTAAGGGGCGTATACTCGAACGCGAGTCAATTCCATGAAGAAAACCATCCTGCGCTGCGCGTTGCTCGCGGCCGTGGCCGTCGGACTGTCACAGCCGGTTTCCGCCGGCGATCTCAAGCTGACGATGCAGGATGGTCGTGTGACGGTCATTGCCGACAATGTTCCGCTCCGGCAGATCTTGCAGGAATGGGCGCGTATCGGCCAGACGCGCATCGTCAACGCGGACAAGCTGAACGGTCCGTCCGTCACGATCCAACTCGTGAATCTTCCGGAACGCGAGGTTCTCGACATCCTGCTGCGCACGGCCGCCGGCTATATCGCCGCGCCGCGCCCCGTCGCAGTCGCGGGCGCCGCAATCTACGATCGCATCACCATCATGCCGACGAGTCGCGCGCCATCCGTGAGCGCGAGCGCGTCGCCCGCGCCGCCGCCGACGTTCCAGCGTCCGCCGCAACCGATGGATGACAACGATGAGCCGATCAACGTGTCGATGCCTCCGCAGATGCCGCCGAATCCGGTGACGAGCCAGTTCCCGGGGATGCCGCCGCAGCAGAACGTGCCCAACACCGCGACGCAGCCGGGTCCTCTGACCTCGCCGCGCCCGGGCGCGCTGCCGCAGCCGGCGCTGCCGCAGGGTGTGCCGAATCCGTATCAGCCCGGACAGATCATCCGGCCGGGTGGCCCCGGCGGACCGGGTGGACCGGGTGGACCGGGTGGACCGGGCGGCGGCGGAAACTAGACTTTAGGCTTTCGGGGTCGGGCCTGTACAATTCCCACAATGTCCAGGCCCGAGACGCTGCGCCGCGGTGAATACGCGGCGCGCGGGGACTATCACCGCACGCCAGACCCTTCCTGGGACTACTACCCTACCTATCTCGCGAAACTTGAAGCAGTCCGGCGCTATCTCGACGCGTTGCCGGCACAGACGCGCGTGCTCGACGCAGGCTGTGGCGAAGGCGTCCTCGTGGATGAATACGCGGGAAGAATCGCGATCACAGGAGTCGACGCGAACTACGCGTCTGATCGCGTCACGCAGGGATCGCTGACGGCGCTGCCGTTTCCAGAGGCTGCGTTCGAGCGTGCGCTGTGCCTCGACGTGCTCGAACATCTCGCGTTCGAAGACCAGCCGCGTGCGCTCGCGGAACTCTTCCGCGTCCTGCGCCCCGGCGGCGAGCTGCTCGTATCCGTCCCCAACCTGGCGCACCTGCAGTCGCGCATCCAGTTCCTGCTGCGCGGCCGGCTGATTCGCACCGCCTCGGAGTTGAAGCATCCTGGCGATCGGCCGGCGGGGGAATACATCACGCTCGCGCGGCGCGCCGGCTTCACGCTGGTCAATCGGCAGGGAATCTTCCCGACGCTTCCAATCGTCACGCATTTCGTGCGCCGCAACCCGCGCGCGCTCGCGCCGCTGCACCGCGCGCTCACGCGCCTGCTGCCGGTGCCGGGCTGGTGCTTCCTGAACCTGCTTACGTTCCGTAAGGCCTAGGCGACGACAGTCGCCACTGACAGCTGTGTTTCGAAGGATCCGCGAGCTCTCGAAGAACATCACCGTCTACGGCCTCGGCGACGTGGCCGTTTCGATCGTCAACTTCTTCCTCCTCAGCGTCTACGTCACGTACTTCAGCGCCGGCGACTACGGCGCCATCGGGATCCTCGGCGGCATCGAGGTCGTAGCGAAGATCGTCTTCCGGTTCGGGCTCGACGGCTCGTTCATGCGCTTCTTCTACGACGCGGATGACGAAGCGGGCCGGCAGAAGCTGGCGAGCACGATTTTCTTTTTCCTTCTCGCTCTCGATGGCGGCGTCATCGCCATCCTGCTGCTGGCGGCGCCCGCACTGTCCCGAGCGCTGCTGGACACGCCGGCATACACCGCGGCGCTTCGGTTGATGCTGCTCAACACGTTCGCAATCGGCTTCACGTTCATCCCGTTTCACGTGCTCCGCATGGAGCAACGCGCGAAAACGTTCAGCCTGATGACGCTGGTGCGCTCGGTGGCGACCATCGTCGTGCGCCTGCTGCTCGTGACGAAGGCGGACATGGGCGTGACGGGACTCTATCTGGCCGATCTCCTGGTGACGCTTGGCATCCTCGCGGTGCTCGGCCGCTGGTTCGCGCCACTGCTGCGGCCGCTGTTTTCGCGGGCCGTGCTGCGCGACTCTCTCGCGTTCGGATTGCCGCGGGTGCCGCACGCAGCCGCGCAGCAGATTACCGCGGTCGGCGACAAGTTCATTCTGCCGATCTTCACCTCGCTCGAGAACATCGGCGTGTACAACATGTCGGTGTCGTTCGGGCTGACGCAGAAGCTGTTCCTGAGTGCGTTCGAATCCGCGTGGGCGCCGTTCTATTACGCGACGATCCGCGAAGCGGATGCGCCACGCGTGTTCCGGAAGGTCACGACGTATGCGGTCGCGGCCCTTGCACTGCTCACAGCCGGCCTCTCCGCGGTCGGGCGCGACGCGGCCGCGGCCATGCTGCACGGACGTCTGATCGCGCCGGACGATCCGCGATGGAGGGACGTCGCGATCGTCATCACGTGGACGTCGATCGGCGTGTTCCTGCAGGGGATCTATCTCCTGACATCGATCGGCCTCAACATCACGAGGCACACGCAGTTCTACCCTGTCGCGACGATTGCCGCCGCCGCGATCAATGTCGGCCTCAACTTCCTGTGGATTCCACGCTACGGAATCATCGGGGCCGCGTGGGCCAACGGCGCAGCGTACGCTGTGCAGGCGGTACTCGGGTATCGGCTGTCGCAGCGGTTTTATCCGATCCGTTACGAGTGGAATCGTATCGTGCGAGCCTGCGCGGCGGCGGTCATCGCCTGCATCATCGCGCGCCAGTTGCCTTCCGTGCGGCTCGCAGTCGATCCGAGGTCCACGATGGCGCACCTGCCGGACGTCTTCACGCGAGGCGCGACCGTCATCGCGGTGTTCGCCGGACTCCTTGCCGCGACCGGGTTCTTCCACGCGGCCGAATTGCGAACGCTGCGCGCGCTGCGCGCACGCGGAACGCCAATCCCGGCCGGCGTCACGTCGCCCGACAGCACCGAGATGGCCGGGGAAATCGTAGCGACCGACATCGGGACGCCCGAGTAACCGCGATGAACAAGTCTGTGTTGGTCCGTTCTGGTTTGTGGCGTGGTTATCGGGGTGGTCTGTTGCTGATCGCAGCGATCGCGCTGGCGTTACGGATGTACGGAATGCGATACGGACTGCCGGCGGTGTACAACCCGGACGAAGTGGCGATCATGTCGCGGGCGCTGGCGTTCGCGAAGGGGGATCTGAATCCCCACAACTTCCTTTACCCGTCGTTCTACTTTTACGCACTGTTCGCGTGGGAGGGGCTGACGGCGCTCGTCGCGGTGGCGATGGGGGCGATGGAGTCCGTTGGCGCGTTCCAGCGTGAGTTCTTTCTCGATCCAACCCGCGTCTTCGTGGCCGGCCGGCTGCTGACCGCGCTGATCGGAGCGGCGACGGCGACCGCGACCGCCGTGCTGACGGCGCGCATCAGCGGACGCGCTGTCGGACTCATCGCAGGGCTTCTTCTCGCGGTCGCTCCGCTGCACGTCCTCAACTCGCATTACGTGAAGCACGACGTGCCGGTGACTCTGCTGGTCATCCTTGCGTATCTTGCCTACGAGCGTCTCTGGACCCTTCCGCGTAAAAAGGATCTTCCGCCTGAAGGCGGAAGCTACAGGAGTCTGCTCGTCGCGGCGGCCCTTACCGGCATCGCATTTTCGACGCACTACTACGCGATCTTTCTGGCGATCCCGCTGGCGTGGTCGGCCGCACGAGGCGCAGCCACGGGAGCGGAAGCAATCAAGCGTGTTGCGATTGCTGCGATCGTGAGCGCCGTCGTCTTCTTCGCGCTGTCACCGTTCATCCTGATTGAGCCCGCGACCGCGATCCGCGACGTGCTGGCGAACCGGCAGATCGTGGTCGACCGCGCGGTTGAGAACCTGGGTTACGTGCGAAGTGCTGCGCGCTACGGGAAGCTCCTGCTTCTGGACACTGTCGGAGCGCCGTGTGCCGTACTCGCGGCCATCGGGATCGTCATCGGCGTGCGACGTGATCCGATCCGGACAGCATGGCTGCTGTCGTTCGCAGCTCCGTTCCTGCTTTTCATCGCGGGCACGTTTCCGGCGAGCCGATATCTCGTACCGGTGGTGCCCTTCATGGCGCTCTTCGCGGGGCAGGCTATCGCGGAGTTCGGGAGCATTCGCGTCGGTCCCACGCTGCTTGCGCCGATCCTGCTGACGACGTGCGTGGTACCGGCGGCGCTGGAGAGCTGCGAGGCCGATCGGTTCATTACCCAGACCGACACGCGGACGCTCGCGTTGCGCTTCATCACCACGCACGTGCCATCCGGCGCGACCATCCTGACGCAGCCCTATTCGGTGCCGATGGAGTCAACGGCCGGGGTGTTGAGGGAAGCCGTTGAGCGCTCCGGAAAGGAAATGCCGACAAAGACACGCCTGCAGATCGAGCGAACGCCATATCCTTCCCCGGCCTATCGCATCATTTATCTCGGCTATGGTCTCGATGCAGACAAGCTCTACCTTCCGATCGACCAGCTCGGCGGTGCGGACCCCCTGCAGCGGCTCAGGCGCGAACACGTGGCTTTCGTCGTGCTGAAACGGTACAATGGTCGCGACCCTGCAACGTTGCCGTTTCTTGCGGCTCTGGCCCGGGAGGGCCGGCGAATAGCCGTGTTTTCACCGTACCGGAACGCCGCGGAGCCCGGCAACGGCCCGCGGGCCGAGCCTTTCCTGCACAACACCGATGTCCGGATCGTCGCGGCGCTCGAGCGTCCCGGTCCGACCGTGGAGATCTGGCAGATCGATGGTCCTGGTTCGTAAACTGCGCGACCGACTCGCGACGCACGCGCGCGCGCTGCCCGCCGCACGTCATGCGTGGGCGCGCTTCCGCCGCCGCAAGTATGAGGGCCGAATCCAGCGCTTCCTCGACGCGGGGGACGGGCGCGCGGATCGGCTGCCCATGGGCGCGGTTTACGAAGCGACAATGCGGTGCAACCTGCACTGCGAGTTCTGCTACGTCGGCGATCTGCTGAATCTCGAAGGCGAATGGCGGCAGGAGCTCAGCCTCGAGGCGCTCGCCAAGGCGTTCCCCGATCAGAATGGCTTCCAGGTGAGCCTCACCGGCGGCGAGATCTTCATGCGCAAGGACATCATGTCCGTGCTCGATCTCTTCCGCACGAAGGGCTACGCGTGCGGGTATCTGACGACAAACGGCACCATCATCACCGACGAACGCGCCGATGCGCTGGCGGAGCTCGCCGCCAAAGGTTTTCTGAAGCACATCAGCGTCTCCGTGGACGGTCCGAAGGATCTGCACGACGCCGCGCGCGGCCTGAAAGGGACGTTCGAGCGGACGACGCAGGGGTTGCAGCGACTGCAGGCAGCGGCCAGGAAGAAAGGCGCGCCACTGCGCGTCAGCATCAACACGACGGTCGCGCACGAGAGCCTGGACGCACTCGATCGCATGGTGGACGTGGCAGAGGAGCTCGGCGTGGATGCGATCGGGCTGAATCACCTGATGTTCAGCACGCCGGAAGAAGTCGCCGAGACGGTGAAGATCATCGGTGCGCCTGATGCGTCCGTCATCGCGACGTTCGTCACGCGTGATCCCGGACTCGACGTCGCGCGCGTCCGCGAAAAGGTTGCGGCGCTTGCCGCCAAGTGCCACGAGCGGAATATTCTGTTCGACTTCCGGCCCAAGGTGCACGAGCCGTTGATCGACAGCTACTACACGCCGGGCACGAAGTTGAACGGGCGCTGTCTTTACCCGTTCCTGCACGCGCGCGTGTCGTTCTCGGGCAAGATGTATTTCTGTCCGTTCATCCGCGTCGAAGTCGGCGATCTGACGCAGTCCTCCCTCGAAGAAATCTGGAACGGCGAGCAGTTCGTCGAGATGCGGCGGCGGCTTCTCGAACACGGGATCTTCCCCGTCTGCCGGCGCTGCTGCAAGGTGGAGCTCGCACCGGAGCCGGCAGTCGCGACCGCAAATCTTCCGAAGCGCCGCGCCATCCCGATGACGGTGGTCCACAATTGAGCATCGGACGCAAAACGCTGCTCGTGAATCCGCCGCTGGTGAATGGCATCGCCTTCACGCGGCAGGGCCGCTGCCAGGAGCGCGAGGAAGTTCTCGGCACCACAAAGCCTCCTTACACGCTCGCCCTGCTTGCATCGTTGCTGCGGGATCAGGGGTGCGACGTCCGGCTCGTCGATCTGACGGCCGAGCGCCGAAGCGCTGACGCCTTGATCGCCCAGCTCGATCGCGAAGGCTTCAAGCCCACGCTGATTCTGTTTCCAAGCACCACGCCGACGCTGGACGCCGACGTCGCCGCCATTGCGAAGATCAAACGCCACTTCGGCGCGCCGATGTTCTGCTTCGGGCCGCACGCCTCGACGACACCCGCGGCGTCGATGCAGCGCGCGCGCGACGTGGATGGAATGTTCGTCGGCGAACCGGAAGAAGCTGCGCTGAACCTGGCCCGGCTCGAGTCGATTGACGCGCTGGCGACGGTGCCGAGCGTCACGTTCCGGCGCGGCGAGCAGATCGTCCAGCACACCGCGCACGGCTCGTATTCCGGCTTCCTGCAGATGCCGTATCCCGCGTGGGACCTCGTGCCGCTGCACACTTACAGCCTTCCGCTCGTCAACCGGCCGTATGTGATCGTGGAGACGAGCCGCGGCTGCCCGTACGCGTGCGACTTCTGCGTCGCTCCCGTGCATCAGGGGCACAAGTTCCGCGAGCGCAGCCCGAAGGCGCTCGTCGACGAGATCGAGCGCGGCTACCGCGAGTTCGGCATCGACTTTTTCTACCTGTGGGGCGACACGGTCACGCTGAACGTGAAGTCGTTCTCCGCGTTCTGCGACGAGCTGATCGCGAGGAAGCTGCCGGTGCAATGGTTCGGCAACGCGCGCGCGGACAACCTCACCGATCCGGCATTCGTGCACCGGCTGCGTAAGGCGGGCTGCTGGATGCTCGCGATGGGCATCGAGACCGAATCGGAAGAGATCCGCAAGGAGATGGTCAAGCGCCTGGAGCGGCAGAAGATCCAAACGGCGATCAACAACATGCGCGATGCGGGCATCCGCTCGTTCGCGTTTTTCATCTTCGGATATCCGGGCGAATCGCCGGCGACGATCAACCAGACAATCGAATACGCGATCGAGCTGAATCCGGATTTCGCGAACTTCTACCCGGCGGTCCCCTACCCGGGCACCGAGCTTTACAACAAGGTGGTCCGGGACGGATTGCTCGTAGAGGAAGACTGGACGCGCATGGAGTACTCGTACTACCTGCTGCGCGGGAACGGACTCGACGAACACGTGGTGATGGACGCGATCAATCGCGCGAAGCGCCGGTTCTTCATGCGCCCCGCCTACCTGGCGAGCCGCTTCGGCGACATGGTGAAGCTCGCCACGACGAAACCCTCGATCTTCGGGCAGATCGCGACACGCACGATCTTCGGATCGAAGGTCAACGCGGCGCGATGACGCGGTGCTGCGGCCGCGCGAGATGGTGCACGCGCCGGTAGGCATATAGGTCCCGCAGCTGTTTCAGATAGCCGGCTGCTTCCTTCCAGTTCATCTTGCTCTCGCCGGCCGTGCGTCCCCTGAAGACGTACGGAACCTCCACGACAACGCGCGGCTCGCTCCGAATCAACAACTCGAGGCAGATCTTGAAGCCACCGGCGGAGATGGTCACTCCGCGGGCGCGATCGCGATGCATCAGGAAGAACCCCGACGTTGCGTCCCGAACGGGCGTGAGGCCCCGGGCGAGCACACATGCAAACTTCGACATCAGCACGCGCGATGTTTCCCACGCGTCGGTGCCGCCGCCGCGTACGTAACGGCTGCCAATGACGATGTCCGCGTGCTCGGCGTGCAATATCGACAGCATTTTCGGGACGAGCTCGGGCGGGTGACTCAGGTCCGCGTCAATGACGCCGACGATCTCCGCTTCCGCAGCGTTGAAGCCCTCCACGACGGCTGTGCCGAGTCCCAGTTTGCCGGGACGATGCAGCACGCGAATCGGAAAGCTCTTCGCGACCTCGTCGGCGACCGCCCCCGTGCCGTCGGGGGAATTGTCGTCGACAATCACGAGCTCGCCATCGATGCCCCCTGTATCGTACGCGGCGAAGATCGCGCGGACGAGCTCGGGAAGGCGGTCGCGTTCGTTGTAAGTGGGCACCACCAGCGCGAGCGCGGGGACTGTGGCAATGCGAGCTGACAAGGAAAGGGCTCGCCAGCACTATAATTCATGCGGTTCGGCTCGCCTATCCCCCGAATGTCCACACGCCTGTTGCTGGCGCTCGTCGCCGCACTGTTGATTGTGCGGCTGCCGTCGCTGGTCCAGCCCATGGGGCCGGACCAAGGGCTGTACGCATACGTCGGCGATCGGATTCTGCACGGCGAGCTGGCGTACCGCGACGCGTGGGACCAGAAGCCTCCGGGTATTCACTACATCTACGCCGCGCTGCGCAGGATCTCCCCCCGCGATGTCGTCGTGCCGGCCGCCGATTTCGCGGCCGCGGCGATGGTTGCGGCGCTTCTGTGGGCGCTCGGGACCAAGATCGCCGGTCCACTGGCAGGTGGCTTATCGGCGGCGTTCTTCCTGCTGCTCTCGGATCCAGCGCTTGGACGGTACGGCGGCGTTCGCGTGCGCGCACAGGGTGAAACCTTCATTGCGCTCGCGGTCGCCGGCGCGCTGGCGCTCGCGGTCGGTAGTAATGGTGGCAAGGGCGTCAAAGCTATTAAAGGCGCCCTCATCTCGATCGTGGCAGGGCTGCTGCTCGGCGCTGCCTTTGCGCTGAAATACAACGCCGGTCTCTACGTGCTGGTGGTCGTGCTGGCGCTCGCGATGTCGAGAGGACTCAGCGTGCGTGACTTCGTATGTCTCGCGCTTGGGTCGCTCGTGATCCCTGTCGCGTTGTTCTGGGTGTTCTGGCGCGGCGGCGCGCTCAACGATCTCTACCAGGCGACCATCGTCTACAACCTGCACTATTCGGGAGAGACGTATGCAGGCCCGCTCGACATGGCGCGGTACCTGGTCATGTTCCCGATCCAGCACGCGCGCGTCGACGCGCTCTGGTTCATCGGCGGACTCGGCTGCATCGTTCTGCTGATTGCAGGCTTCCGCAAGCGGGCCGCCTGGATTCCGCTCGCGTGGGTCGCGGTGGCGTGCGCATCGATTGCGATCAACGGCAGCCGTAATCTGCCGCAGTACTTCGTGCAGGCGGCGCCGGCGCTGGCCCTGGCTGCCGGTGTCGCGGCGGCAATCGCGATTCCGCCTTTGCCGCGCGTGCTGCGCTGGGTCGTCGCCATCGTCCTCGCCGTCTTCATCTGGCGCGCGGGTGACGATCCTTTCCCGAAGCTGGCGCGGAACGTCTGGCATGACACGCGCTACGTCGCCGGACGGATCGATCGGCGGGCGCACATCGCACGCTACGGCGGCGCGCGCGACGTGGACAAGTATTCGGCGCTCGACAACATGGACCTGGCCGCCTTCTTCGCGTCCAGGACGTCGCCGGGGGACAGAGTTTTTCTCTTCGGCTTCTCACCCGGTGCGTACGTGTACAGCGGACGGCAGAGCGCGTCGCGCTTCTTCTGGAGCCGTCCGGTCATCCTGGACTTCAATCACGACGATCCGTCCTACGGCATCGCGGGTCTGGCTGCGGACCTGGCGCGCACGCGCCCTGCGCTCGTCATACTCCAGATGCACGACTGGTCGCCGGACGTGCAGGATTCCGGTCCGTTTTTCCTGTCGCAGCCGCGGCTGGCTGGATGGCTGCGCGCGGAGTACCACGAAGTGCCGACGATCGACGGGTTCCAGGCGTGGGAGCGCAACGGACGCTGAATGATGAGTCGCGCGCAGTTTTCCGCGCCCCTGTTCCTGATCCTCGCGGCCGGCCTGTTCCTCAGGACGATTTATCCGGCGGCGGATCCACCGTGGCGTTCCACTATCGGTGTCGTGTGGCATGACGAGGGAGCATGGACGCATAACGCGCGCAACAAGGCGCTCTTCGGCGCGTGGCGGCAGGACGAATGGAATCCGGTGTACATCGCGCCGGTGTTCACGGCGCTGGAATACGGGTCGTTCAAAGCGTTCGGCGTCGGGGTGCGGCAGGCGCGACTGGTGAGCGAGTTTGCGGGATTCGTGTCCGTCCTGCTCCTCGCGCTTGGCGTCCGGCGCATCGCGGGACCGGTCGCCGGACTGATCGCGGGAGCGCTCCTCGCGACCAATTACGTGTACGTGATGTACGACCGCGCCGCGATCATGGAAGCGCTGATGGCTGCCTTCATCGTGGCGTCGTGGTACTGCTCGACGCGGGCGGAGCGGCAACCGGCCTGGGGGGCGGTGGCGGGGACTTGCGCCACGCTCGGGTTCTTTACCAAGGCGGCCGCCGCGTTCTACATCGGGGCCCTGGTCCTGGGTGTCGTGGCTTCCGCCTTCAGGCGGAAGGACTTCGAGCGGAAGGATTTGCGGAAGGCACTCTGGACCCTCGGCGGACTCGCCATCTCTTTCGTCATGATCGCGCTGTTTTTCGTCCTGCCACACTGGACCGACTATCGCTTTTACAACTGGCAGATGTCGGTCACGCGAAAGCCAAGCTATGACCTCGCGTCCATCGTGATGCGCGTGACGTGGTTTCCGATCCTGCACGACACGTTCAGCCGCATGTGGCTGGCCCTGTGCCTCGGACTCTTCGGCGCGTGGGGAATCGCTGCACGCTGGCGAAAGTCCGGTGACGGCGAACGGCTGCTTGTGCTCTGGATCGTGGTGGGCTCGCTCGAGCTGTTGATCCACGACGTCGGGAACGAACGCCGGTTCGTCTTCCTCATACCCGCGCTGATCGCTCTCGCGAGCATCGTCCTCGCGCGTGGCGCGGTACTGCCTGCGGACGCGCGCGACATTCCACGCGCGCGGCTGTTATTGCTTCTCCCTGTGATTCTTTACAGTGCGTATGTTCTGCTCGGATCGCTCGCACGGTTGCCGTATCTCGAGCAGGTCTACGCGCACGCGTTGAAAATGCCCGTGCGCATCGCGGCGAGCGGTGCCCTGCTGATCGGCGGAGCGCTGGTGTTGCAGTGGCGGCCGATATCGCGGGCGCTGACCTCGACGATATGGAGTGTGCGCGGCGCTACCGTGCTCGCCACGATCGCAGTGACGTGGAACATCGTAGAGTTCGGCGGCTGGGCGTCGCATCGCAGCTACAAGAACTACGAGGCGTCGCGCGCGCTTGGCGCTGTACTGCCAGCGGAGACGCTCGTGCAGGGGAAGCTCGCGAATGGCCTCGCGCTGGAGAACCGGATCCGTCCGATCTTCATCGGACACCAGTTCGGCAACTATGCGGACCGGAAGACTCGCTGGGATGTGCGGTATATTTTGACGTATACCGACCCGGAACTCGGCTATGAAGGCGACCAGATCGTTGATGTGCTCGCCGCGTACCCGGCCTGGCGCACCATCATGACCTTCGACGTGGCGGAAACGCCGTCCGGACACGACAAGGCCGCCTTGATCGAAAAGCGTGCGCGCCATTGACGAGCGCGCCATCAAGGCGCACGCCGACCTGCGTTTCCGCTCCGAATACGATTACGCGCTGTTCGAGTACTACCGCAGCGCGAAAGTGATTGCGTTTCTCGAGCGCGCCGGCGTTGCAGTGCGCGGGCGGGTGCTGGATGCGGGGTGCGGAGGGGGCGGCATGCCGCTGTCGCTGGCCGAAGAGGCGCGCGAAGTCGTGGGAATCGATCCCATCAACAGATTCGGCGATGCCGGCATGAGGCTCGCGCGCGAGCGCGGGATACATAACCTGCGGTTCGCGCTGGCTGACGGCATGGCGCTGCCGTTTGGCGATGAAGCGTTCGATCTCGTGCTTTCGCACGCGGTCATCGAGCACGTGGCGGACGCGGCACTCTACCTGCGTGAGTGCCGTCGCGTCCTCGCCAGGCGTGGGCGCGTGTATCTCTCCACGGCGCCGTACCTCTCATTCGCGGGCGCGCATCTGCCGCGACTGAAGGTCCAGCTGCCGCTGCACTTGATTTTTGGCAGGCGCATCGCCTTTGCTACCTTTACGTGGCTCGCGCGGCACGCGACCTGGGCGCTGAAGGAACCCGCGCACGAGAACTCGTTCATTCAGCTCGCGCGCAAGGGGCAGATCAAGCACGACGATCTCCTCGAGAAGGTGACCGTCTCCAGCCTTCGCGCGCACATCGCCGCCGCGGGTCTCGACATCGTACGCGAGGAACTGCACGTCACCGGGACGGTGAGGCGGCTGCCGAAGTTCCTGGGTGACGCGGTCCGCGAAGATCCGCTGACGCGCGACATTTTCATCTCGAACATGGAATACGTGCTCGCCCACGCGGGTTCTGGAGCGTAGCGCCCATGCCGCTGCCCGACGTCGACCGCTACCGTCCGGACGACAAGCGCGCCGTCGAGGCGTTGTACCGGCGTGTCTTCGGCATCGACGCGGCGGACGCCAGCCGCCTGCGCTGGGAGTGGCAATACCGCCGTAATCCGAACAATCCCGGTGGCGAACCGGAGATCTGGATCGCCCGGGAAGGACCAGCGATCATCGGCCAATACGCGACGATGCCCGTGCGGCTCGCCGTGAAAGGACACGAGGTCAAAGGCTCGTGGGGCATGGACGTGATGGTCGCGCCCGAACGTCAGCGCCGCGGCCTTGGCGAAGTCCTATTCCGCACCTGGGATCGCAACGTTGGCGCGTCGCTCGGGCTGGGACTGTCCGAGGCGTCCTATCGGCTGTTTCAGAAACTCAAATGGCCGGATGTCGGACCGGTCCCCTGCCTCGTGAAGCCGCTTTCGCGCCGCGCGTTCCGTCATCCGCGGCTGCCCGTCGCCGTCAATCGCTTCATCTCGTTCATGACGTGGCCGCTCGTGCTGTTGATCTCGCGCTCGCGGCCGCTGAGTGCCGAAGTGCGCATCATTCAGCGCTTCGACGACAGCTTCACCAGGTTGTGGGAATCGCTCGCGCCGAAGTTCGACGTCGCCGTACGGCGTGACGCGGCGTACCTGAACTGGAAGTTCGCGACGGCGCCGCATGTCCGGTATTCGATCGCGGTCCTGGTCCGTGATAGCAAAACGGCGGGATACGCCGTCTACCGCCACCTCCACGAGCCGCGCGGGCGCGTCACGCTGCTCGTCGACTTCCTGGCGGACCCCGAAGACGAGCAGGGGATCGAAACTCTCCTGCGCTGGGTCGATCGCGAAGCGCGCAATGCCGACTCGGACAAGATCCGGACCTTCGCGATGCACGCAGGCTTCCGCAGGATCCTCCGCAAGTCGGGCTACTTCGTCGTCAAGTCCACGATGGAGTTTGTCATCAAGATCAATGACGCCGACATTCCGCCGGACTTTTACGAAAAAACCGACTGGTGGCACGTCACGCTGGGGGACAGCGATCAGGATAGATAATGTCGTAATCCGGCATGCATCTTCTTGTAGGGATTGACACCGAGGGGGACAACCAGTGGGACGCGGCGGCGCGGGCGAATCAGAAGTTCGAAAACCTGTACGCGCTGCCCCGGCTCCATGCGCTCTTCGCGCGTCACGGCGTCAGGCCCACTTACGTCATCACCTATCCGGTTGCGAAGGACCGGAAGTCTGCGGACGTCTTGCGCGCGCTGCAGGCGGGAGGGGATTGTGAGATCGGTGCACATCATCACGCCTGGGAGACGCCGCCGTGCACTGACGAGGACGTGCGCCGGCATCCCTATGCATCCAACCTTCCCCTGCGTCAATTCGAGGCGCAGCTCGCGTCGCTGACGGACGCGATCGAAGAAGCGCTAGGCGCGCGCCCCGTCTCCTACCGATCGGGACGATTTGGTTTCTCGGCGGCCCACGTCTCGAGCCTCGAGAAACTCGGCTACCACGTTGAATCGAGCGTCGCGCCGCTGTTCTACGAGGCGCACAAGCAGGGGCCCGATTTCGTCGAGGCGCCGCTGACACCGTACTATCTCGCGTACGACAGCGCGACGAAGCCCGGCACAAGCTCGCTGCTCGAAATCCCGGTTTCCGCCGGGTTGAATCGGCATCTGCCGTCTGCGATTCAGTATGCCTACGCGCGCGCGCCGCAGCCGTATACGACCAAACGCATGCTGCGGAAGCTCGGTGTCGCGCACGTTCGCTGGCTGCGGCCGTCGTACTCATCGCTCGAGGACATGATCGCCCTCGCGGACGATCTTGCAGAAGCGCGCGTGCCGGTGCTCAATCTTCTCTTCCACTCCAGCGAAGCCATTGTCGGCGGGAGCCCCTACAACAGGACCGAGGCGGAGCTCGCCGCCTTCTGCGATCGTCTCGAGCGCTTCTTCGAGTATGCCGTCGGCACGTTGAAGGCGCGTCCGGCAACGTTCAAGGAATTTCACGCGGCGTACTCCACGTGAAGATCGTCCACGTCACGCCGCACTTGCCGCCGGATCAGGCGGCGAATGCGCTGCTGCCTTTTCAGCTTGGCGAATGGGCGCGCGCGCGCGGCGATTCGGTCCACTTCGTCGCGCACCCACCCGCCGCCGGTGGCACGCCAACATCCGGTGTCACCTGGATTCCACGCGCCAGGCGAACGTTGATGCAGCGCGTGTTCCGCACGGGTTCGATGGCGGGCGCGTGGCGAATCCGTCGCGAGACCCGGGACATCTTCGCGTCGGCGGACGTCATTCACGTTCACAGCAACGGGCTGCTCCCGGAGGTATCCGCAGCGTTCGCAAAGAGCCTTGGCAAGCCTGTCGTGCTCACGCTCTATGGCACGGAGATCTGGCACTACAGGAAGAAATTCGGTCCCGACCTCTTCACGCGTGCGTACAGAGCAGCGGACGCGGTCACGTTCTATAGCCAGCGCCTCCTCGAGCGCGCACGGGAGCTGGGTCTCGACCGGGCCCGCGCCGTTGCCATCTACCCGCCTGTTGCCGAATCGTTTCGATTTCATGATGACCGCGCGATGCTGGACGCGCGACGCTCGCTCGGCATCCGGGCGGCGAACCTGCTCGTCAATGTCAAGCGCCTGCATCCGCTCGCGGGACAGCGTTTTCTCCTCGAAGCGCTGCCCGCCGTCGTGCGTGACCACCCTCATACCCACCTCGTCGTCTGCGGCACGGGCACGCTTCTCCCGGAACTGCAGGCTGTGGCACGATCCGCTGGAGTGGAAACGCAAGTCACTTTTGCCGGGCTGGTGGACAATGCCGTCGTGGCGCGCTACTGCGCAGCGGCCGATCTGTTCCTGCTGCCCTCCGTCCTCGAGGCTTTACCAACGGTCGCCGTCGAGGCCCTCGCATCCGGGACACCGGTAATCTCCGCGGACAATCCGGGCGGCGTCGAGCTCCATGGCGTGTTCGGAGAAGATGTGGCGGTGGTGCCGCGGGAACAGGCGCAACCGCTCGCCAGCGCAATACGCACTGCGCTGTCACGCAAGCGGCGTACGGCGCCATCAACGCAGGCGATCATCGAGTCCCGCTTCCGCGCGCCGGCCGTCGCGCGCCAGTACTGGGATCTCTACGCGGACGTGATCGCCCGATGACGAATGCCGTCGGCCGCGCTGCAGCGGCCGCGCTGCTCGCCGGCCTTCTCGGCGCTGCCTGGGTCGCGCTTTTCTACGCGTGGCACTCCGCACTGCGCGTCGAATTCGATCGCGATCTTCCGCGCAATGTCGCCGGCATCTATCCGCCAGAGCGCGACCCGGCTACGGCACTGACCTTCGCATGGACCGGAGCCGACGCGGTGATCCGGCTGCCGGGGCTCGATCGCGGCGCCACTTGGTCGCTCGATCTGCGAATGCGAGGCGGACGCCCGGGCGCCGCCAATCCTGACGTCACGATTCTGGCTGACGGCATCGCCATCGCGACGGCGCAGTCCTCGCTGGACTGGATCGACGTGCATATCGTGATTCCATCGCGCGCGGATCGCCGCGGTCTCACGCTCGGTCTCCGTCCATCCACGACGTTCGTCCCCGGACCCGGCGACCCGCGACCGCTTGGCGTCGTTCTCGATCGCCTGACGCTGACACCCGAGCGGACGGTGCTCGTGCCGCGCCCTGCGCTCGTCGCCGCGTCGGTGTCGGCAGCCGCAATGGGAGGCGCCATTGCGCTGCTCGGCGTCACCGCGGGATCGGCCATTGGCGGGGCCGTTCTGCTCAGCGCGGGTGCCGCCTCGGTCATCGCGCGTGGCTTTGGGCCATTCACGAATTACCCCGACGTCGTGATTCGGCTCGGCGTGGGGATCGCGCTCGCGCTCGCGGTTGGATCGCTGACGCTGCAGTACTGGCGAGGAAAGCCGCTGAGAAACACGGCGCGGTTCGCAGCGGCGTTTTCCGCGGCGGCCCTCTTGCTCAAGTTGCTCGTCCTGCTTCACCCCAACATGGCGATCGGCGATGCGATGTTTCAGGCCCATCGTTTCCAGGGCGTGCTTGCCGGCAATCTGTATTTCACGTCGATCGCGCCGGGCGGTTACGCCTTTCCGTATCCCCCGGGACTCTACGTGTTTGCGGCGGCGTTCGCCGGCATGGTGCGCCGCGGCGCCGCCGACGTCACGCTTCTGCGCACGCTGACCACCTCCGTTGATGCGGTCGCGGGCCTTCTCCTCTATCGGATCGTGGACTCCGCGTGGCGTAACCGTCTGGCGGCGGCGATTTCGGTCGCCATCTACCATCTGATTCCGGTGGAACTCGGCGTGCTGACGACGGGAAATCTGACGAACGCGTTCGCGCAATCGGTCGCGGTTGGTGCGCTCGGATTGATGACTGCCGCTGCCGTCGCGCGCCGCCGCTGGCGCGTCTGCGCGGCACTCGCCATCGTTCTCACCATCGCGTATCTGTCGCACACGGGTACCTTGGCGATCCTGTTCGTCGCGACGATCGCATCTGCAGCGCTGTTCGCAATTCGCGGAGGTGCTGATGGACGGCGTGCGGCCGCGGTGATCTTCGTCGCGACAGTCGCCGCCGCTGTCGTCTCGGTCGGAATCTACTACGCGCACTTCATCGAAACCTACCGATCGGAGTTCGCCCGAATCGGCCACGAGACGGCGACGGCCGCGTCGGATGCGGGGGGCCGCACCGTCGGCGACCGGCTTCGTCTCGTCCCGTATTCGCTGGGAATCTACATCGGCGCCCCTGTGCTGTTATTTGCCTTCCTCGGAACGACGGAGATGATGCGGCGGGCGAGCCCGGATCGCCTCGCGATCGTCCTTGGCGGATGGACGGCGTCGTGCGTCCTGTTCCTCGTGGTCGGCGTCCTGACGCCGGTCGATATGCGCTACTACCTCGCGGCGGTTCCGGTGCTCGCCATTGCCGCCGCATACGGCGCGGCATGGGCATGGAACGAGGCCTGGCCGCTGAACCGCACCATGTGGCGTGCCGCGGCAGCCGTGTTCCTCGCGGCCGCGATCTCGACGGGCTTTCACAACTGGTGGAACGCGCTTGGGTAAAGCTTGTCGGTCCGGCGGCACAGGGCTTGGTAGGATAGCGGGATGAAACTCACCGAACAGATCGCGCAGGACATCACCGCGGCAATGAAAGCGCGCGACGCCGCGCGGCTGTCCGCGCTGCGCATGGTCAAGGCGGCGCTGATGAATGGCGAAGTCGCAAAAGGACGCGCGCTCGAAGAACCGGAGGCGCAGCAGGTGCTCGCCTCGCTGATTAAACAACGCCGCGATTCGATCGAACAGTTCAAAGCGGGAGGCCGCAACGATCTCGTCGAGAAGGAAACGGCGGAGCTCTCGATCCTCGAGAAGTACGCGCCGCCCGCTGCCAGTACAGCCGAGATCGAGCAGGCCGTCGACGCCACAATCAAGGAGACGGGCGCCACCAGCGCGAAGGATATGGGCAGAGTGATGAAAGCCGTGATGAGCGCCCTGACGGGCAAGTCCGCGGATGGCAAAACTGTGAACGAAATCGTCAGGAAAAAACTCGCCGGCTGAATACAAACTTTTTCGCGCGCGCTCCGTCTAATCATTTTGAAAGGCAACGCACAAGCCTCTCATCCATCCTCCATGGGGCCTCCACTGAAAGGTGGGGGCCTTTTTCGTTTACACAGTTAACAAACCGTCCGGCACCGGGACGCCCTGTTCGCTGTGGTACGCTGCCCGGAAGTGAGCACTCGATATTGAGGCGGATACATCCCACCGTGCTGCTGATGGCCAGCGCACACTTCATGGTAGACGGCTACGGCAACATCTACGCACCCCTCCTCCCGCTGTTAATCCCGAAGTTACATCTCTCGCTGGCGGCCGCGGGAACACTGACGATGCTGTATCAGATGGCGGCGTCAGTCGCGCAAGTGGGATTCGGCCACATCGCGGATCGCTGGCGGCCGCGCCTGCTCGTGATGATCGGCCCCGTCGTTGCGGTGAGCGTGCTGAGCCTTGTCGGTGTTGCGCCGACAATTCCGTTGCTCGCGGCGGTGCTGATCTTCGGCGGTCTCGGGGCCGCCGCCTTTCATCCGCCGGCGGCCGCACTGGCGCATCGGCTTGGCGGCAATCATCGCGGCCTCGCGATGTCCGTGCACATCACCGGAGGCACGCTGGGGTTCTCGATGGGGCCGTTGCTGTTCGCGCCGGCGGCGCAGCATCTCGGTCTGGCGTGGACGCCGTTCCTGGCGGTCCCCGGTCTGATCGTGATTGCGTTCTTTCTCACACGCGTGCCACCGATCCCGGTCCACCACGAAGGCACGGCAGGATTTCGAGCGCTGCGGCCGTACGCGAAGCCGCTCGGCCTGCTCTACGCAATCGTCGTACTCCGTACGCTCGCGTCGCTCGCCTTCGCGACCTACGTGCCGGTGATGCTCACGCGCAGGGGCCTGACGTTGTCGGAAGCCGGCGCGATCATTGCGGCATATTTGTTCGCGAGCGGCGCTGGAGGATTCCTGGGTGGCCCGGCGGCGGATCGGTTCGGGCCGCGCAGCGTTATCGCATGGTCGCTCGTGCTTGCGATGCCATTCCTGGTCGCATCGACGGTGCTGTCGGGCTGGCCGTTCGTGGTCGCGCTGTGCATCGGCGGCTTCTTCCTGCAGTCCACGCTGCCGGTGAACGTCGTGTTCGGCCAGGCGCTCGCGCCGGTCAGCGCGGCGACCGTGTCGTCGCTGATGATGGGCTTCGCGTGGGGAATGGGCGGTTTCAGCGTGCCTGTTGTGGGCTGGATCGCAGACCGTTATGGAATCGAACGTACGCTGTTTGGTTTGGCGTTCATTCCACTGCTCGCGGCGGCGGTATCGACCTGGCTGCCTGCCCGGGCGCCGGTTGACCTGCGGGCGCAGCCATCGGCGTGAGATTTGCGTGGTACGATTGCTGATGGATCTTTCGTAATGCCGCGCAGTCCCCGTCTGTCGACGGTCGCCTATTCCTTCGGCCCCGGACCCGTAACACCCGCCGTGCGGATGTTGCTCTGGGCGAACATCGGCATGTACGTCGCTTCGCTCATTTTTCCCGTCATCGTCGACTGGCTCGGGCTGGTCCCCAAACAGGTCATCGAGGCGCGCTGGCTGTGGCAGCCCGTGACCTACATGTTCTTGCACGCGCGCAACCCGACCCACATCCTGTTCAACATGCTCATCCTCTGGATGTTCGGCGTTGAGCTGGAGCGGATGTGGCGGACGCGTTTCTTCGTCAAGTACTACTTCGTCACCGGCGTCGGCGCGGCCCTCCTATCCGTCGTAATTGCGTTGCTGCCATTCGGCGCGACGCACGCCACGTACGACGTGACGATCATCGGCGCGTCTGGCGCGCTATACGGCTTGCTGCTCGCGTACGCACTGTACTTCCCCGACCGTCCGATCCTGATGTTCCTGTTCTTCCCGGTACCCGCGAAGTACTTCGTCATGATCCTCGGCGCGATCGCGTTCCTCACGTCGATCGAGGGAGGCGGGACCGTCGCCGCAACGACGCATCTTTCAGGCCTCGTTGTCGGTTATCTCTACCTGCAGGGTGGACGCGGCGGCTTCGGCGCGGAGATCAAATACCGCTACCTGAAGTGGAAGATGAACCGGATGCGCCGCAAGTTTGATATCTATTCTGGCGGGCGCTCAGAAAAAGCGCGCTGGGACCGCAACGTTCACTAGACCAGTCCGCGCGTCCAGCCTCCATCGACGGGAATCGTCACGCCGGTCACGAATGACGCGGCGGGCGACGCAAGGAACGCGACCACCTCGCCGAGTTCCCTCGGCTCTCCCATGCGTCCGAGCGGAATTCTCGCAATCGTTCGCTGTTCGATGACGTCGGCTGTCGTCCCTTCCCGTGCCGCGGCCTGCTCCGACAATTCGACGACGCGATCCGTGCGCGTATAACCGGGCGCCACGCAGTTGACGAGAATGTTGTGCGGCGCAAGCTCCACTGAGAGCGTTTTGGCGAGTGAGGTCACCGCCGACCTGAGCGCGTTCGACAGCACCAGACCTTCGATCGGCTGCTTCACCGAGATCGATGTGATGTTGATGATGCGCCCGCCGCCGCGGCGCTGCATGTGAGGAATCGCCGCCCGGCAGAGCCGCACGACACTGAGCAACAGCGAGTCGATCGCCTCGGCCCATACGCGCTCGTCGAGCGACATGAAGGGCCCCGACGGCGGTCCGCCAGTGTTCGTCACGAGCACGTCGAGACCGGCAAGCTTCTCGACGGTGGTCGCGATGACGCGATCAATCTCTTCCCGCTTTGACAGATCCGCCTGGACGGCGACAACGTCGCCGCCGGCAGCATTGATTTCTTCGGCCGTCCGCGCCAGCGCCTCAGCGCCGCGCGCGCAGATGGCAACGCGAAAGCCGTCGCGCGCCAGCGCCTCCGCCGACGCGCGACCGAGCCCCTTGCTGGCCGCGCACACGAGCGCTGCGCGAGACACTAAATCCTATTCTCTATGGAAGTACGAATCGGTGTGATCCAGCCAGTCCTGCCGGATGGGTGCGAAGACGTCCAATTCGAACGTGTCGTCGAGCGCTTCCGCCTGGTGCTCCACCCACGAGGGGATGTGGAGGACTTCCCCTTCGCGGACGGTGATCTCCTCGCCGCCGATCAGGAACTTGAGCGCCCCCTGCAGCACGTAGGTCATCTGCTCGCTCTCGTGGTTGTGCATCGGCACGAGCGCCCCCTTTTTGAGGTAAATCTGGGCCAGCATTTCGCGTTCACCGGTGACGATCTTGCGTGAGATCATCTCCGTGACCTTCTCGAGCGCGAGCTCGTCCCAGCGATAGAGACTGACGGGGGGCGGCACCGGGGGATTATATAATGTCGTCGATGAAAGCCACCGCGACGAAGGACGCACCGGCACGTACGTACGAGGGCCTGTCCGCGAAGGATTTACTCCGCGCGTACAGGACGATGGTGTTGTCGCGCAAGCTGGATGACAAGGAGATCCAGCTGAAAAACCAGAGCCTGATCTTCTTCCAGATCAGCGGCGCGGGACACGAGGCGGTCCTTACGGCGGCCGGCATGGTGCTGAAGCCGGGTCACGACTGGTTCCATCCTTATTATCGCGATCGCGCGCTGTGCCTCACGCTCGGTATGACGCCGCTCGAAATGCTCCTCAGCGCGGTGGGCGCGAAGGACGATCCGAACTCCGGCGGCCGCCAGATGCCGTCGCACTGGGGCCACACGCGGCTCAATATCGTGTCGCAGTCCAGTCCCACCGGCACTCAGTGTCTGCACGCCATCGGCACGGCTGAAGCCGGGCGCCTCTACGAAAAAGTCACGGAGATCGAGAATCGCGAGTCGCGCTTCAAGTCCGATGAAGTCGTTTACCTGTCGATCGGCGAAGGCTCGACGAGCGAAGGAGAATTCTGGGAGTCATTGAGCTCCGCGTGCACGCTGAAGCTTCCGGTCGTGTTCGTCGTCGAGGACAACGGCTACGCGATCTCCGTGCCGGTTGAAGTCCAGACGCCGGGTGGGGACATCTCGAAGCTCGTGACATCCTTTCCGGGTCTGTTCGTGCAGAGCATCGATGGCACGGAGTTCCTCGGCTCCTACAAAGCGATGGACGCGGCGGTGAAATATGCGCGCGAGCGCAAGGGTCCCGCGCTCGTGCACGCGAAGGTGATTCGTCCGTACTCGCATTCTCTGTCGGACGACGAGAAGTTGTACAAGACGGCGGAGGAACGCGCCGCAGAAGCGAAGCGCGATCCCATCACGCGCCTGGCGACGTTGATCGTCTCGGACGGGATCGCGACGGAAGCCGAGTTGAAGGATCTCGTCCGCGAGGTCGAGCTCGAGATCAATGCGGCTGCGGACATGGCCAGGCAATCCGAGAAGCCGTCGCGCGACACGGCGGCGCTGTACGTCTACTCGCCGAGCGTCGATCCGACGTCCTCCGCGTTCAGCACGGAGCCCAATCCGCAAGGCAAGCCCGACACGATGGTCGCCGCGATCAATCGCACGCTGAAAGATGAAATGGCGCGCGATCCGCGCATCGTCGTGTTCGGCGAGGATGTCGCCGATTGCAGCCGCGAGTCCGCGCTCGAGTCGGTGCCCGGCAAGGGGGGCGTCTTCAAGGTCACGCACGGATTGCAGCGCGCGTACGGCAGCACGCGCGTCTTCAACTCGCCGCTGGCCGAGGCAAACATTATCGGGCGGGCGGTCGGAATGGCTGTCCGCGGAATCAAGCCGGTCGTCGAGATACAGTTCTTCGATTACATCTGGCCCGCCATGATGCAGCTCCGCGACGAGATGTCGATGCTGCGCTATCGCTCAAACAACGCATTCTCGTGCCCGATGGTGATCCGCACCGCAATCGGCGGATACCTGCGCGGCGGCGCGCCGTACCACTCGCAATCGGGCGAGAGCATCTTCGCGCACTGCCCCGGCATCCGGATCGTGTTCCCGTCGAACGCGCAGGATGCCGCCGGCCTGCTGCGCACCGCGATCCGCTGCGACGATCCCGTCCTGTATCTCGAACACAAGCACCTGTATCGGCAGACATACAACAAGGGTGAGTATCCCGGCGCCGACTACATGGTGCCGTTCGGCAAGGCCGCCATCCGCCGCGATGGTGATCACATCGTCGTGCTGACGTGGGGCGCGCTCGTG
>WNGB01000732.1_pt1 | contig 52343 bp, 46 predicted proteins | sample 5400681 | NCBI WGS metagenome assembly WNGB01 (sample SAMN13153367, study PRJNA577476) | soil metagenome | isolation source: 115 cm soil or saprolite under grassland replicate 2 | place: USA:California | collected 2016-06-15
ACCGCGGCGAGGCGCGCCCTCCAGGCGGGCAGGTCCACGGGCAGCGGGTCGTTGCTGCCGATCACGATGTTGCCCAGGTCGAGGCCATGGGGCACCGCGGCCGCCAGGCTCAGGGCGGTGCGGCGGCCCGGGGCCTGGGTGCACAGGATCCCGCCCGGCTTCAGCCGCCGCGCGCAGAGCCGGAAGAACTCGACCGAGTAGAGGGTGCCGCTCATGGCGCTCGTCCGGTAGAGGGCGTCCACCTGGATCAGGTCGTAGCGCTTCTCCGTTCGCAGGAGCGCGTGGCGCCCGTCCGCCACCTCGATCCGCATCCGCGGATCGGACAGGAAGCGCTGCAGGTCAGGGGCCCCGGTGGCCGCGGCCAGCGCCTGCAACAGCCGGGGCTGGGCGCCCGCGATCTCGAACACCTCGACCGAGCGGGTCTCGCTCCGGCAGGCCACGGCCCACGCGGTCTCGCCGGAGCCGAGGCCGATCACCGCGACCTCGGAGGGCTCCGGATGGACGATGGCGGGGACGGCCCCCAGGAGCGTGTGCAGCCCTTCGAAGGGGATCCAGCTGTGGGGCAGGCCGTTCACCGTGACCCGCCAGTGGCCGGGCTGGCCCGGGGTCATAGCACTCACCGCGCTCGCGTCTTCGCCGATGAAGGACGGCCGCGCCTCGTCGGTCACGCCGTGGAGCCGCGTCCAGAGCGCGTCCTGCCCGGGCAGGGCCAGGAAGGCGAGGGCCAGGGCGATCACCCACGGCAGGGCGGCGCGAGGACCGGCATGGCGGGCGAGCACCGCCAGGAACACGAGGCCGAGGACCAGCAGCAGCCGCAGCGACCCCGTGGTACCGAGGCGGTCCAGGAGCAGGAGACCCACGAGCAGGCTCCCCGCCACGCAGCCCGCGATGTTGGCCGCTTGGAGCAGGCCGACCTTGCGTCCGCTCGTGCGCGGATCGTCCTGCACCGCGCGCTGCAGGGCGGTGAAGGCGAGGCCCATGAGCACCGTGGGCGGGCCGTAGAGCGCCATGGGCAGGAGCAGGTAAAGGCGGAGCAGGGTGGCCAGGTTCCAATCCGCTCCGAGCTGGAAGAACGCGTCCTGCGCCCAGTAGCCGAAGAACCAGCGGTACCCCGGCGCCGCCTTCGGCAGGCGCGCCAGGGCGGCCACGGCCAGGCTCGAGTAGAGGAGGAGCAGGCACTGGATGAGGAGGAACGCGCGCAGGGGGCGGCGGAAGCGGGCCGCGTTCCACGCGCCCAGGAGGCTTCCCGTGCCGAGGCCCAGGAGGTAGACGCAGAGGACGGTGCCGAAAGTGAAAGCGGTGCTCTTCACCGACACGTCGATCAGGCGGAACCACAGGATCTCGAGAGCGAGGGCCGTGAAGCCGGAGAGGGCGTACAGGACCGCCCAGAGCTCGAGGGAAGAGGACGCGGGGTCGAAAAGGGGCGCCGCCGATGCCACGGGCGCGGCCTCCGGGGGCGTGCCCGCCCGCTTCGCACCCACGCCCGCCAGGAGCGCGGCCGACCCGGCGAGCGCGTTGCCGGCCACTCCCCAGAGCACCGCCCCCTCCATCCCATGGAAGCGGATCAGCAGCCAGGGCGTGACGAGGGCGCCCAGGCTCGCCCCGAGCACGTTGATCCCGTAGAGAGTGCCGATCGTGCGGGAGGCGGTGGCGGTGTCGCGGACCATGGCCCGCACGAGGAACGGCAGCGACATGCCCATGAGGAAGGTGGGGACGACCAGGGCCAGGAAGTGCGCGAGCCCCATCCCCAGGGTCGAACCGTAGAGGCCGGGCAGGAAGCGCTCGGGCACGTCGTAGTACAGCCGGCAGCTCAGCGAGGCAAAGAGGCCGACCAGGAGCTCGATCGCCGCGAAGAGCCGCAGGGCCAGGGTCGGACCGACGCGCGCGCTCAGCACCCCTCCCGCGTGGCTGCCCAGGCCGAGGCCCGCCATGAACGCGGAGACGATGAGCGCGATGGAGGTGATGCCCATGCCCGTGTGGAGGGCCAGGATGCGCTGCCAGACCACCTGGTAGACGAGGGCCGCGGCCCCGCTCGCGAGGAAGGCGAGGCCGACCAGGGTGAAGCGCGCGGGGCCGATCGCGGGTGCGTCTTCGGGGGAACGGAGACCGGGAGGCAAGGCGGGTCTTTTGACACATCCACCACCCCGCTGCAAGCGGCCTCCGCTCGATTTGACCCGCGGGTGGGCCGGCACCATGCTTCCTTGCATGGGAGGTCCGACCATGCTCACCTGCCTTCTCCTGCTCCTCGCCGCCCCTCAGAACAAGGACGATGGCGTGCTCCTGGCCATGGAGATGCTGCGGGGGGTCCAGGCCCAGATCGCCGCCCTGCGCCAGGAGATACAGCAGCGGCACGACGCGATCGAGACCATGAAGGGCGACCTCGCGGCCGTTCGCGAAGAGACACGCCGCGACCGGGCGGTGGCCCCTCCGGCCGCGGCGTTCCTGGCCTCGCCGCCCGCCGGCTCGGACTCCCTGGGCGTGGCCAAGAGCGCGGTCTTCGCCCCCCGGATCGAGGCCGAGTCGCCGCGCCGCCGCGACACCGTCCAGCTCAAGGTCAAGCGCATCGAGCCGGGAGCGGTCCGCACCCTGGGCGAGGTCGAGCTGGTGCCGGACGCGGCCTCGGTGGACCTGCCGCTCGACCAGAACGGGGCCCTCTATCTCGTCGAGTGGTCCACCTCGGACGGGCACGCCTACAACCTGGTGCTGCGCGACGGGGCGAGCGGCCAGCCCGCGGCCACCGTGCCCGTGAAGCCGCTCCAGAGCCAGGGGCGGTTCGTGTTCGTCGGCTACCGGGTGGAATGACCGACCTGCGGTCTCCACGGTGGCGTGGTGATCGCGCAGCTCTTCAACGTGTTCGACCGGGCCAACCCCGCCGTGACGGCCACGCACCTGCAGTCGGCGCTCTTCGGTCAGGTGGCCTCGCTGCTCCCGAACATCAACGCGCCGTCCCGGCAGGCGGAGTTCGCGGTTCGGTACCAGTTCTGAAGAAGCCGCCACCTTCGATCTGCCACCTTCGATCTTGACGCGCGCCCGCAAAAGGGCGTAGTGTCTCCGCCAGCGGAAAGCAAGGCAGCATCGAGGAGGTCCGAGGAGTCTTCTGGGCTCCCGGGTCATGGCGTGCACGCTCTCCAATGCGTGGGCTCGCGGTTGTGGGGGTGCAAAGCTTCCTCTCCCCCTTTGACGGCACCTCCCCAGGACTCCCGCGGGTGGAAACGTATCGGTTCGCTCGGGTGGCTGCCGAATGGGGGTGTACAGTGAAAGCAGCGAACAGGGCTTCTTGGGCCACGGCCATTCTGTCCTGCTTGGCCCTCGGGATCGTCGTCATGGGCTATCCCGTACGTAGTGCTTCAGCGCAGGTCCTGTACGGTTCGATCGCTGGGACCTTGAAGGACGAGACCGGCGCTGTGGTCCCCAAGGCAGCCGTGACGGTGACGAACACGTCCACGGGCTTGTCCCGGCAGGCCACTACGGACGCCGCGGGCTACTATTCGATTCCAAACCTGCTCGAGGGTATGTATGACCTTTCGGTGAGCGCAAGCGGGTTTAGACCCTACACCCAAAAGGGGGTCAGGGTTCCCATCAATATGGTCACCCGCATCGACGCCACCATCCGGGTGGGCGCGGTGACTGAACAGGTCACCGTGGAGGCCAGCGCGGCGGTCCTCCAGACGGCGAAGGCGGACGTCAGCGTGAGCCTGGATACACCCGCGATCGGGAATCTGCCGCTCTCCAACTACCGCAACTTCCAGACCCTTATCAACCTGGTTCCCGGCTCCACACCGGCGCGGTTTCAGAATGCGGTCACCGATACACCAGGACGCGCCTTGACAACCAACGTCAACGGCATGGAGCGCGGCGCCAACAATACCCGTCTGGACGGTTCGGCTGACATCCTGGTCACGATGCCTCACCACGCGGTGTACGTCCCGCCGGTGGAAAGCATCGAGGAAGTCCACATCTCCACCAACAACTTCGATGCCGAGCAGGGCATGACGGGCGGCGCGGCCATCACGGTGGTAACGAAGTCGGGGACCAACGATTTCCACGGCAGCGCTTTCGCCTTGCACGACAATAGCGCGTTGCGCGCCTTCCTGTGGGATGAGAAGCGCGCCGGGGTGAAGAAAAAGCCCAAGGGCACCCGGAACATCGACGGGTTCAGCATCGGCGGACCCATCAAGAAGAACAAGCTGTTCTTCTTCATGGACTGGGAAGGCACCTTCGAACGCGTGAGCCGCTCCCGGCTGTCTTCGCTCCCGACGGCCGACTTCCGCAGCGGGGATTTCAGCCGAACGCTGGGAGCACGGATTCTGGATGCCAACGGCAACCCCATTCTGGTCCCCACCACGGAGGGCGGCTCGGTACCGCTTCAGGAAGGGATGATCTTCGATCCCTACTCCGGCAGCCTGGATGGCACGGGCCGCTCGGTGTTTACCAGCGGCGGCCGGCTCAACGTCATCCCTCGGGCTCGCTTGAACGGCCCCATGATGAAGCTGCTGGCCTTGGTTCCTCTCCCCAACCAGCCTGGTGATACCGCCAACTACTTCAACACCGGTACCCAGCGCCTGAACCGCAACAACCTCGACGCCAAGATCAACTGGAACCGAAATGAAAGGCACCAGCTCTGGTTCAAGTACAGCGTCATGGACGCGCTGGTGCATGGTGACTTCAGCCTCGGCGAGGCAGGCGGCCAGTGCCTGTGCGACGGCGGTATCGGTGACGGCTCCACCCTCGTGCAGGTCGCGGCCATCGGACAGACCTATACCGTCTCGCCCACCTTCTTGATCGATGGGACGTTCGGCTGGACGCGATTTGGCCAGTCCGTGGAACCCCCCGACCTCGGCACCAACTTCGGATTGGACGTGCTGGGGATTCCGGGGACCAACGGCCCCGACCGGCGGGAAAGTGGCTTGCCGCCCGTGTACGTCTCCGGCTATTCAGCCTTGGGCAATCCGGAAGGCTGGAGCCCCCTCTATCGCAACGACCAGTCCTTTACCTTCAACACCAATGCGAGCTGGATGAAGGGCGCTCACGACATCCGGTTCGGCTTCGACTTCGTCTACCACTCGATGAACCACTGGCAGCCGGAGTTGGGCGAAGGTCCGCGTGGTGCGTTCTATTTCGATCCCGGCGTGACGGCCTTGAACCCCGAGGCTATCGGCGCCGCCGTGGGATTCCAGGGAGAGACTCCATCATTCGAGAACGACTGGAACGCCCTGGCGGCGTTTCTGCTCGGCGCGCCCGATGTCTCGGGGAAGAGCAGCCAGTTCATCAAGATGGACAGCTTCGAGAGCCAGTACGCGCTCTACGTCCGCGACCGCTGGCGCGCCACCTCGAAGCTGACCCTCGACCTGGGACTGCGATGGGAGCTTTACCCCGGCCGGACGCGCTCCAACGGCCTGGGCATCGAGTCGTATGACCCCACGACCAACGAGGCCTTGATCGGCGGCCGGGGTGGGATCCCCCGGGACACCGGTGTGGGCCACAGCAAGAAGCTCTTCGCTCCCCGTATCGGGTTCGCCTATCAAGCGAACAATTCCACGGTGATCCGAAGCGGCTACGGCATCACCTACCATTCGCATCCCTGGGGCGCTCAAGCGTTGCGCGGCTGGTTTCCCCTGACGGTTGTCGCGTCGTTCGCGGGCGTCAACGGCTTCCAACCCGTCACCACGGACCCCGCTTACGTGGCGGCGGGCGTCCCGAACGAACCGCTGGGCCCCGGGGTCGGTATTCCGTCGATCTGCTGCCCGGACATCAGCCCGGGCCGGATTCCGTTGCCGTTGGTGGCCGAGACCGGCTACCCCGTTGCCGACCAGATGTTGCACCGGGGCTACATCCAGTCGTGGAACTTGATCGTCGAACGCAAGCTGCCGGGCGAGCTGGTGACGTCGGTTGGATACGTCGGGTCGGCTTCCGTGAGGGGTTTCGCGTTCCTCGACATCAACGCCTCGCAAACACCGGGCTCCGGTAACGAGGGGCGGCCGCTCTTCGCCAGATTCGGACGCACCACGGCGACCAGGGAGTGGGATGGCCGCACGCACAGCACCTATCACGCGCTGCAAGTGACCCTCAATCGGCGCTTTACCGGCGGCCTGCTCCTCAAGGGGGCTTACACCTACTCGCGGGCCATCGACATGGCCGACTACTCCGACTGGACGGAGTTCCGTTGGAACGCGCCGAGCGTGTTCCATCGCAACCGCGCCGCGGCCTCGCACAATATCCCCCACAACCTCCAGTTGGCCTTCGTGTATGAACTCCCGTTCGGCAGCAACAAGAAGTGGGCGACCAGCGGCGCCGGCGCCGCGGTCCTGGGAGGGTGGCAGGTCAACGGCTTCTTCAGCGCCTACTCGGGCCGGCAGTTCACGCTCACCGCTTCGGGCGCCTCGTTGAACATGCCGGGCAACCAGCAAACCCCGGACCAGGTCAAACCGAAGGTCGAGACGCTGGGCCAGGTCGGTGATGCCGGCACCTGGTTCGACACCAGCGCGTTTGCGCGGGTCACCGAGGTCCGGTTTGGCAACGTGGGCCGCAACACGATGCGCGGACCGGGGGTGGTGAATCTGGACTTGAGCCTCTTCCGCACCTTCACGCTCAAGGAGCAGTTCAAGCTGCAGTTCCGGGCGGAGGCCTTCAACGTGACCAACACCCCGCACTTCGCCAACCCGAACGGAAACGTCAACAGCTCGAACTTCGGGAAGGTCCTCGCCACGGACTCCGCATATGCGCTCGGCCGCTCCCGGGAGATCCGCTTTGGCTTGCGCCTGACCTTCTAGTCTCGTTTCTGAAGCGGACGCGCGCTCGCTCGTGGCGCCGGACCGGCTGCGCCGCCGGCCTCGCCCCGCTCTGGTCGTGGAGACGCGCGACTACTGGTCAATGCGGGGCTGGTGGATGTCGGGTTTCGCCTGGCTCGCCTAGGGACGCCTCTCGGCCAGCGCCACCTCGGCCGCCCGTGTCGCGTATCCCTCCGGGGGGTCGGGCGGCGGGTGGGCGAGGAAGCTGGTCACGATCTTGTCGAGGTAGGCGCCGAGGGCCTCGTGGCGGAAGCCCAGCTCGGCCTTCGCCCGCGAGGGGTCGAGGAACGACATCCAGCGGCCGCTGAACGGCGAGATCCGCACCGGGTCGAGCCCCGCCTCGCGGATCTCGGACGCGGGCACGGGCACGAGGTGGGGGGTGGCCCCGAGCCGCTCCGCCAGCAGCCCGAGCAGCTCGCCGAGGGTCGGGGTCTCCTCCTGGGCGAGGTTGTAGGCCTCTCCCAACGTCTTCTCCTGGCCGAGCAGGCCCAGGATCGCCCGCACCACGGAGCCGCCGTAGACGTGGCGGACGGGCCGGTCGCCGCCGTCGGGAAGCAGCACGGGCGCGCCGTCGAGGAGCCGCCACAGGTAGCCCTCCAGCCGGCGGAAGTGGTCGCGCTCGCCGTTCACCATCGGGAGGCGAAGACGGGTCGAGGGGAACCGCCGCATCTCCCAGTACTCGACGAGCGCGTCCTCGACCCCGCGCTTGCCAATGCCGTAGTCCCACTCCCGGTGCTCGGCGGGATCCCGGGGCTCGGCCAGGAGGGGTCCCGCGTAGTCGGCCTCCCGCGCGGGGCGCGGCGCTCCGTCGCGCACGAGGTAGACCTGGCCGGAGCTGATCACGACGTAGTGGCCCAACCGGCCGGCCAGCACCGACACCACCTGCCGCGCGTCCTCGGCTCGGTACGCGGCGAAGTCGACGGCCGCGTCGAAGTGACGCCCGGCCAGGAGGCGTGGAAAGTCCTCGGTCGTCCGGTCGCCCCGGAGCCGCTCCACCCGCGGGCCGAAGGGGTCGGCGAGCTGGCCGCGGTTGAAGAGGGAGACCCGGTGGCCGGCGGCCAGGAGCCGCCAGACCAGCTCGTAGCCGACGAAGCGCGTGCCGCCGATGACGAGGACGTGCATGGGATCAGGCGTCGCAGCCCACGGCCACCGCGAGGGCCCGACAGACCTGCCGCATCTTCTCAGGAGCCAGGTGGCCGACGAAACCGACGAGGCGGGCCTTCTCGACCGCCTGGACGTGGTCCAGGTTCACCGCGGAGGTGTGCTTGAGTCCCTCGGGAATGCCCACGACGACCTCACTCGGGAGGCCGCGGATGGTCGAAGTGATGGGGGCGACCATCACCGTGTGGAGCAGGCCGATCACCTCCTGCCGGCTGAGGACGAGAACGGGCCGCCTCTTGTCAGGAGCCGAGAACCGGTAGGCCCAGATCTCGCCACGACTCACTTCTCGGGCCAAGAGCCCTCGCGATCCCAACCGGTCCACTCCTCACCGAGACCGTGCCCGTCGGCGTAGCCCCGGCGGTAGGCCTCGGCGATCCGCCGGGACCGCCGGCGGCGCAGGTACTCGGCGGCCGCGCGGCGCAGGACGGCGGAGCGCCCGACCCGCCGGACCTCGTCATCGTCGTCGAGGCGGCGGAGAAGGGCCTCGTCGAACAGCACCTGTATAGGTTTCATGTTGATAAAGTATCACGGTGCTATCCCAGGGAGGACTCGCGGACCTTGCGGGCCTGCTCCGCGCGGTAGCGGTGGAGCGCCTCGCGCAACGCCGGCTGCTTGTTGGCGAGGATGGCCACCGCGAGGAGCGCCGCGTTCTTCGCCCCCGCCTGCCCGATGGCCAGGGTGCCCACCGGTACTCCCGCCGGCATCTGCACCATCGAGAGCAGTGAGTCCAGGCCCTTCAGGGCCAGGCTCTCCACCGGCACTCCCAGCACCGGCAGGATCGTGTGGGCCGCGACCACGCCCGGCAGAGCCGCGGCCCCCCCCGCCCCCGCGATGATGACCTCGAGCCCCCGCCCCTCGGCAGCCTTCGCGTACTCGGCGGTCAAGTCCGGCGTCCGGTGGGCGGAGAGCACGACCGCCTCGTGGGGAACCCCGAAGCTGGCGAGGGTCTCCGCCGCGTGCCGCATGGTGTCCCAGTCGGACGTGCTGCCCATGATCACCCCCACGAGGGGCGAAGGGCCCTTCGCCGGTGCGTCGCCCTTTTTCTTCATCGACCCCCCACCCTATCCCTCCCGATACATCGGAATGCGTCGGAGTTGCTGTGGCTCAAATAGCATCGCTGCATTCCGATGTATCGCCCCACGTAGGGGGAAGGGAACGCTGGCGCACGTCCGGCTCCGCGCTTTCATCGACCCCCCACCTTGGCCGCGCCGCCTTTCGTACGGTGGATGTTGTACACGGCCGTCCCTTCGGCCACGAGCTTCTCGTCCTGGGTGAGGCGGATGCGCACGTGGCAGACCCGGTTTCCCTTGCGCACGAGCACCGCCTCTGCGCGGAGCGGGCCGGCGAGCCCCGCGGGCTCGAGGTAGTCCACGCGTAGGTCCACCGTGGAGACGGTCTCCCCCGGCGCGAGGGCGGACCACGCGGCCATGCCCCCGGCGGTGTCGATGACGCTCGAGAGCACGCCGCCGTGCAACGCGGGGCGCCTGAAATCCCCCACGAAATCGGGGCGCACGGGGAGCACGAGCACCGCCCGGCCGTGCCCGGCCGATTCGCCCTTGATGCCGAGGAGCCGGTTGAAGGGGACGTGCTCCTCCATGACCTTGAGAAGGTCGGCGGGGCCGAGGCTCATGGGCCCATCTTACCGTTCGCGCAGGAGCGCGCGAGGAATTCCCGGACCGCGCGGCTCCAGGCCTCGGGCGCCTGCTTGAGGAGCGATCCGTGACGCGCGTTCGGCACCACCACCAGCTCCTTCTTCCCTGGCAGGCGGTCGAAGACCGCGCGCGCCTCCGAAAGCCACACCCGTTCGTCGCGCTCGCCGTGCAGAAAGAGCACCGGCAGGTGAGCCCCCTCCGCGTACTCGACCGGGTTGTGGCGGAACGGATTGAACCCCTGCTGCACGCCGCCCCAGAACAGGAGCACGCGGGTCAACGGGAAGGGGGGAAGACCGAGGGCGGAAAAGCGATGCTCGACCGTGGTCAGGAGACGATCGAAGGGGGCTTCCACGATCAGCGCCTCCGGCGCCACGCCCTCCTCCGCGATCGCCTTCAGGGCCGCTGCCGCGCCCATCGAGGCACCGAAGAGGACAAGGCACTCGCCCCCGGGGAGCGGACGGGCCTCGCGAAGCGCCGCCGCCACGTCCTTCGCCTCGTGCCAGCCGATGCTCGTGTCGTGGCCGGCCGAGCCGCCGCTGCCGTAGCAATCGACGAGGAGGACGGAGTAGCCCAGGGCGTGGAAGGCATGAGCCTCCGGCAGCAGCGCCCCCTTGCTGTCCGCGTAGCCGTGCACGAGGACGACCACTCCCTTCGGTGCGGGGCGCGGCACGTGCCACGCCTCGAGGGCGAGGCCGAACGCGCCCGGAAAGTGCCGCGTCTCCCAGGCGAGGCCGAGGGCCGCCGGGGTGGCGGCATCGCGGGGCTTGGGGATGGTGGCCCCCGTGAACAGCACCCGCGCCTTCTCGCCCCAGGTGAGCGCCTCGGGCCGGGGGGTTCGGGTCCCCGCGCCGGTGAAGCGGGTCATGGCCCGCGCGTGAGCGTAGGCGAGGATGTTGAGGAGGGCGAAGGCCAGGGCGAGGCCCGCGCCCGCCGCGCGGCGGGCCCGGTGGGTCATGCCTACCGCACTCTAGCTTGACCCGGCCCCTCCCGCTGGTTCTAATACCCACGAGCCCATGAGCGAAAGACGGGCCTCCATCACCGCGGTCGGGCGCTGCCTGCCCGAGCGGGTCATGACCAACCAGGAGCTCGAGAAGCTCGTCGAGACCACCGACGAGTGGATCCGCACCCGCACGGGTATCCGCAAGCGGCACGTGGCGGAGAAGGGGACGGGCACCAGCGAGCTCGCCGTGGGGGCGGCCCGCGAGGCTCTCCGCCGTCGCGGGGTGGAGCCCTCCGAGATCGACCTGATCATCGTGGCCACCGTCACCCCGGACATGCCGTTCCCCGCCACCGCCTGCCTCGTGCAGGACAAGCTCAGGGCCACCCGGGCCTGGGGCTTCGACATCTCGGCCGCCTGCTCCGGCTTCCTCTACGCCCTCACCATGGGAGCCCAGTTCGTGCAGAACGGCGCCCACAAGAAAGTGCTGGTGATCGGGGCGGACGTGATGACCTCGATACTCAACTACCAGGACCGCACCACCTGCGTGCTCTTCGGCGACGGCGCAGGGGCCGTGCTGCTCGAGCCCCGCGAGGACGGCACCGGCGTCTTCGACTTCTACCACGAGGTGGACGGCTCGGGGGGCTGTTACCTGAACATGCCCGGCGGGGGGAGCCTCTTTCCGGCGTCCCACGAGACCGTGGACAAGAAGATGCACTACGTCCAGCAGCAAGGGCAGCACGTCTTCAAGTACGCGGTGCGCAAATTCGCGGAGGCGAGCCACAAGGTCCTGCAGCGCAACCGCCTCTCGCCCTCCCAGGTGGACCTCTTCGTGGCCCACCAGGCGAACATCCGCATCATCGACGCCGCCAAGGAGCGCCTCGGCTTGCCCGAAGAGAGGGTCGTGAAGAACATCGAGGATTACGGCAACACCACCGGGGCCACCATCCCCCTCGCCCTCGCCACCGCCCTGGACCAGAAGCGCCTGCGCAAGGGCGACCTGGTGCTCCTGGCCTCGGTGGGGGCCGGGTTCACGGTCGGCTCGGTGTTGATGCGCTGGTCGGGGGTGGACTGGAGCTAGGCGGCGCTTACGGCTCTTCCACGAACTCGTGCTCGGAGAGGCCGACCGTGAGCACCGGACAGGGGGCGCGGCGGATCACCCGCTCGGCGGTGGAGCCGAAGAGAGCCTTGTCGAGCATCCCCTTGCCGTGGGTGCCGAGCACGATCATGTCCGCCGTCTCCTCCCGGGCCACCCGCACGATCTCGGCCGAAGGCTTGCCCTGCACGACCAGCTCGCGTGCCCCCACCCCCTTCTCCCTCGCCTGGGCCCCCAGCTTGGCCAGCTCGGCCCGGGCGTAGCCCGAGATCTCGTCGAAGACCTCGGCCATGGGGACGGGGAAGAGATCGCTCGCATAGCCCACGGTCAGGTTCTCGACCACGTGGAGGAGCACCAGCTCCGCCTTGTACTCGCGGGCGAAGGAGCACCCGTAGGTGAAGGCGTGGCGGGCGCTCTCCGAGAAGTCCGTCGGGACCAGGATCCGCTTGAGGTTGATCACGGGCCGCCTCCGGAAAGGGACGCCGAGATTCTATAATCATTCGGGCATCGGGGAGGCGAGGGCATGGGAGCGGCGGCCGGGCGGGCGGGCGGTCTCAGGAAGGTGGTGGCCGGCGAGAGCCGCATCTCCTCGATCGACGGGGAGCGCGGCGTGCTCGCCTACGCGGGGATCGACATCCACGCCCTGGCCGAGCAGTCGGGCTTCGAGGAGGTGGTCTTCCTCCTCCACGAGGGTCGCCTCCCGACCCGGCTCGAGCTCCTGGGCCTCCGCGCCGAGCTGGCCGGGGCCCGGTCCGTCCCCGCGCCCGTGGTCGCCCTCCTGCGCGGCCTGCCCGGAGGAACCCATCCCATGACCGCGCTCCGGACCGCGGTCTCCGCCCTGGGCGCATTCGACCCCGACGCGGGGGACGACTCCGGCCCCGCCCGGCGGCGCCAGGCCCGCCGGCTGGTGGCGCAGATGGCGACCCTGGTGGCTCTCGTCGACCGCCTCCGCCGGAGGGAGGAGCCGGTCGAGCCGGAGCCCGCACTCTCTCACGCCGCGAACTTTCTCTACATGCTCGAGGGCGCGCGCCCGTTGCCCACCGCCGACCGGGCCATGGACGTGGCCTTCGTCCTGCACGCCGACCACGAGTTCAACGCCTCGACCTTTGCGGCCCGGGTGGCCGCGTCCACCCTGGCCGACATGCACGGCGCGATCACGGCCGCCATCGCCACCTTGAAGGGCCCGCTCCACGGCGGGGCCAACGAGGCGGTGATGCAGGCGCTGGAGACGGTGGGGAGCCCCGAACGGGCCGAGGGCTTCGTGCGGGAGGCCATGGCCGCGAAGCGCAAGATCATGGGCTTCGGTCACGCGGTCTACCGCACCGAGGACCCGCGGGCGACCCACCTCCGCCGCCTCGCCAAGCGCCTGGGGGAGGAAGGGGGGGACGGCCGCTGGTTCGCGATCTCCGAGCGGATCGAGCAGGTGGTGCGGGCGGAGAAGGGGCTCTATCCGAACGTGGACTTCTACTCGGCCTCCGCCTACCACGTGCTCGGGATCCCCACCGACCTCTTCACCCCCGTCTTCGCCGCCTCGCGGGTGGCCGGCTGGACCGCCCACGTCCTGGAGCAGCTCGGGAACAACAAGCTGATCCGGCCCGAGAGCGACTACGTGGGTCCCCGCGACGTGCCTTACGTGCCCCTCGACGCGCGAAGCTGAAGGCGGCCGATCCGTGTGGACGAGCCCCCCTTGCTCGATTCGGTCCTCCCGCCTATGCTTTCCCTTCCTACCTCTGCGAGGGGCCAACCGAGGATGAAGCGCGAACCCATGGTCTTCGCCGTCGCCGGGATGGTCTTCGGCTTCGTGCTCGGTTACATGGCCGCCCACTGGGACGGCCTGGCGGAGTTCGAGAGGGCCCTCCAGCAGTCGCCGAACCACAAGAAGGCCCTCTTCAACAAGGGGATCGCGGTCATGGAGTCCGGCCGGCCGAAGGATGCGGTGGTCGTCTGGGAGAACCTGCTCAAGCGCTTCCCCGACGATCCCCAGCTCCAGGGGCTGCGCGCGCAGATCGAGCGGGTGCGGGCGGGGGCGGGCCGGTCGTGATCCGCGGCCTCCTGCTCGTCTTCCGCTTCCTCTTCGTCCTCCTGGTGGTGCGCCTCCTCGTGCGGGGGCTGCACCGCGCGTTCGCCCCGCGGGCGGCCCGCCGACCCGTGTCCTCGTCCCCCCCGCGGCCGCTCGAGGAGCTGGTGCGAGACCGCGTCTGCAACACGTTCGTCCCCCGCTCGCGAGCGGTGGCCGCGGTCGTGGCGGGGGTCGAGGAATATTTCTGCTCGGCTGCCTGCCGCGACCAGGCGCTCCTCGCGGTCTCGCGCGCGTCGTGAGCCTCGAGGGTCTCCGGGCTGACATCGTGGAGGTGGGGCGCCGCCTCTATGCGCGCGGCCTCATCGGCGGGAACGAGGGCAACGTCTCGGTGCGCGAGGGAGACGTGCTCTACATCACCCCCGCCGCCCTCTGCAAGGGCTTCCTGACCCCGGACCAGATCGTGGCCACCGACCTCGAGGGACGCCCGAGGGGAGGCGGGCGCGCCTCCACCGAGGTGCGCATGCACACGGCGGTGTACCAGAGGCGGCCCGACGTGAAGGCGGTGGTCCACGCGCACCCGCCCACCGCCACCGGCTTCGCGGTGGCGGGGATCCCCCTCGACCGCCCGATCACCGCCGAAGCGGTGGTGACCCTCGGCCCCGTCCCCATCATCCCCTACGGCATGCCCGCGACTCCCGATCTCGCGGACAACGTGGGCCGCGCCATCTGCGAGGCCCAGGCGGTACTGCTCGCCCATCACGGGGCCCTCGCGGTGGGGGACAGCATCTGGCGGGCCTGGGAGCGCATGGAGACGCTCGAGCAGGTGGCGCGGGTGGCCCTGGTGGCCCGGGGCCTCGGGCGGGAGCAGGAGCTGCCGGGGCCCGACGTGCGGCGCCTGGAGTCGGCGCGCGCCGCCGCCGGCTACCCCCCGCCGGTGTGCGTGGACTGCCCGACCTGCGGCACCTCGGTGCCGGTGGGGGGCGGCGACCAGGTCATGCTCACGCGCGCCGAGCTGGCCCGCCTGCTGGCGGAGGCGGTGGAGCGTTTCGGGGGCGCGCGATCGTGAGGGGAGACGGACCTTGACTCGGGCCGTCGGGCGGTCCAGAGTCGAGCTTCAACCCCGGGAATCGAGCGGGCACGTAGGGAGGCGGCAACATGGGTGAAGCGCTGGGGATGATCGAGACGCGGGGGCTGGTGGCCATGATCGAGGCCGCCGACGCCATGGTGAAGGCGGCCAAGGTGACCCTCGTGGGCTACGAGAAGATCGGCTCGGGGTACGTGACCGCCCTCGTGCGGGGCGACGTGGCCGCGGTCAAGGCGGCCACCGACGCGGGCGCGGCGGCGGCCCGCCGGGTGGGCGAGCTGATCTCCGTCCACGTGATCCCGCGGCCGCACGCGAACCTGGAGGACGTGCTCCCCATCGGCAAGGCGGCGAAGTAGGCGACGGTGAAATGCGCGGAGCCGGTCGTGCGGCGGCGTTCCCCTCCCCCTCCGTGGGGAGGGACAGGGTGGGGGGTCGATGAATGATCCTGGCCCGCGTGGTCGGCACCGTGGTCGCGACCCGGAAGGACGAGAAGCTGCTGGGGGCGAAGCTGCTCGTGGTCCGCGCCCAGGACCCGCACGGCAAGGACGAGGCCGGCTACCTGGTGGCGGTGGACACGGTGGATGCGGGAATCCGCGACCGGGTGCTCATCGTCTCCGGCTCCTCCGCCCGCATGGCGAGCGGTCTCAAGGACTGCCCGGTGGACGCCGCCATCGTGGGAGTGGTCGACACGGTCGAGGTCAAGGAATAGGTCCCTTGCTCCTGGCGAAGGTGGTGGGAACGGTCGTGGCCACGCGCAAGGACGAAGGCCTGACCGGGACCAAGCTCCTCGTGATCCAGCCCCTGAAGACCGACCACAGCCCCGCCGGCAAGCCGCTCGTGGCCGTCGACTCCGTGGGAGCGGGCCCGGGCGAGGAAGTCTTCTACGTGAAGGGCCGCGAGGCCTCGTTCCCGTTCCTCCCCGCCGAGGTGCCGGCCGACGCCACGATCATCGGGATCGTGGACCATTGGAGCCTGGCCTGATGCTGGTCGGGCGGGTGGTCGGGAACCTGGTCTCGACCCAGAAGAACGCGAAGCTCGAGGGGACGAAGCTGCTGCTCGTCCAGCCCCTCGACCTCTTGGGTCAAGCCCTGGGGGGCGCGGTGCTCGCCCTCGACTCGGTCGACGCCGGGGTGGGCGATCGCGTTCTGCTCGTGCAGGAGGGCAAGGCGGCGCAGCAGGCCCTGGACCGCGGCACCGCGGCGGTGGACGCGGCCGTGGTGGGGGTCGTCGATTCCGTGACCCTCGTGGATTGACCCGATGGACGACGAGCGCATCCGGCAGCTCACCGAAGAGGTGCTGGCCGACCTGAGCCGGCCGGCGGAGACCGACGCTCCCGGCGTAGCCGACCTCGAGGCGCGGGTGGCCGCGCTCGAGGTCACCGTGCGCGACCTGCGGGGAAGACGGGTCTCCCACCCGAGCCTCACCATCCTCGACCTGCCCAGCGGCTCCCCTCAGTGCCTGATGGAGCCGGACAAGCCCTGCGTGCAGAGCGGCGCATGCCGGACCTTCGGTCACTAGACGACCGGCCGGCCACACCCGCGGGCGCCACCCCTCGCACCGTCCTCCACGTGGACATGGACGCCTTCTACGCCGCGGTGGAGCAACGCGACCGCCCCGAGCTGCGCGGCAAGCCGGTGATCGTGGGGGCGAACCCACTGGGCGGCCGGGGGCGGGGTGTCGTCTCCACGGCCTCCTACGAGGCGCGCCGGTTCGGGGTGGGGAGCGCGATGCCCATCTCCCAGGCCTATAGGCTCTGCCCGAAGGGCGTCTACCTCCCGGTGGACATGGAGAAGTACGGCCGCGAATCGGAGCGGATCATGAAGATCCTGCGCCGCTTCACCGACCGGGTGGAGCCGGTCTCGATCGACGAGGCCTTCCTCGACGTGAGCGGGAGCGGACGCGCGTTCGGCTCCGGGGAGGAGATCGCACGGCGCCTCAAGGAGGCGATCCGGCGCGAGACCCAGCTCACCGCCTCGGTGGGAGTCGCCACCTCGAAGCTCGTGGCCAAGGTGGCCTCCGACATGCGCAAGCCCGACGGCCTGGTGGTGGTCCCTCCCGGCACCGAGGCCGCGTTCCTCGCCCCCCTCCCCGTGCGCCGGCTCTGGGGGGTGGGGCCGAAGATGGAGGAGCTGCTCGCGCGGCTCGGGGTGCAGACGATCGGGGACCTGGCCGCGGTGGACCCGAAGCGCCTGGAGCGCCGCCTCGGCACCCACGGCCACGATCTCCTGGTGCTCGCGAAGGGCATGGACGAGCGGGAGGTGGTGTCGGAGCCGGCGGAGGCCAGGAGCCTGGGCCAGGAGCATACCTACGACCAGGACACCGACGACCCGGAGCGGCTGCGGCGGACGCTGCTCGAGCTGGCGGACGGGGTGGCGCGGCGGCTCCGCCGGCACGGCCTGAAGAGCCGCACGGTGACGCTCAAGTACCGGGACGAGGCCTTCCGCACCCTCACCCGCGCGGAGACCCTCGCCGCGCCCACCGACTCCGGCAACGAGCTCTTCGCGGCGGCCGGGCGCCTCTTCGAGGGCCTGCACGGTCCGCGCAAGGTGCGGCTGCTCGGAATCTACGCCTCGGGCCTCGGGGGCGGGAGCGCCCAGCTCGACCTGTTCACGGCCCCACCCTCATCGACGGACCAGGTGCGTGACCGGGTGAGCGAGCGCTTCGGTGAGGGGGCGCTCACCCGCGCGAGCCTGCTGGGACACCGCGAACGGCGCAATCCTCATTGAGCGCCGTGCCACTCCACGCGCATGTCGGCGGCTCCTGGCGCCGGGTGCTCACGAATCTTCCTTATCCTGGGGGCTCGCGAGGGCTCCCGGGCCGGAGCCGGTCGGCCACGGAGGGATGGCTGCGCCCTCGCCCATCCTGGAACGGAGGGTCCGCTCCAGGAACGCGTTCTCGAGGGCGAGCCCGGCCTGGTTCAGGAACACCTCCAGGGTGTCCAGGCCTCGCAGCTCCGTTCCCGTGTCGGGGTTGTCCCCGAGGAGGAGCGCGATCGTCTCGCGGTGGGCGAGGAGCGGCACCAGGGCCACCGCCTTCGCGGCGAAGCGTCCGAGCCTCTGGTCGAGGCGCGACCACTCCTCCTCCCGGAGGGGGCCGACGAAGCTGCGCCCCGTGGCCACGACCTGCTCGAACACCGACGGCGCGGCGAGAGGGATGACGAGCTCGCGGGCGAGGAGCGCGATCTCCTCTCCTCCCATCGCGGGGCCGAAGCCGGAGAGCCCGCGGAGCTCCTCGCCCTTGACCACGAAGAGCACCGCACGCTCGAAGACCTCCCGGGCCACCTTCATGACCAGGGTCGAGACCTGGTAGGCGTCGCTCGGGCCCTGGAGCTCTTCGAGCCGGCGCTGCAGGGCCGCCACCTCGTCCCAGTTCTCGATCCGCCGCGGCAGCGCCACCGAGACCGGCGGGGGCGCGGACTGGGGGGCCTCCGCCATCTCCTCGAGGCCCGGGAGCACGCCCTCGAGCATGCGCGCGGCGAAGGCCTGCAGGTCGGCCTCGAACTGCGCGGGGTCGAGGCGGGAGAGGCTCGGCTTGAAGACGAACCGGGTCACCCCGAGCTTGCGGGCCCGCGCGTGCAGGCCGCGCGTCATGTGGTCGGTCATGAGCAGGACGGGCGGATGGAGATCGGCCTGCTGGAGCCGCTTCACCGCCTCCAGCCCGCCGTCGAAGGAGGACGAGTCCGAGGTCGGCATCCCCCGGTCGGCCACCAGGACGAAGGGCAGGCCCACGTCCGCCAGGCCCCGCGCCTTGCGGGCCGCGGAGAGCGGATCCTCGGCCTCCACCACCTGGCAGCCGGCGCGGATGAAGGCGTCGGCGAGCACGCGGCGCACGTCCTCCTCGTCCTCGAGGAGGAGGACGATCCGGTGGCGGTCGGGGGCCTCGCGAGCCGCGGGCGGGGCCGCCGCCTCGACACCCGCGGGCACGGGAAGGGGCGTCAGCTCGTCGTCGGGATCGACCACGATCACTTCGTCTTCCGCCTCGGCGGCGGGCTGGGCCCCGACCCGCTCGAGGACCTCCGGCTCGGGCTCGACGAAGGCGGACTCCACCGCGGCCACCGAATCGCGGCGGTCCTCGTCGATCCCCTGGGCCAGGTCCAGGAGCAGCTCCTGCGGGTTGAGCCCCTCGGCCAGGGTCTCGAGGGAGAGATCGCGCCCGCCGATCACCCGCGCGGGCTCCTCGGTGAGCTCGAAGCAGAAGGACCCCTCGCGCAGCCGACTGAGGCGCTCCAGCGTGACCTCGATCCGCTCACGGACGAGCGCGTTTCGCTTCGCTTCGGGGAGTGCGGCCTCGGCCGCGTCGAGCGGCCGGCCATCCCAGGTGTAGGACGAGACGATGAGTCCGCGCTGGAAGACGAGCGCCGCCTCGCCCGGCGCAGCCTGCACGGTCAGGAAGCCGGTCTTCTGGCTGAAGGCTACGATCTGGAGGATGTCGAGGAGGGGGAGATCCTCCAGATTCCCCTGAAGACTCACGGCGCAGGGCGGCGCAACAGCCGAGCCAGGGGTGGGCCGTCGCACAACATCCATGGAGTGAGAGGATTGCCGAGGGGACCTCCCTGACAGGGCCCCGCATTCGTCAAGGAAGTGGATGGCGCTTCTAAGGTTCCGGACGGTTTCAAGCCGTGCCTGTTCATGGCGAGGCGACCAGCATAACGGGGTCGAGCTTCGGCCGCCATGCCCCGGCCGGCATCCAGTCCTGTGGATTTTCGTTCAATATGTTGGAGCAATCTGCCCTCTCAGCTCGGTCCGTTCGGCGGGGAAGGACATCCGAGAGTGACATCTTTCTGCTGACTCCACAAGATCTTAAGGGCGCCGGGCGAGTAACGGCATGACCGTCGGTTCGGATGGTACGGAGCGTGCTCTCTAAGAGTCAACTTGGAAGCCCTATCTCACCGCCTTTTTTGCTTCGGTGCATTCGCAGCACCGGATTCGCTGAGGAAGTCGCACGTGTCTTCTCCGGCCCAGGCCGGAAGAGAAAAGGGGGTCGTGATGCGGTTACTCAAGGGACTGCTGGTGCTGTCCCTTCTTGTCGCTCCCGTGGGCGTCGCCTTCGCCCAGGAGCGCACGGGTGAGATCCAGGGCCTCGTGTCCGACGAGCAGGGAGCGGCCATTCCGGGCGCGACCGTGACCGCGGAGAGCAGGACGCTCCCGAAACCGCTGCAGGCGGTCACCGACTCGCTGGGCCGGTTCCGGTTCTTCAACGTGCCCATCGGCACCTACACCATGACCGTGAGCCTGACCGGGTTCAGCACCCACAAGCAGACGGTGGAGGTGAAGCTGGGCTCGCAGATCACGGCGAACGCCAAGCTGGGGATCGGGCAGGTGACGGAGGTCATCGAGGTCACGGGGACCACCCTCTCGATCGACCCCACCTCCAGCCGCTCGGCCACGAACATCACAAGCGACCAGATCGAGAACCTGGCCAAGGCCGGCCGTGGCTTCAACACCCTGCTCACCCTCGCTCCCGGCGTCTTCCTGGAGCCCAAGAACGGCACCCAGGGCGTGGGCGGCGTGCAGGTGGGCGGGTCCAGCGGCTCCGAGAACGGGTTCTACATCGACGGCACCGAGGTCAGCGACCTGCGCCGGGGCTCGCTCCGTGACGGCAACAACATCCCGCTGGAGTTCATCCAGGAAGTGCAGGTCAAGACGGGCGGGTACGAGGCCGAGTTCGGCGGGGCCACCGGAGGTGTCATCAACGTGGCCACCAAGAGCGGCACGAACGCCTTTCACGGCAGCCTGGGCGTGCAGTACACGGGCGACGGACTGAACGCGCCTGACCGGGGCTTCTACCAGCGCTCGCCGCTGAACGCGGACCAGTCGGACTTCTTCAAGCCGAAGGAGGACCCGTACAGCATCTGGTCGCCGAGCTTCACGCTTGGCGGGCCGATCCTCAACGACCGGCTCCACTTCTTCGCCGCCTACTCGCCCGACCGCGAGAGCACGACCCGGGCGATCGATTACGCCAAAGGCACCCAGACCTTCGACCAGACCCGCACGCGGCACTACTCCCTGGGCCGCATCGACTACACACCCAGCAGCAAGCTGCAGCTCAACGCGAGCTACATCTGGTCGCCCGCCAAGCGCAACGGCTCGCTGCCGAACCGCGACCCCCGGGTGGCCGCCCCCTCGAACCCACAGGACATCCAGGGCGGGTACCTGCCGGCCCAGCAGGTCGCCGCCGGCTTCAACTGGACGCCGAGCGCGAACCTGGTCATCAGCGGCCGCTATGGGTACAAATACCAGAACGACAAGGACGGCAACTACGGCCTTTCCCAGGCGCCCTTCGTGCGCTACCAGACCGCGTCGTCCGCGGCGGGGCTGCCCGTGCCGACTCCGGGCAGCACCGGCTTCAACAACGTCTCAAGCACCTTCGGGATCGCCCAGGACGTCACCACCCGACACAACGGCTACTTCGACCTGACCTACGTGGCGACCTTGGGCGGTCAGCAGCACACGTTCAAAGCCGGCTATGCGCTCAACCGGGTTGCCAACGACGTTCTGAACGACTACACGAACGGCCTGTTCGACATCTACTGGGGTGACGCCTACTCGCGTGGGTCCGTGCAGAACCAGAAGGGCACCTACGGCTACTACATCTGGCAGGACGGGGTGAAGAACAAGGGCAACGTGAACAGCCACAATCAGGGCGTCTACATCCAGGACACCTGGCGCGCGGGCAGCCGCCTCACCCTGAACCTGGGGGTCCGGCTCGAGAACGAGTTCCTGCCCCCGTACAAGGCCGAGGTCAATGGAGTCAAGGTCGCGAACCCGGTGTCCTTCGGCTGGGGCGACAAGATCGCCCCCCGCCTCGGCGCGGCCTGGGACATGAATGGCGACGGCAAGTGGAAAGCCAGCGCCAGCTTCGGCGTCTTCTACGACGTGCTCAAGTATGAGCTGGCCCGCGGCTCCTTCGGCAGCGACTATTGGTTCAGCCACGTCTACAAGCTGAACGACCCGAACGTCCTGAACCTCGGCTTCTCCAACCCCGGCGCGCTGGGCCCCGAGATCATCACCTTCGACAACCGGACCCTGCCCATCAACGCCCAGGGCGAGATCGACGGCATCGACCGCAACATCAAGCCCTACAAGGGCAATGAGATTTCGGCCGCGATCGACCATCAGTTCACGTCCAAGCTCGTGGGCAGCGTCCGCTATACCCGCCGGCGCTTGCTCAAGGCGATCGAGGACATTGGGGTGCTCGACGCCGCGGATAACGAACAGTACGTGATCGGGAACCCGGGCTTCGGCGTGACCCGCAACGACCCGCAGAGTGTCTATAACGGGAAGACCCCGAACGGGACGTTCCTCGTCCCCGAGGCGGTCCGCAACTACGACGCGGTCGAGGTGCGCGGCCAGGGCGAGTTCGGCAACTTCAACTTCCTCGCCTCCTACACCTGGAGCCGGCTCTACGGCAACTACTCGGGGGGTGCGAACTCCGACGAGTCCGGCCGCCAGGACCCGGGCGTGTCCCGCGCCTTCGACCTGCCGTACTACTACTTCGACGAGAGCGGAGACCAGACGCCGAAGCAGGGGCCGCTAGCCACCGACCGGCCGCACGCGGTCAAGATCTTCGCCTACTACCGTCTGAAGGGCGGCCTCGGAACCACGGTGCTCGGAGTCAACCAGCTCGTGCTCTCCGGAACCCCGGACTCCACCTCGGTCATCTACCTCTCGGCACCGACCTTCCCGCTCGGCCGTGGTGACCTCGGGCGGACGCCCGCGTACCGCCAGACCGACCTTACCCTCACCCATTCGTTCCAATTGACCAAGGGGACAAGCCTGCGCTTCGAGGCCAACGTTCGCAACCTTTTCGATCAGGACGCGGTGATCTCACGGGTCACCCAGCTCAACCGGTCGGGTGCGATCCCCCAGAGCGCGCTGCCGCTCTCGAAGTTCTTCGCGGGCTATGACGTGTTCAACTACGTGAACCCGCAGAACACCGGGGTGAAGGGCGTGCCCTACAACCCGATCTACGGCCAGGCCGGAGCGAGCTACCGCGCGGGCGGTGGACCCGGCACGACGCTCGGCAGCGCGTTCTCGGCCCGCTTCGCGAACTTCGGCGGATTCCAGGACTTCCGTACCATCCGCCTTGGGGTGACGTTGACGTTCTAGACGTCGAGCAGAGACGTTCCCAGAGAGACGTTCCACGGGGCCGGTCCTTCGGGGCCGGCCCCGTTCTTCGTGCTCGATGCTTGTCTCGTTCCCTTGATCAAATCCGACGCAGTGGATTCATCGTTCAACTCGGTGGATCAATGTCGTTCAACAGGATGAACGAGCGTGACCGCGGCCGCCGGCGAGCCCGCACTTTTCCGAGCGCGCACGCCCACTTGCGCCGAGCCAACCTGCTCGCTCCAGGGCTGCGGCTGACTGGCACAGGCCGTGCTATGGGATCGGCCATCGGCGTCCAACATCTCGCAACGATCTCCCTCCTGGCCTCAGCCGGAGGGACGAAAGGGGGCTTACGATGCGGTTAGGCGTACCAAGATGGCTGCCGCTCCTGCTGCTCTTCGCGCTCGGCGCGGGGATGCTGGGAGCCCAGGAGCGCACGGGTGAGATCCAGGGCCTCGTGTCCGACGAGCAGGGCGCGGCCATTCCGGGCGCGACCGTGACCGCGGAAAGCAGGACGCTCCCGAAACCGCTGCAGGCGGTCACCGACTCGCAGGGCCGGTTCCGGTTCTTCAACGTGCCCATCGGCACCTACGTCATGACGGTCGGCTTGACGGGCTTCAGCACGCACAAGCAGACGGTCGAGGTGAAGCTGGGCTCGCAGATCACGGCCAACGCCAAGCTGGGCGTGGGGCAGGTGACGGAGGTCATCGAGGTCACGGGGACCACCCTCTCGATCGACCCCACCTCCAGCCGCTCGGCCACGAACATCACGGCTGACCAGATCGAGAACCTGGCCAAGGCCGGCCGCGGCTTCAACTCGCTCCTCGCCATGGCGCCCGGCGTCTTCCTGGAGCCCAAGAACGGCAGCGCCGGCGTGGGCGGCGTGCAGGTGGGCGGGTCCAGCGGCTCCGAGAACGGGTTCTACATCGACGGCACCGAGGTGAGCGACCTGCGCCGGGGCGCGCTCCGTGAAGGTAACAACATCCCGTTCGAGTTCATCCAGGAGGTGCAGGTCAAGGCGGGAGGCTTCGAGGCCGAGTTCGGCGGGGCCACGGGCGGGGTCGTGAACGTGGCCACCAAGAGCGGCACGAACGCCTTCCATGGAAGCCTGGGGACCTCCTACACCGGCGACGGGCTGAACGGGACGGACCGCGGCTTCTACCAGCGCTCGGTGGCGGACGCGAACGTGTCCGAGTTCTTCCAGCCTCGCGAGGACAAGTACAGCGTCTGGTCGCCGAGCTTCACCCTCGGGGGGCCGATCCTGAAGGACCGCCTCCACTTCTTCGCCGCGTACTCCCCGGACCTCGAGCACACGACCCGGGACATCCCCTACGCCTCGGGCGGCCGCTCCTTCGACCAGGACCGCAAGCAGCACTACTCGCTGGCGCGCATGGACTACACCCCGAGCAGCAAGCTGCAGTTGAACGCCAGCTACATCTGGTCGCCGCTCAAGCGCGAGGGTACGTTGGCGGTCCGGGACGAGCGGATCGCGGCCCCCACCAACGACCTCTCGATCCAGGGCGGGTTTGTGCCGGCCCAGCAGGTCGCCGCCGGGTTCAACTGGACGCCGACTTCCAACCTGGTGGTGAGCGGCCGCTACGGCTACAAGTACCAGAACGACAAGGAAGGCAACTACGGCCTGTCCCAGGCTCCCTACGTCATCTATCGCACCTCGTCCGCGGCCGCGGGGTTGCCCGTACCCACACCCGGGGGGACCGGCTTCGCGAACGTGTCTGATACCAAGAACAACCAGAGGGACATCACCACTCGCCACAACGGCTACTTCGACCTGACCTACGTGGCCACGCTCGGCGGCCAGCAGCACACGTTCAAGGCCGGCTACGCGCTCAACCGGGTGGGCAACGACACGCTGAACGACTACACGAACGGCCAGTTCGACATCTATTGGGGCGACGCCTACTCGCGCGGGTCCGTGCAGAACCAGCGCGGCACTTACGGCTACTACATCTGGAACGACGGCATCAAGAACGTCGGCCAGGTGCACAGCCGAAACCAGGGACTCTACGTCCAGGACACCTGGCGGGCCGGCAGCCGGCTGACCTTGAACCTGGGCGTCCGCCTCGAGAACGAGTTCCTCCCCCCCTACAAGGCCGAGGTCAACGGGATCAAGGTCGCGAACCCGGTCTCGTTCGGATGGGGGGACAAGGTCGCCCCCCGCCTGGGCGCGGCCTGGGACATCCGGGGCGACGGCCGGTGGAAGGCGAGCGCGAGCTTCGGGATCTTCTACGACACCCTCAAGTACGAGCTGGCCCGCGGCTCCTTCGGCAGCGACTACTGGTGGAGCCACGTCTACCGGCTCAACGACCCGAACGTCCTCAACCTAGGCTTTGCGAACCCCGGGGCCCTCGGCCCCGAGATCATCGCCTTCGACAACCGCACCATCCCCATCAACGCCCAGGGCGAGCTGGAGGGGATCGACCCCGGCATCCAGCCGGTCAAGGGCAACGAGCTGTCCTTTGCGGTCGACCATCAGTTCACGTCGAAGCTCATCGGCGGCGTCCGCTACACCCGCCGGCGCATGCTGCGCGGAATCGAGGACATCGGCGTGCTGGACGCGGAGGACAACGAGGTCTACCTGATCGGCAACCCCGGTTTCGGGCAGACCCGGGACAAGAGCTCGGTCTACGGCGGCACCACCCCCAACGGGACCTTCCTGGTCCCCGAGGCCGTCCGCGACTACGACGCGGTGGAGGTGCGCAGCCAGGGCGAGCTCGGGAACTTCAACTTCCTCGCCTCCTACACCTGGAGCCGCTTGTACGGCAACTACTCCGGCTCGACGAACACCGACGAGTCGGGCCGCCAGGATCCCGGAGTGTCCCGCGCCTTCGACCTGCCGTATTACTACTTCGACGCGAGCGGCGACCAGACGCCGAAGAATGGGTTGCTCGGCACGGACCGGACGCACGCCTTCAAGGCGTTCCTGTACTACCGGCTGAAGTCGGGTCTCGGCACCACGATACTCGGCGTGAACCAGGTCGTGCTCTCGGGCACTCCTGACACCACTTCGGTCATCTACCTCTCGGCCCCGACCTTCCCGTTCGGACGGGGCGACATGGGCCGGACGTCCGCCTACCGCCAGACCGATCTGACCCTGAGCCACTCGTTCAAGCTGACGAAGGGGACAAGCCTGCGGTTCGAGGCCAACGTCCGGAACCTCTTCGATGCGGACGCGGTCATCTCGCGGGTCACCCAGATCAACCGGTCGGGCGCCATCAGCGCCGCGAGGCTGCCGCTCTCGAAGTTCTTCGCGGGATACAACGTCTTCGACTACATCGGGGCCGCCAACCCGTCGGTGCCGCTGAACCCGATCTACGGGCAGGCGGGGGCGAGCTATCGAGCGGGCGGGGGTCCCGGGCAGAGCCGCGCCATCGGCGGGATCGCCGACCGCAGCGCGTTCTCGGCCCGCTTCCCCAACTTCGGCGCGTTCCAGGACTTCCGTACCATCCGCCTTGGGGTGACGTTGACGTTCTAGTCGTCGAGCAGAGACGTTCCACGAGGCCGGTCCTTCGGGGCCGGCCTCGTTCTTTTCAGGCGGCGGCCGCTCCCGCCAGGCGGGTGGCGATCGTGATCTCTCCCTTGAGCGTCCTCGCCACCGGGCATTTCTCGGCGATCTCGATGAGGCGCGCCTTCTGGTCGCCGGTCAGCTCGCCCTCGAAGCGGATCGACCGCTCGATACGGTAGCCGCCGTCCTCGCTCCGGCCGTTCAGGCGGACCTCGACCGCGCGGAGCGGCCAGCCCTTGCGGTCGGCGTAGAGCTTGACCGTCATCGACGTGCACGCGCCGAGGGCGGACAGCAGGAGCTCGTGGGGCCCCGGCCCGGTGTCGTCGCCGCCCGCCTCCCGCTCTTCGTCGGACGCGATCGCGTGCGGCCCGATCGTGACTTTCTGCCCGAACTTCCCGGCCGCGGTCTCCACCCGGACTTCCCTCATGTGCTCTCCTCTCGAGGTCCCTGTCAGGCGAGGTCGAATACCAGCACCTCGGCGTCCGCCGAGCCCTCGAGCTCGACGGCGGCTTCGTCGCTCAAGGCCGCGCCGTCCCCGGCCTTGAGCGGTTGGCCGTTGACCTTCGCGGCGCCCCGGGCCACCTGGATCCAGGCGTGCCGCCCCGGGGCGAGCGCGTACCTCCGCCGCTCTCCTTCGGCGAGCCTGGTCACGTGGAGCTCCGCGTCCTGGTGGACGTGCAGGCTCCCCTCCCGCCCGTCCTTCGAGGCCAGGAGGACGAAGCCCTTTCGCGCCGCCTCGGGGTCGAAGGGCTTCTGGCCGTAGGTGGGCTCGAGCCCGCGCGTGTCGGGGACGACCCAGATCTGCAGGAAGTGCACGGGGTCGGAAGGGGAGGCGTTGCGCTCGCTATGGGTCACCCCCGTGCCCGCCCGCATGAACTGGACCTCCCCCGGGCGGATGACTCCCCCGCCTCCCGAGCTGTCCTTGTGCTCGAGGCCGCCCTCGAGGACGTAGGAGAGGATCTCCATGTCGCGGTGGCCGTGGGTGCCGAAGCCCGCGCCCGGGATCACGAAGTCCTCGTTGATCACGCGCAGGGAGCGGAAGCCCATGTGGTCGGGGTCGAGGTAATCGTTGAAGGAGAAGGTGTGGTAGCTGTCGAGCCAGCCGATCTTCGTGCGGCCGCGCTCGGATCCGGGTCTCAGGGCGATCATGATTGCCTCCGTGGCCGGCTGATGAGGTTCGCGAGAATCCGGTAGGCGCCCGGGGTCCCCGCGGGAAGCTGGCGGAAGAGGGCGAGGCCCACGTACGTCCACGTGCCCCGGCCGACCCTCGCCTCGACCAGCAGGCCCTTCTGCTCGCCCGGGTTCTTCGGAAAGGGGTCGGTCCCGGCCAGGAGCTGCACGTAGCGCGGGTCGCGCGCGTCCAGGAGCTGCATCCCGCGCTCCTGCACCCAGCCTTCCCAGTCCCGCGGCCCGATCCGGTTCGGGCTCGTGAAGAGGGGGCTCTCGGGCACGAGCGTCTTCAGGGGCGCCGTCTCGTCGGAGATCCGGTTCGAGGTGACGGAGGCCGGGTAGGGGGCGAACGGGCTGTCGGGGGCTTCCGCCTCCGCCGCCCCCGGACGGAGGGGCGGGGCGAGCCCGTTGAAGCTGGCCCGGTTGTACAGCACCACCAGGTTGCCCCCCACCTCCACCCAGCGCATCAGCCGTGGGTGGTACGAGCGCAGGTCGTTGCGCACCTCGTAGGCCCGGATGCCGGTCACGATCGTCGAGTAACGCGAGAGGTCCCCGTACGCGAGATCGTCGGGGCCGAGGAGGGCCACCGGCACGCCGAGCTGGCGGATCGCGTCCGCCACCGCGTCGCCGGGTCCCATCACGTAGCCGATCGCCACCCCGGGAGCGGTGCGCGCGTCCAGGGCGAGGACGCGGGCCGCGGCGGCGAGGACCAGGTGGCGCCGCTCCGTGTGGTGGTAGGCCACCACCAGGATGCCTTCCCGGAACTCGCGGCCGCCCTGGGCCACGACCGCCTGCACCGACGCCTCCCCTTCCTTCAAGATGGCCGGAGGGGTCACGAAGAAGCGGGCCGCGATCTCCTCTCCCTCGTAGCGGAAGCGGAGCGGCGCTTCCCGGGGCGTTCCCGACCAGCCCGGGGGCACGTCGAGGCGAGCCACCGCCGACGCCTCGCCCTTCGCGTTGTTGGTCACCCCCACCCGGAACTCGCGCGGGTTCCGGGGCGGGCTCAGGGGAACGACCGCGACTTCCGGAGTCAGCCGGACGGAAAACGCGGGCACGACCTGCACGACGTGCTGCTTCTCGCTTCCCACGAACGGACCCTCGTAGCGGTAGATCGCGGGCGCCCGCTGGGTCGAGGTGACGCTGCGGGCGGTATAGCGCAGGGTGCCGATCACGCTGGGGGGGCTCCAGGGCAGCGTCTCGTCCGCCGGGACCGCGAGGTCGAACCGGCCGGGCCGCGACCCGCGCTTCCAGTAGGGTTGGGAGAGGCGCGCGCGCGCTCCGACCGTCACCGTGTACTTGCGGACCAGGCGGCCCGCGGGCGGAAGGACCTCGCGCTCGGCGGCGGGGGACGTGACCGTCCAGCCGTCGGGGATGGAGAGGGTCAAGCCTTCGACCGTCGCGCTCCCCGCCGACTGGTTCCAGACCCGGGCGGTCGCCGTGAAGGCCTGGCCGGGAACGACCTGGCCGTCGTCCGCCGTCAACTCGAAGACGACGCCCTGGGCGAGGGCGAGGGCCGCGAACAGCTCGCCCTCCTTGGCGGTCAAGCGCTCGGAGACCTCCTCGCGCGCGGCGGAAGGCAGCGCGCTCTCCTGCACGCGAGTCCGCAGCCTCCGCACGAGGGCGCCGCACTCGTCGAGGGCGGGAATCGCCCTGTCGAGAGCGGCGGGGTCGAACGAGCTCCGCGCCGCCTCCAGGCGCGCCTGAAGCGCCTCCAGGTCGCCCGCGAGGGCCGGGAGCGCGCCCTCGTGTCCCGCCGCGAAGCGCCGCCAGCCTCGAACCGAGAGCTCGACGCCCTCGAGGATGTCGGCCTCGGGACCCGCGACCCTGGGCTCGCTGTCGATCAGGTAGTACACCCCTTCGGCCGGCCCGGGGTCGGCCTTGAGCTGGCCGGCCCCCTGCGAACGGTGGAAGGCGCGGGCCAGGCTCCCGAACTCCTGCCAGGTGAAACCGAGCAGCGGGTCCGCCACTCCGGTGGGAACGCGGACCGGCGTCCCTTCGATCTTCTCGCCGAAGCCGCCCGTCCCGCCCTGGTAGATCTTGCAGGCCTGCCAGGGCCGCAGGCCCGCCCGGATCTGCTCGGGGAAGCGCGCGGGGTCGGCGGCCACCCGGAACGCCTCGCGCGCCAAACGCGCCGTCGCCTGGTGGTGCTGGCCGCCCCCCGGGGCCTCGAGGGGGAGGGTGAGGATCACGTCGGGCCGGAACGACCGCACGACCCGCACCACGTCGCCCAGGGTCTCCTCGCGCCCCCACTTCTCGAACGTCTCCTCCACGCTGAACGAGAAGCCGAAGTCCGAGGCCCGGCCGAAGAACTGTTCCACGCCGTCGTAGCGGTGGATGGCGAGGAGCTCCTCGGTGCGCAGGACGGCCAGGGCGTCGAAGAGCTCCGGGCCGATGTAGTTCTGGCCGCCGTCGCCGCGGGTCACGGTCAAGAGAGCCGTGCGCACTCCCAACCCGCGGGCGAGGCGGACGAGGACGCCGTTGTGCTCGTCGTCGGGGTGGGCGGTCACGTAGAGCACGCGAGCCCCCACCGGGAGGCGGCGCAGGGCGAGGCCGAGACCGGCGGCCCCGCGCTCGTGGGAGAGGGACGCGAGTTGCGCGCCCGCCGGGCCGGCGAGGGCACAAAAGACGGCGGCGAGGACGATCACGATCCGGGACGGGCGGCGGGGCATCAGGAGTCCTCCGCGCCCGATTCTAGCTTGCTCATCATTCATCGACCCCCCCTCCTTACCTCCCCCACGTAGGGGGGAGGGACCGCTGATGCACATCCGGCGCCGCGTCATTCATCGACCCCCGCCCTCGATTGACGCATGCGCGGGCCCGGGCGTAGGCTCCGCGGCATGAGACCCGCAGGCGGCGTGTCCTTCGCGTCCGAAGCGGGATCCACTCCCGCGAGGACGCTCGACGAAGGGGCGCCGCCGAGGACGCGAGGATGATGAAGCCCTTCGGCCAATACCCGGACGGCAAGGCGTTCCCGAAGGCCGTGAGCGCCCTCGGCGAGCAGGTGGAGGCGGACGGCGGCCGCGTGCTCGCGGTCTATCAGGAGCCGGTGGGCGATCACTGGCAGATCTTCTGCCTCCTGCCCATGAAGCAGGTGGAGCCCACGCCCTACCAGCGCGACCTCTCGCCCACCCACGCGAAGCGCCTGACCGACGTGGTCAAGAAGATCGACCGGTTCGTGGACCCGATCGTGGCGGTCTCCCCCCGGCCCGGCGTCTACTGGACCCCCAACGGCCACCACCGGCGCACCGCTCTCGAGAAGCTGAAGGCGGACTTCGTCCCCGCCATCCTGATCCCCGAGGCCGACCTGGCCTTCGAGATCCTGGCCCTGAACACGGAAAAGGCCCACAACCTGAAGGAGAAGTCCCTCGAGGTGATCCGGATGTACAAGAGCCTTGCGGAGGAGCGGCCGAAGACCTCCGAGGATGACTTCGCCTTCCAGTTCGAGGCGCCACATTTCATCACCCTGGGGCTGCTCTACGAGGAGAACCGGCGCTTCGCGGGCGGCGCCTTCGCCCCGATCCTGAAGCGCGTGGACACGTTCCTCAAGGGCAAGCTCCCTGACACGCTGCTGACGCGGCAGGAGCGGGCCGGCAAGGTGCGCGAAGCCGACGCCGCCCTGGCGGTTGCCCTGGCCGCCCTCAAGAAGCGCGGCATCAACCACCCCTACGTCAAGAACTACGTCCTCGCGCGCACGAGCCCCCTCACCCGGGCGCGCAAGACCATGCCCTCCTTTGACCAGACGTTCGACAAGCTGACCGCCGCCATCCGGGGCTTCGACCCGGCCAAGGTGCGTTACGAGGACATCCAACGCGCGGCGGTGTTCGCGGCTCCGGCCGGGGACTAGCGGTTTAGCGGCGGCGTCCGAGGTTGAGGACGAGCCGCAGCTTCAGGGTGACGCGCGTGGCCCCGGGCGGGAGGTCGACCTCGATCGGCACCTGGACCTCGGCCTCGTCCGGGCCTACGTCCACCTGGACCTCGACGGGAAAGGCAGAGGTCGCGGGGCTGGCCCGAGGCTGGGGCACGCGGGCAGCGGGGACGGGGGCCGGCCGCGACGGCGCGGGGGCCGGGGTCGGCGTGGCCCGCGGGGCCCGGGCGGGAGCCGTCGCCGGCTGGTCGAGGCTCACCGGGAACGGGTCGCTTTCGAGGGAGAGCTCCTCGATGCCCCCTTCCTCCTCGTCGATCTCCTCCAGGTCCACGTCGAACTCGTCATTGCCCGGATTGGCGATGCGCCGTCGCAGTTCCCCGGCTTCGGAGCGGGTGGTGATCAGCGTCCCCTTCGGGTCCGCCTTCACGCGGACGGGAGCGACCGCCGGCACCTCTTCCTCCTCTACCACCTCTTCGAGCAGGGGGTCGGTGTGGGGGGCCTCGTAGCTCTCCAGGAGGTCCTCCGGGCTGGAGGCGGCCGCGCGGGGCGGCGCCAGGGAGCGCCCGGCCCCCGCCGCTTTCGGGGAGGACGAAGGGGGATTGGAGGCGGGGGCGGCGAGGCCCGGGTTCGTCGCTACCTTTTCCGGCTCCCCGTACCTGGCGGAGAGGGACTTGAAGACCATCTTGGTGACGCCCTTGAGGGTGTCCTCGACTCCGATTCCCTTGATGGCCACCGCCTCGTAGAACGGGTAGTTCCGCGGGTTGAGGCGCTCGTTCAGGATCTCGATGGGTAGCGCGTTCGGCAGGTCGCGCTTGTTGTACTGGAGGACGATCGGGACCTCGTCGGGGTCGATCTCGTTGGCCCGCAGGTTCTCCCGCAGGTTCTCGAAGCTCTCGAGGTTGGCCTCCACCACGGCTTCCTGGGAGTCGCAGACGAAGACCACGCAATCCGCCCCCTTGAGCACCATGCGGCGGGTCGCGTTGTAGAAGACCTGGCCGGGGACGGTGTAGAGCTGGATGCGGGTGCGCATCCCGCGGATGGTCCCGATCTCGATGGGCAGGAAGTCGAAGAAGAGCGTGCGGTCGGTCTCGGTGGCCAGGGAGAGCATCTTGCCCTTGTTCTTGATGGGGAGCTTCTCGTGGATCCACTGAAGGTTGGTGGTCTTCCCGCAGAGCCCCGCGCCGTAGTAGACGACCTTGGCCGTGAGCTCCTTGGTCGAGTAGTTGAAGAGAACCATGCAGTTCCAGGCATTCTAGGGCCGCCCCGGAGTCGAATCAACCGCCGCCCTCGCGGCCTGTTTCGGCGGCTCCATGCGTCGGGCTAGAATGGCTCCGTTCCAGCCAGGGAGGCCCTGAAGGATGCTCTTTCCCGCGCTCCTCCTGACCCTCGCCCAGGCGGCCCCGCCCCAGGGCGTGGCGCCGCGCGCCGCCCCCGCGACCCCGAAGCCCGAGCCCACCGGACCGGTGGTGGAGCTCGTGACGTCGCTGGGCTCGATCAAGATCGCGCTCGACGCCGAGAAGGCGCCGATCACGGTCGAGAACTTCCTCAAGTACGTCCGCGGGGGGTTCTACGACGGGACGGTCTTCCACCGGGTCATGACCAACTTCATGATCCAGGGAGGCGGGATGACCCCCGACCTCAAGGAGAAGGCCACCCGTCCCGCCATCCGGAACGAAGCCAGGAACGGCCTCCGCAACTCCCGGGGGACGATCGCCATGGCGCGCACGAACGACCCCAACAGCGCCACCTCGCAGTTCTTCATCAACGTCAAGGACAACCACCGCCTCGACTTCGGCATCGGGGGCGCCGGCTACGCGGTCTTCGGCGCCGTGGTCGAGGGGATGGACGTGGTGGACAGGATCGTGGGGGTGCCGACCACCACCAAGACCGCCTCCGGTACCGCCTACGAGAACGTCCCTGTGACCCCGGTCCTGATCAAGACCGCCCGCGAGGTGAAGGCGGCGGCCAAGCCCGCCGCTCCCAAGCCCTAAAGACGCGGAGCAGTACGAGAAGGAGCATTTCCCTCCCCCTACGTGGGGAGGGATAGGGTGGGGGGTCGATGAATGAAGGAGCACACCGGGCCGGACCGCTGGGAAGGTGGAGGACGAGATCCTGATGCCCGCCATGGCCGGGAAGATCCCGGCCGAGGAGGACCGCTGGAAGCTGGTGGCCTTCGTGCGGACGCTCAGAGCTCGCTGAAGCCCTTGATCAGCTCGTCCGCCTTGGCGGGGTCCAGCTTGAGCACGGAGGAGTCGCCCGGCCGGCGCGCGTAGACGGCTCCCTCCTTCTTCCCCAGCTCGACGGAGGCCTCGCCCTTGCCCGCCCCCATGCGCAGGACGAGCTTGAAGGCCGGCGCGTCCAGCCCGTAGGCCGACGCCTCCTTCGGCTGGTCGACGAACTCCTGGACCTCCACCCCCCCGAGCTTGAAGAGCGCGTCCTCGACCTTGTTCGTGTCGAGGTCCTTCGCGTCGGGAGCGGTGCGCTTCCACTGCGCCTTGTCGAGGCCGTCCTTGTCCTTGGTGGTGCTCTTCGCGCAGGTCTTCTTGGCCGTCCCCAGCAGGGCGTCGAAGCCCTGGACCTCGTAGGTCGCCACCTCGAGCAGGCGCTTGGCGCGCAGCTCCTTCATCCCCTTGGCCAGGTCGTCGACGAGCGCGCCGGGAATCACCGCCACCAGCGGGGAGCCGGCCACCTGGGCGTGGAACTTCTTGTCCTTCTTGTCCCCGGCCGGGCCGCCGATCTCGAGCGTCCGGGAAGAGCCGTCGCTCAGGCCGACGGTGACGGTGCGCTCGGGCTTGGCCAGGCCGAACGGCTTCAGGTCCTTGGCCGCCTCCGCCGCCACCGACTCCATGCGGAGGCTCTCGAGAGTGCCCAGGAGGCTGTCCACCGACCAGCGGCCGGCCCGGGTGACGAGGGGCTTGCTGAAGGCCCACTCGTCCTTGTCGGTCCGGGCGAGGGCATAGCTCCCGTCCGGACCGCCGATCTCGAGCGTTTTTACGTTCTCGCGCTTGACGTGGAGGAGGTCCCGGTCGCGCAGGTCGAAGGGCTTCTTCTCGAAGGAGCCCACCGTCCAGGACGCCACGGAGAAGACGCGGTTCGAGGCGGGGAGCTTCGCGTAGACCCCGCTGCCGTCGGCCAGCTTCGCCCCCACCAGCAGCTTCACCGGCCGGGGAGAGCCCTGGGCCAGCGCCTCCACCGAGAGCTTCGGCTTGTCGAGGCCGAAGTCCCCGAGGTTGGTGGCGTTGTCCGCCACCACCTCGTCGATCTCCAGCGACTCGAGGGACGAGATCATCGTGTCCACCGCCGCGGCGTCGGCGGAGACCGCGGAGGGGGCGGTCATCTTCCAGCCCGTCCCCTCGCGCACCAGCTTGATGGTGCCGCCCTCCGAGGAGGCGATGGTCAGCTCCCCCACCTTCGCCTTGTCGAGGGTGAAGACCTTCTCCTTGGGTTTGGAGTCGCCGGCCTCCGGCTTCTTCCGCTCGACGAAGTAGATGTAGGCTCCGAGGCCGGCCAGGACGAGGACGGCCGCGTACGTCTTCCAGAACTCCGGGAGCTTCACGGGCTACCGCCTCCGCCACCAGGTGGCGATCCCCATCACCACGAAGAAGCCGGGGATGAGGGCGAGGGCGATCCACTTGACGTTCTGCTGCTGGACCTGGGTCAGGAAGAGGCGCTGGTCGTCGGGCTCCTTGGCCCGGATCGAGATGAGGTCCGCGTCCTCGGCCAGCCAGGCCACGGTGTTGAGGAAGAAGTCCTGGTTCCCCTGGAAGCCCAGGAGGGCGTTGCTGGCGAAGTCGGCGTCGCCGACCACGACCACGCGGCCCTCGGGGGCCTTCGGCGTCTCCCCCTCCGCCCCGGGAGAGGGTGAAGGCGAGGGAGAAGGCGTCGGGGAGGGCGCGCGGATCGTGGCCACGGCGGCCAGGGAGACGGGACCGCGCCGGTCCTTCTTCTCGTCGAAGACGATCTTGCCCTTGAGGGTGAGGTCGGTCTCGGCCCAGGACTGGGGCGAGGTCTGGACGAGGTTCTGGGCCGAAACTCCCTCGACGGTGCCCTTGCCCGCCTCCACGCTGCGCGCCATGTGGAAGAGGGTCATCAGGCGGAAGTCCTTGGTGATCGCGTGGAAGGGGTAGTCGGTGGCGAGGGGGGTCAGCTCGCCCGCCCCGAAGATCTGGCCCATTCCCGAGACGTCCACCACCACGTCCTTGGCGGTCTCGAGGTTCCACTCCTTGGCCAGACCGGTCAGATGGGGGAACGACTCCTTGGTCTCGGGCTCGATCATCACGAGCGCCTTGCCCCCGCCCTTGACGTAGGGGCGGATGGCGTCCACCGCCTCCGGGAGCAGGTCCTTCTCCGGGCCGGCCACCATGAGGACCGTGCACTCCGCGGGGACCTTCTTCTCCCGGAGCAGGATCACGTCCTTCGTCTCGTACTGGTTCTTCGTGAGGGCGCTCTTGGCTCCGGAGAGGCCGCGGTCGCCGCTGTCCTCCGAGGAGCGCTCTCCTTCTCCGGTGGCGAAGCAGATCGTCTTCTTCCCCTCCCGGGTGATCTTGATGAGCGCGTTCGTGAGGTCCTGCTCGGAGTCGTTCGATATCTTCTCGCGCTTGTCGCCCCGCTCCACCACCAGGATGGGCCAGGGGCCGCGCACGTCGTAGGCCTGGGCCTTGCCCGGGCTCTGCACGGGATCCACGAACTCCACCTTGAGGCGAGGGCCCACGCCCACCGCCTGGTAGTCCTTGAGCCGGTCCTGGCCGCGCGCCATGTCGCGCTGGCGCTGGAAGTACGTGATCTTCACGTCGTCCTTGAGGCCACCCACCACCTTGCGGGTCTGGTCGGAGAGGCTGTAGCGCTGGCCCTTCGTGAGGTCCCAGCGCTTGGGATTGCGGACCACGACGTAGTTGGCCCCGACCGTGATGGCGAGCACCACCAGCACGAGCACGAAGGTGTTGGTTCCGTACTTCACCTGGCGTCGGCCGATGCGGCCGAACACGTCCTCCCAGCGCAAGAGCAGGTGCAGCACGATGAGGGCGGTCCCCGCGATGAGCCAGGGACGGGCCCCGCCCGGGAGAGTGCGCCCGAGCCTCTCCCAGGCCATGGCCGCCACGATCACCACGAAGCCGAGGGGGGCGAGGAAGTCGAGGGCTTTCTTCAAGAGGTTGCTCATGGGTGTCAGGCCCTCCATCGCTGGCTCTCCACCGACTGGTGGGCCAGGAATAGGCCGAAGCCGATGAAGCTCAAGTAGAAGACCACGTCCTTCAGGTCCAGCACGCCCTTCACCATGTCCTCCATGTGGGTGGTCACTCCAAGGTAGGCCACCGCCTTCATCAGCGGGCCCGCCATGGGATCGTCCGCCCAGCCCAGGGTCCAGATCCCCAGGAACAGGCAGAAGGACAGGATGCCGGCCACGATCTGGTTGCGGGTCAAGGTGGACACGAAGGTGCCCAGGGCGAGGAAGCAGCCGCCGAGCAGGAAGAGGGCGGTGGCCCCGGTCAGGATCGGCTTCCACTCGGGTGGGCTCGACGCGTAGAAGAAGACGAGCCCCAGGTTGAGCAGCCCGGCAAGGATCATGAGCGCGTAGAGCCCGGCCGCGGCCAGGAACTTGCCGATGACGATCTGCCCGTCGGTGAGGGGGGCGGTGGAGAGGAGCTCGATCGTCCCCTGGCGCTTCTCCTCGGCGAAGAGGCGCATGGTCAGCATGGGGGCCACGAAGAGGGCCACCACCGCCATGTTGTGGAAGATCGGGCGGATCAGGTATTCGTTCAGGGAGAGCTTCATCCCCCCCCCGAACTCCATCCCCTGCTGGGAGACCCGCATCGACTGCTCGAGGAAGATCGTGAAGGCGAAGTAGAAGAAGATGCCGAAGAGCATGGTCCAGACGAAGAGGGCCACCCAGGCGATGGGACTGCCGAAATAGTGGCGCCACTCCTTCTCCACGATGGCGGCGACGTTCCGGATGGCGGTCACGCGGTCACCTCCGTCGAAGCCGGGGCGGCCGAGGGCTCCTCCGCCCGGTCGGTGGTGGTCAGGTGCAGGAAGATCTCCTCCAGGCTCATCCCCACCTGCTGGAGACCGAGGAGGCCGAAGCCCTTGGTCACGATGGCCTGGGCGAGGTCGGCCCGGACGTCCCGGCCGGCGTCCGCCTCGACTTCGAGGGTGAGGAGGCCGTCGGGGTGAGCCCGCGCCTTCACCTGGACCACGCCGGGGACGACCCGCAGGGCGGCGACCACCGGAGCCTCGTCGCCCCGGACCTCGAGGCGCAACGCTCCCGCCCCGCGCAGGCGGCGGGTGAGGTTCTGAGGGGTGTCCTCCGCCACCACCCGGCCCTTGTTGATGATCACCACCCGCCCGCAGGTCATCTCCACCTCGGGCAGGATGTGGGTGGAGAGCACGATCGTGTGTTCACCCCCCAGGCCCTTGATCAGCTCGCGGGTCTCGATGATCTGCTTGGGGTCGAGGCCCGCGGTGGGCTCGTCGAGGATGAGCACCTCCGGGTTGTTGAGGATGGCCTGGGCGAGGCCCACCCGCTGGCGGTAGCCTTTCGAGAGCTTCCCGATGAGGGTGTCGCGCACGTCGCCCACCCGGGTCTTCCCGATCACGTCGTCGATCTTCGCGCGGCGCTCCTTGGTCGCGACCCCCTTTATCTTGGCGCAGAAGCCCAGGAAGTCCCCGACGCTCATGTCCGGGTAGAGGGGCGGGGTCTCCGGAATGTAGCCGACCCGCCGCTTGACCTCGAGGGGGGCCTGGAACACGTCGTACCCCGCCACCCGCGCCGTCCCGTCGGTGGGAGGCAGGTAGCAGGTGAGGATGCGCATCGTCGTGGTCTTCCCGGCCCCGTTGGGGCCCAGGAAGCCCAGGATCTCCCCCTTTTCGACCCGGAAGGAGACCCCGTCGACCGCCGTCTGGCGGCCGTACCTCTTGGTGAGGTTCTCGACCTCGATCATGGATGATCTCCGTTAGCTCGTCAGAACAAGGCGCGAAAGCCTGGAAACTGAGATGCGTCTCTCGGGAAAAGCCGACCTGCTCGATCGGACCCTCGGAGGTTGCGATACCCCGCGCCCGGTGCGCGGAAGGGCCACGAGGCCTGTGTTTGGCCTCCGCTCCGAGGAAACGTATGATAACGAGCACGGTTTTCCGGTGTCAAACCCCCGGACGAAGGCCTCGCGCACCGAACTCCTTCACCGGCTCGCGGACCAGGTCCTGGAGGCCCCGGACCTCGAGGCCCTCACCCGCCTCCTGACCCAGGCCCTACCGGCCACGCTGGAGGTGGCGGGGGGCACGCTCCTCCTCTGGGACCGCAAGCTCGAGTGCGTGGAGGCGCTCTCCATCGCAGAAGGTGAGACGAAGGTCCGGGCCTGGCGGTCGGAGGCGGGAAGCGTCCCCACCCCCGAGACCCATTACCTGATCTCGGATGGGGACATGCTCGAGACCGCAGGCGGGAAGGGGGAGGGGACGCTCGTCCCCCTCATCGCCCGGAGCGGCCTGATGGGGACGCTGGTCCTCGGCCGCCCGCGCCGCCGCCGCAGGGTCCCCTTCAGCCGGCCGGAGGCCCACCTGGTCTCGGTCATCGCGAGCCGCTCCGCCCTCGCCCTGGAGAACCACATCTACCAGAAGGAGCTGATCGCCACCGAGCGCATGGCCGCCCTCGGCACCATGGCGGGAATGCTGGCCCACGACTTCCGCGGGCCCATGACCGTGATCCGCGGCTACGCGGAGACCCTGCTGGCGCCGGGCTTGTCGACGGAGGAGGTGCAGCTCCGGGCCGACCTCATCGTGCAGAGCGTGGATCGGCTCGAGCGCATGACCACCGAGACCCTCGATTTCGCGCGTGGCGGCGGCACCCTGGCCCGACGGAACGTGTTCCTGCCGACCCTCCTCCAGGAGCTCGCGGCGGGGGTCGCCCAGGAGCTGCCGGGGCTCGAGGTCGTGCGCGACTTCGACGTGCCCGCGAGCACGTCGGCCGCCCTGGACGTGGACAAGCTGCGCCGGGCGATCGGCAACATCGCGGCCAACGCGCGGGACGCCATGGGAGGCCGGGGGCGCTTCCACCTCGGGGCGCGGATCGCCTCCGCCGACGGCGCGGCCCGCCTCGTGATCACCCTGGCCGACGAGGGGCCCGGAGTGGCGGAGGAGGTCCGCGACCGTTTGTTCCAGCCCTTCGCCACCTTCGGGAAGAAGAAGGGGACGGGCCTGGGCCTCGCGGTGGCCCGCCGCTTCATCGAGGATCACGGCGGGACGATCGAGCTCCTGCCGAACGTGCCGCCGCAAGGAGGGGCACGTTTCCGGATCGCCCTGCCCCTCGTTGCACGCGAGGCAGGGGCTGAGAAGGGGGCGGTTTAGAATCGCTTCATGGTGCGTCTCCGCCCCCCCGCCGTCCTCCGGCTCGCGGTCGTGCTCGCCGCCGCCCTCGCCGGCTGCAGAAGCCACGACCCGAAGACCGAGCTCGAGATCACGGAGCTGGAGACCTACTGGATCCTCGACGCGCCCAAGGGGGGGATCCAGTACATGGCCCCCGCCATCCGGTTCCGGGTCAAGAACCGGAGCCCGGAGCCGATCCGCTCCATCCAGGCCACCGCGAACTTCCGCCGGGTCGGAGAGGAGGAGAACTGGGGCTCCGCCTGGGAGCAGGTCACTCCCGCCAGCAAGCCGCTCGAGCCGGGGAAGGACGTGGTGGTGGTCCTCCGCTCGGACGGACGGTACACCTCCCCCGGAACCGCGGAGTCCATGTTCGCCCACAAGCTCTTCAAGGATGCGCGGAGCGAGATCTTCCTGCGGGCCGGCTCCTCGGGCTGGGTGAAGATGGGGGAAGCGCCCATCGAGCGTCGCGTCGGCTCGAAGACGGTGGAGCAGCTCGACCGGTGACGGCGCGCCGCCTCAGCTTTCTCCACCTCTCCGGCCCGCGCCGGGGCGCGGTCGACCCGGTGCCCCTGCCGGCCCTCATCGGCTCGGAAGCGGGGAACCCGGTGCGCGTTCCCGGAGTGGCCCCGCGTCACGCCTCCGTCTTCGAGCGCGATGGAGAGGTTGTCCTCCAGGACGGCGGCTCGGGCAGCGGCACCCTCCTGGACGGCGAGCTCGTGCAGGAGGCGGTCCTGCGCGACGGGGACGTGCTGGAGCTGGGCGCGGGCGGGCCCAAGCTCCGCCTGCGCGACGAAGGCGCCCCGCGGGTCCCTCTCGTGAAGGCCCTGGCCTGGGCGCGCCCGGAGGGTGCCCCCGACCGGCTCTCCGACCTGCCCGGCTTCGCGCGCGTGCTCCTGCGCGAGACCACCGCCCGCACCACCCTCCCCTTCCGAGCCACCCTGGCCGGGGTCCTGGTTCTGGGCCCGCTGGTCTTCGCCTGGACGGAGTGGCAGTCCCACCGGCTGCGGGTGGAGCTCGGCCGGCTGCGGGAGGCCCTCCAGGCGGCGGAGAGCGAGCGCCAGCGCTTCTACGCGCGCATCGAGGAGGAGCGGCGGAAAGCCGAGGCCGACCGCTCGCTCCTCGAGGCCCGCATCGAGGAGCTGCGGGGACGGGAGGAGCAGCTCAACCGGCAGCTCGCGGAGGCGGCCGCGGGCGAGGTGCACGCGGTCCGCCAGGACCTCGCCGAGACCCGCGACCGCCTGGCCAACCTGGAGGGCGAGCGGGCCGCGGGGGAACGCGTCATCCGCGAGTATGGGCCGGGGGTCTGCCTCATCCAGGGCGCCTTCGCCTTCTACGACAAGGAGGCACGGCCCCTCCGCTACCGGCTGGAGGAGGGCAGCCCGGTCCGGGACGACGAGGGCAACCCCGTGCTCGATCCCGCGGGGACGGGCGCGGTGCACCTCGTCGAGTACTTTGGCACGGGCTTCCTGGTGGACCGCGCGGGGCTCGTCCTCACGAACCGCCACGTGGCCGAGCCCTGGTGGAACGAAGGGACGGCCGACGCGCTGATCGCCCGGGGCTTCAAGCCCCGCTTCACGCTCTTCCGCGCGTTCTTCCCGCGGGAGGCGGAGCCCTTCGAGCTGGACGTGGTGCGCCACGCGGCGGCCACCGACCTCTCGCTCCTCCATCTCGAATTGCGCGGGCGGCGCATTCCGGCTCTCCCCCTCGACCGTACGGGACGGGGCGCCGTCGCCGGCCAGCCCGTGGTGGTGGTGGGTTACCCCGCGGGGCTGGAGGCGCTGCTCGCCAAGACCGACGGACAGGTCGTGAAGGAGGTCCTGACCGCGGCGGGGACGTCGTCGGAGCGCATCACCGAGGTGCTCGCCCGGAAGGGCCTGATCCGTCCCTCCACCACCCAGGGGCACATCGGGGACGTCACGAAGAGCGACATCGTCTTCGACGCCCCTACCACGCAAGGGGGGAGCGGCGGCCCCGTGCTCAACAAGGAAGGAGTGGTGATCGGGGTCGAGTACGCGGTGCTCTCGAAGTTCGGGGGGAACTCGTTCGGGGTCCCCATCGGTTACGCGGTCGACCTCATGAAGGGAGGCCGGAAGACGCGATGACGAGGATCGCTCTTCTCTTGCTGCTCACCGCGGCCGCTTTTCGCCTGCCCGGGCTCTTCTACCCGTCCGAGGAGTACTTCGACGAGGTCTACCACGCGAAGACCGCGAAGCAGTACCTCGAGGGCCAGCCTCCCACGGAATGGGTCCACCCGCCCACCGCCAAGCTCCTCATTGCGGTCGGTGTGTGGGCCTTCGGCTATGAGCCCTGGGCCTGGCGCCTCGCCCCCGCGATCGCGGGGACCTTGCTCGCCCCCATCTTCTACCTCTTCGCGCGGCGCGTTCTTCCCACCGAGCGCGCCGCCCTCCTCGCCTCCGTGCTCCTCCTCGCGGACGGCGTCTACCTGGTGCAGAGCCGGATCGCCATGACCAATATCTTCGCGGTGCTGTTCCAGGTCTCGGCCGCGCTCGCGGTCCTGCGAGCCGCCCTCGCGGAGCGCCTCCCCTTCCTCGAGATGTGGTTTGCCGGCGTCCTGCTCGGCCTCGCTTTGTCCACCCGCTGGACCAGCCTCTGGGCCTGGGGCTTCCTCGGCCTGGTGCTGGTGGTCGTCCGGAAGAGGCGGCTCTTCGCCCTGCGCGAGCTGGCGCTCGTGGCCATCGCCTTCCTCGCCCTGCCCGCGGCGATCTATTTCCTGAGCTACGTCCCCTGGATGCTCCAGCACCATTCGCCCAAGGAAGTGGTCACCGTCCAGCGCGATGTCTGGAGCTACCACGCGCACCTCAACGCCACCCATCCCTATTTCAGCCGCTGGTGGACCTGGCCCTGGCTCTATCGGCCGACCTGGTATTTCTTCCGGTACGAGGACGGCTGGACGCGCGGGATCCTCGCCCTCGGAAACCCGGCCCTGTGGTGGGCGAGCGTCCCCGTCACCGCGTGGGCCCTCGTGACGGGGATCCGCGAGCGCGATCCCCGCCGGATCTTCTCGGGATCGGGCTTCTGCTTTCTCTACCTGCCCTGGGGGATCTCTCCGCGCACCCTGAACTACGGCCACTACCTCTTCGAGGCCATCCCCTACGCCTGCCTCAGCCTGGGGATGCTGCTGGACCGCTACTGGCCCACAGGGCTCCCCAAGCTCTACCTCGGGATCGTGATCGGCCTCTTCCTGCTCTTCCTGCCCTTCTACACCGCGATCCCGGTGCCCACCGCCTGGTGGCACGCGCGCCTCTTCGGCGGGCCGGGGCTGTGGACCTGGTTCCCGAGCTGGATCTGAGGGCCGAGGAGCGGCTCCATGACGACCTACCTGGCCCTCCTCAGGGCCATCAATCTCGGCGGGCACCAGCAGGTCGCCATGGCCGACCTGCGTGACCTGCTGCGGCAACTGGGCTTCCGCGACCCACGATCGCTGCTGCAGACCGGTAATCTCGTCTTTGGAGGTCAGACGCGAACGACCGCCGCCCTCGAACGCCTGCTGGAGGCGGAAGCCGAGAAGCGCCTCGCTCTTCAGACCGATTTCTTCGTCCGCACCGCCGAGGAATGGAAGGCGGTGGTCGCCCAGAATCCCTTCCGGGAGAAAGCGAAGCGCGATCCCAGCCATCTCGTCGTGTTCTTCTTGAAGGCGGCACCGGCGGTCAAGACCGTCGAGACGCTGCAAGCCGCGATCAAGGGCCGCGAGACCGTTCGCGCCAGGGGCAGACAGGCCTACATCGTCTACCCCGACGGCATCGGCCGCTCGCGCCTGACGAGCGCCCTCATCGAAAAGAGGCTCGTCACGCGGAGCACGGGCCGCAACTGGAACACGGTGCTGAAGCTCGGTGCCCTCGCCAACGGGTGATGGAGGTCGAGAACGATGGAACACCGGGAGTTCAACCGGACGATCCCCTTCGTCCTTCCGGTCGCGGTGATCGGCGTGCTCGGCCTGCGGAGCGGGCGGACCCGCGCTCCCGTGCTAACCTCGCCGGCGATGAGCGAAAAGCCATGACCGGCCGGCGTGGCGCGTGAGCCGCCCTCCGGTGGTGTCCCTCCGCGAGGTCCGGAAGCTCTACCCGCGCGGCGCCAGGGGGGTGACGGCCCTCGACGGAGTGACCCTCACCGTGACCGAGGGTGAGAAGCTCGTGATCATGGGCCCGTCGGGCTCGGGCAAGTCGACCCTGCTCTCGATCCTCGGCTGCCTGGACCGGCCGACCAGCGGCCAGTACGACCTGGAGGGCGAGCCCGTCTCGTCCCTCCCGGATGACCGCCTCTCCCGCGTTCGCAACCGGCGCATCGGCTTCGTCTTCCAGTCGTTCCACCTCCTGCCCCAGCTCACGGTGGCGGAGAACGTGGAGACGCCCCTCCTCTACGGGGAGGTGCCTCCCCCGGAGTGGCGGCCGCGGGCCCTCGCGAGCCTCGCGCGGGTGGGCCTCGCGGAGCGAGCGGACCACCGGCCGTCGGAGCTCTCGGGCGGGGAGGCGCAGCGCACCGCGATCGCCCGCGCCCTGGTGACGGAGCCGCGCCTGTTGCTGGCCGACGAGCCCACCGGCAACCTCGACTCGGCGACCGGCGAGGAGGTCGCGAAGCTCCTCGACGGCCTGAATGCCGAGGGGCGGACCATCATCCTCGTCACCCACAACGAGGCCCTGGCCCGGCGCGCCCGGCGCTTGATCCGCTTGCGCGATGGCCGCGTCGAGGCGGAGGAGCGGCTGGGTTAGGCATGTCCCCGCGGGTCCTCCTCCGCCTCGGCGTGCGGAGCCTGCTCCTGCACAAGCTCCGCTCCAGCCTCTCCATCCTGGGCGTGGTGTTCGGAGTGGCGGCGGTGGTGGCCATGTCGTCGGTGGGGGAGGGCGCGCGGCGGGAGTCGCTCCAGCAGATCGCCGGCCTCGGGATCGACAGCATCACCGTGCGAGGCCGCCGGAGCGCGCCCGGGGGACCGCCGGCGGCCGGCCTGACCCTGCGCGACGCGGAATCCGTGGCCGAGGTCGTCCCCGGCGTGATCGCGGTGGCGCCCCTGCGCGAGACCGCGCTGCCCGTGGAGGCGGGAGCGCGGCACACCGAGGCCGCGATCGTGGGGACGACGCCCGCCTACCAGGCCGCGGCCCGGCTGCCCGTCGCCTCCGGCCGCTTCCTCTCCGTCCTCGACGTCCAGGACCGCAAGCGGGTGGCGGTGCTGGGGGCCTCGGTGGCCCGGTCGGTCCTCCCTCTGGGCGATCCGCGCGGAGAGCGGGTGCTCGTGGGCGGCGACTGGTACCAGGTGGTGGGCGTCCTCGAGGGACGGGCCGCGCCGCGCGGGCGTCCGGGCCCCATCCGCACCCGCGACATCAACCGGTCGGTGTTCGTCCCCCTGCCGTCCCTCGACCGCGGCGCCGACCCTCGCCCCCTCGGGATCGACGAGATCGTCCTCCGCGTGGGCGACGCCTCGCAGGTGGGGCCTGCGGCGGAGGTCGTGAAGACGCTCCTCAAGCGCACCACCGGCGGCGAAGCCTTCGACGTGATCGTCCCCCGCGAGATCCTCCGCCAGAGCGAGCGCACCCAGCGCATCTTCAACGTGGTCACGGGGGCCATCGCCGCCATCAGCCTGCTGGTGGGCGGGATCGGGATCATGAACATCATGCTGGCCAGCGTCGCCGAGCGGACCCGCGAGGTCGGGGTCCGCCGGGCCCTGGGCGCGACCCGGCGAAACATCGCCTCCCAGTTCCTGGTCGAGTCCTCGCTGCTCACCAGCGCCGGCGGGGTGCTGGGCGCGCTGCTCGGGATCGGCGGCTCGTTCGCGATCCACCACTACGCGGACTGGCCCACCGCGATCGCCCCCTTCGTGCTCGTCCTCGCCCTGCTGATGGCCCTCGGGGTGGGGATCGGCTTCGGTTTCTACCCCGCCTGGCAGGCGGCTCAGCTCCAGCCCATGGATGCGTTGCGACGCGAGTAGCCATGTGCCGCCGTCTGTTGCTCGCGGCCGGTCTCGGGCTTCCGCCCCTCGTCCTGTTCGGCTGGATGATCTTCGGCCACGAGACCCTGGGCCGGGACTACGTGGTCCTCCCGACCCGGGGCGCGCTCACCTTCCGCTCGTACACCGACTCCGGCCTGGAGCCGCTCTTCTATCCGCACCAGACCGGCGGCATCCCCGTGGGCGGGCTCTTCTTCGCCCAGTACTTCCACTTCCCGGCCTGGCTCACGAGCCGGCTCCCCGGCTACTGGGACGGCGAAGCCTTGCGCTGGTTCACCCTGCGCCACCTCCTGCTCCTCGTCGTCGCCCAGGGTATCCACTACGCGGCCTGGCGGCGGGGGGTCGGGCTCTCGCCTGCCGCCGCCTACGTCATCTCCTTCCTGGCCGTCTACAATCTCCGCACCCTCGACAACCTCCGTTACGGCACGGCCTTCGAAGCCACGGTCTACGCCCACGCCGTGGTGCTGCTCTCCGCCCTCCACGTCCTGGCCCCGTCACGCCTCCTCCTCGCCCTGGTCGTGGTGGCGAGCCAGCTCCTCCTCACCTGTGGCTATCCGGTGGTGCTGCCCTTTGCCGGCCTCGCCGCCCTCCTCTTCGTCCCCGCGCTCCTCGCGGCCGGCTGCGCTCCCGGCCTCCTGGTGCGTCGAGGAGGGGAGGCGCTCCTCGCCGCTGCCCTGGGCGCGCTCCTGGCCGCGCCCCACGGGCTCGCTCTCTGGGAGTGGATGGCGGTCAACGACCGGCGCGTGGCCCACGCGGACCTCGAATGGGGAACCGCCTGGGCGATGGCGCCGCGCGGCGTCCTCGAGAACCTGGTTTACCCCTGGACGGCCGAGGTCCATTCCGCGTTCGCGGGCCCCACCCTGTTCGTGGTCGCCGGCCTCGCCTTGTTGCTCGTACTGGCGCGCACGCGGGGCCGCCGCGCCTGGCTCCTCGTCCTGGCCTTGCCCCTGCTCTACGCCCTCGGCGCCGCCACCCCCCTCTTCCCCTTCTTCTTCGAGCGCGTGCCGGGCTTCGGCTTCCTCCGCATCCCCGGACGCGCGCTCGCCCTGCTCCCGCTCTTCGCCTTCGCGAGCGCGCTCTCGCTTCGGGCCGCCTCCCCCGTGGCCCTGGAAGACCGGCTCCGGGCCGCGCTGCGGCCGGCCGCGGCCGCCGCCCTGGGTCTCAGCCTCCTGGGCCTCGCGCTCGTCGCCCTCCGGCCTGGCTCTCCGCTGGGCGGGACGGCCACCCACGAGTACAGCGCGGCCTCCCTCTCGGATTTCTGGTCTCCCGCCCTCCGCGCGCTCTGGCTCGCCGCGGGCGCCCTCGGGGCGGGAGGGTTGCTCTTCCCGCGGCAACCGCGGGCGAGGGCCGCGCTGGCGGCCTTGGCCACCATCGCCCAGACCTCGATGCTGATGCGCCACGGCACCTGGACCGAGGAGCGGCCGCGCAGCGCCTCCCTCGCAGAGTTCGCCGCCGCCGACCACCTGCCGCTCTACGGCAGCGCGCCGCTCCAGGCCAGCAACTTCCTCGCGGAGGAATCCGATGGCACCGCCACCGTGGCCTACGCGCGCTTTTTCAAGAGCGCACTCCGGAGCACCAACTGCTATCTCCCCATCCACCCCCGCCTCCGTGAACGCGGGGTGCTGCTTCCCTTCTACCTCTCCCCGAACCTGGCCTGCGCGCGGACCACGTCCGATGCCCTCGCCCTCGTGAATCCGGAGGGCGGCTGTTGGGACACGGGCGCGCTGCGCACGCTCGTCACCGACTCCCTCTGTGCGGACGGGCCGCTCTCGCCTCCTGCCTCGGGAAGCGCCCTCGCCGCCCTCAACGAGGGCAACCGGCTGGTCGCCCTCACCTCCAACCTGGCGGTGATCGACGTCCAAGCGAGCACGGCGGCCGTTCTCGTTACGCCCTTCCCGAACGTCACCGCGAACTGGAGCCTCTTGCTCGACGGCGCCCCCTCCCGCCTCCTCGAGGTGAACGGCGGCTTCGTCGGCCTCCACGTCCCTCCGGGACGGCACCAATTGGAGGTTCGCTACTTCTCCCCGCTGGTGCGAGCCGGCTATCGCGTGGCCTTCGCGAGCGCGCTGGCCGTGGTCCTCATGGGCGGCGGTCGGGTCCTGCTCGTGCGGGCGGGCTCCGCCCGGGCGCGCTCGGCGGCGCTCCTCCTGGTGTTCGCGCTGGGGGCGCTGGCCCTCGTGGCCTACGGGCGCTGGGAGATCCGCTTCGTGGAGGGCGCGACCCGGCGTGTCCTGCTCCACAACAGCTATCCCGAACGGCTGGCCGAGCAGCTCGCCCGTTGGCGCGGCGGCCCCGCTCGTTGACAGCGTCACCAGCGCTGAGGATCATCGCCGGATGCTCGAGAACCAGCCGGAAGCTCCCGACCTCGGGTCGGGCAGGAGCTCCCGGCGGTCGAGGTTGGCGCCAGGTATCATCGCCGTCCTCGCCGTACTCTACGGGGGCCTCTGCAAGGCCCTTCTCTTCCATAACCTGGAGTACATGGGCAGCGACTTGTTCTCCTTTCTCGAGATGACCCGGAGCTGGTACTTCGACGGCCGGCTGCTCCACGACAACGTGTACGGCGACCATTACGCCATTCACAACTTCTACCTGCTCCCTGCATTCTCGCCCCTCACGATTCCTCTCGGTGCCTACGGCCTCATTCTCGGCCTGGTCTTCCTCGACCTGATCGCGGTCCTGCGGGTCGTGTCCACCGGCGCTCTCGACCTGTGCGGGCGTCTCGCGATCCTGGCCGGATTCCTCTCTCCGATCGCCTACTTCGCCTTCGATCACCGGCGTTGGGGGTTTCACCCGGAGCTCTGTTATCCCCCGCTGGCGCTTCTCCTGGCTCTGGAGCTGGCCGATGGACGGCGGAGACGGGCGATTCTGGTGGGAGCGCTGGTGGTGCTGGTCAAGGAAGACGGGGCGGTGCTCTGCGCGTCGGTGCTCCTCGCCCACTTCGCCTGGCGCCTCCCGGTGCTCCGAGATGGCTCCCGCGAGGAGCGCCGGAGGGCAATCGCGGGCGCTCTCGCGGGCCTCCTTGCGGTGACCCTGGCCTTCGCGCTGGGCATGGCCGCCCTCGTTGCCGCGGGTCGGGGGTCCGCGGCGACCCAGGCCACGGCCGCCCCTCGGATCCTGGGCTCGCTCCGGATACTTGGCCAGACCCTCGCCGGGCCCGGCGACCCGGACGCGCTCCTGCGGTTGCAGAGGGGCTTGGCCGGCTACGCCCTCATGGGTGCCCTCCTTCTTCTCCCCCTCGGCAGACGTCTCCCCCGAGGCCTCCTCCTGCTCCTTGTGTCATCTCCGCCCCTCGTGACCGTCCTCCTGGTCTCCTCCAGCGGGTACGGGTTCGGGCTCATGCTGTGGCCTCCCCGGATCGCGACCCTGCTGGCCCTCGTCGTCGCCTGCCTCGTCTTTGCTTCGTCCACACCCTCGTCCAGGGCCGCTTCCACCACGGCCGCGCTCCGGCCCCCTTGGTCCGCGGCCGGAGTCGGCGCTCTGGTGCTCGTCTCCTGGGGGCTCCAGCTCCCTCTCCTCGCCCGCGTCCGTTACTCGCCCTGGCCGCGGCTGCACGCGGGGGCCCTGCTCGAGGAGCGGGGCTACACCCTCTCCAGGCTCCCCCGGAAAGAGGTCCGCTTCGTTCGCTGTATTGCCGAACGCCTCCCCGCGGGGTTGCCCGTCTTCTCGGCCACGGACATCCATCCACTGTTCCACCGGCAGTCCCTCGTGCTCGGAGGGCTCGAGGCGCATGCGTTGCAGCGCCCTCGGCTTCGTGTGGTCGCTTCGTCCGAGGGGGCGGCGGCGGGGGAGGGAACTCCCTGCAGGGGGCCCCGAGTCGGAGGACTCGTGGTGGAGGCCGAGTGTGGTTTGCTGCCGCTGGTGGCGGATTGTGACCGGGTGTCAGACGCGGACCCCGCCCCTTGAGCGGTCTACCCAGGAGGCGCTACAGCGCCCGGAGGGCGGCCGCCACCGGCCGGCGGGCCGCCCGGATGGCCGGCGGGAGGCCGCCGAGCAGCCCCATGGCCAGCGCGAACAGCAGGCCCAGCAGGAGCAGGGGTGGGGTGATGCGGAAGGCAAAGGCCAGGTGGGCGAAGGTCTGCCAGTTCATGGTCCCGGTGATCAGGCCGTTGAGGGGCAGCACGGCGATGCCCCCGATCACGCCCCCCAGGAACGCGATCACGAGCGCCTCGAAGACGAACGAGGCCACGACGCTGCCCGCGCCGAAGCCGAGGGCCCGGAGGACCGCGATCTCCCGCCCTCGCTCGGCTACCGCCGCGTACATCGTGTTGAGGGCGCCGAAGACCGCTCCCACCCCCATGACCGACGCCACCAGCGAGCCCAGGACCAGGATCAGGGTGGTGACCGTCCGGGATTGACGCGCCCAGTAGTCCACCTCGCGCTCCGCGAGGACGGTCAGGCGCGGGTCGCCCTGGAGGGCCGCCTTGAAGGCGGGAAAGGCGTCGGCCGAGGCCAGGCGTGCGGTGACGGATTGGTAGAGGCCGCGCGGCCGCTGGTAGGTGGCGTTCAGCACGTCGGCATCGCACCACACTTCGGAGTCGAAGGCGCTGCCCCCGGCATCGAAGATCCCGACCACGCTCCAGGTCGCCCCTCCGAAGCGGATCGTCGAGCCCAGGTCGAGCCCTGCGTAGGCCTTGACCGCGCCCTGCCCCACCACGAGCTCGGGCAGGCCCGGGGTGAAGAAGCGCCCCTCCGCCACGCGCACGCCCTGGCGGACGGCCAGCACGCGCGGGGACACCCCGCGCACCTGGACGTTGGCGTCGGTCCCCGTCTGGCGGAGGGGAAAGGCGGCGATCACCACCACCTCCGCGCTCACCAGCGGGGTGGGCCCGTCCCGGACCACCCCGGGCGCGTCTTCCACCGGCCGGGTCTGCTCGAGGGGGAGGATGCTCTCCATCTCGGAGTTCGAGCCCGCCCGCCGGACCATGGCGTTGGCGGGCGAGCCGGAGGAGACGAGGGTGGCCCGGAAGCCGTTGGCGAGGGCGAGCATGGCCACGAACACCCCGACCGTCCCCGCGATTCCGAGCACCGCCACCACCGCCGAGGTCCACCGCTCCCGGACGCTGCGCAGGTTGTAGGCGAGGGGAATGGCCATGGGCTCAGATCCGCCGCAGCGCCTCGACCACGGTGAGGCGCATGGCGGACAGGGCGGGGACGATGCCGGCCGCGAAGCCCACGAGGAGGGCGGTGAGGAGGCCGGCCCCGAGCGAGGTGCCCGGCAGGTAGAGCAGGATCAGGCCCTGGGTCAGGTCGCGCTCCGAGATGAGGTACTTCGCGAGGCCCAGGCCCAGGGTCCCGCCCACGAGGGCGACGAGGAGCGACTCGGACAGGACGAGCCGCAGGACGAAGGCGTCCGAGAAGCCGACCGCCTTGAGCACGGCCAGCTCGCCCGTGCGCTCCCGGACCGCGATCGCCATCGTGTTGCCGGTCACGAGGAGGAGAGTGAAGAAGACCACGGTGCCGATGGCCAGGATCAGGAACTCGATGTTGCCCATCTGCTTCACGAACGAGGCCGCGAAGGCCTTCTCGGTCTGGGTGCGCGTCTCCCAGGGGGAGTTCTCGAAGGCCTCGTCGATGGCCTTGGCCGCGCCCACCGCGTCGTCGGGGTTCGCGACGCGGACCACGTACCAGCCCACGATCCCCCGCCCCCACTCGGGCCCGTTCTCCTCGAAGTACTTCCGCTGGAACCAGAACTGGGTGGTGTCGTCCTGCGGCCGCTGGCCGCGGTAGATGCCGCGCAGGTTGAACTCCCAGGTGCCGCCCCAGGCGGTCCCGCGGATCGGGATGCGGTCTCCGACCTTCCAGCCGAAGCGCTCGGCGGTGGCGCGGCCCGCAATGGCCCCCTGCCGGTCCGCCAGGAAGGCTCGCCACTCCTCTTCGCCGATCAGGAACTCCGGGTACATCTTCCGCCAGCTCTCCACCTCGATCGCGAACTGGGCGAAGAAGTTCCTCTCGTCCTGGTAGACGCCCCCGAACCAGCTCGCGAAGGTGACGTCGCGTATCCCGGGGGTCCGCAGCAGACGGTCCCGGTAGGCGATGGGCAGGGGCTGGATCAGCGAGACCTTGTTGATCACCACCAGGCGGTTGGCCCCCGCCACATCGATCCCCTGGCGGAAGCCGGCGCGGATGGCCGCGAGGAGGCCGAAGAGGAAGAGCGCGACCACGAAGGAGCCGACGGTGAGCGCGGTGCGGACCTTCTTCCGCTTGAGGTTGGCGAGGAACAGGGGAAGGAACTTCATTCATCGACCCCCCACCCTATCCCTCCCCCCGTAGGGGGAGGGGACCGCTGATGCATGTTCGGCTCCGCATCTTCATCGACCCCCCACCCTGTCGCTCCCCACATCGGGGGAGGGGACCGCCTCCACCAGCACGCCCTTCTCGAGATGGAGCAGGGTCTGGGCCCGCTCCGCCGCCCGGGGGTCGTGGGTGACCATGAGGATCGTGGTCCCGCGCTCCGCCACCAGCAGGGCGAGCAGCTCCAGGATCTCGTCGGCGCTCTTGCGGTCCAGGTCGCCGGTGGGCTCGTCGCAGAGCAGGAAGGTGGGATCGGCCGCGATGGCGCGGGCGATGGCCACCCGCTGCTCCTGCCCGCCCGAGAGCTGGCGCGGGAAGTGGTGCATGCGGTCGGCGAGGCTCACCA